>LNAP01006787.1_pt1 | contig 10790 bp, 11 predicted proteins | sample 602601 | NCBI WGS metagenome assembly LNAP01 (sample SAMN02440304, study PRJNA202911) | soil metagenome | biome: Subtropical and temperate rainforests or woodlands; isolation source: soil samples (1 kg each in a 20% v/v slurry with milli Q water) were... ...
CGAAAATCAATGCTCCGCAGCACGATCCCCGGCGGGGTGCCTTCGAACTCCGTTGCCTGATATTTTCGCTCCACGCAGGCTTCAATGCGCTCGCGCAGGCGGGTGAACTGGGCTTCGCGCTCACTGGGCCTGGCGCGCGGGCCGCGTTCGAGGTCGTCCATGGCGGAGGTCGAGATCGCGCAGGCGAATTCCTTGGCCCCGTCCTGCATCGAGAACTGGACGATGCCGCGGTCCTGGTCGTGGCCGATGAAGCGGCTGGTCGTGAGTGTCATGGGGTACTCCTTTGCTGTGCGCGTCGTCCCGGCGGAAGCCGGGGCCCGTCACCACAGGGAAGAGTGGTTACGGGGACTCGGGATTGACCGCCTTCGCGCCAAACCGCTCCCTGTGGTGATGGGTCCCGGCCCCCTTGCGCAATTGCGCACCAGGCCGGCACGACGGCTGTGTCTGCGACTAACTTCCGTCTTCCGCCGAGAGCCTGGCGAAATCATCGAACAGCGCGGCCACCAGCGCGCGGTGGCGGGTGTCTTCGCTGGGCAGGCTGGCGGCATAGAGATTGAGGAGGTGGCGCGCCTTCACCGCGGCTTCCGGCCACGAGGTGGCGGGCACCGTCATCATGCGGTTTTCGAGATCGGCCTCGCGCTCGCGCAGCTCCCGGACATGGGCCTCGACGTCGGCCAGCGCGCGGCGCAGATCGGTCGCCTTCTGGGCGGCCATGCCGCGATGCTTGTCGAGATCCACCGGGACGTCAGTCATGGGCGAGGCTCGCCTCCGTGGCCTGAACATCGGCGGATTGCGCGTCGGCCGCCTGCGCGTCGGCGAGGTCGACCGAGCCGATCGACAGCATCTCGGTGGCGCCCCGCACGCCTTCGGACGGCACAGTGATCATGGTGGCAATGCGGCGCCAGGATGCGAACGACAGGCCCTCGATCATCTCCTCGTCGGTGACGACCTCATAGGCGCCGGCCGGCAATTCGCGTTCGATGCCGCGAATGTGGACCGGATGCTTGAATGTGATGGTTTCTCGCCGCGAGCGAATGGTCATGAAAGCCTCCCTTTCGCTGGTCAGGCCCCAACCGACGCTGCTGGGACGAACATGCGCCCAATGCACGGCAATAGCCAGCACTATCACGCGCGCGACGCGTGCATTGTGGCCGCAGCGCGGCCTCGCGCGCGCGGCGTTTTAGGCCTCGCTATCGGCGGGGGGCGGGCGTAGGCTCGCGGGTAGCACCGCCTGCGTCCGCCCTACGGCGTCGCGCGGCGACCTTAGAAGTTACGTGCGACAGGAGCATGCGTGCGCCTGTCTCGTCAGCGCGACCGGCGAACGAGCCGGCGCGAAAATGTCTCGCGCGACGAATTTCGACGCAAAGGCTGCACGGGCTGAACTGCCCATCCGCGCGCGGGTGCTGCAATCGGACGAACTCGAACCTCCAAGACTTGAACCCCCAAGACTCGAACCCCAAGAGGAGACTGACGTCATGGCCAAGGGACAGCAAAAGGGCAATCGCGAAACCAAGAAGCCGAAGAAGGACAAAGCCAAGGTGATCGCCGCCGCACCGAACCGCAAGGAAGCGGGCTGGCAGCCGGATTTCGGGCCGGGGAAGAAGAAGTAGGAAGAGCGAACGGGCGCGACGATGCTCACCCTCCCCTGGAGGGGGAGGGTCGATCGCGCGCAGCGCGAGCGGGGTGGGGTGATCTCTCCACTCAGGCACTATTGGATGCGGAGAGACCTTCACCCCACCCCGTCTCACGTTTCGCTGCGCTCAACGTGAGCCGACCCACGGGCGAGCTGCGCTCGTCCCGGACCCCTCCAGGGGCGGGTAAGAAAGGCCCCCGTCTCCTCGCCGTCGCGCTTTTCGGCTATACTCGCCCGGGTAGCATCACCGGGAGGGGTTGACCTGTGGAGCACGAACACAAGGCTGCGCCGAAACATCTCGTCATCTGCTGCGACGGCACCGGCAACGAGATCTCCGAAAACATCTCCAACGTCCTGAAGCTGTACCGCTGCCTGCGCAAGACCGACAAGACACAGCCGCGGCAGATGGTGTTCTACGATCCCGGCGTCGGCACGGTGACGGAGCCGACGACGTGGCACCGGCTCAAGGCCAACGTCAATCTGGTGCTGGGGCTCGCCACCGGCTACGGGCTCGATGACAACGTGCTGTCAGCCTATTGCTCCCTGGTCGAGCAGTACGCGCCGGGCGACAGGATCTATCTGTTCGGCTTTTCGCGCGGCGCCTACACCGTGCGTGTGCTGGCGGGATTGATCCACAAGATCGGCCTGATCTCGCCGGAGCAGGCCAACCTCGCAGGAAGCGGCCTCGTCTCCTACAAGCAATATTCCGGCTCGGGGCGCGGCAACGACCTCGCGGCCCTCACGGATTCCGGCTTCGACGACGACGGGCCGCTGCCCAAGGACAAGTTCGATCTCGCCGCGCAGTTCGCGCGCATCACCTCCTCGCGCTGGCCGACCATCCACTTCATCGGCGTCTGGGACACCGTGGCGAGCGTGATCGTGCCGCGCCCCGACCGGCTGTATTGGCCGAGCTTCGAGGAACTCGCCTTCACGCTGCGCAATCCCAGCGTCAACATCTTCCGGCAGGCGATCGCGATCGACGAGCGGCGCTGCATGTTCCGCCTCAAACAATGGCGCGAGCCGCAGGAGTTCTGGAGCAACCGCTTCGTGCCCGACGACAGGAAACGGCCGCAGGACATCATGCAGGTGTGGTTCGCCGGCGTGCATTGCGACGTCGGCGGCGGCTATCCGGAGACCGAGAGCGGGGAATCGAAATATCCGCTGGTGTGGATGATCGACGAGGCGGCGAAGGCCGGGCTGAACTTCAACCCGCGCACGGTGAACCAGCTTGCATGGGGCGTCCAGCGCAAGAACTCGCCGTTCCAATATGTCCCGCCGGCCTGCACCGGCACGACGGGCCAATTGCACAATTCGATGAACGCGGCCTGGCGCGTGCTGGAATATGTTCCGAAGAGCGCCAAGTACAAGGAATGGCCGGAACGGAAGGTATTTCTCGGCTTCTACATCCCCGATTGCGAGCCGCGCGTGATCCCCGAAGGCGCGCATGTGCATGAGAGCGTGGTGAAGCGGATGGAAGTGGACCCGGACTATCGGCCGGTGAATTTGCCGAAGGCGTATCAGACGGTGCCGATGCCGGTGGGGCCGCATGGTGAGGTCGATCCGGGCACACTGCCACCCTCGCCTGGAGGGGGAGGGTCGGCTCACATCGCGTAGCGAGGCGGGACGGGGTGGGGTGACAGTCTCTCCACACCTGCAGTCCCCGTGTGGAGAGATCACCCCCCTCGCGCTGCGCGCGATCGACCCTCCCCCTCCAGGCGAGGGTGGGCATCCCGCGCCCCCCCGCTTTCACGCTTCGCCGCTACTTTTCGTTAAAATTCTCCCGCCCGCTTTAGCCTGATCGCATCATCTGCCCCGCATCATCGCCCTCAAGCCCGCCGCGATCTGCGGAATTGGAGGAGAGTGCCAATGCATCCGCGCCGACATGCCCGCGTCAAACCGGCAGGCCTGGTGTCCCGCCAGGCCAAGATCATCACCGACCCGCGCGCGCCGGTGATCCCGTGCACGCTGATCGACTATTCGGCGGGCGGGGCCTGTGTCGATCTCGGCGGCCAGGTGAACATTCCCGACAGGTTCGAGCTCTTGCACGTCAACACCAAGAAGCGCTGCCGCATCGCCTGGAAGCGCGGCACGCGGGTGGGCGTGGTGTTTTAGCGAGTAACCTCTTACCCTCCCCTGGAGGGTAACCAAGCTACTTCCGCATCCGCGCCTTGGCGCCGGCGACGATCTGCATGGCGACGCCGCCGATCCAGCCGATCAGGGCAAGCCAGGTCCAGACCATGTGCGGATCGAGTCGCAGCACGATGACGGCCACCGACGCGAACGCGGTCACCGTGGCGCACAGCGTGCCGGCGGAGCTGAGCAATTCCGCGGCGTCGATGTGGCTGTGGGCCTCGTCGAAGGGAAGCTGCGGCGTGTCGATGCCGAGATAGAAGCCGACGAAGCCGAGCACCATCATCAGCAGCAGAAAGCCCTGCGTGGTGAGCACGGCGATGGCCGAGCCGACATAGGCGCCGACGAACAGCCCGCACGCCGCTCCCGCGACCGCAAGACCCACGCGTTCGAAAACATGGGCAGCCTTCCGAACCCGAAACCGCATGGCCAGCCTCCGTGTTGCCGCGAGTGCACGAAGGTTAGGCCAGTTTTGCGGGGGGTGGAAGCTAAGGGGATTTACGGATGCGTCAGGGGCGGGAGGCGAACAGCCTACCTCGCCCCGAACGTGGTCTTGCCGAACAGCGCCTTCTGCGTCGAGGGCTGCGAGCGCCAGTATTGCGGCGGGGCTTCGACCTCGCCGCCGAGTTCGGCCGCGGCGTGCCAGCCCCAGCGCGGGTCGTAGAGCATGCCGCGGGCGAGCGCGACCATGTCGGCCTTGCCGCTCGCGACGATCTCCTCGGCGTGCTTGCCTTCCGTGATCAGGCCGACAGCGATGGTCGGCAATCCGGTCTCGCGCTTGATGGCTTCCGCAAACTGCACCTGGTAGCCGGGACCGAGCGTGATCTTCTGCAGCGGCGAGACGCCGCCGGAGGAGGCATCGATCCAGTCGACGCCGCGCGCCTTCAGCGCATTGGAAAATTCAATGGTCTGCGCCAGGTCCCAGCCGCCCTCGACCCAGTCGGTCGACGACACCCGCATGCCGACCGGCTTGTCGTGCGGGAACACCGCGCGCACCGCATCGTACACTTCGAGCGGGAAGCGCATGCGGTTCTGCAAGCTACCGCCATATTCATCGGTGCGCTTGTTCGAGAGCGGCGACAGGAACTGGTGCAGCAGATAGCCGTGGGCGCCGTGCAGCTCGATGGCGTCGATGCCGAGCCGCGCGGCACGCTTGGCGCAGTCGACGAAGGCGTCGCGGATACGCTTCAGGCCCGCGGCATCGAGCGCCAACGGCGCGGCCTCGCCGTCCTTGTGCGGCAGCGCCGACGGCGCCACCGTCTGCCAGCCGCCTTCACTCACGGGAATGAGCTGGCCGCCGTCCCAGGGCCGCGCGCTTGAAGCCTTGCGGCCGGCATGGGCGAGCTGCATCGCGATCGCCGTGGAGGAATGCTTTCGTACCGAGGTGAGGATCTGCTTCAGCGCGGCCTCGGCGGCGTCGCTGTACAGCCCGAGGCAGCCCGGCGTGATGCGGCCGATCGCCTCGACATGGGTCGCCTCGATGCAGAACATCGCGGCGCCCGACAGCGCCAGATTGTTGATGTGGGTGAAGTGCCAGTCGGTGGCGACGCCGTCGTCGGCCGAATACTGGCACATCGGCGACACCACGAGACGGTTCTTCAAGGTCAGGCCGCGCAGCTTGATCGGGGAAAACAGAGCGCTCATGCGGGGGTTCCGGGGGATGAGAGGGGGCAATGGAGGGAGTGTAGTGAGCGGATACGGGAATGCCAGCCACGCGGCGGGAATGGAGGGATGCATTGCGCTGCGCTCGCAATGACGGGAGGCGGCGAAATCTACTCCACCAGCGTGAACTGCAGCAGCAGCGTGCGCTGGAGCAGCGAGAAATTGTCGTCGGAGATCAGCGTCAGCACAGTCTCGCCCTCCGGCGTGACGTGGGCGTCGATGCCTTCCATGTTGTCGATCTCGTGGCCGAGATCAGCCTCGAACAGCGAAGGACCGTCCACCAGCGCGTTCGGCGCGATCGATTTCAGGGGAATCGAGCGGATCCGGATGTTGACGCCGGTGAACCAGGAGAATTTGCGTTCGAGGATGAGCAGCTCGCCGGAAGGCAGCAGCACCGCGTCGCTGATGTCGAACTTGTCGATGCGGCGGACGCTGAACTGGCCCGGCGCGGGGCCGCCAATCAGGAAGGCGACCAGATTGCCGTCGGCGTCCAGCCCGCGCTCGGAGAAGGCGATCAGCGTGCCCGCGAGCGGCAGGTTCTGGTCTTTGCCTTTCGGCACGAACACCAGCGCTTCGAGCCCCTTGTTGCTCGGCAGCTTGCGTATCGCGGCCGGCGACGGGATCACCTCGCCGCGGGCGCGCGTGCCGCCTTTGGCGAAATCGAAGCGCATGATCTGGTTGACGCGCTCGAGCCCGACATAAACGGTGGAGCCGTCGCGCGCGAGCGACTCGGTATCGTACCACTGGCGCTTTTCCGTGATCGGCCGGCCCTCAGGCCCCAGCACCGGCGCGGCCTCGACGTCGTCGATCCCGACCATCTTGCCACCGGAATAGCGGATGGTCCCGGTGAACCAGCCGCCCTGGTCGGAGATCGCGAGGAAGCGCTCGCCCTTGGGATCGAGCCGGATGCCGGACAGGCCGCCGAAACCGCGATAGGGCGAGGTCAGCACCAGGCCGCTACGATATTGCAGTGAGCCGAAACGCACGCGCGAGCGATCGCGCGGCTCGAAATGGGGAATCGGCCGCGCGTTGACCTCGACGCTGACCGGCGCGGTGACGGCGTGCTCGATCTGCGGGACGCGCGGCGGCGGCTCGGTCGTAACCTGAGCTTGCGCGAGCCGGGAGAGTGCGAGAGTGGAAAATCCCGCCGCCGCGTGGCCAAGGAAGCTGCGGCGGGATCGATGGGTGCTCACGAATGCAGTTTGCGTCGCGGGCGGCCGGCCGCTTGCGTCGGCGCGGTGTTGGTCTCGCTGAAGAGCTCGGCCAGCTTCTCGGTGATGGCGCCGCCGAGTTCTTCCGCGTCCACGATCGTCACCGCGCGGCGATAATAGCGCGTCACGTCATGGCCGATGCCGATCGCGATCAGCTCGACCGGCGAGCGGGTCTCGATCTCCTCGATGATGTGGCGCAAATGCCGCTCGAGATAATTGCCGGGATTGACCGACAGCGTGGAATCGTCGACCGGCGCACCGTCGGAGATCATCATCAGGATCTTGCGCTGCTCGGGACGTCCGAGCAGGCGCTTGTGCGCCCAGTCGAGCGCCTCGCCGTCGATATTCTCCTTCAGCAGGCCCTCGCGCATCATCAGGCCAAGGTTCTTTCGCGCACGGCGCCAAGGGGCGTCGGCCGACTTGTAGATGATGTGGCGGAGGTCGTTGAGACGGCCCGGATTGGCCGGCTTGCCGGCGGCAAGCCACGCTTCACGCGACTGCCCGCCCTTCCAGGCGCGGGTGGTGAAGCCCAGAATCTCGACCTTGACGCCGCAGCGCTCCAGCGTGCGCGCGAGGATGTCGGCGCAGGTCGCGGCCACCGTGATCGGGCGTCCGCGCATCGAGCCGGAATTGTCGAGCAGCAGCGTCACCACGGTGTCGCGGAAGGTCGCTTCCTTCTCGTGCATGAAGGACAGCGGATGATGCGGGTCGGTCACCACGCGCGACAGCCGCGCGGGGTCGAGGATGCCCTCTTCGAGGTCGAACTCCCAAGCGCGGTTCTGCTGCGCCATCAGCTTGCGCTGCAACCGGTTGGCGAGACGGGCGACGATGCCCTGCAGATGCGCGAGCTGCTTGTCGAGATAGGCGCGCAGGCGCTCCAGCTCGTCATGGTCGCAGAGGTCCTCGGCGGCGATGACCTCGTCGAATTTCGGCGCGAAGGCGTGGTACTCCGGCCCGCGCGGCTCGTTCTTGCCGTGCGAGTTCGGACGCGTCGCCTCGCCGGGCGTCTCGTCGTCGCCGAGCTCGCCGTCGTCGAACGTGTCGGAAGTCGAGGCCTGCGCGCTTTCCATCGCGCTGTCGCTCATCTCCTCTGATGAGGCCTGCGCCTGGTCCGCGCTCATCTCCTGGGCGGCGTCGGAATCGGGCGACCCTTCCGCGCCGGACTGGTCGTTGTCGCCGTCCTGGTTCTCGTCGTTGTCGTCATTGTCTTCACTGTCGGCGTTGCGCTCGTCGCCGAGTTCGAGCGCCGTCAGCAGATCATGCACGGCATCGCCGAACCTGGTCTGGTCCTCGACCAGGGTGTCGAGCCGGTCGAGCCGCTTGCCGATCTTGTCTTCGAGGATCGGCCGCCAGAGATCGACCACCTTTTTCGCAGCCGTCGGCGGCGCCAGTCCGGTCAGGCGCTCGCGCACCAGCATCGCCAGCGCGTCGGCGAGCGGCGCGTCGGCACGGTCGGTGATCTCGTCGAACTTGCCGCGATGAAAATGGTCGTCGAGCATCGCGGTGAGGTTTTTGGCAACGCCGGCCATGCGGCGCGCGCCGATCGCTTCGACCCGGGCCTGCTCCACCGCCTCGAACACGCCGCGCGCCTGCGGATTGCCGGGCATCAGCTTGCGATGCAGCTTTGCATCGTGACAGGCGAGCTTGAGCGCGATGGAATCGGCGTGTCCCCGCACGATTGCCGCGTCGCGCTTGGTCATCTTGCGCGCAGGCTCAGGTAACCGCGCCTTGCCCGGCGCAAGGCCCGGCCGCTCGGCGGCAAAACTCACATCGAGCTCGGGCGACTTCGCGATCGCCTTCAGGCAGGCCGCGACCGATCGCTTGAACGGCTCAGTCGGGGCTTCCTTGGTATTGCGGAACTTGGAGTTGGAGGTGGTCATCTGGATCTCACCGTCGTCCCCGCGAAGGCGGGGACCCATAGCCACAGGGAGCAGTTAGTGAGCACACTGACGGCCCCGATCTTCGCGATAGCCACGGCCTGTGGTTCGCGACGAGCGGAAGCGCTCGCGCTGGGGTCCCGGATCTGCGTTGGCGCTTATCCGGGACGACATCTCGAACCTTAGCTCAGCGCCACATTCACCGAGGATTCCGGCAGCTCCGCGTTGAAGCAGCGCTGATAGAATTCGGCAACCAGCGGACGCTCGAGCTCGTCGCACTTGTTGAGGAAGGTGACGCGGAACGCGAAGCCGATATCGCCGAAGATGTCGGCGTTCTCGGCCCAGGTGATCACCGTGCGCGGGCTCATCACCGTCGACAGGTCGCCGTTGGCGAAGGCGTTGCGGGTGAGATCGGCCAGACGCACCATCTTGTTGACGATGTCGCGGCCCTCACTGGTGCGATAGTGCTTGGCCTTGGCCAGCACGATCTCCACTTCCTCGTCATGGCTGAGATAGTTCAGCGTGGTGACGATCGACCAGCGGTCCATCTGGCCCTGGTTGATCTGCTGGGTGCCGTGATAGAGGCCCGAGGTGTCGCCGAGGCCGACCGTGTTGGCGGTCGCGAACAGGCGGAACGACGGGTGCGGCTTGATCACCTTGTTCTGGTCGAGCAGCGTCAGGCGGCCCGAGACTTCGAGCACACGCTGGATCACGAACATCACGTCCGGGCGGCCGGCATCGTATTCGTCGAACACCAGCGCGACGTTGTGCTGCAGCGCCCACGGCAAAATGCCGTCGCGGAATTCGGTGACCTGCTTGCCGTCGCGGACCACGATCGAGTCCTTGCCGACGAGGTCGATGCGGCTGATATGGCTGTCGAGATTGACGCGCACGCAGGGCCAGTTCAGGCGCGCCGCGACCTGCTCGATGTGGGTGGATTTGCCGGTGCCGTGATAGCCGGTCACCATCACGCGGCGGTTGCGGGCAAAACCGGCGAGAATGGCGAGCGTTGTGGCGCGGTCGAAGCGGTAATCGGGATCGACATCGGGCACGTGAGGATCGACTTCGGAATAGGCCGGCACTTCGAGATCGGTGTCGATCCCGAACACCTGGCGGACCGACACCTTCATGTCGGGCAGACCGGAAACTTCCTCAACTTTGGACATGGCGGCGGTCGTCATCAATCCTCCGAGGTCCCGGGCGGTCCCGAAACCGGTTATTCGCACGTTGGCTGCGGCTGGGTGCTGAACAGAGACAACGGGCTGGCAGAAGCCCGCCCCTCAATCAAAGTTCCGTTGTCTTTTCATTGAGATAGGTAAGGAACGCGATTTTTGGAAGGCTGCCCTGCGAATCACGCTCGAATTTCACGCCCTGAGGCGCGATCTGCCGGCGCGAATGGCACTTTTACCTCCGCTCCTTACTTATGTAGGGTCTGAAGCCCCATGCCCGCCGCCAACATAGAGACGACGTGACGTCCTTTCTCGATCCCCTCATATCCTTCGTTTCGGCCCATGCGTGGCTGGCCTATCTGACCCTGTTCCTGGCAGCGCTTCTCGAGGCCGTTCCAGTGGTGGGATCGGTGATCCCCGGCTCGACCCTCATCCTGGCGCTGAGCGCCCTGATTCCGGGCGGGGAATTGAAGCTTCAATGGGTGCTGCTGGCCGCCGCCCTCGGCGCGATGCTGGGTGACGGCTCGGCCTACTGGATCGGGCACCGCCAGCAGCGCGAAATCCTCAACACCTGGCCGCTGACCAATTATCCGCGCGTGGTGGCCGAGAGCGAGAGCTTTTTCAACCGCTTCGGCACCTGGGCCGTGTTCTTCGCCCGCTTCGTGCCGCCGATCCGCGCCTTCGTGCCCGTGACCGCCGGCGCGCTCGGGATGGCGCCGGCGCGATTCTATGCGATCAATATCCCGGCGATTTTGGTCTGGGCGCCCGCGCATGTGCTGCCAGGGGTGCTGGCGGTGTCAGCGCTGCATGAATATGCCGGGCTGCCGCATCATGCGCACGTTGGCAAGCACATCTGGATGCTGACCGTGGTCGGCGTCGCGATCGTCGGCGGTCTGGGCGTCTGGTACTATCGCCGTCGGCAGAATGGCGTCGTCGCGGAAGCAAAGCCACGAGCTTAGACCCCCCGGAGATATCGCGCTTGCTTCCCTTACGCCGTTGACCGCGCTTGTTGCCGCTAGAGCGGTTCATCGATTGATTGAATCGGGAGGGATTCCGTCGGGCGGCGGTTTGTGATTCAAGATGCTGGCTGGATCGGAGGCCAGCATCA
>LNAP01005846.1_pt1 | contig 10789 bp, 10 predicted proteins | sample 602601 | NCBI WGS metagenome assembly LNAP01 (sample SAMN02440304, study PRJNA202911) | soil metagenome | biome: Subtropical and temperate rainforests or woodlands; isolation source: soil samples (1 kg each in a 20% v/v slurry with milli Q water) were... ...
CACCATCGCCCCCAGCAGCAAGGGCGTCTGCTTGCTTTGCTGTGCCATCAGGCGCGAGATATGCCGTTGCGTGACATGGCTCAACTCGTGCGCCAGCACCGAGGCCAGCTCGTCGCGCGTGGCCACCACGCCAATCAGCCCCAGATGCACGCCCAGGTAGCCACCCGGCAGCGCAAAGGCATTGACGGTGCGGTCGCGTCCCAGCAGCACCTCCCAGGCAAAGCGCTCCTCGAGCTCGGGCGAGAGCTCGCCGCGCGCGCGAGCCGCCGCCAGCAGCGCCTGCCACAGCCCCTGCACATATTCCACCAGCACCGGGTCATCGATGTAGTCGGGGTCGCGGTACAGCTCGCGGATGATGCGGTCGCCCAGGCGGCGCTCTTCACCCGTGGTGAGCGCGCTGCCGTCGCCCAGCGTGGGCAGGCTGGGCTGGGCCTTGGCGGACAACGGCATCAAAGCAGAAAATGCTATCAATAAAGAAGCCGTTAGCGCATTTTTGGCAAGCGCCTGAGGTAGTTTGGGCCATTTTCTCAATCGAGCGGAGGCCGCGGCCATCATGGGGGGCGAGGGGGGGCGCTTGCGATTCCACATGAACGTATGATGCCCCGTCCTCGCAAAGTTTCCCACCTTCATCATTCGGTTACCTCGCCATGTCCGCACTCACCCATTTCGACGCCCAGGGCCAGGCCCACATGGTCGACGTGGCCGCCAAGGCCGCCACGCACCGCATCGCCATCGCCAGCGGCCGCATCGAAATGCTGCCCGCCACCCTGGCCCTCATCGAGGCTGGCAACGCCAAAAAGGGCGACGTACTCGGCATTGCCCGCATCGCCGGCATCATGGCCGCCAAGAAAACCAGCGACCTCATTCCCCTGTGCCATCCGCTCGCGCTCACCCGCGTTGCTCTTGAATTTGAAGCGGCCAGCACACGCCAACCGGACGCTATAGGCATATTTTGCGCGGCCACCGTGGAAACCGTAGGCCCCACCGGCGTCGAAATGGAAGCACTCACCGCCGTGCAGATCGCCCTGCTCACCATCTACGACATGTGCAAGGCCGTGGACCGGGGCATGTCCATCCACGACGTGCGCGTGGTGGAAAAGCACGGGGGGAAGTCGGGGAGTTTTGTGGCGGGGGTGTAAGCCATTGATTTGTATATGATTTTCTGAAATTCGTAGTGGATACCCAGTCAGGGTTTTGGTACTGACCTCGGGCGTCCGCAAACTCCTTTCTTGCAAAAAATCACTTCTTGCTCCTCGTTTGCTCCACTCGGGAGAAACGATGGCATCCATCAGAAAGCACGGAAGAAGTTGGCAGGTGCGTGTGCGCCGCCACGGCTTTCCTATCGAAATCAAGACGTTTTCCAGCAAAGCTGAGGCAGAGTGTATCCGTCCGAAGCGGGAGACGCTGTGGAGTTTGCCAGCGTGGGGCTGAGCGTCCCGATGGAGCGGCTGTATGAGGATGCGCGCGTGGGCACTGTCGTGCCCCAGTCGGGCGCATTGCCTACGGCACCAGCCGGTAATTGATTGGAATCCGACCCCAATTATTGCGACCCCAATTATTGATTCGGCCCGGCGAAGTTTGAACCGTTCGCCCTGATCTTGTCGAAGGGCTTCGACAAGCCTGTCCTGAGCGTGGTCCAAGGGCGCAGTCTGAACGGAAGTTGATACGTCAAAAGGCCGGATCAGTAATTCCTACCAGCGTTTGGGCGGCCGACGTGACGTGTGGAACACGCGCAGCACTTCCACCACCTCGCCACGCACGCGGTAAGGTACCAGATAGCGGGTTTTGCTCACCACCAGTTCACGCGTGCCCGGTACTCGGCCTGGCCGGCCGATACCCGGTTGCAATGCAAGTACCGCCACGGCGTCGAGCACCCGGCTCACCACCTGGCGCGCCGCCTGCGGGTCGTCGGCGGCAATGAATTCGGCTTCATGGTCCAGGTTGCGCAGCGCCACAGCAAGCCACTTAACCTGCACGCGGCACCCACTTCTCCGTCAACGCTTGAACCTCAGCATCGCTGGCGAATGCGCCTGCGTCGGCCTCAATCAGTGCCGCGCGAATTTCGTGAATCTGCCACTCGTTGAGCTCGACGTATTCACGGATCGCTTCAGCCGCCAGCCAGGATTTACTGCGATGCGTGGCGTCGGCCAGAACATCGAGACGTCCTTTAATGTCGGGTTCCAGTCGGATGGTCATCGTGGTGGACATGGATATTATCCTTGGGTGCATCTGAGTAGCATACAGTGTACACATCAAAGCACGAATAAGCACATACCGCTGCTTCGACGGCTTGTCGGTTGTGGCAGTCCAGCGCTTAGAACCCATCGAAACAGTAGAAAAATTGGAATCTGACCCTAATTGTGTGCATCCACGATGTGCGCGTGGTGGAGAAGCACGGGGGGAAGTCGGGGAGTTTTGTGGCGGGGGCGGGTTGATGTGGGCAGGATGCCGGGATGGCATCCTTCTTATCGCAGTCAAGGCTTGCGGCCCCAGCTCCGCAGGATAAATTTCTGAAGTTGGAGTCAGACACCGATTGTTCTGCTGTTCTGATAGATGTCAGAACTTTCGGTAAGCGCCAAATGCACAAAACAATCCTCAATTCGAGTTTGCCCCTGCCTTTCCGATCGCAAACGGCGGCAACTGTGGATAACGCCCCTGAAGCACCGCCCAACCTTCATAGGCCTCTACGCAGCGCTGGGGCTCATGAATGCGGCAAAGGCGTGCCAGTGTTTGCTGCGCAACCTCGGGCTGGCCATTGAGGCCTGCTGCCAGCGCATAGCGAAACATGACTGGTGGATACCCAAAACGCTCGGACACCTTGCGCATCCAGTTCACCTGTTCTGGCTCCATCCCTGGGGTGGCCTCCATGCGGGCAAATTGCAAAAATGCGCCCAGTTGCGTGAGCAGGCGCAACTCGGGCGCCGGTGTCACGATGCCCTCCGCGCCGATGCGGGCCGATTCCATGCGCAGGGTGCGGTAATTTTCCTCGGCCTTCAGGTAGTCGGTGGCCACGCCCACGAACACGGCGCCCAGCAACGCCGTGAACGACAGCGCCACCCAGCGAGGTACCCGAAATGACGCAAGCCCTAGCGGCGACAAGCCATCGATGGCGCCCATCGCCAGCCCGACCGGGATCAGAAAGTATGCGTACTCCAGCGGAAACTCCAGCATCCCATGCAGGAAAACACCTCCTACAGCCGCCAGCAGCCACACCACCCGTGCATCGCGGCAAGCGCGAATGTGGGCAATGAACCACCAGGCCAGTGTGGCAACGATCAGGCCACCGATCGGCAAACCGTTCCACAGCAACAGATCCAGCACCAGGTTGTGGCTGTGCTCGAACATAGTCCCAACGCTGGGATGGTCCAGCGCCACGCGCTGCTGCGCGGCACCCACCTGCTGCCAGCCGTAGCCCCACAGTGGCTCGCGCCCCACGGCATCGAGCATGGACCACCAGAAAGGCAGCCGCGCGCCGGCCTGCATCTGGTCGCCTATCGACCGCCCGGTGGACAGCAGCAAGGCATCGCTGACTGCGGGCCAAAGCACGACACCTGATGCAAACACCGCACCCAGCATCAACAATTGTAGGCGGGTAATACGCAGGCCCGCTCGCGTTCGCATCGCCAGACCCCAGACCACCAGCAACCCGATTTGCAGCCATCCAGTGCGCGACTGGGTCATCACCATGCCCAACAGCAGAAATCCGGCTCCCAACCACAAGGTGGCACTACTCACCTTTTGATGCTGGTGCACCCATAGCAGACCGCACAGGCCAAGAAAACAGAGTGTGCACAAATGGTTGGGCTGGGCCACATTGCCGAAGGGCCGTCCGCCTGGTGGCATTTCTGCGCCATAGATGCCCAGGCTGAGTGCGCCCGTCCACTGCACGAGTCCAATACCGACGGACAGCAGCGCAGCAAAGAGCCAGGCCATGGTCAGGGCATGTAAGTCCTCGCTGCGACCGGCAATGCTGGCCACCAGACCACCGGTCAGCACTGCCGCCAGCCACAACCCCACGTAAAGGGCGGCGATCAGTGCATCGCCGAAGAAAAGGAGTTTGCCCGTGGCGATTTGCGCCCACAGCATGACGCCACACAATGCGGCGATGCCCGACAGGGGCCATGCAACGCGCCCGGAAACGCCCCTGACTGTCAGCGCAGTGGGCAGCAGCCCCAAGAGGCCAGCGATTGCTAATGCGTCGCCCCAGGCGGAGGACCACGGCGCGTAGTGGTTCGGAACCAACCATGCGATGGTTATGATTCCAATAAAAAATTGCATTGAAAAGTGGAAAGCTGTCAGGCAAAAAAAGAGCGTGCAAACAGCACGCTCTTTTAGTAATTTTTTCTAAAAAATTGAATTAAGGAGCAAAAGTACCGGTCGGTGCAGCGGTGAAGATGGTTTTGCAGGAGCCTGGCAGATACTTGAGAATGGTGTCGCTTGTGACAGCACCACAAGCCCATGAACCCACTTGAGCAGGCATGTCAGTCGAAGAAACCAATGCAGTCGTGCCATCAATCTTGCGTGGCTCCAAATACATGTAGTTGTCATCAATATTAGCGTCACCAAAACCAGTGGCCTGTACCCGTATCGCGCCATTTGGTGTCGTGGAAACTTGCTTCACATACTTGCTGGTTTGCGAAGCGCTTTCACATCCCCAATTGCCCCCAGCAGTAGGTGCGTTCGATGCAGAACTACTTTGGTACATCTCAGTAATGGTGGTGCGGCAGCCAGATGCAGCCAAAATCACTTCCGACATCTTGGCCTTCTTGGTGTAGTCCTGATAAGCAGGCAGAGCCACGGCAGCCAGAATACCGATGATCGCCACCACGATCATCAATTCGATCAGGGTGAAACCCTTTTGCATGGAACGCTTCATAAAGTTCTCCTCGGAGTCAATTGCAAATGAAAACCTGCAGAAGAATTCTTCAGGCTCGTCCAGATACAAGCAGCATCCGTGCCATGCTGGAGAGTGCAACAAGGCGTATCTGATCGCTGAAGAGGGCGGATAAAAATACGAATGCGTTGGGGCGCCGGCAATGCTGCATCCAGCGCAAGACATTTTTGTCTGCCATGTATGTCACGAAATGCAAGTTCTGCTTACATGTTGCGCGCTGAGCCTGCTGCCAGCCGGTATTCACACCTCAAACTCCTGCCCCGCCTGTAGCCACGCAATGTCATGCGGGGCCTGGCCGCCGGGCTGCGTGATGGCGTCGAAGTGGCGGAGCTCTTCGACGATCAATCGCGTTTCCGACGGCTTGGTGTGCGTGATGTAGATGGGGCACGGTTTGCCGGGCTGCAGTTGCGCCAGTTCTTGCGCCAGGGTGTGGGGTGCCAGGTGCAGGCTGCGCTGCGCCAGGGCGCTTTCGGTGTTGCTGAACGCAGTTTCTATGACCAGCATGGCCACGGGCAGCTGGTTGATGCGCTGCCAGAAGGCCGGGTTGGGGCCGGTGTCGCCGCTGAACGCCCACCAGCCGGTGCGGCCGCGCACGGCGTAGCCCACGGCGGGAACGGTGTGGATGGCGGGCAGTACCTCGATATCGAGGCCGGCGATCTGCAGCATCTGTCCGGTGTGCAGCGCCTGGTACGCAAGAAAAGGATTGGCTGCGTTGGGTATGCGGCTGAAATCGGGCCAGATGGTGTTGTTGAAAATGTGGGCCTGCAGTGCGGCGATGGTGGCGGGCAGGGCGTGCACCCGCACCGGCGTGCTGCGCAGGGACGACACGGCGTCCAGCATCAGGGGCAGGGCGGCCACATGGTCGAGGTGCGCATGCGTGAGCAGTACATGGTCGATCTGGCGCATTTCTTCCAGGGTGAGGTCGCCCACGCCGGTGCCCGCATCAATGAGAATGCGCCCGTCGATCAAAAACGAGGTGGTACGACAACCTTGGGCAATGGCGCCCGAGCAGCCCAACACGCGAACCTTCATGCCACCGCCTTACTCTGGGTTGCAATGGGCTGAGCCGCCCAGTCTGCGTTCCACGCAAATATGGGCGCAGGGCTGGAAAGCCAGCCACACGCCCGAAGCCTCACGCCAGCTCGAACTGCATCTCGGTGCCTGCGAGTGTGATCCGGTCGCCATGCTTGAGGGACAGGGGGTTGGCGCCGATGGCGGTACCGTTGACCAGGGGCATGTCGGGGCCTTCGACATGCGCCAGCACATGGCCCTGGTGGCGCTTGGTAATGGAGGCCACGGCCACGCCAGGTTTGCCGATGGTGGTGACCACTTTCTGCAGGGCCACCTCGCGCCCGGCAGCCGCGCCCGACATCACGCGAATGACCGCCGAGGGCTGCGTGGCCGCCGCCGGGGTGGGCGCAACTGCGGGGCGGGGAACGGCACCCAGCGCGGGTGCCATGCCTGGCTTGAAGAGCATGGTTTTTTCGAAATTTTCGCCCTCGGCCTCCTGAAGCAAGCGGATCCTGTATTTGCCGACTTCAATGACGTCACCGTTGCGCAGTTCCTGGCGCTTGACGGCCTTGGCATTGACATAGGTGCCGTTGGTGCTGCCCAGGTCTTCGATTTCCACGCCGCCATCGGTCATGTGGATGACGGCGTGCTCGCCGCTGACGGCCAGGTTGTCGATCACGATGTCGTTGTACGGGCGGCGACCCAGCGTGGTCTGCTCCTTGGTCAATTCGACTTCCTTGATGACGACGCTGTCGATCGAAACGATCATTCTGGGCATGATCCACTCCTGCGGTGTTGGGTTGTTGTGGGGTCGAGCGGCATCATGCGGCCCGGATCAATCGGGACATGAAGCCGCGTTTTTTGCCGCCCGCCGCCATGTGTGCAAGCAGCACGCTGATGTTGTCGCGCCCTCCATAGGCATTGGCGGTGTCAATGAGCAGCGTGGCTTTATCTTCGAGTGGCAGGGGGGCGCGCACCATTTCTGCCAGGTCGGCATCGGAAACCATGTCGGTCAGGCCGTCCGAGCACATGAGGAACAAATCGTCCGGGGCCACCTGGAACTCGTTCACTTCCATCTGCACGTGGGGCTCTACGCCCAGCGCTCGCGTAACGAGGTTGCGGCTACCGGATGCGGCGGCCTGCTGGGGCGTGAGAAAGCCGGCGTCCACCTGTTCCTGCAGCCACGAGTGGTCGCGCGTGATTTGCTGCAACACGCCGCCGCGCAGGCGGTAACAGCGCGAGTCGCCGATGTGCCCCAGGATGAGCCGGGTATCCCGAAAAATGCCCACGACCAGCGTGGTGCCCATGCCGGCATACAGGGGGTTGGAAAGGGAGGCGCCCAACACGGCATGGTTGGCGTTCTCGACGCAGATCTCAAGCGCCCTTCGTACATCGGCAACCGGTGCATTCTTGCCGGCCTGAGCCAGCCAGCGCGCCATTTCCGTGCGAATGAACGTGGTGGCCATGGCGCTGGCCACTTCGCCCGCGTTGTAGCCGCCCATGCCGTCCGCCAGAATGGCGAGGCGCGCATCGCGGTCGAAGGCCACTGCATCTTCGTTGTTGTTGCGCACCCGTCCGCAGTCGGTGCGGGCAAAAAATTCATAGGTCATGGAGGTTGCCGCGTGCGTCGTCAGGCAGCCGAATCCGGTGGGAGCACCGAATTCCGGACAGGGGCAAGTTCCATCACCGGTGTCTGGAAAGCCGCCATGTCTGGCCCATTTGCATCGCGCCCCGCATCATAGACGAGTGTTTCGTCTGGCAGTGCCATGGTGGCAAGAGCAGGGACCATGCCTGGGTACATGGATGGCGATGGCTTTGCATGGTCAAAAACGGCTCTCGGTCGTGCGGTGGTGCACGGAGCTAAAAGCAATTTCTGCGCCCGTGTCGGCCTGGGCATCGCCAAGGGGCAATTGGACCTTGTTGGCAGGGGGCGGCGCTCCATGCCGTCCTTTTTTTCCGCCGGGGCGGGGAGCAGGGTGTCATGGGGGTGTCATTTTTGTCACACTCCATGCCGTCTTGGTTACTGCGGAGATGCGGCACGCCGGGCACGCGGCCAGAACTTCCCGATGCCCACCACGAGCGTGGCGCCCAGCGCGGCGGCCACGTAGTGCAGGGCCGGGTGTGCCAGTGCAAAGTCGTGCAATGAGGCATCGCTGACAATGGTTTCGCCGCCCACCCAGCCGATCAGGGCCGCACCCAGGACCACGATGACCGGAAAGCGCTCCATCAGCTTGATCATCAGCGTGCTGCCAAAGATCACCAGCGGAATGCTGATGGCCAGGCCCAGCACCAGCAGCACCAGGTTGCCATGGGCAGCGGCGGCCACGGCGATCACGTTGTCCAGGCTCATCACCAGGTCGGCAATCAGGATGGTGCGTACGGCGGCCATGAGGTTGCCGTAGGACTTGGATTCGCCCTCCTCGTCGCCGTCGTCGCTGAGCAGTTGCAGGCCGATCCACAGCAGCAGGCAGCCGCCCACGATCTGCAGGAACGACAGCTCCAGCAGCTTGGCAGCCACCACCGTCAGCACGATGCGCAGCACCACGGCCGCGCCGGAGCCCCAGAAAACCGCCTTGCGCTGTTGGTGCGGAGGCAGGGAGCGCGCTGCCAGTGCAATGACAACCGCGTTGTCACCGGACAGGATGATGTTGATCCAGACGATCTTGATGAGACCGATCCAGAAATCGGCATTGTGCAAAAAATCCATGACTTCACTCCATTGTTATGAATGCAAGAAGCGCCCGAAACCTTGGTTTCGGGCGCTTCTGTTTTTTTGGAGGAGCCAGTGTATCGGGCGGGGGCGCCCGAATCGTCCGTAATTCTGCTTACGAATTACTTCAGCTGGGCTTTGAGCAGCTTGCCCAGTTCCGACGGGTTGCGGGTGATGATGAAACCCGATTCTTCCATGATGGCCAGCTTGGCATCGGCCGTGTCGGCGCCGCCAGAGATCAGCGCGCCGGCATGGCCCATGCGCTTGCCGGGAGGCGCGGTCACGCCGGCGATGAAGCCCACGATGGGCTTCTTCATGTTGGCCTTGCACCACTGGGCGGCTTCGGCTTCATCGGGACCGCCGATCTCGCCGATCATGATGACGGCATCGGTGTCCGGATCGTCGTTGAAAGCCTGCATCACGTCGATGTGCTTCAAGCCATTGATGGGGTCGCCACCAATGCCCACGGCGCTCGACTGGCCCAGGCCCACTTCGGTCAGCATGGCCACGGCTTCGTACGTCAGCGTGCCCGAACGGGACACCACGCCGATGCGGCCCTTGCGGTGGATGTGGCCGGGCATGATGCCGATCTTGATCTCGTCAGGCGTGATCAGGCCGGGGCAGTTGGGGCCCAGCAGCAGGGTCTTCTTGCCGCCAGCGGCTTCCTTGGCCTTCATCTTGTTGCGCACCATCAGCATGTCCTTGACCGGAATGCCTTCGGTAATGCAGATGGCCATGTCCAGGTCGGCTTCGACAGCTTCCCAGATGGCATCGGCAGCGCCTGCGGGCGGCACGTAGATCACCGACACGGTGGCGCCGGTCTGCTGGGCGGCTTCCTTGACGGAGGCGTAGATCGGGATGTTGAAGATCGATTCGCCGGCCTTCTTGGGGTTCACGCCCGCCACGAAGGCGTTCTTGCCGTTCGCGTATTCCTGGCACTTTTCGGTGTGGAACTGGCCGGTCTTGCCCGTGATGCCCTGGGTGATGACCTTGGTGTCTTTGTTGATGTAGATCGACATGAAAGTTACCTATTCAGTTGGGGACAGAGCTTGTCCGCTGTGCGGCCTGCGGTCTGTCCCGCAAAATTATTTGGACACTGCCGCAACGATCTTTGTCGCAGCTTCGGCCATGGTGTCAGCGGCAATGATGGGCAGACCGCTTTCGGCCAGCATCTTCTTGCCCAGCTCTTCGTTCGTGCCCTTCATGCGCACGACGAGTGGCACGTTCAGGTTCACGGCCTTGCAGGCGGTGATCACGCCGGTGGCGATGGTGTCGCACTTCATGATGCCGCCGAAGATGTTGACCAGGATGCCTTCGACCTTGGGGTTCTTGAGCATGATCTTGAAGGCTTCGGTGACCTTCTCGGGGGTGGCGCCGCCGCCCACGTCCAGGAAGTTGGCCGGCTCGCCGCCGAACAGCTTGATGGTGTCCATGGTGGCCATGGCCAGGCCGGCGCCGTTCACCAGGCAGCCGATGTTGCCATCGAGGCTGATGTAGGCCAGGTCGAACTTGGAGGCTTCCACTTCGGCCGGATCTTCTTCGTCCAGATCGCGGAAGGCCACGATTTCGGGGTGGCGGAACAGGGCGTTGGCGTCAAAGTTGAACTTGGCGTCCAGGGCCATCAGGTTGCCCTTGGAGTCGCAGTTCAGCGGGTTGATTTCCACCAGCGACGCGTCGGTGTCCATGTAGCACTTGTAGATCTTGGCGAAGATGTCCACGGCCTGGTCGATGGAGGCACCGGTCAGGCCGATGGCTGCGGCCACCTTCTTGCTTTGTGCGGCGGTGATGCCGACCAGTGGATCGATCATCTCGGTGATGATCTTCTCGGGCGTGGAGTGGGCCACTTCCTCGATGTCCATGCCGCCTTCGCTCGAAGCGATCAGGGCCACCTTCTGCGTGGCGCGGTCGGTCACCAGCGACACATACAGTTCGTTCTTGATGTCGGCGCCGTCTTCGATGTACAGGCGGCGGACCTTCTGGCCTTCGGGGCCAGTCTGGTGCGTCTTGAGCTGCATGCCCAGGATGTCGCCAGCGAGGCGCTTGACGTCGTCGATGGTCTTGGCAACCTTCACGCCGCCACCCTTGCCACGGCCACCGGCGTGGATCTGGGCCTTGACCACCCACACGGGGCCGCCGAGTTTCTGGGCTGCTTCAACGGCTTCTTGCACCGTGAA
>LNAP01028920.1_pt2 | contig 10789 bp, 13 predicted proteins | sample 602601 | NCBI WGS metagenome assembly LNAP01 (sample SAMN02440304, study PRJNA202911) | soil metagenome | biome: Subtropical and temperate rainforests or woodlands; isolation source: soil samples (1 kg each in a 20% v/v slurry with milli Q water) were... ...
ATGGGAAGGTCGGCATCGCCACGCTGACTGGACAGCCCTTCGATTTGGCGCTGCAGGTCTTGCAGCAAGCCCTGAGCTTGCTGCCGCTCGCCGGAGACCCGTTCACGGTCGTTGCGCAACTGGTTACGTTCGGTCTCCAGCGCACTCTGAATGCGTCGGTCAATTGAGCCTTCACGCTGACGCAACCGCTCGTTTTCAGACTTCTGCGTTTTGTTGTCCACCATCACACCCTGCAATTCGGTACGCAGTTGTTTGACCTGACCTACCAGCGTCGCCACGGTGTCGCGGGGCGTGTCGCCCTCGATACCCAATGCCTTTGCCTCTTGCGGCGTCAGCCGGGGAGTGCCGTCATGGGCGGGTTGGTCGTTACCGCCGGAAAACAGCTTGATCCCGACGAACACCAGCAAGAGCGCCATGGGCACCATCAGCCACTTCAGCAGACCGTTACCTTTCATGACGCGCTCCGTCCTTCGGGGCTGGCGTTGAGGGGGACGGCAGATTCAGCGCCGCACTGATCGGGCTGACTGTCGGCAGCAGAGATTTGGCCAGGCCATGCCCCCGGGTCACCAGGTAAACCACCGAGGTGTCTTCCGGGGTACCGGCAGGCCCCAGGGTTGAATGCTGAAACGTTGCGGTCGTGAAATCACCCTGCAGTTCGCGCGGATCCAGGGCGAGCCAGCGGGTCGACCTGTTGGCCAACCTGACGGCGGTCACCCACAGATCATCCAGCTGCCAGGCGGCGATGGCTCTGGCCTGAACGGGCAGGGTGGGCAGCAGCGTGTCCAGAGGCAGATGGCGGCGCAGGTTCACGCGCGTCATGCCAGGAACGGACTCGACTGTGCGCAGCGGGGCGTACAGGTTCTGCGCGGCGTAACGGGTCAGAACCACGGGCACAGGCGTTTCGTGGGCGGCGCGAGGCGGGGCGGTTGTGTCGACACTGCCATGACTGCCCTGGGGTGCATCCGTCTGGCCGTAGCGTTGAACAGAGCCCTCAGCCTCAACAATACGCACGGGCTCCATCGCCGCCTGGCCTGCCACAGCGGGCTCGGCAGCGATGTCCAGCAGGATCAGTGTTCCGTTGTCAGCATCCTGCAGTTGCAGGCGTGTGGGCTCGATGGGCTCACTGGCCCGCAGATAGAGTGCACCACCGGCACTTTGCACCCGCAGGCGTTCGGTGAGTGAAGCCGGCACCCCCACGCGGACGTTGCGGTCGATGAACACGATCCGCTCCTGATCCACGACCAGGGAAACCGCCAGGGGCAGGCGCTCCCAGCGCAGGATCTCCACGGCGCGGCGACAGCACAACGGTGAGCAGCAGGCTGAAGGCACAGAGCAGGTGTTTCATGGCGTCTCTCCCATAGCGCCACCCAGCCCGCCCGGCGTGGTGCTGGCAGGTGTGACAGGGTCGGGGCTGATGATGCGTTGCGGTGCGCCGCTGTAGCAGTCCAGGACCAGGCCGAAAGGGTTGCGCTCGGGGTCGACGTCCACCCGTACGACCTTGAGCGGGTAACGAACCAGCGCTCGCTTGACCTGCTCGGCGCCGTAGTACTCATCCGCCGTCACATCAAGCGTGACGATCCAGTCGCGGTCGGAGACGACTTTCACCCGCTGGGTCGGGTTCTCGCCGTAGCCGCGCCCCGGGATCTCATAGAGGCCTCGTACTCGCTGACGCAACTCACCGGCCATACGGCGGTATTCGTAGTCGTTGCGTAGAAAGGTTTGGCAGGCGGAGGTGAAGTAGGGCGCCAGCACATGGATGTTGCGCGCGTAGTCTTCGTCACCATTGGTGGGCCAGCGCTGGAGTTGCTGCCAGATGTAGAACGAGAAGGCGTAGACGCTTTCGGGTGGCACTTCCCACCATTTCCGGGTACTGCCGGAGCGCAGGTCGGGCGGGACGTGCACGGTCAGGTCACGCGGTGCGCTCCACCAGCCGCCGCCCATCACCAAGGCGATAACAAGTAGTGCGCCAAGCCCCAGCCGCAAGGTCTTGATGTGCGACTGGAGGTGAGTGATTTCGTTCTTGAACCGGCTCACGCTGCCTTGCTCCTGCGCGTGCTCCAGTAACCCGATCGGATCACTAACGCGTGCGCGCCCACAAAAGACGCTAAGGCTGGATGACGCTGTGCAATACGCCACTGCAGTTGGCGATACAGCCAGGTATCGGGTCTGCCACGTTTCTGGCGACGCAGCATGCCTCCACCTGCAAACACCCCGGCAGCGATGCCCAGCATGATGGCCGTGGGCACGATGGCGATCGTCGAAAATACAAAGGCCAGCGGCACGCCAACCACCAGGCTGCCTGCCGCCGACAGCCCGGCGCAGATCCACAGCTCATCCGCGGTAAGGCCGCGGACGACCACGGGGTGACGGTTGAGACGGTGTGGAAGAAACACCACCGTCCCGTCAGGCCGAATGTCCTGATGCGTGCTCATGGCATGACTCCTAGAGCACGCCGGTGGCTTCAGTGAGCAGCCAGACACCAACGACCAGCAGGACGGCGCCCACGGCCACCGTCAGGCCGAATTGCCCCCAGGTTTTGCGGCCCGTGTGGATTTCCGCATAGGTACCGTAGGCGTGGTAGCAGACACCGACAAACATCGAGGCGACCACCAGCAAGGCAACGAGCATCACGATGTCGTAACCGTAATTGCGCAGCGTCTCCATGATGCCCGAGCCCGTGCCCCTCGACGGATCTTCCAGGGTTGGGAGGTCGGCCCGGGCAAACGTCGGCAGCATGGCAAGTGTGGATGCCGAGGCCAGGACGGCCATACGTGCCGAATGCAAGCGATACGAGAGCAGGTTCATGATGTGAGCCTTTGCGTTAGGAGAGCAGGAAAAAAGTCAGCACCACGTACATCGCGATAAACCTCACCGCAACGCCGACGAACTGACGCTGGGAAATCCGCTGTTCCGACTAGGCTGTGCGCAGGGCCCATACGCCCCACAGCAGCAGAGTTGCGAACACGGTGCCGAGCAGTACGCCGGCGACAGCAGAGGGGGTGAAGCCTCCATTGGCCTGAAAGGCGGCAAACTGGTTGGCGTTCATCGGTCATCCTCCTGTTCGGCGTCCTGGCGGTAATCGCCAAGCAGTGCAGAGGGATCGCGTGGCTGTGCACGCTGGGGCGTCAGGTAGTCGTTGATGCCCGACTGCATGCGCTGCAGGTCAGCGTCCAGACGCCGATAGTCGAAGTGATAGCGGGATCGTGACTCGGGGGCGGTGCTGGCGGATTGTTTGGCCAGACGGTCAAGCAGGTCGAGCTGGCGGGCGACGGCCGCCAGGTGTTCACGCTCATACCCATCGTCAGCTGCGGCGGCGAGCTGAGTGATGAAGATACTGGTGAGCAGCAACGCTACGACAGGACGTCGCCATGCGTAAGCCGAATTGTGAAACCTTGCCATGGCGCCATTTCCGATGAACTCGAATGGCTCGATGCTGCGGGGATGGCTGGTGGAAAGCCGCAAACAATGGGGAGTTACTCCTCACCACTTTCCTTACATACATTTTTTCGGTGGTGTTGCGTTGTGCATTCTGAAGAGAGTGGCAGGGGCGACTGTTTCATCGCAGAACAGCTATCTCTTCATCTGTGTCTCTGCGTATCGAAATCGTGGACGCTAAGGGCCGATATCTTGTCAGATTTCACTTTAGCATTCTGATTGGAGTGCTAATCGCTTACTAGCGCTCCCATGGGATGTTTATTGACAACAGTAACGAGGCGTGAGGTAATTGTTCTCATGGGAACTGATAATAGCCTTAAGCGTTCCTATGAGGATGATAAATGAGTATACCACTGCCGTTACCCGTCGAGCGGGCGCTCCGCAAACTCGGCAGCGACATTGAGCTTGCACGCAGGCGTCGACGGATTTCACAGGCCTCGCTTGCAGAGCGAATGGGGGCTTCTGTATCCACTGTTCGGCGCATGGAAAAAGGGGATATGCGGGTGCCTATTCATTTCTTCGCCCGCGCCTTGCACGTGTTCGGAGAGGTACAGGCGCTGGCCAACCTGCTGGATACGGCGCACGACGACATCGGGCTGACGCTGATGGATGAACAATTGCCTAAACGTGTACGCAGTAAACCGGCATTATGAAATCGGCTACTTCAGTTCGCCAGCAAGTCCAGGTCTGTCTTGGTAAGGCGGGAATAGCTGTTGGCACTCTTATTTACGTCAAGCAGGGGCGCCGCGAGAACACCACCTTTGCCTATGAGCAGGGATGGTTGGGGAATCAGGAGGGGTTCAATGTTTCTGCCGATCTCAGCCTGATCTCGGGTTATCAGCCACGTAGAGCTCCCTCAGCTCACGATTCGGTCTTTCATTTCGCCATTGCCGATACAGCACCGGACGCTTGGGGACGCCGGGTCATCGCACGTGACCATGCCAAGCGTCGTAAGGGTAATCCATCGCTCGCGTCGCTGACAGAGATGGACTACCTGCTGGCGGTTGACGATTTCAGCCGGATCGGCGCGCTGAGACTGCGCGATCAGAACGGACATTATTGCCGGACGATTGAAGATGGACGGCGCGCTACACCGCCACTGCTGGAATTGCAGCGCATCTACCAGGCCAGCCGGGCAGTTGAGAAAGGTCAGGAAAGCACTGAAGATTTGCGTTACCTTCAGGGCAAAGGCACATCGCTCGGCGGGATGCGCCCCAAGAGCACGGTGGTCGATGAGGATGGCGCACTCGCCATTGGAAAATTCCCAAGCGTGGGCGACACCCGTAGCGTGACGCGCGGCGAAGTGCTGGCCTTATGCTTGGCAAAACAAGCAGGTATCAATGCCGCGCCGGCCCGTATCATAGAGCTGGATGGCGTACCGGTCGCTATCATCCGCCGTTTCGATCGCGATGGTGCTGATGGGCGTATTCCATACCAGTCCGCCGCGTCTTTGCTGCAGGCGTCGCGCGAAGAGGATCGAAGCTATACCGAAATTGCCGATGCTATCCGTTCCGTGGGGCATGCACCGACCGCAGATGTGCAGCAGCTGTGGCGGCGACTGGTTTTTAACCTACTGATCACCAATGTGGATGACCACCTGCAGAACCATGGCTTTCTTCATGTGGAAAAGGGGCTCTGGCGGCTGGCACCGGCATTCGACGTCAATCCCTTCCCGGACAAAGAGCGAGAGTCGAAAACCTGGCTGTCGGAGGAGGATGGACCGATCACCGATCTTGAGATGCTGCTGGCGCGGAGCACCTATTTTTCGTTGAGTCGGGAGGATGCGTTGGCCGTGCTGGCAGAAGTGTATGACGCCGTGCTGGACTGGCGGCAGATTGCGCTCAGTGCAGTGGTGGGGTTGCAAGCGAGCGAGTTGGACGATTTTGCTCCAGCGTTTGAGCACGAGCAAATGGAGGCGGCGCAGGCATTACTGGCCTGAAATACCGCTCAGCGCTTATAGGTATTTTTTGAAGCTGCCTGCTGCGAGGTCTGTTGCGGCACCTAACAGAATTGCGCAGGGAAGCAAGAGAAGAAGCGGGTGTGCGCTGACGGGCAGGGTCAGGTAAAGGACCCAAGGCATGACGGCGAGAGGCATCAGACTGGCCTTGGCCCGGTGGTAGACAAAGCCTGACTCACGGCCCGCACCAAAGCGCCTGATGTCCCGCCGCACCAGGCCATCGACCAGTCCGACGAAAGCGGCCATCAGGAATAGTGGGATGGTCAGTACCAGCACCAGCAGCCGGACGAGGAACACCAGTAGCGTGTACGCACTGGCGATCAGGTCGTTCTCCAGGTACACATAAATCTGACTCAGATAAAAACGGAAATCCCGACCCGTTCCCTGGCTGGGTGAACTGGCTTTGGCGGATGCGTCGCGCATCCAGTCGATGAGCCCGCTTTTGACGAACACCCATTGGTAAGCCGTTTCTACCAACCAGGACGCCGTTTGTCCCGGTTCCTGCACCACGGCGCTGCGCATGAAGTGTTGTGAGAGTTGCGTCAGTTCGTAGTCCAGCATGCCTTGCGCGTGCCGCCAGCCTTGATCGGCCCAGAACAGGTGCATACCCACACATTCGATCACGATGGACAGAAACAACGACCCCAACAGCACGGCCACAAACCGGAATGGCAGCGTGATGATGCCGGTGATCAAACCCTGCTGTTGGGTCTGCTGGCGCTGCGCGGTGTTGGCCGGGTCACTCACGGTTGCGCCTCTTCAGCACCCATTTCGGCGGTCGTCATATGCCGGAACCCGTCAAGCAGGTCATCAGGTAGGGGGGCATCCTGCAGGCCCGGCAATGCCTTGCTGTCCCACCAGTCACCCGCCTCGACGTAGTGTTGGCGCATGTACCCAGCAAGTTGTTGCAGATCCCTGGGCATCACCTCGTCAGGGTCGGGTGCCGGCAGCGGCATGCGGACCTTCCAGAGGTTGCCGCCTTCGATCAGTGCAAAGCACTGCCCCTTGGGCAGACCGACGACATGGGCGGGTTCGATCAGGGGTACACTTGTCGTCGTGATGCGGTCCTGGGTGTTGCTGGTAAAATCGGTCTTGCCGTGAATGTCGGAGCTGTCGGTGGCGCCGCTCATCAGCGAGGTGGTGTACACCTCGACCTTGGGCAATTGTTTCGTGAGTAACTCGGCGGTCGCAGTTTCCCGCACCCTCAACATAAACAGATTGTTGAAGTTACCGACCACCTGACCGGCTTTGGCGCGGTTGCCAATAACTGAGCGTTTGCGTGTAGGCGGTGACCTGGAGACCGGCACCGCCGCCTTTGTTGACCATGGGGATGAACTCATCACCCATCAGTTCGTTGAACTCGTCGGCGTGCACGTTGATCGGTACTTTGACCCCAGACGCCGTGCCGGGTAGACCATCGTCAATACCGAACTTGTAGATGTGTCCAGCGACCGACACCAAGTCGCTGAACATGCTGTTGCCCACGGCGGCTGAAACCTCGGCATCCGAGAGCGCATCCAGGCCCACATACACCACGGCCTTCTTCCGGATAATCTGCATCCAGTCGAAAATGGGCCGCGGGTCGGCCAGATCGGCATAGTCCGGGGCCAGCAACTGAGAAATCTTGCCGGTCGTGAGTTTTTCCAGCAGGGGCAGCAACGAGGCGACGATCTTGTCGAAGTAGGTGCGGTCATAGCGTACCGCAGACCTGAGCCCGTCCAGCACCGGATCGTAGACCCTGACCTGTGACAGGTATTGTTCGAGCGCAATGACACGCTTCTCGCGGCCGATCATGTTGCGGGGAGTGTTCTTGTCGTTGAGCCTGGCCTCGATCTGCACGATGACTTCCCAGGCCTTCGGCTCGTTGCTCGCGAAGTAGTGCTGGGCGTACTCGATGAACAAGGCATCGATGTTCACCACATGCCGCTGGATCAGCAGGTAGTCGGGCCGCTGCCCCAGCTCGACGAGTGCACGGGCGATGATGTTGACGAAGCGCAACGCCGCGGAATTGCCCTCGCCGGAGAGTTGGCCGGCAATGCGCGTGGCCACCTCGCTGATGCGACCAAACCGGCCCACGGCGTTGTAACGGGCGGAAATATCTGGCCAGCCGAGGTGAAAAACATAGAACTCGCCTTCGCGTCCGGCGCGTTTGGCCTCGACATACATGCGCTTGAGCAGGTCCGCATCGCCCTTGGGGTCGAAGACGATGACCACTTCGTGCTCGCCAACTGCGTTACGCCGCCGGATGTCCTGGGTGATGAACAGCTCGGCGAGTCTTGTTTTGCCCACCCGCGTGGTGCCCAGGACGAGTGAATGCCCAACCCGTTCCCCCAGCGGCAGCGTGACGTCCACCTCATGCGGTTCAATGCCATGCAGGCGCGGCATGCCACCGACTGGAGGTAGCGGCCGCGCCGGATTAAATGGGCTGTCCCAGGCCGTCAGTCGGGCAAGCTTTGAGAGTGGAAAGGGTGCGAATTCCAGCCGCTCTTCCAGGCAGCGGGCGATGCGGTAGGCAGCCGTGGGTTCCACATAGCGACGAAACTCGGGGCGGTACGTTTGCATCAGCCGATGCGTGTGCCGTTGATCCCAGCGAAACCCCCGACCGATGAACAGGCGCTGCTGACTGACCGGCACAGCGCGGCTGGTCATCACGTACTTCGGCAGACGGCGGATGTTGCGCCGATAGCGCAGGATGAACCGTGCCTCACGGAGCCGAAGAATGCCAAACACCAGGAACGCCAGGGCTGATCCCAGGCCCAGCAGTGGATTTAACGCGAGCGACCATGGCGCCACCAGGCACAGAAGCGCGGCAGCGGCGCAGACGGCCACGGTGTACAGCTCCACCGCTGGCCGTAGCAGGACTTCCACCGCATGAGGCTGGGCCATGGCGAGTGGCTCACTGCTCAATGCCGGTGGCAGTGACCAGTACGGGATAATGGCGCAACCCCAGGCGTTCAGCAAGATCGTCGCCCGATACCGGCGACAGTGTCAGGCCCGGGACCAGCCCGCGCAAGGTGGCAAGGGCGTCGGCAGATGCCACGTTGACGACCAGGCCGACCGCCTTCAATTCGCCCAGGATTGCTGCACGCTCGCGTAACCATTGGCGCGAGTCGCCGATCAGAAACATTGGCCGCAGCCCGGGGGCCTGGATGACCCTGCGCGGCTCCTCCCCCGGCGACAGGCGTCCGGAACGAACCGGCAGCATGTCTGTTTCGCTGAAACGTTGCTGTGAAGGATGAGGTGCGGCGAGGGAAGGGGCTAACGGCTGGTCCTGGTGGGGTCGTAGATTCAGTGATTGATAGTAGGGCCATGCCGAAACACCGCCACGGTCTTCGACCACGATCAACGAGGCGGCGTCTGCGAGCGCTCCCCCGGTGGCCAGGCATAGCAGGCCGAACAGCGATGGGGCGGCGATTCGCAGAGGAGAATGGAGCTTCATAGTGGTTTTCTCCTGAGGGAGTTTTCAGCGAGGGCGCCGCCGAGCACGCGCTGCAGGTGCTTGTGCACACTCGCGCGGTAGCGGGCGGCCGCTACCCCTCCTGCCGGACGGTGATAGCGTCCAATGGCGAGCAGCCAGTCCTCGCCGTCGGTGTGCTGTTCGCGCAGAATTTCCGCTGCGATAGCGAGGTTGCGATACGGGTCGAGCAGATCGCAGGGCTGCGGATAGCGGTGCTTCTGATAACCCAGATTGACCTGGCCGAGGCCGGCGTCGACCCGTGTGGGGGGAACCTCCCGCAGCGCCTTTTGCAGACCCGCACAGGCTTTGGCGCGGGAACTGAAACGGTGCGGCGCGCCCGCCACATTCAGGGTCCAGGGCCACGGCACCAGCCGGCCATCGCGTTGCAGCCCGCTCTCCTGCAACGCCACTGCATACAGCACCGTTGAGGGAATGCCAGCCCGGCGATCTGGTACGCCGGAGGCGGCACTTCCTGCGCGCCGGCGGGGGCGATTATGGCCATCCAGCCCAGTACCATGAGCCGATGACGCCAGCGGGTCACTGCCGTTGCCATTGGCCATTGACCTGCCGCACAACAGCGGGCAGGTCCCCCGACAGGCCCAAAGACAGCCAGCGACCGGCATCGTGGTTGAGCGTGATTGAACCGGTGCGTACGCGATCTGGATTGATGCTGGCTCGCTTCGCCCAGTCGCGAATGAGCGTGTCGTTGGCGCGGCTGCCGACCATGTAGAGGTCGAAGCCGACATCAGATGCCTGCAACTGCTGAACCGCCAGGCCACAGGGCGCGCAGCCGTCCTTGATGAACACGGCGATGCGGTTGGTGCTGGCGGCGATGGTAGAGGAATTGCCTGGAGTATGGCCGGGCAGGGTGACGCGCTGCATGCTCGGGTGCAGACGTTGCCAGGCGGCGTCGTAGGCCCGCTGGTATGCCAGCGTCTTTTCGACGCGGCGGGCTTCAACCTGAACCTGCAACTCGGCATAGCGGTCGCGTTCTTCCTCGGAGCGCGCTTCGATGCCGAGGGTCGAGGTTGGGCGAAAAGATGCCCAGCGGTCCCTGCATTAATTGGCGATAGCGAGCCCATTCCTCCGTGCGCAATCCCCAGTCACGGGCCTGTTGTTCGTCGCTGACGCGTGAGGTCGCTGTTTGTTCCTCGCTGGGCGCGACGGTGGAGGCAATCGTGCGAGCGTTCTGTGCGATCACCGGAGAGTTAAAGAAGGCGATCAGGCTCAGCGTTAACGCGCGGAAAACAAGAGTGCTGTTCATCCGGAGTCCCTATGGCAGCGTCAATCGATGCGTCTGACCATCGGCCTCGCGCTGGAACACGGCGGTCTGGCCATCGATGGCTTGCAGGTGCCAGCCGCTGTCGGTCTCACCGGGACGCAGGATGCGCATCTCGGAAAAGGCGGCAGTGCCGGTTGGCAGGATCGACAGAAATCGTTCGCCGCCGCGAAGCTCGGTCCCCATAACCGTGAACGGTAGGCTCGCTGCTTGGGTCGGTTTTGTCGGGTGTGTCACACGGGTGCGCACCGGTACTGGAGTCGTCTGGTTGGGTTTATCCAGACGGGTGGTCAACTGGTCGATGCGTGTTTCCAGGGAAGACAGGCTGGCTGCTGTCAGACGCTGCTCAAGGCCGCTTTCGATGGTGGTCATTCGTTGGGCAAGAGCTTTGCTATCAGCCACATAACGGGCTTGGGTCAAGGCGACAGGCTGTTTCTGCAATGAGTCGAGGCGCTGGCTCAGCTCAGTCAGCCGGGCTTCCAAGGTAACAACCTGGCTGGCCTGAGCGCTGGCGCTGGTCTGGGTGGCCAGACTCGACAGCGAGACGTGGTTGATGATCGTTGCTGCGCTAATCAGGATCAGCCATGCGATGCTGGCCGCACGCAACAGCATGCTGCGGGAGTCGCCTGGGGTGGATTGAAATCCCCTCATGGCCTGGCCT
>LNAP01013730.1_pt1 | contig 10788 bp, 18 predicted proteins | sample 602601 | NCBI WGS metagenome assembly LNAP01 (sample SAMN02440304, study PRJNA202911) | soil metagenome | biome: Subtropical and temperate rainforests or woodlands; isolation source: soil samples (1 kg each in a 20% v/v slurry with milli Q water) were... ...
CGGCTCCATGGCGTTCAAGGAGGCCTTCAGCAAGGCCAGTCCGGTCCTGCTGGAGCCGATCATGAAGGTCGAGATCGTCACCCCCGAGGATTACCTGGGTGACGTGATGGGCGATGTCAGTCGTCGTCGCGGCATCCTGCAGGGCCAGGATGACACGCCCTCGGGCAAGGTGATCAAGGCGATGGTGCCGCTGGGGGAGATGTTCGGTTACGCCACCACGCTGCGCTCGATGTCACAGGGCCGGGCGACCTTCTCGATGGAATTCGACCATTACGCCGAAGCGCCGGCCAACATCGCCGAAGCAGTCACCAAGAAATAAGAGCCGGGATTCGGGGCCCGGGACCGGGGACCCGGAAGATCAAGAGCCATGGCGCTTTTGCTTCTTCGGGTCGCCGATCGCCGGTCCCGGGTCCCGGGACCAAAATTCCGGAAAACTATCAGCAGGGTATTACGACAATGGCAAAAGGTAAGTTCGAGCGCACCAAGCCGCACGTGAACGTGGGCACCATCGGTCATGTGGACCATGGCAAGACCACGCTGACCGCCGCACTGACCAAGGTTGGCGCCGAGCGGTTCGGCGGCGAGTTCAAGGCCTATGACGCGATCGATGCGGCGCCGGAAGAGAAGGCGCGCGGGATCACGATCTCCACCGCGCACGTGGAATACGAATCGCCCAACCGCCACTACGCGCACGTGGATTGCCCGGGCCATGCCGACTATGTCAAGAACATGATCACCGGTGCGGCGCAGATGGACGGGGCGATCCTGGTGTGCTCGGCAGCCGACGGCCCGATGCCGCAAACTCGGGAGCACATCCTGCTGTCGCGCCAGGTCGGCGTGCCGCACATCGTGGTCTTCCTGAACAAGGCTGACATGGTCGACGATGCCGAGCTGCTCGAGCTGGTCGAGATGGAAGTGCGCGAGCTGCTGAGCAAGTACGACTTCCCCGGCGATGACACCCCGATCATCCACGGTTCGGCCCGCCTGGCGCTGGAAGGGGACCAGAGCGAGATCGGCGTGCCCTCGATCCTGAAGCTGGTCGATGCGCTGGATACGTTCATTCCAGAACCGCAGCGCGACATCGACAAGGCGTTTCTGATGCCGGTCGAAGACGTGTTCTCGATTTCCGGCCGTGGCACCGTGGTGACCGGCCGAATCGAGCGCGGCGTGATCAAGGTCGGCGACGAAATCGAGATCGTCGGCATCCGTCCGGTGCAGAAGACCACGGTGACCGGCGTGGAGATGTTCCGCAAGCTGCTGGACCAGGGCCAGGCAGGCGACAATGCCGGCCTGCTGCTGCGCGGCACCAAGCGCGACGACGTCGAGCGCGGCCAGGTGCTGGCCAAGCCCGGTTCGATCAAGCCGCACACCGAGTTCGAGGCCGAGGTCTACGTGCTGAGCAAGGATGAGGGCGGCCGTCACACCCCGTTCTTCAAGGGCTACCGTCCGCAGTTCTACTTCCGCACCACCGACATCACCGGTGCGGTGACGCTGCCGGAAGGCACCGAGATGGTGATGCCGGGCGACAACGTGAAGATGAACCCGGTGGCGATGGACGAAGGCCTGCGCTTTGCGATCCGCGAAGGCGGCCGCACCGTCGGCGCCGGCGTCGTAGCCAAGATCATCAAGTGATGTGACGGCGCGTTCGCGCACCCGCGCGAACGCCTTTGCCGGAACATCATCCCCGCGCAGGCGGGGATCCAAAGGACGCGCAGGGCTTTGTCAGAACATCATCCCCGCGCAGGCGGGGATCCAAAGGACGCGCAGGGCTTTGTCAGAACATCATCCCCGCGCAGGCGGGGATCCAAAGGACGCGCGGGGCTTTGTCAGATCGTCATCCCCGAATGCTTCAATCGGGGATCCAAAGGACGCGCAGGGCTTTGTCAGATCGTCATCCCCGGATGCTTCAATCGGGGATCCAGGGGCTCGGCAGGACTTGGGTTTCCCATCCCCGCCAGTAAGTACTGCAGTGACCGCCGGTCCATCCTGGGAGATGCGACCGGCCTACCGCGAAAAGAGGCGCAGGAAGTGCCTCGTGTTCGCCAGACAGGACGTTGACGTGTGAATCGATGGCGTGAAAAGGCAACTTTTCGCGCTGGTATTGCGCCCGAGTAGTTGACGGCCGTAGTTCATGCGTTCTATACTTTCCCGTCTGGGCAGGCCGTTCATCGGTCTGCCTTGTTTGTCAGGAAGATTCCCGGGCCTTTGACGGCCCCGGCGCGCAGCCTGGATCAGGCAGCACACGGCGCAGGGACCTTCAAAAAAGCACGTGAACCATTACCGGGGCAAGGCATCCCAGAGGCCGCGCCCGTCGCTCTTTCAACACAGGAAATCGTCATGGCGGACCAGAAGATCAGCCTACGATCATCGCCTGATCGACCGATCGGCAAGCGAGATCGTCGAAACGGCCAAGCGGACCGGCGCGCAAGTGCGCGGCCCGATCCCGCTTCCCACCAAGATCGAGCGCTACACCATTCTGGTGTCGCCGCACGCTGACAAGGACGCGCGCGATCAGTACGAGACCCGCACCCACAAGCGTGTGCTGGATATCGTGGATCCCAACGACAAGACCGTCGACGCGCTGATGAAGCTCGAGCTGGCGGCTGGCGTTGACGTCCAGATCAAGTTGACCTGAGGCAAACGACCATGACTGCGAAGAAATTTTCGTTGGGCATCGTTGGCCGCAAGGCCGGCATGACCCGGGTGTTCACCGAAGATGGCAAGTCCATCCCGGTCACCCTGATCGAAGCCACCCCAGATCAAGACCACCGAGACCGACGGCTACAGCGCCGTGCAGGTTGCCGTGGGAACGCGTCGTGCGGGTCTGATCAACAAGCCGATTTCCGGTCACCTGGCCAAGGCCAGGGTCGAGCCAGGCCGTGGCCTGTGGGAGCTGCGCGTGGAGCCCGACAGGATCGGCGACTTCAGCATCGGCGGCGAGATCAAGGCCGACATCTTTGAAGTGGGCCAGAAGGTCGACGTCCAGGGTGTGACCAAGGGCAAGGGCTTCCAGGGCACGATCAAGCGCTACAACTTCCGGATGGGTGACGCCACCCACGGCAACTCGCTGTCGCATCGCGCACCGGGTTCGCTCGGTCAGCGCCAGACCCCGGGGCGTGTGTTTCCGGGCAAGAAGATGTCCGGCCACATGGGTGCCGTGCAGCAGAGCACGCAGAACCTTGAAGTCGTCCGCGTGGACCTCGAGCGTGGCCTGATCGCCATTCGCGGTGCCGTGCCGGGCGCGCCGGGTGGCGACGTGATCGTGCGGCCGGCGAGCAAGGGCTAAGGAGAACGATGATGGAACTTGCCATTAACGGCAGCGCCAACACCCTGTCGGTCTCCGACGAAGTGTTTGGCCGCCAATTCAGCCAGGACCTGGTCCACCAGGTCGTCGTGGCCTACCGCAACGCAGGTCGCGCGGGCACCAAGGCCCAGAAGACCCGTTCGGAAGTCAACGGCACCACCAAGAAGTCCAAGAAGCAGAAGGGCGGCGGTGCGCGTCACGGCGCGCTGACGGCTCCGATCTTCGTTGGCGGCGGCGTGACCTTTGCGGCCAAGCCGCGCAGCTTCGAGCAGAAGGTCAACCGCAAGATGTACCGGGCGGCGATGAAGGCCATCCTGAGCGAGCTGGCTCGCCAGGACCGCCTGACCGTCGTCGATACCTTCGACGTCGAGGCGACCAGCACCAAGAGCCTGATTTCCAAGCTCCAGGGCCTGAATGTCGGCACGCGTCCGCTGATCGTGACCGAAGACGCTTCCGAGCACCTGTACCTGTCGGCCCGCAACCTGCCCTACGTCCAGGTGCGTGACGTGCAGGGTCTGGACCCGGCATCGCTGGTCGGTGCCGACACGGTCGTGATCACCGCTGAGGCGGTGAAGAAGATCGAGGAGTGGCTGGCATGAGCATCAGTAACGAAAAAATCTTCAGTGTGCTGCGCGCGCCGCGCGTGTCTGAAAAGACGGCACGGCTGCAGGAAGTATCCAATCAGTATGTCTTCGAAGTCTCGAACGATTCCACCAAGGCCGATATCAAGGCCGCGGTCGAGCAGTTGTTCGACGTCAAGGTCGAGGCTGTCAACGTGGTGAACGTCAAGGGCAAGAACAAGTCCTTCCGTAACCGCAGCGGCCGCCGCGGCGACTGGAAGAAGGCGTATGTGCGTCTGGCCGATGGCCAGGCCATCGACGTGTCGGCCACGGCCTGAGGTAGACCCACATGCCATTGATGAAATTCAAACCCACTTCCCCCGGCCGTCGTTCGGCCGTGCGCGTGGTGACGCCGGACCTGCACAAGGGTGCCCCGCATGCTGCGCTGCTGGAGAAGCAGAGCAAGACCGGCGGTCGCAACCACCATGGCCGCATCACCACCCGCCACATCGGCGGTGGCCACAAGCAGCATTACCGCATCATCGATTTCAAGCGCGACAAGGTCGGCATTCCCGCCCGTGTCGAGCGGATCGAATACGATCCCAACCGCACCGCGCACATCGCGTTGCTGTGCTATGTCGACGGTGAGCGCCGTTACATCATCGCGCCCAAGGGCCTGAAGGCCGGCGACCAGGTAATCGCCGGCCGTGACGCCCCGATCCGCGCCGGCAACACCCTGCCGCTGCTGAACATCCCGGTCGGTACGACGGTCCACTGCATCGAGCTGAAGGTCGGCAAGGGCGCGCAGATCGCCCGCGCTGCCGGTGCCGCGGTGCAGCTGGTGGCCCGCGAGCAGGGCTTTGCCACCCTGCGTCTTCGCTCTGGCGAAATGCGCAAGGTGCCAGCCGAGTGCTGCGCCACCGTCGGTGAAGTCGGCAACGACGAGCACAGCCTCGAGAAGCTGGGCAAGGCAGGCGCCAAGCGCTGGCGCGGTGTCAAGCCGACCGTCCGCGGCGCAGCCATGAACCCGGTCGACCATCCGCACGGCGGTGGTGAGGCCAAGGCTGGCCAGGGCAACCCGCATCCGGTCACGCCCTGGGGCGTACCGACCAAGGGTTACAAGACGCGCCACAACAAGCGCACCCAGCAATTCATCGTCCGCGATCGTAGGGGCTAATCGACCATGGCACGTTCACTCAAGAAAGGCCCGTTCGTTGATCAAGAAGGTGGAGGCTGCGGCCGGTAGCAAGCGTCCGATCAAGACCTGGTCGCGTCGTTCCATGATCCTGCCGGAAATGGTGGGTTTCACCATCGCCGTGCACAACGGCAAGAACCACGTTCCGGTGCTGGTCAACGAGAACATGGTCGGCCACAAGCTCGGCGAATTTGCCGTCACCCGGACCTTCAAGGGTCACGGTGGCGACAAGAAGTCGGCCGGCAAGCGCTGAGGAGATGACAATGGAAGCGAAAGCCATCCTGCGCACCGCGCGCATCTCCCCGCAGAAGGCCCGCCTGGTCGCCGACCAGGTGCGCGGTCTGTCGGCCGAGCGCGCCGTCAACCTGCTGAAGTTCTCGGACAAGAAGGCTGCGGCCCTGATCAAGAAGGTGGTCGAGTCGGCCATCGCCAATGCCGAGAACAACCAGGGCGCCGACGTCGACGAGCTGAAGGTCACGACCATCATGGTCGACGAAGGCCCGACGCTGAAGCGTTTCATGGCCCGCGCCAAGGGCCGCGGCACGCGCATCCTCAAGCGCACCAGCCATATCACCGTGGTGGTTGGCGAAGGCAAGGGCAAATAAGACTATGGGCCATAAAGTACATCCGACCGGTATCCGCCTTGGCATCTCCAAGGACTGGAATTCCAAGTGGTTCGCCAACAAGGGCGACTACGCCAGCTATCTGGCCGCCGACCTCAAGGTTCGCGAGATGCTGCGCAAGAAGCTTGCCCAGGCCGGCATCAGCAGGATCCTGATCGAGCGTCCGGCCAAGACCGCCCGCGTGACCATTCACACCGCCCGTCCGGGCGTGGTGATCGGCAAGCGCGGCGAGGACATCGAGAAGCTGCGCAAGGAAGTGAGCGAGATGATGGGCGTTCCGGCGCACATCAACGTCACCGAAGTGCGCAAGCCCGAGCTGGACGCCCAGCTGGTGGCCGAGTCCATCGCCCAGCAGCTGGAGCGGCGCATCATGTTCCGCCGCGCGATGAAGCGCGCGGTCGGTAACGCGATCCGCCTCGGTGCCCTGGGCATCAAGGTGAACGTGGCTGGCCGTCTGAACGGTGCCGAGATCGCCCGTTCCGAGTGGTACCGCGAGGGTCGTGTGCCGCTGCACACCCTGCGCGCGGACATCGACTACGGCTTTGCCGAAGCCAAGACCACCTACGGAATCATCGGTATCAAGGTGTGGGTCTACAAGGGCGAAGTGTTCGACTTCAGCCAGGTGGGTCAGGAAAAGCAGGACGATTCGCGCCCCGAGCGCAGTGAACGTCCGTCGCGCCCGTCCCGCGATCGTGATGCGAGGTAACCGGCAATGTTGCAACCCAAGCGAACCAAATACCGCAAGATGCACAAGGGCCGCAATTCGGGCCTGAGCTGGAGCGGAAACCTCGTCTCATTTGGCGAGTACGGCCTGAAGGCCACGGCGCACGGCCAGCTGACCGCGCGTCAGATCGAGGCTGCGCGGCGTTCCATCAGTCGCTATGTCAAGCGCGGCGGCAAGATGTGGATCCGCGTGTTCCCCGACAAGCCCATCACCAAGAAGCCGATCGAAGTGCGCATGGGCTCCGGCAAGGGCAACGTGGAGTACTGGGTCGCCCAGATTCAGCCGGGCCGCATGATCTATGAAATCGAAGGCGTGGATGAGGCAACGGCGCGCGAGGCGTTCCGCCTGGCTGCCGCCAAGCTTTCGGTCACCACCACCTTTGTTGCCCGGACGGTGCGCTAATGGCCATCAACGAACTCCGCGAGAAGTCTGCTGACGAGCTCAACGCCCATTTGGGCGAGCTGCGCAAGGAGCAGTTTTCCCTGCGCATGCAGAAGGCCACCGGCCAGCTGCCGAAGACCCACGAAACCCGCCGGGTCCGCCGCGAGATCGCTCGCGTCAAGACCCTGCTCGGCCGGCCGCAATCGAGCAAGCAGAAGTAAGGACCGCCGACATGAGTGACAACGAACAGAAAACGCAGCGCACGGTCGAAGGCCGTGTCGTGAGCAACAAGATGGACAAGACGGTCACCATTCTGGTGGAGCGTCAGGTCAAGCACGCCCTGTACGGCAAGTACATCAAGCGCTCGACCAAGCTGCACGCCCACGACGCCGACAATGCCTGCAACGAAGGCGACCTGGTCCGGATCGTGGAGATCGCGCCGCTGTCCAAGACCAAGAACTGGCGCGTGGTCGAGATCGTCGCCCGCGCGGCCGAATAAGAGGAGTCTGAATCATGATCCAGATGCAGAGCTATCTCGATGCGGCCGACAACTCCGGCGCCAAGGAGCTGATGTGCATCAAGGTGCTGGGCGGCTCAAAGCGTCGCTACGCCGGCATCGGTGACATCATCAAGGTCACCGTCAAGGATGCGATCCCGCGCGGCAAGGTCAAGAAGGGCGAAGTCTACGATGCGGTCGTGGTGCGCACCCGCAAGGGCGTGCGTCGCGCCGACGGTTCGCTGATCCGCTTCGACGGCAACGCCGCGGTGCTGCTCAACAACAAGCAGGAGCCGATCGGCACCCGTATATTCGGACCGGTGACCCGTGAATTGCGCTCAGAGAAGTTCATGAAGATCGTCTCACTCGCCCCTGAAGTCCTGTGAGCACAGGGGCAGCCGGGCGAGCCTGGTGCGGCCTGTGCCGCACGGCCCCGGCGAATGGCCGGCCGGGATGGCCGGGCAGGGCGATCGGAAGTGGTGAAGTGACGTCAGGGAAGGCAACGGCTTTCCAACCAGAGAAACCATAATGGCTAACCGAATCAAGAAAGGCGACCGCGTGGTCGTCCTGACCGGCAAGGACAAGGGCAAGCAGGGCGATGTGCTGCGTGTGGAAGGCGACCGCGTGGTCGTGTCCAACGTCAACATCGTCAAGCGCCATACCAAGCCGAACCCCCAGGCTGGTGTTGCTGGTGGCGTCGTCGAGCGCGAAGCCTCGATCCATATCTCCAATGTCGCTCCGTTCAACGCCGCTACCGGCAAGGGCGAGCGCATTGGCTTCAAGGTGCTGGAGGATGGACGCAAACTGCGTGTGTTCCGCTCCAGCGGTGAGGCGCTCGACGCCTGAGGAATGAGGTCATGACCACCCGTCTCGAAAAAATCTACAAGGAAGAGGTCGTTCCGAACCTGACCAAGAAGTTCGGCTACACCAATCCGATGGAAGTGCCCAAGATCACCAAGATCACCATCAACATGGGTGTGGGTGAAGCGGCGGCCAACAAGAAAATCCTGGAAAACGCCGTCGCCGACCTGGCCAAGATCTCCGGCCAGAAGCCGATCACGACCAAGTCACGCGTGTCGGTGGCCTCGTTCAAGATCCGTGACGGCTGGCCGATTGGCTGCAAGGTCACCCTGCGCCGCGCCCGCATGTACGAATTCCTCGATCGCCTGGTGAGCATCGCCCTGCCGCGTGTGCGCGACTTCCGCGGCGTATCCGGTCGCTCCTTCGATGGCCGTGGCAACTACAACATGGGCGTGAAGGAGCAGATCATCTTCCCGGAAATCGACTTCGACCAGGTCGACGCGGTCCGCGGCATGGATATCGCCATCACCACCACCGCCAAGACCGATGCCGAAGCCAAGGCGTTGCTCGAAGCGTTCAAGTTCCCGTTCCGCAACTAAGTCGAGGAGACACGCATGGCAAAGACCTCCATGGTCAACCGCGACATCAAGCGGGCGAAGCTGGCCAAGAAGTACGCGGTCAAGCGCGAAGCACTGAAGAAGATCATTTCCAGCCAGGATGCGTCCTACGAGGAAAGGATCGACGCGTCGACCAAGCTGCAGAAGCTGCCACGCGATTCGTCGCCGAGCCGTTTCCGCACCCGGTGCGAGCTGTCCGGCCGCCCGCGTGGCGTCTACAGCAAGTTCGGCCTGGGTCGAAACAAGCTGCGCGAAGCCACCATGCGTGGCGACGTGCCTGGCCTGCGCAAGGCCAGCTGGTAGAAAGTGCCGGGACCCGGGACCCGGGACTCGGGACTCGGAAGATCAAAAGCTTCATGCTCTTGCTTTTCCGAGTCCCGAGTCCCGGGTCCCGGGTCCCGGGTCAATCGAACGAAATTCGCATCCCGCGGATATCGGTGCACTCAAAGGTTCCATAACAATGAGCATGACTGATCCCATCGCCGACATGCTGGTCCGCATCAAGAATGCGACCGCCGTTGGCAAGCAGACGGTGAAAATGCCGTCCTCCACCATCAAGGTCGCCATTGCCGGCGTGCTGAAGGCCGAGGGCTACATCGCCGACTCGCGCGTCACCAAGACCGAGAACAACAAGGCCGAGCTGGAAATCGTCCTCAAGTACTTCGAGGGCAAGCCGGTCATCGATACGCTCAAGCGCGTATCGCGTTCGGGCCTGCGCCACTACCGGGGCAAGGACGAACTGCCGAAGGTCCTCAACGGCCTGGGCATCGCCATCATCTCCACCTCCAAGGGCATCATGACCGATTCGCAGGCGCGCCAGCAGGGCGTCGGCGGTGAAGTCCTGTGCTTCGTGGCCTAAGCGAAGGAGCTTGCGACCATGTCCCGCGTAGCCAAGAAGCCGATCACCCTGGCCAAGGGTGTTGAATACAAGAACGAGAGTGACACGCTGACCGTCAAGGGCCCCAAGGGCACCCTGTCGCTGGCCAAGCCGGCCGGCGTCGAGATCACCCTGGAAAACGGCGTGCTGAACCTCTCCCCTGCTGCCCCGGGCGACGACGCCATCACCGGCACCATTCGCGCGATCCTGGCCAACATGGTCCAGGGCGTGTCCGAAGGCTTCCAGCGCAAGCTGGACCTGGTCGGCGTGGGTTACCGCGCCACCATGCAGGGCGCGGACCTAAGCCTGGCGCTTGGATTCTCGCACCCGATCCTGTTCAAGGCGCCCGAAGGCATCACCTTGGCGGCGCCGAGCCAGACCGAAATCCTGGTGCAGGGCGCAGACAAGCAGCGCGTCGGTGAAGTCGCGGCCAAGATCCGCGGTTTCCGCCCGCCGGAGCCGTACAAGGGCAAGGGCGTGAAGTACTCCGACGAAACCATCATTCGCAAGGAAGCCAAGAAGGCCTAAAGGCGAGCGGAGAGGGTCGAGCAGTGAGAAGTGGGGAAGAAAAGGCAGACTGCCAGGCTTTCGCTCACTCCTCACTGTTCCCCGCTCACTCCTCGCTCAACGCCGATCCGCTTCTGTGAGGTCACTGAATATGAGCATCAAGAATACCGCCCGCCTGCGTCGCGCCAAATCCACCCGTTCGCACATCCGGGTGCTCGGCGTGCATCGCCTGACCGTGCTGCGTACCGGCCAACACCTGTACGCGCAGGTCTTCACCGCCGATGGCTCCAAGGTGGTGGCTTCAGCCAACACCCTGCAGGCCGACGTCAAGGAAGGCCTGAAGAACGGCAAGAACAGCGACGCCGCCGCCAAGATCGGCAAGCTGATCGCCGAGCGCGCCAGGGCCGCAGGGGTGGAGAAGGTCGCCTTCGACCGTTCCGGCTACCGCTACCATGGTCGCGTCAAGGCGCTGGCCGATGCAGCCCGCGAAGGCGGCCTGCAGTTCTAGGCGTTGACGGCGTGTTGGCGGTTCTGCTGCGGCCATCGTTGGCGTAGCATCTCCGCGCGGTGAGACTCCGGCCCGGTCGTCCATGACCGGGCGTTGGCCAAGGTGGTCCGGCATGCCGGACCGGCGGCGCGCCGCGCACGCCTTGACTCTCCCTGCCGGTGCGGGCTGCACCGGGCGTACCGTTTCTTCTGCATT
>LNAP01005847.1_pt1 | contig 10786 bp, 11 predicted proteins | sample 602601 | NCBI WGS metagenome assembly LNAP01 (sample SAMN02440304, study PRJNA202911) | soil metagenome | biome: Subtropical and temperate rainforests or woodlands; isolation source: soil samples (1 kg each in a 20% v/v slurry with milli Q water) were... ...
GGCTTGCGCTAATGTATCCGGGCTCCTTGTGAGCGCGGGTACGCGCTCGGCCCTTGATGAGTATTCGCTCCTGCCTGTCCTTAAAAGCGCTTCAGCTTCCAAAGCTATTTTGCTTATCAGGTTCTCAGCCAGGGTATCTGCCGTTTATCGCCATCAATTACTGACGTCGCAAAAGCCGGTGGTAAAACTGGATTACGCGGTGAAATGCCCGTTGTAGGTGCCACCTTTGGTCAACAGCGCCCAGACGATCCTGGCCATTTTATTAGCCAGCGCACAGGCAACTTTGTTGAGAGGTTTTCGAGCCAATAGACTTCTGGCCCAGACTCCAAGAGCGTCGTTTCGTTTATCGATTCGATAAAGCAAGGTTTGAGCGCCCTGCATCAACAGGGTTCGCAAATACCTGTCCCCACGCTTGCTGATACCCAGCAACGTGGTTTGCCCTCCGGTCGAGTACTGCCGCGGCACCAACCCCAGGGACGCCGAAAAGTCTCGGGACGATTTGTACATCGAAGCGTCCCCGACATCGGCCACCAGCGCGCTAGCGATGAGGGGACCGATGCCGGGGACGCTCTGTAATCTTTTGCCGGCGTCACTCATGTTTACCTGCTGCTTGATCTCGGTATCCAGCGCTTTGATTTCGCTGGTCAATTGACGAATGTCATCAAGCATCCGATTAATAGCCTGCCTCAAGCGCAGAGGTAGATTGTGCTCTTCCATCAATGCAGGAACCCGCTCCAATGCGGCATAGCCGGCGGGAAAGATAACGCCAAACTCCAGTAAAAACCCATGCACCTGGTTGATCACTCCAGTGCGCCGACTCACCAGTGATTTACGCAGTTTATGCACGGTCGACAGCACCTGCTGGTCAACCGACTTGACCTGTACAGAGCGCGTTCTGGGTCGTGATGCGGCTTCGCAGATAGCCTCGGCATCAATGAAGTCGTTCTTGTTCCCGGTGACGTAAGCCTTCACATGCTGCGGTGCAATCAGTTGGACTTGATGACCGAGCTTGGTGATTTCTCTGGCAAGAAACTGTGAACCGCCACAGGATTCCATGGCGACTTTGCAGGGTGGCATTTGTGCAAGTAATGGCAGCAACTGTCGGCGATTAAGCTTCTTGCGTAATACTTGATGGCCTTGTACATCTTGGCCGTGCAAGTGGAAGCTGTTCTTACCAATGTCGATGCCCAGAAGCGTTACGCTGTTCATGAGAAAACCTCCTCAGGAGAAGTGAGAACCTCAGTAGTTTAGACCTGAGGTTCTCGCCGGGCTGACCATCTCATTAGCGCTATAAGACTAGTTTTACGGAATGTGGGTAAATACATAATGTTCAAAGCCCTCTCATTTTTCAAGCAATCTGATTGCCTCCTTGGAGAAAATTGATGAGGGTATGCTAAAAGGGGCTTTAAACAAACACACCAAAGTTATAAAAGGTAGCTCATGTTTTATTTTGCATCTATAAGCCTGAAAGGTGCTACGAATATTTCCCAGACGCGTGGTATTGAAGTTCTTGCATATACCCTTGAAAAATTGCTCCTACAATGCCATTGTAACGACAAATGTCTTTACAGGAGCCAGCGAAATGGCCTCAATCAATGTTCGTGTAGACGATGACCTTAAAAACCGCGCCTATCGCGAATTGGAACGCTTGGGTGTTACGCCGTCTGAACTCATGCGCCAAGCCCTACAGTACGTTGCTGAGCGCGGTCAGCTCCCATTCCGACCTGTACTCATGACAGAAGAGGATGAAACCCTCATAAACACCGTACGCGAGCGATTGGCTTCACCACAGCGCGTTAAGGTGTCGTTGGATGACCTATAGCCTTGAATTTGACCAACGTGCACTGAAGGAATGGCAAAAACTGGGAGATACCACGGCGTTTTTCAAGGTAGTTGTCGCGTCAACCGTCCAGCTATGCCGCTCTTTTCTCGTCTTGGTGCTCCCGATCCGGATTCAGCAGCACCGTTCCCATTGGCTCCCAGTTTCGCGTCTGGCCTGACCAGCGTTCCGGGCTCTTCTCCCGGGCTCGTTCGTACAGCTCATGCCGTCGGGCCAGGATCTGCTGATCCAACCCGCGATGGCGCTCTGACGGCGTGACGAAGCGGATCCGGCTATGTCGGTGTTCGTTGTTATACCAACGCATAAAATCCCTCACCCAGATCCGCGCGGCATCCAGACTGGCGAAGCCTGTCTGCGGCCATTGTGGGCAATATTTCAGTGTCCTAAACAGCGACTCCGAGTAGGGATTGTCATTGCTCACTCGCGGTCGACCACGCGACGCAGTAATGCCCAGCTCGTACATCTTGCTTAACAACGTCACCGATTTCATCGGCGCGCCATTGTCTGAGTGCAACACCAACGGCTCGTGCAAACACTGCTCACCGATCACGCTGCGTTGCAGCAAGGCCGCCGCTTTTTCGCCGCTTTCCTCCTCGTAAACCTCCCAGCCCACCGCTTTGCGGCTGTAAATGTCTTCGATCAAATACAGGTAGTAGAACTTGCCGCGTATCGGCGATGGCAGATACGCGATGTCCCACGACCACACCTGATTAGGCCCTTGGGCTGCATGCGTTGTCGGTACTGCGTAACGCCGAGGTCGCTGGCTACGACCGCGATGCTGTTGCTGACCCGCCGCTCGCAAGACGCGATAAAACGTCGCCTCCGACGCCAGATAGCGCCCCTCGTCAGCCAGGCGCGGTACGATCTGGCTTGGCGGCAGATGGGCATACGCAGGGTTGTTACACAGCGTCACGATGGCTTGCCATTCAATCTCACTCAAGGCGTTGCGCGGCGTAGGCCGCGCGGTGGTCGTACGGGCATCGGCTTGAAGCTCGCGCGTCCCCATCCATCGCTGCAAGGTTCTGAGCGAGAGCCCCACTTCCTGGCACGCCCTGACTTTTCGAGCCCCGGCCAAGATGGCTTCGATCAACCAGGCCACCAGCAATTGCCGTTCCGGCAAAGAGGTCAACTGTCCTCGTTGTCGAGCCCCCAGTAATCGTTGAGCTTTTTTCGCAGCACCAACAACGCGGCGGTCTCGGCCGGCGCCTTGTCTTTGCGGCGCAGTTCACGCTCAAGTTCCTGGATGCGCTTCTTGTCTTTTTCGCGTTTGTTCGCGATCGTCTTTTTGCTGGGCCTTTTCAGACTTCTGACCACTGATAAACGACTGTCGCCAAGTCGCGATCTGCTCGGAATAAAGGCCTTTGCGTCGGCAATACTCGCCCAAGTCGATTTCTGACAAACCGGCGGCTTCAAGGACCACGGCAAACTTGGTTTCGGCTGTCCAGTTCTCTGATGGTTGCTTGGATTCGGACACTACATTCCCTTCGGATCTGGCTTGTCTGCGCCAGTTGGACAACGACATTTCGCTGATTCCTTCCCGCCGGGAAACTTCGACGATCGTCAGACTCAGCGGTGGAAGCAGCATCTTGAGTAATGCGGCTTTACGTTCAGGTGAATAGTACGGCACGAGTAGTCTCTTTCCGCCCCCGATATGCTTTTTTCAGGAAAAATCGGAGAGGACAACTATCCTGACGCCGGGGGACCATCCGGCAGCAATTCAAGAAAAAGCTGGCTGAAATCCTGGAGAGTCCCCGCATCGAAGCTAACCGCTTACGCGAGCTATCCGATTGCTACAAAGTAAAGCTGCGTAGCGCGGGCTTTCGCCTGATCTACCAGGTAATAGATCAAGAGGTTGTGGTGTTCGTGGTCGCGATTGATAAGCGAGAGAATGACGCCGCTTACCGTAAAGCAACAGAGCGGCTCAAATAACTAAATGTTTATTATAAAAGGATTTATTGCCTGTTATTGCCAAGAGTGCGTTACGGGTTTATTTGGTTTCGATTGATTTACTTCAACTTTACGGTTGCGCGATTGATGTTACGCTTGCGCCGGAGAAAGTTTTCATTGTCAACAATACAGGCATGGGCGCGGACGATGGAATAAGAGTTCTAAAGTTTAATCACTCCATATGCGAGATAAATAAAGATATGGCTATGGCTATGGCAGCTATAGCTCAAATTTCCGAGTCATGCATTGCAAAAAAACATCCAACATGCAGCCGTTGGTATCAAGAAAACCTAGATGGTATGCATAATGAATATTGCCAAACCCGCATATGACGCTGATATGAAGGTAAAAGCTGACATGAAGAAGGCTGATTCCTCTCGCGCACAGCATGCCGTACAATCAAAAAAAGAACACATGCACTAAATCGAATTTCAATATTAGCAATCACCATAAGGTGGCGCGGAAAAAGAGGAGCTGTTGCTGAGAGCGAAAAAACAAGTGAGGCGTGTAATAAAGTTTTCGACAAATATGCAGAAACATATGTTTCAAGTAATTAGCCGCAACGAGTATAGGAGAATTAGCAATTAAAAATTGAGTTGCATGGCTATTTTAAGCAGGGATACGAGGTGTATCCAATAGTTCTGAAGTCTGACAGTCAGTCAGGTCGGTATGTAGCAAATCCTCTATAGACTTTTTATTCCTAAAAACTGGTGCTGGTTCAGTGATCCGCCTGACGCCCGGTTGGGGTGTAGCTCAACCTGACGACACGCTTGACGACTAGCTATTATTCATTATGATTAGGTTTAAGTCGGATTGCTGAATAACAGCACAGAACGAATCGCCAAGGACAGACCAATGAACAGCTCCAGTCCATTGATTACCCAAGATGCCGACCATTGCGAATCAGCATGGGAGCGCGCTGCAACTATCAGAAGGAAGAACGGCCAATCCGCCAAGTGCGCAAGATTGTGGTCAAGGGCTCGGTTCGCTCGCCATCGGCGCACCTTGTTGTGGCTGGGAGAGCCAGGAGGCCATTCGTAACATCAACATTGGGGGCGACAAGCTGGTCATCAAGCAGGAAGGCATTTCCATCAGCGGGACCGGGGGCAGTATTCACGGTTCTGGTTCCGGCAACATTTTTGTTGCTGGAACGATCAATGTCGGTGGACGCCAAGGTGGCGTCACGATGCAATTCAAGAGCCGCTGCATTGTTGGAATCGCACTGCCTGAAGCACCAAGTATCCGTATCACGGGCAGTGGCGATGTAACCTTGTATGACCTTCAACAGGCTGTGCTCGATCTCGGTGTCCAGGGGTCGGGTGACATCACGGCCTTTGGCCGAGTGGATCTTCTGGACGCCGAGGTGGCCGGTTCGGGCGATCTGGATGCCAGTGAGCTGGTGGCCGTCCGCCAAACTGTCGGTGGCCGGCTCCGGCGACATCGACGCTTATGTCAGTGACTTCGTGAAGGCTCGCGTGGCGGGTTCTGGCGACATCGTGATCCGTGGTAACCCACCGATTCGCGATCATTCCGTTGCCGGCTCAGGCGACATCAAGTTCAAGAAGAAGTAACGCTCCATGAAGAATGACCAAGAACAAACCGAGCTGTTGCAGCAGATCAACAAGCTGCTGGTGGCAGTGGATTCGATGCAAACCTGCCTCGAAGCGCCCGAGGCCACGAACGCCGATGGCAGCTTTGACATTGCCCGCACCAACTTGCGCATCACAGCCAACGAGGCCGCGCAGGTTGTCGAACGCCAGCGAGGCGCGCAGGAGCTGCGTCAAAAGTCTCGCCAAAAGGTGACGCTGGCCACGTCGTTGCTTGCCGGCGCTGAAGCGTCGGAATGGCAGGCCAACAAGCTCAAAACTATTGGTGATGACGCCGGTGCACGCCAGTCCAGCGAACATGGCGTTACTCTGCACCGGATGGTATCGGAAGCGGCTGTTACTGAACGCCGGCAGAGCATCCACCTTGTACCGACCATTGATCAGGAGTAACCCCATCATGGCAACTACCGCGAAAACCCGATCCGTCACGGCTCACGTGCCTGTGCAACTGGCCGAAAAGGTCGATTTGATGGCTGAGCGCCTGGAGCGTTCCAAGAACTGGATCGTCAAGCAGGCTCTGTCCGCCTGGATAGACCAGGAAGAAGAACGTAGTCGTCTGACCCGTGAGGCCTTGGCCGATGTGGATGCTGGTCGCGTGATTGATCACCAAGCTGTTCAGGCCTGGGCTGATAGCCTCAGCACCGACACTCCGTTGCCGGTACCGCGCTGATGGAGTTGAAGTGGACAAGCAAGGCGCTTTCCGACATTGCTCGACTGTACGAGTTTCTTGCGTCAGTGAATCAGCCAGCCGCCGCACGAACAGTGCCACAACTCACAGCCGCGCCTTCCACGCTGCTGGCCAACCCGCGCATTGGCGAACGCCTGGAAGAGTTCGAACCACGGGATGTGCGCCGAATTCAGATCGGCCATTACGAGATGCGCTACGAGATAGTAGATTCCACTATCTCCCTGCTGCGCCTGTGGTACACCCGAGAGGATCGGTAGCGGGATGACTCGACGAAAACGTTTCTAAAACAATTATCTACAGTGCAAATGTCCTAAATTTCCTTTATCTCGGCATAACCGCTTGTCGCTCAGTCATACCCAGCACGCGCATCGGTGATTGCAGTGCGTCGACTTTGCGCTCAGCCGAGCAGTCGGCGTGCTGCACCAGTGTCTCACATAAGCCTTAGTCTGCATTGACCAGGGCGCGCAGCAAGCCCGTGCACAAAAGAACTTCATCGTCGTAATCGTCCTGCAACCGCTGATACTGCGCTTTCAACTCGGTAAAACTCGCTTCAAGCTGTTCGGAGGGGTTCTCGATATCGGCCATGTCGGGGGATTCCTTTCAGTGTTACTCGTGTTGCGAATACATTGACCGATTCGGTATAGGCCACAGCCGGTTGGTCCTCGGGCGCCAGGCGGATGGAGGTGGGTGAACTCTGAATCTGGCCCGCCGCTAGAGTCTGAAACCTTAGCGTACGATTTTTTCCGAATTCTGTAGGTGTAGCGGCTTGCAATCGAAAACAGCCGTGCTCGCAATCAGCGCAATTTTCGGCTCAGATTAACTGCGACTGACCAGTTTGAGGTTGTAAGCCGGAACCGCCGAAATTTCTGTCAGCCAATCAACATGGGGTAGAGCAAGCAGTCGTGTCACCAGCCGCCATTTCGATCACGGTAGGTCGAGCCGGGTGTTCATATCGAGATCGAACCGACCATACGGGTTGACGTGTTCCCAGATCAGCGGCGTCAGGGCGGCGTAGTCGCGTGGTGTGAACCTGCCCTGCCAATGCGGCAGGGCCAAGACCTTCTGGATCATCAGCGTGTTGATGTAGACCATACAGTTCTGGATCAAGTGCAGCGCGAGCATGCTGACCTCGTGATCCTCGCGGCGGTTGCTCGCCATCTCGCCCCGGCGGGCGAAGAACACGAAGTCGGTCGCGCCGTTCCACTGCTCGACTACGTTCAGCCCTTCGTTGATTTCCCGGCGCAACGCCTCGTCGTGCAGGTAGCGGCACAGGAAGATAGTCTTGATCGCCTTGCCCAACTCAGCGAATGCCTTGTAGGTCGGGTGCTGCACGTTCTTCTTGGTGAAGCGGCACAGGATGGCTTCGGTGTCCGCTGTCCCCAGGCGCAGCGCGGTAGCGTACTTGACCATCTGGTCGTACTGTTGCCGCACCGAGTCCCAGTCGATGGGCTTGGTCAGAATCTGTTGCAGGTTCGCGTAGACGTCGGCCTTGCCGGTCTCTGGCCGGTACAGCTTCTGTGAGTGGATGGCCTTCAGCCGTGGCAGCAACTGGAAGCCCAGCAGGCGGCAGAAGGCGAACGCCACCGTGCTCTGGCCGTGCGAATCGACATACTGCCGATCCACCTCCATCTCGGTGCAATGGTGGATCACGCCCTCGATCATCGACGCCACCTCCGACGACGACGGCGACTTGAGCTGCGAATGGATGCACAGCGAGCTGCGCTCGACATGCCAGTAGATCATCACGCCGCGCCCGCCGTAGCGGACGTGCCATTGCGTGGTGAGGTTCTGATCCCACGCGCCGAAGTGTTTCGAGTCCGACGCGCAAGCGGTGGTGCCGCTACCCCAGATCGCCGGGTTGCGGGCTTGCAGCGTGCCGTCTGCGACGATGGCAATCGCGCGGCGCATCGCGTCCACGCTGATGTAACGGCGGCGCACATAGGCCAGGTCGCGCGCCGTGGTGCCGGAATCCAGCCCGGCCATGCGCTGCAAGCCAGCATTGGTGCCCAGGCCGTGCAGACACAGGAGCAGGCGCGGCTGCAACACCGAGCGATCCATCGACTCGTAGGAGGTCGGGCTTTTCAGGGCATCGGTAAAGCTCAACCGCAGATCGGTTTCCTTGACCATATCGAGCAGGCTGGTCATCGGCCAGAGGACATTGAGTTCGGCCTTTAGCGCGGTCAGATTGGGGGGATCGGGTTGCGCATCGAGCGGCGTCAGCGTGATCCAGCCACCGCCCTTGCTGCTCAGCCGGGCGGATGGATTCTTCTTCAAGCCAGCGTCGAAGGTGGACAGCGCCGCGCGCATTTCGGCCTGCAAGTCGGCGATGAAGCGCTCCACATCGAGAGGCAGGTTCAGCGCCCGGTAGTAGTCCTCGCGGTTTTGCTCGAAGTCAGCCGGCAGATCGTCGTCGGGGTTGCGGTAGCGGTTCGCGCCGACCACCCAGATTTCCTTGCAGCGCAGCCGCTCGCGCAGGGCTTCCAGCACGGCGATTTCATAGGTGACGCGGTTGACCCGATCCCGGCCGGCGGCGTCCGTCTCCATGACGGCTTCTCGCCACAGGCCACGTACCACGCCATCGAGCGGCACCTCGATGTCGGCTGGGAAGGTATGCACCTTGGTGTCGGCAAAGCGCTTCACCAGTGCGAGCGCGTCCATCACCGGGCGGTGGCGGTCGTTGTTGGAGCGGAATACCAGCGCGGCCAGCAAGGTCGGTACTATGCGCCGGTAGTGGCCCTGGTACGAATTGCGGATCACAGTGCGCAGCGTGATGCGGTAGGTCGGGCCGGTGGCCTTCCACTCCTTGACCAGATCGCGCAGCGTCTGCTCGCCGACCACTGGAAACACCACGTCGCGCACCACGCCGTCCGGCTGGGCCAAGGTGGCGTCGGCCAGATTGAACAGCAGGTTCTGCTTGCCGGACACGCGCTTGAGGTCCTCCAGCAGTTCGCGTTCGACCTTGCGTTCGGCACGCGCGCCGATCTGGTGGATGGTCTCGATCAGCAAGTCCACCAGGTCGTCGGTCAGGCTGCGGGCGCGCAGGTGGACGAAAGCGGCCAGCCAGGTGAGGCGCGCTGCATCGGGATGTCGGCGCAGGTCGCGGGGAACCTCGACCGACACACGCTGGCGGCAGCGCTCCAGGTCACGCGGCGAAGTCCGGTCGAACAGATCGGCAGACAGCTCGATCCCCCGGATCAGTTCGAGCTTCGCCAACTCATCCTGCATGCTGGCAAGGCTTGGGCGGCCGGGACTGCCGCGCAGTTTCAGCAAGACGGCCGGCGCGTTGCCTGCGGCTTCGCCTTGAGCATCTTCAACGGCGCTCTCCCCGTGGCCCGATTCTTCTGGGCGCAGCAAGGCATCCAGGCGTTCGCGAGTCGCGGGCGGCAGCCGCCCATACACGCAGCTATGGAAGCGGTCTTCGTGGGAGCGCAACGCACTGCGCGCGATGCGCTCCATCCGGTCTGGTTTCGGCGGCTCGATGGCGAGTTCGCGGCAACGTCCTTCCAGCCGCTCGATCATCGGCTCAATGTCACCGCCAACTTCTCCGGCAACATGATCACGCAGCCACTCCGTCAGCATCTCGGCATCGGCTACCGTCGCTTCGCGGAAGCCGAAACGCACGCGGATTTCGCCGCGCAGCCGCTCGGCAGTGCGGCCCGTGAGGAAGGCTTCGCCATCGATGGGCGCGGGTGCGTCGAGTTGTTTGGCGAGCGCGGCTATGCCCTGTACCTCGACTTCGGTTTCGTCGCGCGGAAAACGGCCGCGATCGCGGAAGAAGGTCAGCAGGATGGCAAAGCCCAACCGGTTCGCCCGGTTTTTGGTCATCACCAGTTCGCGTTCGGCTGGCGCCAATACCCACTGATCTTCCTTACTGCCGCCGCCGTCCGCCATACCGCTACGCTCCTGGGGGCACTGACGCGGGCCAGCCGGCCCGCGTCAGAGTTTCGATCAAGGTGGTCCGCTTCACGCCGAAGTTGCGGCACACGGCTGCCTTGGACATGCCACCTTCGAGCGCGGCGATAATGGCATCCAGCTTCTCGCCGGTGATTGCCTGCGGCCGCCCACCGATCCGGCCACGTTTGCGGGCAGCAGCCAGGCCGGCAACGACACGCTCCTGGATCAAGGCGCGCTCGTACTGCGCGAGCGCGCCGAACACCTGGAATAGAAACTCGCCCGATGGCGTGGTGGTGTCCAGATTCTCCGTCAGCGAGCGGAACGCCACCCGCTTGTCCTTGAGCGAGGTCACGATGGTGAGTAGGTGCGACAGCGATCGGCCGAGCCGGTCGAGCTTCCACACGACCAGTACGTCGCCGGGCCTGACGAATTCGAGCGCCTGCACCAAGCCGGCGCGGTCGTCCTTCGCGCCGGAGGCGTAATCCTCGAACAGGTGACGCGGATCGACGCCGGCGGCGAGCAGCGCGTCGCGCTGCAAGTCCGTGCTCTGCCGGTCGGAATCTGACGACACGCGCATGTAACCTACTAACATAAGCGGAAAACCATCAAGACGCGGTTTCCGCATGGTAGCGTCTGGCGACACAGTTTTCCGCACAATTTTGCGGCCACTCGGAGCTTGGTGCAGAGGGCTGTTGAAGATCTGTCGACAATCAAATGTTTTCCGACAGGCCTTGGCCTAGCGCACGCCCGCCTTGCAGCGTTCTGTGAATAGCGCTTAGTAATGACGGCGTATATACTTTGTTAGTATCA
>LNAP01005849.1_pt1 | contig 10785 bp, 9 predicted proteins | sample 602601 | NCBI WGS metagenome assembly LNAP01 (sample SAMN02440304, study PRJNA202911) | soil metagenome | biome: Subtropical and temperate rainforests or woodlands; isolation source: soil samples (1 kg each in a 20% v/v slurry with milli Q water) were... ...
AAGGATCATGGCTAAGGGCGCCGGACAGGCCAAGAATCGTCAATGCCACTGGGGTCTAGCCTCTTTTAGTCTGCATGCAGGCGCTGGCGCCTGAAAAATATGTGCCCCTCGCCTCGGCGAGAAAAGCTAAAGGGCGGGATTATAGCTTAAAAGCGGCAAAACGCCTCTAGCCGCAAATGGCAGGGAGAAACAAGAGGCATCATCGGAAAATCTCGATACTGCCATCGCGGTTCTGTCGGTAGACGGTGTAGGGCAGTACCAAAGTATCGAGGACACCCGACAGGGCAAAATCAATGGCAATCCAGGGTACCGAGGCAATCTGCTGGTCTTCCAGGCTTTTCTTGCCGTTGGGTTCGCCATTCAGGGAGCAGAAGTCATACACCACCCCGCTGTAGATACGGGGCACGCTCTCGCAGTGGCTGCGCAGGTCCTTGAGTTTCTGGCTGGCTACTGCGTCTTCGCGAAACACCGTGTCGAGGGTGCCGCAGGCGGTGGTCGAAAGGACAATGGCGGCAAGCAGCAGAATATTTGTAGGATTCACGGGCAACCCTCTTTGGCATGGGGCGGACAGCCTAACCCAAGATGGCGTAAGACGAATATGCCGGCATTTTGCGGGAATATTCGTCGGAAACGCCACGCAGAATCGTTAAACTCGCGCCCTTTTTTCCGCGCCCGCGCTGCGCGTCATAGAAGTTGGTTCGCTCATGAAAGTTGTTGCTCCCCAGCCTGCTGGGCCTGCAGCAAACGGCCCTGGCCGAAGAGGCCCCACTGATTCTCGACCCCAGTGTGGTGACGGGCTCGCGTAGTGCCAGCCGCAGTTTCGACCTGCCCTACTCGGTGGACAGCATCAGCCGTGAGCAGATCAGCGACGGCCAGTTGGGCATCAATGCCTCGGAAGCCCTGTCCCGCGTGCCGGGGCTGGTGGTGCAGAACCGCCAGAACTATGCCCAGGACCTGCAGATTTCCTCCCGTGGTTTTGGCGCGCGCTCGGCGTTTGGCGTACGCGGGATCAAGCTGATTGCCGATGGCATCCCCGCCAGCACCCCGGATGGCCAGGGCCAGGCCGCCACCTTCAACCTCGACACCGCCGACCGCATCGAAGTCCTGCGCGGCCCGGCAGCCACCCTGTATGGCAGCAACGCCGGCGGGGTGATCCAGATGTTCTCGCGCAACGGCGAAGGCCCACCCCGTATCGGCGCCGAAACCCTGGTCGGCAGCGATGGCCTGAACAAGCATCACCTCAGCGCCGAGGGCGCGGTGCAGGGCGCCGGTTTTGTCCTCGATGCCTCACGCATGGACACCGACGGCTACCGCGACCACAGCAGCGCCCGCCGCGACCAGACCTTCGCCAAGCTCAACCTCGAGCCCGATGACGACAGCAAGCTGGCCCTGATCTACAGCAGCCTGGAGCAGAACGGCACCAAGGACCCGCTGGGGCAGACCTGGGCAGGCTACAAGGCCGACCCGCGCTCGGTGAGCAGCAATGCCCTGGCGTACAACACACGCAAGAGCATTGATCACCAACAGGTAGGGATGAATTACGAGCGGTACATTGGCGATGCGACATTGCAGGTGAATGCCTACACCGGGCGCAGGAGTGTGATTCAGTATTTGTCGATTCCCAAGGGTGTTCCGAGCAACGAACGCGGCGGCGGCGTCGTGCAATTCGACCGCAAGTTCTACGGCGGCGGCGTGCGCTGGATGCAGCCCATCGACAGCGTGCCGGGCGAATTGATGATCATCACCGGCCTGGACTTCGACCAGAGCGAAGATAGCCGTCACGGCTACCAGAACTACAGCGGCAACACCCTCGGCGTGAAAGGCGAATTGCGCCGCAATGAAATCGACACCGCCCGCAGCCTCGACCCGTACATCCAGGCCAACTGGGCCATCGACCGCTGGACCCTGCAAGCCGGGCTGCGCCACAGCACCATGGAAATGGACGTCGATGACCAGTTCCTGAGCAATGGCGATGCCAGTGGCAACAAGACCTACCAGAAGAACACGCCGTCGATGAGCGTGATGTACGCGTTTACCCCTGAGCTGCACGGCTATGTCAGCGCTGGCAAGGGCTTCGAAACGCCGACCCAGGCCGAAATGGCCTACGCCCCGGGCGCCATCGAAGGTTTCAACTTTGGCCTGAAGCCGTCAGAAAGCACTCAATATGAAGTGGGTTTGAAGGCGCAGGTGAACAACAGCACGCGGGTCAATGCCGCTGTGTTCCAGATCACCACCGAGGATGAGCTGGTAGTCGCACAGTCCAATGGCGGACGCACCAGCTACCAAAACGCCGGCCGCACCCTGCGCCGTGGCTTTGAGCTGGGTATCGAAAGCCAACTGAGCGAACAGTGGAGCGCCAACCTCGCCTACACCCGCCTGCAAGCCACCTACGACAGCAACTTCAGCAACAGCGGCAAAACCGTGGAGAAGGGCAACTACCTACCCGGCGTCCCACAGACCACGCTCTTTGCCGAACTGAACTGGAAACCACGGGACTGGGTCAGCACCGCCGTCGAAGGCATGTACCGCAGCAAGATCTATGTCGAAGACACCAACCAGAAGCATGCTGCTCCGGCTTACAGCGTTTTCAACTGGCGTGCACGCTTTGAACAGAAAGTCGAACACTGGACCTTTCACCAGACCCTGCGCCTGGACAACCTGCTGGATCGCCAGTACATCGGTTCGGTGATTGTCGGCGATGGCAACGATCGTTATTACGAAGCCGCGCCCGGCAGGTCGTGGTATGCGGGCGCAGGAGCCCAGTACAGCTTTTGAGTGATAAAAACCAATGGGCAAATAACATTGCCCATTTGGCTCCCACATTAATAACAGAAACTTCCTATAACCCGCCCCCTACACTTTGAAAAGTACCCACCAAAATTACAAAGAACCACAAACAAAAATACCCACTCAACTTTTAAGCAATCATCCATCAGCTTTTAATTGCCACTCCCCATTGGTTCCGTAAACCAGCTCATGATCTATGGGCTCTCGATAGGGATCACCGAAGTTCACATAACCGCCATCACCTTTGCCATTAGAGGCGGTTGGCTGCCATTCCTGGGTATCGGCGTTAAAAAATTCGGCATCATCACCAGCGGTTGTGTCCTTTGGATTGCGCACACCCGACTGCACTTTATCTATTGGGCTTGTTGGATTCACCGGATCTATCGGCTTATTTTTACCGGCCAGATCACTGTAAAAAGAAAACGGATGAAAGCCTGTTATCGAAGTCATTTGCACACCCCCGGAATTAACATTTCGACCACTCAATAAACATCTATGTAAGATATTCCTATCAAGCGTCGATACAACCTATTAACCCCAACAAACAATGTCCAGAGCACTACTTAATCAAAATATTAAGTAATGCCCCTTGCCTTCGAAAACACTGTGATTTCCCAGACCTGAAGAAATCGCTACGACTTATGACGGCCTAACGCGGATCACCCAACTAACTCGCTCACCTTGGGCAAGCGCTGATCAATCACACGATACAAAGCACTATCAGCCGGCCAGTTGCGCATAAACCGCGCACGGTCCTTGGCAAACGCCGGTGCGAAGCTGCTCAGCGAGCCATGCTGACACATCGAATCCAGATCAATCAGCACCCAACGCCCTCCTTGCCAGAACAGGTTGCGCCCCTTGAAGTCACCATGGCTGATCCGCTCGCGAATCAGCTCGCCAAACAGGCGATCCAGGGCCAGCAGCTCAGGCTCGGGCACCTCGCCGCTGTCCACGTAAGGGGCCAGGTGCTCGATCAGGTCGGGCCCGGAAAGGTGCTCGGTGACCAGATAAGCCCGGCTGCGCAGCCAGAAAAAGCGTCGCTCCAGAAGCGCCAGGGGCTTGGGCGTGGCAATCCCCAGGAATGTCAGGCGGTTGCCTTCGCTCCAGGCGTGCCAGGCGCGGCTGGGCCTCCAGAAGCGCCTGAGCCAGTGTGTAAAACCCTTGATGTTGTAACGCTTGATCACCAGCGGCCGCCCCGCAGCATCAACCCCGGCCACCGTGGCCGAGGCGCCGGCCTTGTACATTTGGCCCTGGTCGACAAGCCTATCGACGTTTGCCAGTACCGGCAGCAGGGTAGCTTCTTCTTCACGCCGGATGGCGCGCAGCCCAAAGGCCCCGCGCACTACGCTGAACAAGGTGCACTCACGGCCAATCTTGCCCATGAAGTCTTTCAGGCGCCAGGCGCGCACTTTGCGCACCTGTTTTTGCAAGGCTTCCAGGGGCAACGCGTGCTCGCCGTTGCTTAACAGGTAGTGCACCAGTAATTCTTCGGTAAACGGTTCGAGGTCGCTCGGTAACTGGGCAAAAAACACCCCGAGGTTTTCCAGCACCCGGTTACGTGACAGGGGTTTACCCGCCTGTTCGACGCAGATCCCCCCCCCGTCGATCAAATACAGCTTGTCAGCCTGACGCATCAAGTTGTCCAGGTGCAGATCTTCCTGCCACAAACCCTTGGCGTGCATCTGGGCAATCGCACCCAGCGCTTCGGCCAGTACCGCCTGTTGCTCATCGGCCAAGGGCGGCAAGGCTTCGACTGCCGCCCAGGCGTCGGCCAGGCTTTGGGCCCCTTCCAGAAACTCGAACAGCAGCCAGCCACCCTCACCGTCTTGCAGGCCGTCGGCGAGCAACAGCGGGGTAGTGAGGCCTTGCTCGGCGAGCAGGCGCACGCCCTGGAGTTCGCGCTGGAAATGTCGCGCGGCGTTGCTACCCACCAGCAACTTGGCCAGCACCGGCCGGCCACGCCAGATGGCCGCGCCCACATAACGCTGGCCGGGCAACACCCGCAACAGGCTCAGCAGTTGCAACTGCCCAGGGCCCGCTGCATCCGCCAACTCAATACTCAAGGGCAACGTGGGCGTACGCCCGGCGTTTTTGAGCTCAGACAACCGCATCAGCGGGCCTCCTTGTGACTGCGCCGCCCCGCCAGGTACTGCGCCCAGGTATCCACCAGCGAACTGTCCTCCGGCTGGTCGAGGTAGGCCGCCAGGAATTGCCGCACCTGCGCAGATGTCCATGCGCCGGCACGGCGCAGCAATGGCTCAAGGTCTTTGACCCGATCACGCCGGCCCAGCAACAGCGGCCGGGTTTTTTCCAGGTCGATCAACTGCGCCGCGTAACCGTCGCCGGTGGCCTGCAGGAAGATATGTTTAGGGTAAAAACAGCCATGCACCTGGCCGACGCCATGGAGCTTGCGCGCCAATTGGCCGCAAGCCACGAGGATCGCGTGGTGCTGGGCGGCACTCAGGGCCGGCCACTGCTCAAGCAATGAGTCCAGGTCATTCCAGCCATCCAACGCGCGGGTCAGCAGCAAGGCGCGGTATTCGCCGGCAACCTTGCGCTCGCCATAAAAGGCGGCCTGCAAGGCCGGGATCGCCTTCTGCCGATAGCGGCTGATATTGCGAAACTCACGGGCAAAGGTCGGCTCGCCAAAGGGCCGATGCAGGGTGCGCGTCAGGTAGTTGCTCTGGCGCTTGAGGTAATAGCCACGGCCTTCCAGTTCCAGGCGGAACACACTGCTCCAGCCGCCGCGACTGGTGTTGGGCTCATCCACTGCGTCCAGTTGCCTGGCCCACAGGGCGTCGAAGTCAGCCAGGCCATTGCGCTCCAGCAAGGCCCGGTCTTCAGTTGCCAGGAAGTCATTCATTCGCGTCCCTCGAAAAACTTCAGCACATGGCGAATCCGCTGTTTATCCGACGTATTCAGGTGCTTGCGCCGACAATATTGCATGTAGAAGCGTAGGCGCTGGGTGGCCGACAAGTGGTATTTGGCAACCTTGTCCAGGCACGCCAGGTCCTTGGTGATCCGGTACTTGAGCCAGAACCCGCGCCAGAAGTCGCCGTTGGGGCAGTCGATCAGGTACAGGGTCTGCTGGTCGTCGATCAACAGGTTGCGCCACTTCAAATCGTTGTGGGTAAACCGGTGGTCGTGCATGGTCCGGGTGTATTCGGCGAGCTGGCGGCTGACCTTGTCGACCCATACCGGGTCGGACAATTGCGGATCCTTGCGTTCGGCCAGGGCCGCCAGGTCTTCGGTGCGGGGCAACTCGCGGGTGATCATCGCCCCACGATCATAGGCCAGGCCCTTGCGCTCCAGGCCCCAGGCCACGACTTCGGCCGTGGGAATGCCCCACTTGGCGAAGCGCTTAAGGTTCTGCCATTCGGACTTGACCCGTGGCTTGCCCAGGTAACGCCGCAACCCCTTGCCGGCGCCGGTGTAGCGCTTGACGTAATAGTTGACCCCGCCGCGCTGCACACGAATGACTTCGGACAGCGGATCACGGGTCAGCCGCTCGCCTTGCAGGGCAAACACCGCATCGAGGCTACCAAAATCGTCCACAAGCTCCGAGTAAGCAGGTTCCAGGTTCCAACCCGCCATCAGAGCGCACCTCCGTACCGGACTTTACGGTCATAGAGCTTGCTGGCCTTGCGCTCCAGCCACTGCAGCAGCGCGCCTTCCTCGGCCAGGATCTGGCGCAGGGGTTGCTGGAAGTAGCCTTTGAGGAAGCGCAACTTGTCGCGGCGGGTCAGGCCAATATCCAGGATCGAGAAATACAGGGCCGCCAAATCCTTGTTGCGCCAGCGCTGACTGATGCGCGGGCGCACTTGGGCACGGTGCAGGTCGATCACCGACAGTTTGAAGTCATCGGCCGTCAGCGGTTTGTCGGTGTGCAGCAGGAAGTGGCAGATGTAGCAGTCACGATGGTTGACGCCAGCGCGATGCATCATCCCGGTCATGCGGGCCACCTCGGCAATCAGCGCGCGCTTGAGACGCGGCTCGGGTGGCTGCTTGAGCCAGTCCATGCTCAAGTCTTCCAGGCTGATGGTCGGTGCCAGCTCTTGGGTGACAATAAAGGAATGCTGGTCGGCCGGGTTGGCGCCGCGCTCGCCGTAGGCCACGGCGGTCATGGTCGGTACGCCCACTTCGTGCAGGCGCTGAATTGCCTGCCACTCCTGCCCGGCACCCAGCACCGGCAGTTTGGCGGTGAACAGGTTCTTGAAAATTTCACCCCAGCCGATGCCACGGTGGATTTTCACAAAGTAGCCGCGTCCATCCACCTCGGTGCGCAAGGTGCGACGGGCTTCCAGTTCACGGTAAACCTCACCCTCCAACAGCTCGACTTCGGCGAACGCATCGCGCCCGGCCCAAAGGCTCTTGAACGGTTCGGCAAGAATCAACTTCATCAGTGTTGCTCCGCCAGAATTACATCCGCAGCGTGCTGCGGCATGCTATAGAGGTCGGCCGTCTCGGCGAAGGCCAGACCATTGCGGCTCCAGGCCGCACGTTGCTGCTGATCACTGAGCATCCCGGCCAGGTACTGGTTGAGCTGGGCCTGTTCGAAAGGCTCGTCCAGCACACGCCCGCAATCAGCTTCGCTGATGTAATGGGCATAACCACACACCGCTGTGACCAGTACCGGCAACCCGGCCACCAGGGCTTCGAGCAGCACGGTCCCGGTGTTTTCGTTGTACGCCGGGTGAATCAACAGGTCGGCGCCCAGCAGGAAACGCGGGATATCACTGCGCCCCTTGAGGAACTGCACATTGTCGCCCAGGCCCAGGGTAGCACTCTGCAATTGGAATACTTTGGGGTCGTCCTGGCCAATTACAAACAGGCGGGTGCGCTTCTTCAGGTCTGGCGGCAGTGCGGCCAGCGCCTTGAGGCTGCGGTCCACGCCCTTGGTCTTGAAGCCCGAACCGATCTGCACCAGCAGCAGATCGTCGTCCGCGAGGTTGAATTCGGCACGGAAGCCGGCGCGGATCTCGGCCGCATTCGGCGGCGCCCGACGGTCCTGGGCGATGCCCGGTGGCAGCAGGTGGAAGCGCGCCAGCGGCGTGTCGTAGTGTTTGATAAACAGCGGCTGCTGGACCTCGGAGATCATCAGCACTTGGGTCTTGGCCTCCTTGGCAAACACCGCGCGCTCGTACTCGGCAAAGTGCCGGTAGCGGCCAAAGCTGCGATACAGCGAATGCCGCAGGTTCTGTGCCTTGTCCTCAAAACAGCCGTCTGCCGCGTAGTACACATCCAGGCCGGGCATTTTGTTGAAGCCGATCAAGCGGTCCACCGGGCGTTTGGCCAGGTCGGCCTGCATCCAGGCGGTCAACTTCTCGTTGCGCCGATGGTTGAAGAACGCCTTGACCGGCGCCACCAGCACTTCAAAACCGGGTGGCACGTCGCCTTCCCAGATCAAGGTGTACACACGAATCTGGTGACCGCGCTGCTGACACTCCAGGGCGATGCGCATGAAGTCGCGCTGCAAGCCACCAAAGGGGAAATATTTGTACAGTACAAATGCCAGTTGCATCAGTGCAGCTCCTCAGCCAATAACAACGTGCTCAGTCGGCTGGCCACACGCTCAGGGTTCAGGCGAGTAAAGCACAGTGGCCACTCGCGCTTGAGATCAAACCGGCGCTGGTCTTCAGCGCTCGGTTGGTAGGTGCATTTCTTTTGCAGGCAGGGCGCGCAGGGGAAATCGCTGCCCAGATGAATCTGCGCCTTGCCATAGGCACCGGTCAGGCCCGGGTTGGTCGGGCCGAACAGGGAGATCGTCGGCACATCCAGCGCAGCGGCCAGGTGCCCGAGGCCGGTATCCACCGCCACACAGGCCCTGGCGCCGGCCAATACCCGCGCCACACCGGCCAGGTTCAGCTTGGGCAAGACTTCGGCATTGGCCAGGCCCTGGGCCAGGCGTTCGGCGCGGGCTTTTTCCGCGGCATTGCCCCACGGCAGTTTCACATCCACTCCCAGGCTGCCCATGCGCTCGGCCAACTCGCGCCAGTAGGCTTCGGGCCAGTGCTTGGTGTCCCAGGTGGTGCCGTGCAGCAGCAGCACAAAAGGCTTCTTCGGCGGCAGGCCGAGCAGTTTCTCAGTGCTCAGGCCGTAATCCCCAAGGCCTTTGGGCAGGTCATAGCCCAGGGCCACGGCGAACAGCTGGCGCAGGCGCTCCACCGCATGCTGGCCACGAGCAACCGCCAGGCGCCGGGAATAGAAGCGCGCAGCAATGGGTTCGCGAGCTGAATCTCTGTCAAAGCCCGCCACCGGCGCCCGCACATAGCGGGTCAGCCAGGCGCTTTTAAGCAGGCCCTGGGCGTCGATTACCAGGTCGTATTTAGTCGACTGGATCTGCTTCTTGAAGCGGCGCCACTCGCCACTCTTGAAGGTCTGCCAGAGGTTCTTGCGCCAGCGGCGAATCGCCACGGGGATCACCTTGTCCACCGCCGGGTGCCAGGTGGGGATTTCGGCGAAGCCTTCTTCCACCACCCAGTCAAAGCGAATCCCCGGGATCGCCCGGGCCGCGTCGGTCAATGCCGGCAAGGCGTGGATCACATCGCCCAGGGATGAGGTCTTGATTACCAGTACCCGCAACTCAATGAACCTCGACCACGTTGCCCTGCAAACGCTGCAAGGCTTCGGCTACCGCATCGGGCAGCAACTGGCGCAGGCAATTGTAGTGGCCGAAACGGCAGGTGCGGTCAAAGCACGGGCTGCAATCGAGGCCCAGGCGCACCACTTCGACCTTGTCGGCCAATGGTGGGGTAAAGCCCGGCGAGGTGGAGCCGTACACCGCCACCAGCGGGCGGTTCAGCGCGGCGGCCACGTGCATCAGGCCGGAGTCGTTGGACACCACCGAGTCGGCGCAGGACAACAGGTCGATGGCCTCGGCCAATGACGTATCGCCACTGAGATTGACCGCTTCTTCGCGCAGGCCGGGGATCAGGCGCTGGCGGATATCCTCGCCCACCGAGTGATCGTTTTTCGAGCCAAACAGCCAGACTTGCCAGCCTTCGCGGATTTTCAGCTCGGCGACCTTGGCGTAATGCTCCGACGGCCAGCGCTTGGACTCGCCAAACTCGGCGCCTGGGCACAGCGCCAGCACCGGCCGATCGAGGCTCAGGCCGAACTTGGCCAGGGCCGCGTCGCGGGTGACCGGGTCGATGAGCAGGCTCGGCCGTGGATACGGCGTCGGCAACTCGGCATTGGGCGCATAGGCCAGGGCCATGAAGCGCTCGATCATCAGCGGGTAGCGGGCCTTATCGAGCTTGCGCACGTCATTGAGCAAGCCATAGCGGAACTCACCGCGCCAGCCGGTACGCTTGGGGATGCCGGCGAAGAACGGCACCAGGGCCGACTTCATCGAGTTGGGCAGCAGGATCGCCTGGTCGTACTGGCCGGCCAGGGACTTGCCGATCCGCCGCCGGGTCGCCAGCTCCAGCGCGCCATGGCCGAGCGGGAAGCTCAAGGCCTGGCGCACCTCGGGCATGCGCTCCAGGATCGGCCGGCTCCACTCGGGGGCGAGCACGTCGATTTGGCAGTCGGGATGACGCTGTTTCAGGCACTGGAACAGTGTCTGCGCCATTACCATGTCACCGACCCAACTGGGCCCAACGATCAGAATATTCATGTAGTTTCCACAAACGATTCGGGGAGGCTCATGCCTCCCCGCCTCGATAATTACTGTAGGTCACGGTTTGTGTGGGAGCGGGCAGGCCCGCGATAGCATCACCGCGTGCTGTCAGCCAGACCGCAGCGCCTGCATCGCGGGCCAGCCCGCTTCCACCTAAAGCCGGTCTCCACATTCAATTGGGGTCGCCGTAGTGTTTTAGCTTAACCCCAGTTCTTGCCAGATCCGTTTCACCTGGCGCCGTTCGTCAGCAAACTGATCCCCGGCAACCACCCCAGCCTCGTTCTGCAGGGCCTGGCGATGGGCCGCCGAGCGGTAGGCCTTATACACCTCGCGCAACAGGTGGGCATCGGCGGCGGGCATCAGCCCGACCTGCTCCA
>LNAP01008119.1_pt1 | contig 10783 bp, 8 predicted proteins | sample 602601 | NCBI WGS metagenome assembly LNAP01 (sample SAMN02440304, study PRJNA202911) | soil metagenome | biome: Subtropical and temperate rainforests or woodlands; isolation source: soil samples (1 kg each in a 20% v/v slurry with milli Q water) were... ...
AGCCACCTGGCCAACATCGGCGACGCCAAGACGCTGGTGATCCACCCGGCCTCGACCACGCACCGCCAGCTGAGCGACGAAGAACTCGCCCGCGCCGGTGTCAGTGCCGATATGGTGCGGCTGAGCGTGGGCATCGAGGACATCGACGACATCCTCTGGGACATTGACCAGGCCCTGGCGCGGGCCACGGCCTGAATCAACATCAACCATCGCCCATGTCTTCGCCCTCAACCTCTTTGTGGAGCCCCCTGCGCCAGACCGCGTTCCGGGGTCTGTGGATTTGCGGCGGCGTGTTCTTTGTCGGCAACGGCATGCAGACCATGGCGGCGGCGTGGCTCATGGTGGAGCTCACGGGCTCGTCGTTCCTCGCGGCGCTGGTGCAGACGGCCGTGTTCATGCCGATGTTTTTGCTGGCGCTGCCCGCCGGCGTGCTGGCCGACACCACCGACCGCCGGCGGCTGATCTCTGGCGCGCTGCTGGCGCAGACCGTGGCCTGCGCGCTGCTGGCCCTGCTGGTGCTGGGCGGATGGGGTGGCCCGGCGTCGGTGTTGCTGCTGGTGTTTGTGTGCGGCTGCTGCACGGCCATGCTCACCCCCGCCTGGAACTCGTCGGTGATCGACCCGGTGCCGCGCGACGGGTGGCCGCAGGCCATCACCGCCGTCAGCATTGCCTACAACGCGGCGCGCGCCGTGGGGCCCACGCTGGCGGGGCTGCTGTTTGCGCTGCTGGGGGCGGGCTGGGTGTTTGCCGTCACGGTGGCCACCACGCTGGTGATGTGGGAGTCGATCCGCCGCTGGCCGCCCAAGGCGCACCCGCCGTCCAAACTGCCCGCCGAGCGCCTGTGGGGCGGCACATTGAGCGGCCTGCGCTTTGCCTGGCATTCGCGCATGATCCTGGCGCAGCTGGTGCGGGTGACGGCCTTTAGCGCGGCGGGCTCGGCGCTGTGGGCATTGCTGCCGGTGATTGCGCAGCGCCTGGGCACCGGCGCGCAGGGCTTTGGCCTGCTGATGGGCTGCCTGGGCACGGGCGCGGTGCTGGTGGGCCTGGTGCTGGGACGGCTGCGCGCGCGCTTCGGGCTGGAGGCCATCGTGGGCACCGCCGGCGGCGTGTTTGCCGCGGCCATGCTGGTGGCGGCGCTCACGCAGCGGGCCTGGTTTGTCTATCTGTGGCTGCTGCTGGCGGGCGCGGCGTGGATGTCGGCCATGTCCACCTTCAACACCGCCACCCAGGCCAGCGCGCCGCAGTGGGTGCGCTCGCGCGCGGTGGCCATGGTGGCGGCGCTGGGCGCGTTTGCCATGGGCTCGGCGTTCTGGGGCGCCTCGTCCGACCTGATCGGCATCACGCCCACGCTGTGTGTGGCTGCGGCCCTCATGGTGGCCAGCCTGCTGCTGGCCCGCTCCATGCCCCTGCGCATAGGCGCCCTGCACGAGGTGACGCAGGCCACGCCCTGGGACGAGCTTTTCATCGAGGCCGAGCCCCTGCCCGAGGCCGGCCCCGTGGCCGTGGAGGTGGGCTACCGCATCGCGCCGGGCACCGACGCGGCCTTTCTGGACGCCATCGGCCGCATGAAGGCCCCGCGCCGGCGCGATGGCGCCACCTTCTGGCGCGTGTACAAGGACCTGGGCGAACCCTCGCGCTATGTCGAGCGCTTCATCGTCGAATCCTGGGCCGGCTACCTGCACCAGCGCGCCCGCGCCACCCTGGCCGACCAGGCGCTGGAGACCGAGGTAAGGGCTTTCCTCGCGCCCGGCGAAATCGTGCGGATGTCGCACTACATCGCTGAACGGTGACCCCCCCTGAGCCGCTTCGCGCCTTCCCCCCTGAGGGGAGACGCTCCCAGCGGCCTGGCAAAGCCAGTTCCGCGGGCGCACTGGCTTGATGCGCGTCAAATTTCCACCGCCGGGTCGAGTGTCGAGGCGGGTGGTCCGCCTGCGACAATTGCGGGATGACCTTCGCGCCCCTCTCCAACGACACCTTCCTGCGCGCCTGCCGCCGCCAGGCCACCGACTACACGCCCCTGTGGCTCATGCGCCAGGCGGGGCGCTACCTGCCCGAGTACAAGGCCACGCGTGCCCAGGCAGGCAGCTTCATGGGCCTGGCCACCAACGTCCAATACGCCACCGAGGTCACGCTGCAGCCGCTCGATCGCTTCCCGCTCGACGCCGCCATCTTGTTCAGCGACATCCTGACCGTGCCCGACGCCATGGGCCTGGGCCTGTCGTTTGCCGAGGGCGAGGGCCCGCGCTTTGCCCAGGTGGTGCGCGACGAGGCCAGCTGGCCGTGCCCGACATGGACAAGCTGCGCTACGTGTTTGACGCCGTCACCAGCATCCGCAAGGCCCTCAACGGCCGCGTGCCGCTGATCGGCTTTTCGGGCAGCCCCTGGACGCTGGCCTGCTACATGGTCGAGGGCAAGGGCAGCGACGACTACCGCCTGGTCAAGAGCCTGATGTACGCGCGCCCCGACCTGATGCACCGCATCCTGGCCGTGAACGCGGACAGCGTGGCGCAATACCTGAACGCCCAGATCGACGCAGGCGCGCAAGCCGTGATGATTTTTGACAGCTGGGGCGGTGTGCTGGCCGATGGGGCATTTCAGGAATTCAGCCTGGCCTACACGAAGCGTGTGCTGGCGCAACTGAAGCGCACCGGCGTGGACGGCACCGACGTGCCGCGCATCGTCTTCACCAAAGGCGGCGGCATCTGGCTTCAAGATATGAAGGACATCGACTGCGAGGTGCTGGGCCTGGACTGGACGGCCAACCTGGGCAAGGCCCGCGCCATCGTCGGTGGCCAGGTGGGCGGCCCCGGCAAGGCGCTGCAGGGCAACATCGACCCCAACGTGCTGTTTGCCCCGCCCGCGCAGATCGTCAGCCAGGTGCACAAGGTGCTCGACAGCTTCGGCGCGCCGCACACCGACCGCACCACCACCGGCCCCACGCACATCTTCAACCTGGGCCATGGCATCAGCCAGTTCACCCCGCCCGAGCATGTGGCGGCGCTGGTGGAGGCGGTGCACGGTTACTCGCGCGCGCAGCGCCAGCGCTGAAGGGACGGGGCCGCCGCCCCATGCACCACGCGGTGGCGTGCAGGCCACGGTTATGCACAAAATGGGGCGCCCCCAGTCGCTCGGCGGCGGCGCTTGCACACCGTTCCAACGGTCTGTGCCATTTCTAAAAATTTCCGCTAAGTGATTGATTTTGAACGATTTAATCCAAATGCCTTTTTTGTAAGCAAACCAGCCGAAACGCGTCATTTCAAGGACTTGCAGGCCAAACCCCCGAGATATCAACAAAGTTATCCACAGAAATTCTGGATTTCTTGCAAATCCCCCATGAAATCAATCACTTGCAGGTCAAATTGAAGAATTTTTTGAGGAGCAGCATCGGTGGCTAGCACAAATCGGGGGCATTTTTCCCTCTTGACGAACCCGGGCTGTACGACTTATGCACACAAATCGTGGTGCGGCGCAGCAAATATCCGGACGACCGTGCTAACACAAAAATTCCCCCTGAAATTCTTCAGACGATTGATTCATAAGGATTTTTTGTTCATGCCCTTTTTCCGGGCAATCTGTTGCAGGCCAGCATTCATGCGGCCTGGCAGGGCATCCTGACAGGATGTCAACAAAGTTATCCACAGAAAACCGGGATTACCTGCCGGCACCAGCCAAATCAAGCACTTAGCCGCCACACCCCCACATCACATCAAGATGCGCCCGTAATGTCCGCCCACCCCACCATCGTCCATGTGGCCCTGCAGACCCCGTCGCACAGCGGCGTGGGCGACCTGCTGAGCTACGCCAGTGAGCGCCCGCTCGCGCCCGGCACGCTGGTGCGCGTGCCACTGGGCACGCGCGAGGTGCTGGGCGTGGTGTGGGATGCCGACGCGGCCACGGGCGAGCTGCCCGACGGCGCCACCCTGCGCGCCATTGCCGGCGTGCTCGACGGCGTGGCCCCACTCGATCTGCCCTGGCGCCGCCTGGTGGCGTTTGCGGCGCGCTATTACCAGCGCGCCCTGGGCGAAGTGGCCCTGGCCGCACTGCCGCCGCAGCTGCGCGACCTGAAACCCGAGCAGCTGGCGCGCCGCCTGCGCCGCCCAGCCCAGGCAGTGGGCGAGCACTCAGACGCTATTCAAACAATAGCACTTAGCGCAGAACAGGAAAGCGCCAGGGCCAGAATTGCCGCTGAAAAAGGCCCCTTCCTGCTGTTTGGCAGCACCGGCAGCGGCAAGACCGAGGTGTACCTGCGCTGCGTGCAGGAAATGCTGGAGGCCGACGCCACGGCCCAGGCGCTGGTGATGGTGCCCGAGATCAACCTCACGCCCCAGCTCGAAGAGCGCTTTGTGGGCCGCTTCGCCCCGCGTTTTGGCGCAGGCGCCGTGGTCTCGCTGCACAGCGGCATGACGAACCCGCAGCGCCTGAAAAGCTGGCTGGCCGCGCACAGCGGCAGTGCCCGCATCGTGCTGGGCACGCGCATGGCGGTGTTTGCCAGCCTGCCGGGCCTGAAACTCATCGTGGTCGATGAGGAGCACGACCCCAGCTACAAGCAGCAGGAGGGCGCCCGCTACTCGGCGCGCGACCTGGCCATCTGGCGCGGGCGCGAGCAGGGCGCCAAGGTGCTGCTGGGCTCGGCCACGCCCTCGCTGGAAAGCTGGCACGCCAGCCGCCCGCCCACGGCCGAAGACCCCGAGGGCGGGCGCTATGTGCGGCTGCACATGCCAAGTCGGATCGGTTCCGGCATGGGCGCCGGTGCCCTGCCCCGCGTGCGCCGCGTGGACATGAACCAGCAACCCCGGCGCACGGTGTTCAGCGCGCCGCTGCTGGCCGCCATCACCGAGCGCGTGGCGCGCGGCGAGCAAAGCATGGTCTTGCTGAACCGCCGTGGCTACGCCCCCGTGCTGCACTGCGCCGACTGCGGCTGGAAAAGCGACTGCCCGCACTGCAGCGCGCACCAGGTCTTCCACAAAACCGACCGCACGCTGCGCTGCCACCACTGCGGCTATACCGTGCGCGTGCCCTACCACTGCCCCACCTGCGGCAGCCCCGACATCCACCCCATGGGCCGCGGCACCGAGCAGCTCGAAGAGCAACTTGGCGCCCTGCTGCGCAACGTGCAGCGCCCCGACGGCGCGCCCGCCCGCATCGCCCGCATCGACGCCGACACCACCCGCGCCAAGGGCGCGCTGGAGGCACAGCTGGCGCAGGTGCATTCGGGCGAGGTGGATGTGCTGGTGGGCACGCAGATGATTGCCAAGGGCCACGACTTTCGCCGCATCACGCTGGTGGCCGCCGTGCAGCCCGATGGCGCCCTGTTCAGCAGCGACTTTCGCGCGCCCGAGCGGCTGTTTGCGCTGCTCATGCAGGCCGCCGGCCGCGCCGGGCGCGACGCCGCCTACATGGCCGCGCAGGGCACGCCGTGCGAGATGTGGGTGCAGAGTTTTCACCCCCAGCACGCCGTGTTCGAGGCGCTGCGCACGCACGACTACCCGGCCTTTGCCGCCCAGCAACTGAAGGAGCGCGAAGAGGCCGCCATGCCGCCGTTCTCGTACCAGGCCCTGGTGCGGGCCGACGCGCGCACGCAAGAGGTGGCGCAGGGTTTTCTGACCGCCGCCACCGCCGCCGCCCATGCGGCAGGACTGCCGGGGCTGGAGGCGGTCACCCTGTTCCCGCCCGTGCCCCTGACCATCCAGCGCGTGGCCAATGTGGAACGCGCCCAGATGCTGATGGAAAGCCCCAGCCGCGCCGCGCTACAACGCTTTCTGGCCGCGTGGCAGCCGGTGCTGCAAACCACCCGCAGCCAGCCCGAGCACAAGGGGCTGGTGCGCTGGCTGGTGGATGTGGACCCGCTGGCGATTTGAAGTTGCCTGGGGTAGTTTGAGGTGTTTTATGGCTCCAGCGCTTGTAGATAAAGCGCCTTCAGCTATCAAAAGAGAAGCAGGCCGCAGCGTCGCCGGAAACCGGCATCTGGCCCTGTCGTTGCTCAGCGCGCTTTCGAGCGGCGCGAGGCAACACCCAGACCGGCCAGCGCCAGGCCCATCAAGGCCAGCGAGCCAGGCTCTGGCACCGGGTTTGCCGACACATTCATTACATAGGCGCCGCTGTTGCCCAGCGCGCCGCCACTGACGGCAAAAGCGTTTCCAAAGCCGCAACCGAAGCGGCACACCCCGATGAAGTAGTTACCCGCAGCCACGTTGAAGTTGACGATGGCGGCATCCAAAATAGAACCACCAAAGTCGTAGTTGTTGTCATCGTTCGCCGCCAACAAGGTGCCCGCAGCGTTCCACAGGCCGACTTCCATGTCCGTGTCGTTGACGCTGTCAAAGTCGATCGTGACGAGTCCACCAGACGTGCCAAAGGTGTAGAAGTCATACGCCGTCCTCAACCCGGTTGACCGCGTGACCTCGACGTGCGGCTGCGTGGTCGAGTTGGTCACTGTAGAGACGAAGTTGGTCGAAAACAGGCTTGCACCAAGGACTTGTGCGGTGGCAACACTGCCAGCGCCGATGGACGCCACCGGCAAGGCATGGGCCGCGACCCCGGCAACACTGATGGCAGCAGCAAGCGCTATTTTGGAGAACATGGTCATAGAACTTCCGATTGTTTTGGGTGAGGTAAATGGAGCCCCATGGGTTCGTTCCGCGCGATTGCCTTGGGTCTGGGCACTTAAAAGCAAATTACGCGCCACGCACGTGTTTTGTTGTTTTATTCGTTACAGATCAAACACTTACAAATGTTTCGGCGTGCGATCGCGATCCAAAAGAGCCGCGAGTGTAAAAAAACCCGACACTTCGACGGCCAAGACTACCTGGCTGGCGCCAGAAGCCCGGACGAACTGGCTCGCCCTGTGCTGGACATACCGAATCAGGCCAGCCCCTTGCAGAGAGTTTTCGACCACAAGAAGAGCGCATCTTTTTAACCTCTGGCGCTTATGGACAAAGCGCCACCAGCTATCAAAATAAAAGCACTCAGGTCAACAGCGCCACCGCCCCCGAAAAGCTCAAGAACGCCAGCGCCGTGGACACCAGGATGATCCGCGCGATGCGCCCGTTGTGCGCGCCAAAGCGTTCGGCCAGCAGCGAAACATTGCTGGCGCTGGGCAGCGCCGCCAGCAACACCAGCACCGTGAGGGCGAACGGCGTGAGCGGCACCCCCAGCGCGATGGCGGCCCGGCCCACGGCCCACACCAGCAGCGGGTGCAGCAGCAGCTTGGCCAGGGCGATGGGCACGTAGTCGCGCACCAGCACGCGCTCGTGCGGGCTCATCTGCGAGCGGGCCAGCACGGCGCCAATGGCGAACAGCGCCACGGGCGAGGCGGCGTCGGCCAGCATGGCCACGGTTTTGTTCAGCGGGCCGGGCAGCGTGAACTGCAGGGCCGAGGCCAGCGCGCCCAGCGCAATCGACCAGGGCATGGGGTTGGTGGCGATGCCCCTGAAGGCATTGCGCAGCGCCACGCCCACGCCGTGGGTGCCGGCGCCATCGAGCCGCGACAGCGCGATGCACAGCGAGCTGGTGATGACCATGTCCACCACGATGGCGACGATGGCCGGGCCCGCGCTTTGCGCACCCAGCAGTGCCACCAAAAGCGGCACGCCCATGAAACCGGCGTTGGGGAAAGCCGCCACCAGCGCGCCAAAGGCGGCGTCGTTCCAGCCCATGCGCGGCCCGCGCGTGAAGGCCACCGTGCCGCCCACCATGACCAGCGCGCACAGCAGGTACACGCCGGCCACGGCCGGGTCGAGCAGTTGCGCTATGGGGGTGCTGGCGCCAAAGCGGTACAGCATGCAAGGCAGCGCAAAGTACAGCACGAAGGCGTTGAGCCCGGAAATAGCGGGTTGCGGCAGCACGCCGCTGCGCGCGGCCAGGTAGCCGCAGAGCACGAGCGCGAAGAAAGGAAAGGTAACAACCAGAACAGACAGCACGGCGGGCATTCTCGCAGGACAGGGCGAAGCGGGGATGGGTGGCCGCCGCTTCGCCATGTGAAATTTTTTACGCCTGTGCGGGGCGGGGCCGCTTGCCCCGGCTCTGTATCATTGCGCGCTCTGTCGCCCCCCGCTTCGCGCTCTCGTTCCCCCCATGTCCGCAGGTCTCAATCTCGCCCAGCTCCAGGCTGTCCATTACACCGACGGTGCCTGCCTGGTGCTGGCCGGCGCCGGCTCGGGCAAGACGCGGGTGATCACGCACAAGATCGCGCACATGATCGAGCGCGGCATGGAGCCCAAGCGCATTGCCGCCATCACCTTCACCAACAAGGCCGCCGCCGAAATGCGCGACCGCGCCAAGGGCCTGATTGGCCGCCGTGCCAAGGATGTGCTGGTGTGCACCTTCCACGCCCTGGGCGTGCGCATGGTGCGCGAAGACGGCGCGGTGCTGGGCCTCAAGCCGCAGTTCAGCATCATGGATGCCGACGACGTGGCCGGCATCCTGAAAGACGCCGCCGGCGGCACCACCGACCTGGCCACGGCGCGCCAGTGGCAGTGGACCATCAGCAAGTGGAAAAACATGGGCCTGAGCTCCGAGCAGGCGCTGGCCCAGGCAGCAGACGACAACGAGCGCAGCATTGCCGTGGTGATGGCGCGCTACGAAGAGCGCCTGGCGGCCTACCAGAGCGTGGACTTTGACGACCTCATCGGCATGCCGCTCAAGCTGCTGCGCGACTTTCCCGAGGTGCGCGCCAAATGGCAGGCGCTGCTGGGCCATGTGCTGGTCGATGAATACCAGGACACCAACGCCACGCAATATGAATTGCTCAAGCTGCTGGTGGGCGAGCGCGGCCACTTCACGGCCGTGGGCGACGATGACCAGTCCATCTACGGCTGGCGCGGCGCCACGCTCGACAACCTCAAGAAACTGCCGCTGGACTACCCCGCGCTCAAGGTCATCAAGCTGGAGCAGAACTACCGCTCCACCAGCGCCATCCTGCGCGCGGCCAACAACGTGATCGGCCCCAACCCCAAGCTGTTTCCCAAGACGTTGTTCAGCGAGCTGGGCGAGGGGGAGCCGGTGCGCGTGGTCGATGCCGACACCGAAGAGCACGAGGCCGAGCGCGCCGTGGCCCGCATCCAGAGCCTGCGCGCCGCCGCCAACCCGCCGCCGGACTGGAAGAGCTTCGCCATCCTGTACCGCGCCAACCACCAGGCCAAGCCGTTCGAGAAGGCGCTGCGCAAGGCGAACATTCCCTACAAGGTGTCGGGCGGCACCAGCTTTTTCGACCGCGCCGAAATCAAGGACCTGTGCGCCTGGTTTCGCCTGTGGATCAACAACGACGACGACCCGGCATTCTTGCGCGCCATCGGATCACCGAAGCGCGGCATCGGCCACACCACGCTGGCCGCCCTGGGCGCCTTTGCCACGCAGCACAAGCAAAGCATGTTCGGCGCGCTGTTCAACGGCATGCTGCCCGCGGCCGTGCCCAAACGCGCGCTCGATGGCCTGCACGAGTTTGGCCGCTACATCAACGACCTGGAGCACCGCGCCCGCCAAACGCATGGCGCCGAAGACGCGCGCGCCTTTCTAACCGACTGGCTCCAGGAAATCGGCTACGAACAGCACCTGTACGACGGCGAAGACAGCGAGAAAGTGGCCGCCGCCCGCTGGAGCAATGTGCTGGAGTTCTGCGACTGGATGGCCCAGCGCGCCGGCGGCCAGATCGACGACACGGCCGGTGCCGTGGTGGCCAGGGAGACCAAAAGCCTGCTGGAGGTGTCGCAGACCATTGCGCTGCTCTCCACCATCTCCGAGCGCGAAAAAGAGCAGGACATGGTCACGCTCTCGACCTTGCACGCCAGCAAGGGGCTGGAGTGGCCGCATGTGATCTTGGTTGGCGTGACCGAGGGCATGCTGCCCTTCAAGCTCGACGACGACGAAGGCCGTCAGCTCAAGGTGGCCGACGACACCCTGCAGCGCCTGCAGGAAGAGCGCCGCCTGATGTATGTGGGCATCACCCGCGCCCAGCGCACGCTGGCCGTGAGCTGGACCAAAAAGCGCAAAAAGGGCCGCGAGATGGTGGCCGCGCGGCCCAGCCGCTTCATTGCCGAGATGGGCCTGGACAAGGCCACCACGCGCGAAGACCCGCGCGAAAAGCTCAAGGCCCTGCGCGCCGAATTTGCCGCCAAGGCCCAGGCCGCCAGCGCCGCCAATGCGGCTGCGCCCACCCACCCGGCGCCTACCGCCTGAGAAGGTTCACGCACCATGGCAACACATCCCGTCACCGCCCACGCCACGCCCGGTCCCACCGCGCCGCGTGCCCGCAGCGCCTGGGAAATTGCTGCGCTTTTGATAGCTATCAGCGCTTATCCCGCAAGCGCTATTGGCCAAAATGACCCAAAATCCACGGCAGCGTGCCCGGCTGCGGCCGACATGACGCACCAGCACCTGCAGGGCCGCTGGCAAGCCACGCTGCAGCCCGCCACACCCGATGCGGCGCCCCAACCCGCCACCACGGCCGTGCTGCAACTGGGCTCCCATCCCGAGCTGGCCGAAAGCGTGCGCGGCACCGTGCAACGGGGTGAAACCCGTGCGCAACTGAGCGGCGATGTGGATGCGGGCGAGCTGACCCTGGAAGAATCCATCAACGGCACCAACATCAGCGCCACCTGGACAGGCCAGGTGGTCGAAGGAAGTTGTGGCAAGGAAATACACGGAACATGGACCAACGCCCAACCCCCCACCGCCCTGCCTTTCGTCCTGCGCAAGCAGGCGGGCTGGCAATGAACGCGCGCCACGGCGCCGCCCTGGCGCTGGCGCTGCTGGCCCCAGCCAGCGCCGCCCTGGCCCAGCAGGCGCC
>LNAP01005851.1_pt1 | contig 10781 bp, 7 predicted proteins | sample 602601 | NCBI WGS metagenome assembly LNAP01 (sample SAMN02440304, study PRJNA202911) | soil metagenome | biome: Subtropical and temperate rainforests or woodlands; isolation source: soil samples (1 kg each in a 20% v/v slurry with milli Q water) were... ...
ATCGTCTGACTTGGGCTGGGTCGCCGGGGCAAGCCCCGCGGTGACGAAGCTTATTGGCCGGCTCTTAAGCCGCCTCCAACGCCGCTTCGGTCTTGGCGCGGACTTCGTCGGCGGTGACGCCGGGGGCGAGTTCGAGGATGCGCAGCGGGCGCTTGCCGCGGGCGACGTCGAACACGCCGAGATCGGTGACCACCAGGTCGACCACCGCCTTGCCGGTCAGCGGCAGCGAACAGGCGTTGACCAGCTTGGGGGCGCCGGACTTCTCGGTGTGCTCCATGACCACCACCACCCGCTTGACGCCGGCGACCAGGTCCATGGCCCCGCCCATGCCCTTGACCATCTTGCCGGGCACCATCCAGTTGGCGAGGTCGCCGTTGGCGGCCACCTGCATCGCCCCCAGGATCGACAGGTCGATGTGGCCGCCGCGGATCATCGCGAAGCTGTCGGCCGACGAGAAGTAGGACGAGCTATCCAGCTCGGTGATCGTCTGCTTGCCGGCGTTGATCAGGTCCGCGTCCTCTTCCCCCTCGTAGGGGAAGGGACCCATGCCGAGCATGCCGTTTTCGCTCTGCAGGGTGACGTTCACGCCGTCGGGGATGAAGTTTGCGACCAGGGTCGGGATGCCGATCCCCAGGTTCACGTAGAAGCCGTCCTGCAGCTCGCGCGCCGCGCGCGCCGCCATCTCGTCCCGCGACCAGGCCATCAGACGCTCTCCCGCGCGCGGGTGGTGACCCGCTCGATGCGCTTCTCGTGCTCGCCCTGGAAGATCCGGTCGACGAAGATGCCGGGCGTGTGGATGTGGTCGGGATCGAGCTGGCCGACCGGCACGATGGTCTCGACCTCGGCGATGGTGACCTTGCCGGCCGTCGCCATCATCGGATTGAAGTTCCGCGCGGTCTTCCGATAGACGAGGTTGCCTTCCGCATCGCCGACGTGCGCCTTGACGATGGACAGGTCGGCGGTCAGCCCGCGCTCCATCACATACATCTCGCCGTCGAACTCGCGGACTTCCTTGCCCTCGGCGACCAGCGTGCCGACGCCGGTCTTGGTGAAGAAGGCCGGGATGCCCGCCCCGCCGGCGCGGATGCGCTCGGCCAGGGTGCCCTGCGGATTGAACTCCAGCTCCAGCTCGCCCGAGAGGTAGAGCTTCTCGAACAGCTTGTTCTCGCCGACGTAGCTGGAGATCATCTTCTTTATCTGACCGCCGGCCAGCAGCACGCCGAGTCCGAAGTCGTCGATCCCGCAATTGTTGGAGACCACCGTCAGGTCGCGCACGCCCGCCTGGCGGATCGCGGCGATGAGGTTCTCGGGGATGCCGCAGAGACCGAAGCCCCCGGCCATGATGGTCATGCCGTCGAACAGCAGCCCGTCGAGGGCCTCGGCGGCGGTGTTTCGGGTCTTGAGCGCCATGTCGCCGTGTTACGCTGCGTTGCAGCAATTGCAAGCACGGCGGCGCGCAAAATCTGGTGCGCGCCCCCATCTGCTCCGTCCATAGTCAGGCTCGCGCCACTGCAGACGCGAAGGAGAGCTCTTGGACGGCCAATCCCTTCTGATCCAGGCGCTGGTCTATCTCACCGCCGGCGTGGTCTCGGTGCCGATCGCCAAGCGGGCGGGTCTGGGCTCGGTGCTCGGCTACCTGATCGCCGGCGCGCTGGTCGGGCCGTTCGTCCTCAACCTGGTGGGCGAGCCGGCCGACGTGATGCGCTTCGCCGAGTTCGGCGTGGTGATCCTGCTGTTCCTGATCGGCCTAGAAGTGCGGCCGGCGCTGTTGTGGCGGATGAAGACGGCGATCTTCGGTCTCGGCCTGGCGCAGATGGTCGGGACAACTGCGGTGCTAACGCTCGGCGGGATTGCGGTGGGCCTGAGCTGGCAGGTCGCCGCGGCCGTCGGGATGATCCTGTCGCTCTCCTCGACGGCCATCGTCCTGCAGACGCTGGAGGAGAAGAACCTGCGCCACGGCGCGGTCGGCGAGGCCAGCTTTGGCGTGCTGCTGTTCCAGGATCTGGCGGTGATCCCGCTGTTCGCGCTGTTGCCGCTGTTGGCGGTGGGCGGCGCCGCACATGCACCGGAAGCCGGCGGGCACGGCGGCGACATGCTGGGCGGACTGCCGGTCTGGGCGCGCACCCTGGCGGTGCTGGGGGCGGTCGGCGCGGTGGTGTTCGGCGGCCGCTACCTGACCCGGCCGATCTTCCGTTTCATCGCCGCCTCGCACCTGCGGGAGATCTTCACCGCCTTCGCCCTGCTGCTGGTGGTCGCCGTGGCCGCGCTGATGCAGCTCGTCGGCCTGTCGCCGGCGCTGGGTGCGTTCCTGGCCGGGGTGATGCTGGCCGAGAGCGAATTCCGCCGCGAGCTGGAGACCGACATCGAGCCGTTCCGCGGCCTGCTGCTGGGGCTGTTCTTCATCACCGTCGGCGCCGGCCTGGATTTCGGTGTCGTCTCCGCCCAGGCGGTGCTGCTGGTCGGGCTTGTGCTGGGGATCATGTTGCTCAAGGGGCTGGCGATCTTCGCCGCCGGCCGATTGTTCCGCATGCCGGCGCGCGACGCGCTGACCACCGGGGTGTTCCTGGCGCAGGGCGGCGAGTTCGCCTTCGTGCTGCTGGGTTTCGCCGCCGGAGCCAGGGTGATGGATACGCAGACGGCCGGCCTGCTCACCGCGGCGGTGGCGCTGTCCATGGCGCTGACGCCGTTGGCCATCGGTCTCTACGAACGCTTGGTGCTCAACCGGATGGTCGCCGCGGAAGAGCCGCCGCCGGCCAGCTTCCCGAGCGAGGATCCGGAGGTGATCGTCGCCGGCTTCGGCCGCTTCGGACAGATCGCCGCCCGCCTGCTGCTGCTCAACGGCTTCAACGTGGTGACCCTCGACTCCAGCGTCGAGCAGATCGACCTGCTGCGGAAGTTCGGCCGAAAGGTCTACTACGGCGACGCCAGCCGCCTGGACCTTCTGCGCGCGGCGGGTGCGGAAAAGGCGCGGCTGCTGATCGTCGCCGTGGACGATCCGGACAAGTCGGCCCAGATCGTCGAGACCGCACGCGAGGCCTTCCCCGACCTGGCCATCCTGGCGAGGGCCTGGGACAGGCGTCACGCCTACGAGCTGCTGCGCCGCGGGGCCGACGACGTCGAGCGCGAGACCTTCGAGGGCGGACTGGCGGTCGGCCGGCGCGCGCTGCTGCGCCTGGGCTTCTCCGAGCGTCGCGCTGCGAAGGCCGCGAGTGTGTTCCGCGAAGAGGACCTGGCGCTGTTCCAGCGACTGGCGCCGACCTTCGAGGACAACGAGCGCTACATCCTCGAGACCCGCGACCAGCGCGAGACCATGGACCGCCTGCTGCGCGCGGAGATGGCCCGGCTGCGCAAGGAGGACGAGGAACGGCCCGTCGACAAGCCGAAGCCCGAGACCGTGGCCTGAGGTCCCGTTGCTGGCGAGGCTCGCGCAGGTGTAGGGGTCTGGGCTCACCTTCGAGGCCGCCGCCCGTGACCGACGCCGCATTTCCCGCCGCTTCCGACAGCCTCGCTGCGGTCGATTTCAAAGCCTTCGAAACCGACTTCGCCGGCTTCTCCCGCGACCTCGGCGGCTCGTTCGAGCGCTATGGCTTCGCGGTCGTCACCGGGCACGGGCTGCCGCAGGACCGGATCGACGCGGCCCTGGCGGCCGCCAAGCGGTTCTTCGCGCTGCCCGAGGAGGTGAAGCGCCGCTACGTCGTCGGCCAGGGTTTCCAGCGCGGCTACACCCCGTTTGGCATCGAGACGGCCAAGGACGCCAAGCACCACGACCTCAAGGAGTTCTGGCACGTCGGCCGCGAGCTGCCGCCCGGCCACCGTTACCGCGCGGTGATGCCGGACAACGTCTGGCCGGGCGAGGTCCCGGAATTCCACGCCGCCGTCGGCTGGCTCTACGGCGCGCTGGACGCGATGGGCCAGCGGCTGCTGGAGGCGATCGCCGAGCACCTGGGCCTGGCGCGCGGCTTCTTCGCCCCGACGGTGGCTGAGGGCAATTCGATCCTGCGCCTGCTGCACTATCCGCCGGTCCCGTTCGACGGCCCGCACATCCGCGCGGGCGCGCACGAGGACATCAACGTCATCACCCTGCTGCTCGGCGCGGAGGAGGCGGGGCTGGAGGTGCTCGACCGCGACGGCCGGTGGCTGCCGATCAATCCGGCGCCCGGCGCGCTGGTGGTGAACATCGGCGACATGCTGCAGCGGCTGACCAACCACGTGTTGCCGTCGACGACGCACCGGGTGGTCAACCCGGCGCCGGAGCGGCGTGGGACGGCGCGCTACTCGACGCCGTTCTTCCTGCACTTCAATCCGGACTACGAGATCCGCACTCTCCGCAGCTGCGTCGACGCAGGCCGGCCGGACCGCTATCCGGAGGCGATCACCGCCCAGGGTTTCCTCGAAGAACGGCTGCGACAAATTCGCCTACTCTGACCTTGGGTCAGCCGCGCGCCAGGGTAAATTAACGAGATCGGGCAGACGCTTAACTCCAAACGGGGGGAAAGCGCATGTCAAAGGCGCGACCGGATAAGGCGACGACGCAGCGGCTCGGCGATCTCGGGATCGAGCCGGAAGAACTGAGGCCCACATTCGCCCGCATCGCCAGGTTGGCGCAGCGGCAGGCCCGCAGCGCGATGGGCGATGTGGTGCTGGTCGGTCCGGAATGGACCTGGCACGCCGGCGACGACGCGCTCTGGTGTCAGCCGGTCCCGGCCGGGCAGGCGCTCTCGGCGACGGTGATCGCCGGCGAGGGGCTGCTCTGGATCGAGGACGCAGCGACCAGCGCGCAGTTTCGCGACCACCCCTATGTGACCGGGCCGCAGCAGATGCGCTTCTATGCGGCCGCGCCGATCCGGCTGGAGGGCGGCGCCCCGATCGGCGTCGTCGCGGTGGCCGGGCAGGAGCCCCGCCTCTTCGACCAGGATCTGGCCGACACGCTGACCGACCTGGCGGCTATGGCGGCCGACGAGTGCCGCCGGCTGATGACCGAGCAGAACCTGGTGCGGGCCGAAACCGCCGCCTCGCATGCGCACAGCCTGATGGCCGGGTTCGTCCAGTCGGCGCCGCTGGCGCTGTGCATGACCGACCGCAACATGAACATCGTCCAGGTGAGCCCGCGCTGGCTGAGCGAGCGCTCGGCCGAGGACGTGGTCGGCCGCTCGCTCTACGACGCCTATCCGGACAACAAGCGCTGGACGCTGGTCTACAACCGCTGCCTGACCGGGCACACGGTGCAGCACGACCGGGTGCCGATCCCGCATCCGGACGGCTCGACCCGCTGGGCGCGGGTGGACGTCAGTCCCTGGCGCGACGCCGACGGCGAGATCGGCGGCCTGTTGATCATGACCGTCGACGTCAGCCGCACGATCGGCGCGCTGGAAGAGACCAAGCGATCCGAGGAGCGGCTGAAGCTGGCGCTGGAGATCGGCGAGCTGCGCATGTGGGAGATGGACTACAAGCGCCGCAAGCTCAGTGCGGCGGGCGACGAGAACGCCTCCGGCCGCGCCACCTACGATGAGCTGAGCGCCGACATCTGGCGCGGCGTCCACCCTCAGGACCGTCCGGCGGCGCTCGAGGCCTGGGAGCGCCACGTCCGCTACGGCGAGCCCTATCGCCAGACCCACCGCCAGCTGAACCGCAACGGCCCGCACACCTGGGTCTATTCGGCGGTCGAAGCGATCAAGGACGAGCGCGGGCGCGTGGTCCGCACCGTCGGCGTGATCCGCAACATCGACAAGCAGAAGCGGGCCGAGATCGAACTGCGCAAGGCCAAGGAGGCGGCCGAGGCGGCCAACCTGGCCAAGAGCGAGTTCCTGGCGAACATGAGCCACGAGATCCGCACCCCGCTCAACGGGGTGATGGGCGTGGCCGGCGCGCTGGCCAAGACCCGCCTGGATCCGCAGCAGTCGGAGATGGTCGGCCTGATCGAGACTTCGGCCAAGACGCTGGAGGCGCTGCTCAGCGACATCCTGGACCTGGCCCGCATCGAGGCCGGCAAGATGGAGCTCAAGCCCGAGCCGTTCGACCTGACCGCCTCGGTCAACGCCTGCACCTCGCTGTTCGAGCCGCTGTCCGAGGCCAAGGGCCTGCACTTCCACACCGAGATCAGCGCCGACGCCTGCGGCATCTTCGAGGGCGACGCGGCCCGGCTGCGCCAGGTTCTGTCCAACCTGCTCGGCAACGCGGTCAAGTTCACCGACAAGGGCCACGTCCGGCTGTCGGTCGACGCCGAGCACGGGGAGACTGCGTCCAAGCTCACCTTCCAGGTCAGCGACACCGGCATCGGCTTCGACGAAGACACCGCCGCCCGGCTGTTCGGCCGCTTCCAACAAGCGGACGGCTCGATCACCCGCCGGTACGGCGGCACCGGCCTTGGCCTGTCCATCTCCCGCTCGCTCGCCGAGGCGATGGGCGGCGACCTGACCGGCGAAGGCCGTCCGGGCGAAGGGGCGAGCTTCACGCTGACGCTGGAACTGCCGCGGGCGGGCCAGGCCGCGGAGTGGTTCGATGCGGAGGCCGAGACGGTCAGCGCCGAGAGCCTGTCGTCGATGCGTGTGCTGCTGGCCGAGGACCACCCGACGAACCGCCGGGTCGTGGAGCTGATCCTCGAAGCCGCCGGTGTCGACCTGACCTGCGTCGAGAACGGCGCGCTGGCGCTGGAGGCGGCGTCGCGCACGTCCTTTGACCTGATCCTCATGGACATGCAGATGCCGGTGATGGACGGGCTGACGGCGATCCGCGAGATCCGTGCGCATGAGCGCAAGACCCATCGCGCCCCGGCGCCGATCTACACCCTCACCGCCAACGCCATGCCCGAGCATGCCCGCGCATCCGAGGGCGCCGGCGCCGACGGCCACATCACCAAGCCGATCACCGCCGATGCGCTGCTGGCGGCGGTGGAAGCGGTGTGGCGGGCAAGTTCGGAAGCGGCTGCGGCCCAGGCGCTCAGCGCCTGAGGCCTAGTGGGCGATGCGCAGGTCGGCGATTGAACCGGCGATCGACTCGAAGGCCTCGTCCAGGTCGTCGGCGTCCTTCACGTCGTAGAACATCGACTCCTTGGTCGCGCAGCCCTTGAGCACGGCGCTGGTGCCGGTCGTGACCTCGACCCGCACCGTGTAGATGGTGATGCCCTGCGCCTTGATGTTGGTGCACAGCTGCGTCAGGCGCGCGTCCATCGCGGCCGTCCGAGCCGCCGCTGTACTGGCGCTGGTGATGCCCGACAGGACGCCCTGGTTGATGTAGCCCAGCCCGCCGTAGAACGAGCCGTTCTGTTCGCCCAGCCTCGCCGGATTGTTCAGCGTGTTCGAGCCGTCGGTCATCAGCACGATGACCTTCTTGGTGTTGGGGGTCCCGTAGGCCACCCCGTCCGCCAGCGGCGTATTCGGGGAGATCGCGTGCCACCCCCACATCAGGCCGAGCGGGATGTTGGTCTCGCCGACGGCGGTCATCGCGTCGATCGCGGTGCGGATGGCGGTGAAGCCGGTGGTGAGCCGAACAATAGGTTGCAGGACGCAGCCGGCGTTCGGGCCGTACTTGTAGGGCCCGCCGTAAGCGGCGGCATCCAGTGAGAAGGTGACATCGGGGCCGCGCCCCGACTTGCTGAACGAAGGCGTTTGAACGTCCTCGTCGTCGTCGTTACCGCCGCCGTTGTTGGCCTTCTTGAACTTCTTGGTGAAGCGCTGGTACTCGGCGAAGGTCGAGCCCTCGTCGTCGTCCAGGTAGTCGTTGTACTGCTCGTGGCCGCCGGCGTGGGCCGCGTCCGGCTCGTCCGGCCAGAAGTAAGGCGTGAACATCGTCGCCGGCGTCGCGCTGCTGGGCGCGGTTTCCTGCACGTCGAACGGCGGGCGCCGCGACTCGACGCAGCCTTCCCACGGCTGGCGGATGCGCTTGAGCAGCGCAAACCGGTCGACGAAATCCGAGGGCTTGTTCTTGACCTGGAGGGCGTCCTTGAACACGCCGCCTGGCCAGTGCGCCCGCGCCTCGGGGTCGATCCACGACGGAACGCCCGGCCCAGTGTGCGAGCTCGGCTTGTACTTGTTCATGTAGGTCTGGGACTGCACCCGCACCGTATTCGAGAACGGCACCAGGGCGATCTCGATCGGGTTGGTCTCGGTGCTCTGCTCGGCGGCCTCTTCGAGGCTGTCGACCATCTTCTTGGCGGCGCTCTTCAGCGCGGTGAGCTTGGCGCCCTGCATGGACCCGGTGTTGTCCAGCACCAGGGCCACTTCCAGTCTCTCGACCGAGCGCACGACCTCAGAGGACGCGCTCAAGGGACCCCCGACGTAGCACATCTGGGTCCCGGCGACGCCGCACCAGTTGAACACGGTGCGCGGCTTCATGGTGCCCGATCCGACCACCCGGCCCGCGGCGTTGACGCTGAAGCTCGCCGCTGTCACGTCCGTCGCCTTGGCGCCGCCCGCGATCAGATTGGCCTTCAGCGCGCGCGTGCCCAGGACGGTGAGCGTCGCAGCGTCTGTCGCGTCCGACTTGGCGGCGAACAGCGTGGCGCTGTCGATCGCGTCCTGCAGCTTCGCCTTCTGGGTGGCGGTGATGTAGGCGTCGACGGAGATCAAAACCAGCGGGATGAGCACGAAGGCGCCCACCAGCCCGAAGATCACCCCGACCGCGCCGCGCTCGTCCCGCCGAAGGCGCAGAAACGCCCCCGCCAGGAGTCGGCGGACCGCTCTCGGCGATGTCCGTTCCGCGTGCACAGCCTTGCCCTGCCCCAGGTTTCAGCGAAGGCAAACTGAACGGAAACGGTGAACGAATAGGGCGCCAAGTGCAGTTAACGTCGGGCGGCCGACGGTCGCAGACCGTACCGTTCGACGCCGATCGGGGAGGTCGGCAGGGCCCCGATCCCGCACTCACCAGCCGCAGGTCTCGCCCTTGGTCTGTTGCGTGAGCCACACGTCCAGCGGCCGGAAATAGTCGACCACCGCGCTGGCGTCGGTGGCCTTTTCGCCGGTGAAGGTCGCCAGGGTCTGCGGCCAGGGCTGAGACTGGCCCAGCGCCAGCATCTTGCCGAACTTCTCGCCGACCGCCTTCTGTCCGTAGACTGAGCAGCGGTGCAGCGGGCCTTTCCAGCCGGCCTGCTTGCAGGCGGCTCGGTGGAACTGGAACTGGTAGATGTGGGCCAGGAAGTAGCGCGTGTACGGCGTGTTGGCCGGCACGTGGTACTTGGCGGCGGCGTCGAAGGCGTCGGCCGGCCGCGGGCCCGGCGGCGTGATCCCCTGGTACTGGGTGCGCAGCTTCCACCAGGCGCTGTTGTACTGATCCGGCGACACCTCGCCGGAGAACACCTGCCAGCGCCACTTGTCGATCAACAGGCCGAACGGCAGGAAGGCGACCTTGTCCAGCGCCATGTCGAGCAGGAACGGGATGTCCTCCTCGACGCCGGGCGCCTTCTCCAGCAGGCCGATCTGCTGGAGGTAGGTGGGGGTCAGCGCCGACAGGCCCGCGAAGTCGCCGATCGCCTCGTGGAAGCCGTCGTTCGCGCCGCCCTGCAGCAGGTAGGGCTGATCCTTGTAGGCGCGCTGGTAGTAGTTGTGCCCCAGCTCGTGGTGGACCGTGTAGAAGTCCTCCGCGTTGACCTTGGTGCACATCTTGATGCGCAGGTCGTCGCGACCGTCCACGTCCCAGGCGCTGGCGTGGCAGACCACCTCCCGGTCCTTCGGGCGCACGATCATCGAGCGTTCCCAGAAGGTCTGCGGCAGCGGGGCCAGCCCGAGCGAGGAGTAGAAGGCCTCGCCGGTCTTCACCATCCGCGTCGGGTCGTAGCCCTTCGACGTCAGCAGCTGCGTGAGATCGTAGGAACGTGTCTGGGTCTTCGGCTCGACGACGTCATAGATGTTGCCCCACTGCTGGGCCCACATGTTGCCCAGCAGGTCGGCGCGGATCGGTCCGGTGCGCGGCTGCACGGCGTCGCCATACTTGTCGTTCAGCCGCCCGCGCACGTAGCAGTGCAGCTTCTTGTAGAGCGGCGCGACCTGGCCCCACAGCCGATCGGTCTCGGCGGCGAAGGCGTCGGGATCCATGTCGTAGTTGTCCCGCCACAGGGCGCCGACGTCCTTGTAGCCGAGGTCCTTGGCCCCCTCGTTCGACATGGTGACGAGGCGCGCGTAGTCGGTCCGCATCACCGGCGCGATCGAGTGCCAGCCTTCCCACACCGCCTTGGTCACGGCCGGATCGCGGGACTCGCGCAGCACGTCCTCGGCGTCGTTCAGGGTCAGCGTCTTGCCGCCATACTGGAACTTGCCGGTGGAATAGGTGGAGTTCAGCCGCGACTCGATCGTCGCCAGCTCGCTCGCCGCGCCGGGGCGGTTCGGCGCCGGCAGCGTCAGGAACAGCTTGAGCAGCTTGAGCTTGCGGGCGGTGACCGGGTCGGTCGCCACGCCGTCGAACCTGGCCGCTTCCATGGCCAGGCGGGTCGCCAGTTCCTTCTGCTCGGCCGACGCCTTGGCCTCGAGCCACTGGGTGTCTTCGGTGATGTAGGTGGCGCGCACCCAGGACGACTTGCTGACGTAGAGGCTGAGCGCCTTGAGGTCGCTTTCGGCCTTGTCGACGAAGGCCTTGGCTTCGGCCGCCGTCGGCCGGCCCGGCGCCTGCGCGGCAGCGCCGCCGATCAGTGAGAACTGGAGCACCGCGACGGCGGTGGCGGCGAGGAGTTTCTTCTTCATCAGGCGCCCTTCAGACAGCCAAGGCGCCCTTCCCCCGCGCCGGCGATATCTCGCAGCAATCGCCACCCGGAGCGCTGCCGTCAAGGGGCGAGAATTGCCAAGCTTTGGCTCCCT
>LNAP01005852.1_pt1 | contig 10780 bp, 10 predicted proteins | sample 602601 | NCBI WGS metagenome assembly LNAP01 (sample SAMN02440304, study PRJNA202911) | soil metagenome | biome: Subtropical and temperate rainforests or woodlands; isolation source: soil samples (1 kg each in a 20% v/v slurry with milli Q water) were... ...
CTACAACTGGATTCGGCCACACCAGTTCAACAACGGGCTACCACCAGCTCAGTCCGAAAAAAGACTTAACGTCGTGTCCGGGATCAGTTGACCACTACATAGTAACCCCTTTGTGCTGTTCGTCAGTTCTCGGAAGTCTACGGTGCCAGCTTCAAGCAAGGCATCTCATTGGACCGAAATCACTTTGTGTCAGCCGATGAATCCCTAAGCCGCCACAGCAAGCTGGCAGCCGAGGCCGCGTCCGCGATTACTTCCGCCAAGGCATAGCAGGCGTCATCGTGCGACCTTTCACCCATATTGGCCCAGGCCAGTCGGCGGAATTCGTGACGGCCTCTTTCGCGCGCCAGATCGCCCTGATCGAAGTCGGTCAGCAAGCGCTCTTGCTCGAAGTACGCAATTTGCAGGCCGAGCGCGACTTCCTCGATGTGCGGGACGTGTGCGGCGCCTACATTAAATTGCTGCAACTGGCTGATAAACCCGCTACCTACCCGCGCTGCTTCAATATCTGCAGCGGTCAGCCGCGCAAAATCCAGAACCTGCTCAATACCGTGCCGCTGACCGAACAGACCATCGAAATCTGAAGACCCCGAGCGCATGCGCCCTTCAGACATCCCAAGCGCCAGTGGCAACAGCAACGCCATCCGCTAGGCCACGGCCTCGCAGCCGGCCTTCGCCCTGCAAGACACCCTTAATGACTTGCTTGTCGACTGGCGTCGATCAAGTGAGTAAAAGCTGAGTATTGCCAAGCAAAACCATCAGAATTGGGCTTGCTGGACAAGACTTTTCACCTCAACTGCTCTGTAAAAGTTACGATTGGCTGATCGTCTATTACCGTAATCGATGACAGCAACACTGCAACACCATCAGCAAGTTGCTGGACATACAGTTGGTTTAAGAGGTGGTGACTATGAGAGAATGCGGCGCTTTTTTAAATTTAGTGCACAACGCAGCCGTTCGGTGGCACGCAGTCTACTCTGCATATCACGCCCTCGTACGTTGCGTTTTTTTTCAGCCTCCCTGAGCGACTTCGCCTGCTCAGCATTAGGGAAGAGTGTTCGTGACAGCCCCGCTCCCACCGCTCCTACCACTTGTTGTCGACCTTGACGGTACATTACTGCGCTCCGATCTTTTACTGGAAACAGGAATGGCTTTTGTACGCAGTCAACCTCTTCAGCTATTCAAACCGCTTGGATGGCTGGCAAAAAGCAAAGCCACCTTGAAAGAAGGTTTGGCATTGGCGACTGATATCGACGTCAGTGTGCTGCCCTATGATCCAGAAATCATCGAGTTCATCAAGGCAGAACGCACTCAAGGACGGCGAGTCGTATTAGCGACCGCCAGTCATACCTCGCTGGCTAACCGGATCGCCGAACATCTGCAATTGTTCGATCAGGTCATGGCCAGCGACAGCGAGCGTAATTTGTCGGCACACCGCAAGCGCGATTTATTGATTGAGCATTATGGTGAAAAAGGCTTCGATTACATGGGTAACTCCTATGACGATATGCAGGTCTGGGCCGCGGCGCGCAAGGCCTATGTCGTCAACCCTGAATCAGGGGTAGAAAGGAAAGCCCGCGCTCAGGGCAATGTCGAACAAGTGACGCTGTCCAATAAGTCCGGTTTCAGGGACTGGCTCAAGGCGTTGCGGCTTCATCAATGGATGAAAAACATCCTGATATTTGTGCCACTGCTGGCCTCTCACCAGATCACCAACCCTTTGTTACTGTGGCAGGGCATCCTGGGTTTTCTGTTTTTCGGCTTGTGCGCCTCCAGTGTCTATCTGCTTAACGACCTGCTCGATCTGGCCGATGATCGTCACCATCAGACCAAACGTAAACGCCCATTTGCCTCTGGACGCTTGTCTATCCGGTTCGGGCTGGTCGTATTCCCGCTTCTGTTGATCGTCGCCTTTGCAGGCTCACTGTGGCTCTTGCCCGAGCGATTTGCGGGGGTGTTGGGGGCCTATTACATCCTGACGCTGGCGTATTCGCTGTCACTCAAGCGGCAAATGGCTGTCGATGTCATCGCCCTGGCGATGCTCTATACCGTACGTATCATTGCCGGGGCAGCCGCATTCCAGCAGCCGCTGACGTTTTGGATCCTCGCGTTCTCAATGTTCATCTTCCTCAGCCTGGCGCTTATCAAGCGCTACGCAGAATTGCGGGAAGCACGCACTAAAGGACATACCAAAAAAACCAGGGGCCGCGGCTATTACCCCAGCGATCTGGAAATGATTTCGTCACTGGGTGCAGCCTCCGGCTATATGTCGGTCATGGTATTAGCCTTGTACATTCACGACGGAATCACAGCGGCGCTTTACAGCAATCCGCAAGTCATCTGGCTGGCCTGTCCGCTGTTGCTGTTCTGGGTGACGCGGGTCTGGATGCTGACCCATCGAGGCGAAATGCACGATGACCCTGTGGTATTTGCCATTCGGGATCGTGTCAGCCTGATGGTCGGCGTGATGTTTTGTCTGGTCTTCTGGATCGCCACATGAGTAGCACTTTATCTTCGTGGGGACGTTATCCTCGTGCCCCGCAGACGTCCAATGCCTGCAGCTGGCAGAGTGAATTGCCAGCCTTGCGTGACGCGGTCATCCAGGCGCATGGCAGCACCCTACCCTATGGCAACGGTCGCAGCTATGGAGACAGTTGCCTAGCGACCAGCGATCAGGTGCTGCACATGCACACGCTGGATCGTTTTATCCAGACTGACTGGCAAAACGGCGTCATACAGGTCGAAGCCGGCATAAGCCTGGCGCAGATTCTTGCGGTCATCATCGCTCGCGGCTTTTTTCTGCCGGTTACTCCCGGTACGCAATTTGCGACCGTTGGAGGGGCCATTGCCAACGACGTTCATGGGAAGAATCATCACGTGCGCGGTACGTTCGGCAGGCACGTCCTGCGTTTCGGCCTCCTGCGCAACGGCCATGAAGTGATTGTCTGTTCCCCGGACGAAAACGCCGACCTGTTCGCCGCAACCATTGGCGGGCTGGGCCTTACCGGCGTGATCCAGTGGGCAGAGTTGCGACTGATGCCTGTACAGGCCAGCCAGATCAACACGACTGTTGTGCGCTTTGCCAATCTGGAAGAGTTCTTCACGCTGTCCGCAGAGCTGGATCATCAACACGAATACAGCGTGGCCTGGATCGACTGCCTCGCCAAAGGTGCCAATATCGGGCGTGGAGTGTTCATCGTCGGCGATCATGCGCGCTATGGCTCGCTGGACCTGGATGAGCGTTCCAGGCTCGCCGTTCCGATAACACCGCCCATATCCCTGATCAACAACCTATCTTTGCGGGCGTTCAACTCGACGTACTGGCACGCGCATCCTGGTCAGCGCACTCAAAAGCGCAGCGCCTACGAACCGTTTTTCTACCCTCTGGATCGCATCCGTCACTGGAATCGCATCTACGGCCGCAACGGGTTTCAGCAGTATCAATGCGTGATCCCCGACGCGAACTCGCAAGTCGCCATGCACGAACTGCTGGCCGCTATCGCCGATAGTGGCCAGGGATCGTTCCTGGCCGTGCTCAAGCGGTGTGGCGATATTGCCTCTCCGGGTCTGTTGTCGTTCCCGCTGCCGGGCGCTTCACTGGCGCTGGATTTCCCGCAGAGCAGCGAACTGGATAACGTACTTTTCCCGCGTTTGGACGCCATCGTGCGTGCCGCCGGCGGGCGACTGTACCCCGCCAAAGATGCACACATGACCGGCAGCGACTTCCGCCAGGCGTACCCCGCCTGGGAGCAACTCGAAGCGCTGCGCGACCCTTCTTTGATGTCCCGCTTCTGGAAAAGAGTCATTTTATGAAACGAGTCTTGATCATCGGCGCCACATCCGCCATCGCCACTGCCTGCGCCCGCCTTTGGGCTGTTCAGGGGAGTGAGTTTTTCCTAGTGGCACGCAACGCCGAAAAACTGCAACAGACCGCCGCCGACCTGCAAGGCCGAGGCGCGAAGAACGTAACCCTGCATGAAATGGACGCCACCAACAGCACAGCCCACCCGGCAATGCTGGCCAGCTGCATGGCCGCGCTGGGTCAGATTGATATCGCCCTGATCGCTCACGGCACCCTGCCCGACCAGAAAGCCTGTGAACAGGACGTTAATGTTGCGCTGCAAGAGCTGGCCAACAATGGCACCTCGGTCATCGCCCTGCTAACGACCCTGGCTAACCAGTTCGAGATCCAGCGTTGCGGCAGCTTGGCGGTGATTTCGTCGGTGGCCAGTGATCGTGGTCGTCCATCTAACTACCTGTACGGCTCGGCCAAGGCCGCCGTCTCTACGTTCTGCGAAGGCCTGCGGGCGCGCATGTTCAAGGTCGGCGTACACGTCATCACCATCAAGCCTGGCTTTGTCGATACCCCTATGACCAAAGGCCTCCCGTTACCTGCCGCCTTGGTCGCCAAACCGGAGCAAGTGGCGCTGCGTATCGTTGCCGGCATCGAGCGCAAGGCTAATGTCCTCTACACCCCTGGGTTCTGGGCGTTGATCATGCTGATCATTCGCTGCATTCCCACCCCGATATTCAAACGGCTGAACTTATAAAAACCGACGCCGTCTTTCAGTACGCATCTGCATCAGAGGGATTCATGGGGCACTTTCTAAAACAGACAAAACCATCAGATTGGATCGGTTTTTTATCTGTGTATTTCGTTGCAGTAGCGTTACTGATAGTGGCCAACCTGCCGACCATTGGCGCGGCCACTTATGAAAGCGGTGATTTTGCCGCCAACAGTCTGCTTATTCAGGACGCCAAAAGCTTTTCGCTGTGGATCGGCAACTATTCCCGGGTCGGCTTCAATCACCCCGGTCCTGCGATCCTGTATGTCCTGGCCATGGGTGAAATGGTCTTCCATGACGCGCTGCATTGGGTCGACTTCCCATTCGCAGGGCAGTTGATTGCGGTCGCCTTTTATAATGCGTTCTGGATCACACTGACGTTCATTGCCTTCTATCGATTCACCCAGTCAAAGGCACTCGCACTTGCAGCGCTCTCAGCGTTCCTGCTAACCCTGGCATTGTTGAACTACGAGTTTTTCAACGGCATCTGGATGCCCAATCTGTACCTATTTCCTTTCGCCGTCATGCTGGTGTCCATCACCCGGCTGATCGACGGAAAGACCGATGCTCTCCAAGCGCTGGCATTAAGTTCGGGGTTCCTGATCAATGGCCATGTGTCGTTTGTGGCCATCCTGGGCATTATTCTGATCTTCACCTTGATCGCCAACTTCCTGATGTTCAGAAACAGGGCCCATGACGGCCGAGTGATCCTGAGCACCACCTTCCTGGCTCAGCACCGTCGCGACCTGATCCTTGCTTGTTTGACTCTGCTGGTCTTCTTCATTCCGTTGATCATCATGACCATCACCCACTTCCCGGGCCCGGTCATGCAGTACGCCACCTTCAGCGGCGGCCACAAAGCCAACTCGATCAGACTGGCCGCCAAATACATGGCTTTCTACTGGGGCGGCTGGACAATCTCCGCACTGGCAGTGATTGCCGCATTCGGCCTGCTCAAGCTCACCTCGCGCCTGCCTGAAAATTTGGCAACGGCCAGCAAGGCGTTTGTTCTGGCGCTGATCGGTGCATCACTGGGCATGTTCTTCTACGCGCGTTATGGCGTTGATTATCTGGATCAACGCTATATCGGCTTTTTCTACTATGCCGTGCCTGCCCTTGCCGTCAGTTATGCATTATTGATCGTTGCCAACTGGTTCGACCTGGCGAGCAAGAAGCCCGTATTGTTAGGCGTATCCCTTGCAGCGTTGATCGCTACCTTCGTAACGATCAACAAACCCGTCGAATATGCCTACTTCTTCAAGTATTCCGAAGCACCGCAAGCTTACGATCAGTTGAACGCCTTGCGCCTGGACTCCCCGCTGGTGATGAACTTGACCGAAGGCGCCAACTGGGCACAAGTGTGGACTTCGGTCCTGGCGCTTCAGGCCTATGCCGATCACAAAGGTGCAAGACTCTTCTGTGTCAATGAACACTGGCACTTGTCGTTTACCGAACAGAATCGCTGCACGCAGGATGAAGTCCGCAAGGGCAAGCAACTGATAGTGACACTGCCGGACAAATACCCTGATACGAAGCCGGTTCTGACCTCATTGGGCGTGTCCTTCTATCAAATACCCGAAGTCAGCACCCGCGGTTACGTCGACGTCGGCAGTGCTGCCAAAGATTTCGCCGTCTGGTTTCTGACCACAGGCTGGTCGCACCATGAATCCGATTTCGTCTGGACAGTCGGTACAGAATCGCATCTGCGCCTGGACCTGGCACCCGGCTCAAAAGGCACCCTGAACCTGGACTTGCAAGGCTACGTGCCCAAGCCGGAAACCCGTCAATCGGTGTCGTTCTACCTCAATGACGCCTTTGTTACCCGTGCCAATTTCTCTCAACAGAACGCCCGCCAGCAAATCAGTCTTCCTGTGGACGGAAGCCTGCAGACACTGGATGTGAAAATGGTCATTGATTCCCCCCTCTCGCCCCAGGAGACAGGCGGTTCCGATGATTCGCGCAAGCTGGGTGTGGCCCTGTACGGCTTTAAGTTTGACGGAGTTAAACCATGAATTCTTCAAAAATAATCCTCCCTGGTGGTGCGGGTCTGGTCGGCCAGAATCTGGTCGCGCGCCTGAAAGCCAAGGGCTATAGCAACATCATCGTGCTCGACAAGCACCGCGAAAACCTTGCCATCCTGAAGAAAACCCAGCCCGACATCACTGTGGAGTACGCCGACTTGGCCGAGCCCGGCGAATGGCAACGGCATTTTGCCGGCGCTGACGTTGTGGTCATGTTGCAGGCGCAAATCGGTGGCAATGACTATCAGGAATTCGTGCGCAATAACGTCGATGCCACGGCGCTGATCCTTGAACAGGTAAAGCTCCACAATATCCCGCGCCTGATCCCGATCAGCTCGTCGGTGGTGGTGTCCGTGGCCGATGACTTCTACACCAACACCAAAAAAGACCAGGAAAAAATGGTGCTCGAAAGCGGCATCCCCTGCCCTATCCTGCGTCCGACCCTGATGTTCGGCTGGTTCGACCGCAAGCACCTGGGCTGGCTGTCGCGCTTCATGAAAAAAGTACCGGTGTTCCCGATTCCGGGCCACGGCCGCTACTTGCGCCAGCCGCTGTATGTGGGTGATTTTTCCAACATCATCATCAGCTGCATCGAGCACCCGGAAATCAACGGCATCTACAACATTTCCGGCCACGAGAACGTCGATTACATCGACATCATCCGTGAAATCAAACGGGCCACAAAGGCTGGCACCGTGATCCTGAAAATCCCCTACAGCCTGTTCTATGCGCTGATATGGGTGTGGGGGTTGTTCGACAAAAATCCACCCTTCACCACCCAGCAACTGGCCTCTTTGAGCGCCAAAGACGAATTTGAAGTCATTGACTGGCCCGGCATTTTTGGCGTGCCTTCTACACCCTTCGCTGATGCGATCAATGAAACGTTCAATAATCCCGAGTACAGCAAAGTTGTGTTGGAGTTTTAAAGATGGGGCAACGTATTGCAGTACTGGGAGCCGGCCCAATGGGCTTGGCAGTCGCTTATCAATTGGCACGCGACGGCCATCACCCAGTTATTTTCGAAGCCGATGATCGTATTGGCGGCATGACCGCCGCGTTTGATTTCTCAGGTCTGAGCATTGAGCGCTACTACCACTTCCACTGCATTTCCGACCACGCCTTCCTGGATGTGCTCAAGGAACTGGGCCTGGAAAAGAAAATGCACTGGGTCGAAACCAAGATGGGCTACTGGTATCAGAACCGCCTGCAAGCCTGGGGTAATCCGATAGCACTGCTCAAGTTTCGTGGCCTTAGCCTGGTTGCCAAGTTTCGCTATGGCCTGCATGCGTTCCTGAGCACCAAGCGCAACGACTGGAAGCCATTGGACAACCGCGACGCGCAAACCTGGATTCGTGGCGCTGTAGGTGCCGAAGCCTGGGAAGTGCTGTGGCGCCGCCTGTTCGAATACAAGTTCTACAACTATAGCGACAACCTGTCCGCTGCCTGGATCTGGAGCCGCATCCGCCGCATCGGCCGTTCGCGTTACAGCCTGTTCCGGGAAAAGCTCGGCTACCTGGACGGCGGTTCGGAAACCCTGCTTCAAGGCATGAAGCAAGACATCGAAGCCAAGTCCGGCGAGTTCCGTCTCAAGTCACCGGTTACCCGAGTGATCATCGAGAACGGCCAGACCAAGGGAGTGGAAGTGAACGGCCAGATCGAGTACTTCGACAAGGTGATCAGCACCATCCCGCTGCCTTACGTGCCGAAGATCATGCCCGACCTGCCGGCCGACGTGAATGCGTGCTTTAAGTCGATGAAAAACGTTGCTGTGGTGTGCGTCATCGCCAAGCTTCGCAGGCCCGTCACGGAAAACTTCTGGCTCAACACCAACGACCCGGAAATGGATATCCCCGGCCTGGTGGAATACAGCAACCTGCGCCCGCTGGATCAGCACATTGTGTACGTGCCGTTCTACGTGCCGGGTGAGCACCCGCTGTTCGCCGAACCCGACCAGAACTTTCTGGACAAGGTGCAGCGCTATCTGAAGAAGATCAACCCGGCACTCACCGACGAGGACTTCATCGAACTGCGCGCCAGCCGTTATCGCTACGCTCAGCCGATCTGTGAGCCGGGGTTCATGGATAAACTGCCACCGGTGAAACAGTCCATTGAAGGCCTGTGGATTGCCGACACCTCGTACTACTACCCGGAAGACCGGGGTATTTCCGAGAGCATCGACTTCGGCCGCAAGATGGCACGAGACGCAGTGAAATGATCCAGCAGTTCATGTCCCGGCAGTTCCTGATCTTCCTGATCACGGGTGGATTCGCGGCAGGGGTCAACTTCTGCTCGCGGATCCTCTACAGCGTGTGGCTGGACTTCTCGCCTGCCGTTATCCTGGCATACCTGACCGGGATGGTGACTGCATTCGTCCTGGCTAGAGCGTTCGTGTTCAAGGACAGCCAGCAGGCCGTACATCATTCGGCGATGTTCTTTGTCTTGGTCAACGTGGTCGCAGTCCTGCAAACCTGGGGCATCAGCGTGGGCCTGGCACACTACGTATTGCCCGCCATGGGGGTTAAGGTATTCACCCTGGAAATCGCACATGCGGTAGGTGTTGTCGTGCCTGTTGTCACCAGCTATATCGGTCATAAACGCTGGTCGTTCAGGTAACATCCAGAGGCGCCAGCAGTGGCCCCTCTGGACTCATTCCTGCCAAGTCATATTAGCTGCGCAAATGTATCCCAATCGTCCAGCAGCGTCTCTAGCCTCCACTTCTAGGCACTCCCCAGTTTGTTAGGCACCTAACAAGTTCGACTCCTGAGCGGCTTTGTCATTCGAACTGGTTACCCACACTCTTTATTGATTCGTTCTTAACGGGAACTTTCCTGATCACATAGACAAGACGTTCCAAACAATTGAAATATTTAGAAGATTTAAAAACCCTTCGAATACTTCAATGGGCTGTTCGACATAACACGTATAAAAATACGGCTTTACCACGCGTGACAGTTTTTGAAAAAAAACTATGAAACTGTTTGCTTGAACTCTTTTATTTTTTTCTGGCGCCAATAAAATGTCATTCTTGAACTTTATGAAAACGTTTCATAAATGAGACCGCCTTCGCTTAATAGCCCATTGCCACCCATATGACGATCGTCTATATTCGCTCCGAACGCCACCTGCATCAAAAGCTCTCGCCTTATTGAAATTACGGGAAAGGATTAAATCCGCACCCGTGCATGTCTGTGGGCAGGGTTCATAAACGCTTATAACTCCCGGGGTATACACAATGGCTGGTCAAGTGACTCTTTCTACCGTGCAAGCGCTCTATCTCGCGTATTACGGCCGACCAGCCGACCCAGAAGGCTTGGCCTTCTGGGCCGATGTCGTCGAGGCCAATGGCGGTAACACAAACGTCATCATCAACGACTTTGCGTCAGCTCCGGAATACCAGGAGCGTTTCGGTTCGCTGGACAACCAGGAACTGGTCAACAACCTCTACCTGCAGATGTTTGGTCGCGACGCAGAGCCCGACGGCCTGGCATTCTGGACCGGCCTGCTGAGCAACGGCAGCCAGACCCTGGGCCAGATCGCCCAGACCATCTCCAGCCTCGCCAGTGGCATTGATCTGCAAGTGCTGGATGGCCGCGTCGAGCTGGCCAACGCCTTCACCGCGCAACTCAACACCCCGGAAAAACTGGCCGCCTACGGCTCGACCAATGGCATCGCTGTGGGCCGCAGCTTTCTGGACCAGATCAAAGGCGCCAACGTCGGTGATGTTGCCTCTATCGTGGCCAAGGCAGCCGAATCTGCCGCCGCATTGACCCCAACCAGCGGAGGCACTCCTGCGCCCACAGCAACACTGGGCACTTTAGTTTCCGCCCAAGGTGTATTGAGCTTCACCGGCACAGCAACAGGCAACATCACCGTTGAAACCAGCGCCAACGGCGACCTGACCTTCACTCGCGGCACCACCACCACAAAACTCACTGAAGCGGCGTTCAAGCTGGTGAGCAGCCTTGCCGAGCAAAGCTCCTCGCTGGTTATCACTGCCAAAGGCGCGCCATCCATTGAGCTGCTGACAACCCTCGACACCTCCGGTGCCACTCTCAGCTACACCACCGTGGGCGATACCGCTGCCAGGCTTACCACTGATGTTGGCGCTGATTGAAAACTGACCCACCCTGCCGATTGAAAATTGACCCAGGGCGGATTGCTGATTTTTGTCCCAGCAATTGTGGATAAGCTTAGCAG
>LNAP01005853.1_pt1 | contig 10780 bp, 7 predicted proteins | sample 602601 | NCBI WGS metagenome assembly LNAP01 (sample SAMN02440304, study PRJNA202911) | soil metagenome | biome: Subtropical and temperate rainforests or woodlands; isolation source: soil samples (1 kg each in a 20% v/v slurry with milli Q water) were... ...
GCGGTGCGGTGGGCGAAGCGCTGCCGGGCTGCGATGCGACGCTGCTGGAGGACCTGGTGGCGCGTGCGGATGAGGCGCTTTACCAGGCGAAGACAGCCGGACGCAACCGGGTGAGCATGGCGGCGTAGGCTGATCGGTCTCGACCATCACCTGCACGGGTCGCGCAGGCCTCAGTTCTAGAGCGGATCGATCTCGACCTTTCCGTCATCCCCCACCCACACCATGCACAACCGGCCATCGCCTTCGTACTCGTACGACCAGGCCGTGTCCGAACGCGCGTCGCTGATGAAGGTCATGCCCGTTTCGCTGCCGGTCTTTGCAAGCGCACAGGCGCGGACTTTCTCATCCGCAATGCGGCGCGCGGCGGTCCTGACAGCGGCCGAGTCCGGCGCGGGTTTGCCGCAGGCGGTGAGCAGAATCATCGCGGCGGTGGCGGTGGCGAAGGTGATGCGGGTGGTTTGGCGCATGCGGGTGTTCGATGCAGGGCTTTAGAAGCTGGATCGTCGCATGCGAGGTGGGGGAACGGAAGGACGGCCTCTGCGAACCGCTTCCTTGCGGCATCGGTAGTGCCACACATCTGTAGCGTTCGTCACCAAGCCTCAGGAACCAGAGAAACAGCGCTCCGCCATCGGACGTTGGATAGATGGCTATTGAAGACCATCCGCTGGTCACCTCAGTGCCTCGATGGTCTGAACATACAGGACGTCGTCGGAGCAACCACCGCCTTCAATCCGCCTGTCTCTGATGTCGTACCACAGAAGATTCAGAGACCGCGGTCGAAAATCCATGGTCCCGGTGAGCACCACGGCCTTTCCATCCCAGGCACCGGATCTGCGCAGGACATTCTTGGGTAGAGCGAGATCGACGCACTCGCCCGACGGGGTCTGGAGTGAGCCCAATCCATGCCCGCCGACGTACACCGCCATGACCCCGCGCAGCGTTGTTTCACCCTGAACAGCGGGGACGTGGGTTCTGCACGATGTGGCAAGCATCACCTGCACAGTTACGGCCAACAGCTTTATGACGCCCATGGGATGTTCTCCGTTTCGACGCACCGTCAATCCTGCTTCAATCGTTAGTCCGGTTGGGCAGGCCATTCAGCGCGTCACCTGGAAGCCTGGGGCCTCGTTGGTTCTTAAGGAAGCTCGCTCATCCCGCATTCGTCGCACCGCGATCTACAGCGCTCCTCAAAGCCTCCACGGCACGGGCGAGCATTGCCGACGATGCACTGTCGGCAATCTCTCCACGTGATGCCACCTACTGCGCTACATCCACGGTCTCCTGCCGGAACGGAACAGAGTTGGCCGAACAGCCCGTAGCGTTGCACGCCCTGACGACATGCGAGGACGCACAGTAATAACTACCGGACCGCGTCACCTGGCTCAGCGGACCGGAGTACTGGACTTGGCTGGTCGGCACCGATACCAACTCGTAGCGTGTCGTACCCTGCGATACCGTCCAACGCACTGAACAACTGACCTGCAGCGTCGCCCCCACCTTTCGCTGCGTCTTCACGGAATAGGTAATCGATGGCGTTGCCGGGATCGGCTCAGGCGCAATGTTGAGCCCCACCACGTTGGAGTAGTCGCTACATCCAGCCAGATTGCATGCCTGGATGCGTATTCCATACGAACCCGTGTCAGGGCGATTGATCACGTGCCACAGCGTGTCGGCGATGGCCACCTGCCCCCACGCTCCTCCGTTGGCGGAGAGCTCCACCCGATAAGAATGCGATCCGCCGCCGTCACCTGCGTTCCAGCTGATCACATATCCGTTCTCACCGTTGTAGGTTGGACCACTGAGCTGGGGCGCCGATGGACGTCGCAACACATTAATTGACACGACCGACGAATAGGGCCCAACCCCGGAAACGTTTGCTGCCCGCACCCGGTAGCTGTACTGCCCGATAGCCCTTCCAGAGTAGGTCCGCGCGACACCGGCACTTTCAGGCGCCGGCGTCCAGGCGCCCCCATTGACGCTCTCTTCAAGCAGATAGCCGCTAGCTGTCGCCACGCTCGTCCAACTGACGGTGTAGCTGCCATCGGGCGAGAAAGAAGGAACGCTGATCGTGGCAGCCCCGGAAGGCGGGTACAGCACCACCACCACCACCGTGGCACTTACGTTGCCACAGCCCCCCGCGCTACATGCCGATGCCCGGTAGCTGTAGGTGCCCGCCATCTTTCCGCTGACGGCGAGCGATGCCGCTGCTCCTGCGTGCACCTGTTGCCAACCTGCACCGTTCGCACTTTCTTCAAGCACGTAGCGGTTGGCACCTGCCACCGCAGCCCATTGAACCACGTAGGCGCCATTGGGGCTTCGCGTAGGAGCACTGAGCACCGGCACGCCACTTGGTGGAAACGCCACCAGCACCGTGACAACGGGACTGGCGGTGCCGCAGGCTCCCCCCGCACATCCGGCCACACGGTAGGCATAGCTACCGGCTGATTTCCCTGCCAGTGCGTGCGAGGTGGCCGATGTAGTGGCGATAGTGGACCAACCACCGCCGTTGACGTTCTCCTCCAGGCGGTAATCCGTCGCGCCATTGGCCTGCGTCCAACTGACCGTAAAACGACCGTCGGTGGAAAGTGCGGGCACACTGGCCGTTGGTACGCCGGACGGTGGAAGCTGAACACGGACGCTTGCCTCAGCACTCCATTCGCCGCAAGCACCGTTTTTGCATGAGCGGACTCGATAAGAATAGATGCCAGAGCTATGCCCCGTGGCATTCCAGGTCGTCGCGGCACCCGAGTAGAGCGCGCTCCAGGCACCGCCCCCCACTCGCATCTGGAGTTCATAAGTACTTGCTGATGCAACGCTGGTCCATGCGACGGCGTAGGCGCCACCAGGACTGAAGGACGGCAGCGTCAATACAGGGCTGGACATCACTTCTCCTGTCTCGACCTGGGCAACCAGGCTGCCGTTGAGGTAGATGTACTCGTCCCCCTTCCCCGCCGCATCCTGCTGCCGCCTCAGCACTCCGTCAAAGCCGTAGAAGGAAAGACGTGAAGCACCGCCGGGACGAATATTTGCCACGCGACGGCCGTGCCCGTCATAGCGGTAGGACTCCACGCCCGCCACCTGCCGCAGGCGATTGCCATGGTCGAAGGCAAACTGCATTCCGTTCTTGCTCTTCAGATTGCCCTTTGCGTCATAGGACAGCCCAATAGTGGTTGCCCCCGCGTCATCCCGGATGTTGGTGAGGCGATTGCTGACGTCATACAGATAGTTGAACTGACGTTTGCCTCCGAGATGCGAGGACCGAAGGTTGTCGATGGCATCGTAGGAGAACCTGGCGATACCATCGCCACCGAAGGAGGGAGAGACCGCCCGTACCAGTCGGTCAAGGCCGTCGTACTGCATCGTCCGGGTGCGGCTCGCGTCGAGCCCATCCTGTATAGCCATGACGTTGCCGGCGCTGTCGTACGTGTAGCCATTGTCCAGCACTGCGCCGTCCTGCACGCGCGCGGGGAGTTGGCGCGCGTTCTGTTGCATGGTGTGCTGAATACCGTTTCCGTACGCGAAGCCCTTCATCCCGCCATTGGGGTGATAGCTGACTGCTTGCGCATAGGTCCCCGCACGTGTTGCCTGGCCCAGTGCGTTTGGTGCGTAGTCCACGAACAGGCCGCTGGGGTAGCGCACACCTGACAATGTGGCGTTGCTGTCGTATGCATAGCCCACCGACCAGTTGTGTGCTCCCAGCTCGCCGCCCGATTCCCCTGTCAGCAGCCCGCGACGGTTGTAGGCATACACATTTATCACGTCGGGTGAACCCGCAGCCTTGGTCACGATCTGGTCCGGCTTCCCAGCGCTCGTGTAACGCCAGAGCTGGTCGCCGTTCCCGTCAGGGAAGACCAGCGTTCTCAACCTGTTGCGTGAATCATATGTGCGGGTGACCCGGACGGCGGCCGTACCGGCCCCGTCGCCGCTGGCACTGCACGCGCTATTGGCTGCCAGGCCGGCTGCCGACCATGTGACATTGCCAGCGCCGTCATACCCGGTCAGGGTTGCACCGGTTTCTGGTTCGATCTGGCGACACAGGCGGCCCTGGGCATCGTAGGCGTAGCTGCGGGTCAGCTGGGTGGTACCGTCCGCGCTGCCTCTTGAAATCGTCAGCGGGCGAGCGAAGACGTCGCGGGCAATCCGGGTGACGACGCCCTCAGGCTCGGATACCACCAGGGCAGATTCGTACGCGGGTTCGTCGAATGCCTGGAAGCGTGTAAGCACCGATCGGCCATCGGCGCGGGTGACCTTGGAGTAGGCACCCTCACCATCAGAGGCATAGACCGTGGTGGTGGTCAGCAGGCCCAACTCACTGTTCTGCGATACGCCCGTCACCCGACCCAGAGCGTCGTAACGCGTCCAGACACCCACATCGGAATTGCTCGACGTGGAGGGATACGACGCAAACAGCTTGCGACCCTCGTGGTCATACTCGATGCCGCTGAACCGCTCCGTCGCTGCAACGTTATTGGCGTCAAACTCGCGAACCAGAAGTGGACGCCACATCGCGTCTAGATAGCTGATCTTGCGCGCAGCCCCTGTCTCTACCGTATGCCGCCAGTGCCCGGCGGGCAGTCCGTACTCTGCACCTGCAACCCGTTCGAAGGTCTGCACGACAGGATTCCACGCCACCGAGTCACCTGCCGCATAGGCGGTGCGCACAATCCTGCCCATGACATCGTACTGATAGCTCGTGGCGTAGCCACCTTCATCGACCGCCTGGGTGATCCAACCGTTGTCATCCACAACAGCGGACACCGATGCCCCATCTGCAAACGTGACGCGCTGCGGCACGCCGAGCTTCCAGGCACCGAGGGCGGTCAGGTTTCCATTACCGTCACGCACCGAGCTGACCGTACCGTCCGGTCCATAGCCAATCGTCTGCGCGACACGCCCGAACTCCTTTTGAACTTCCGGCGCAGCCTGGGCGTTGTACTGCGTTTCATAGGCCAGCACCCCATTCACAGACAGGCTTTTAGCCTGACCCATCACCCATTTCCCTACATTGTCATGGTATTGCGTCGACTCGCTGCGCGCCGCAGCCCCAGGCGCGCTACTCTGCTTGCGAACAATGACCGGGCGCGCCAACGAGTCGAACTGTTGGACGCTGAGGGCGAAGTTGACGCCGTCCTGGGTAATGGTCTTGGACACCAGCGGCCGGTGCAGCTCCGAGGGAAATCCGGCTTGCCGGTACCGTGGACTGACGCCCCATCGTGCGGGATAGACCCCGTCGGCCAGGCTGAAGTCGTAGCGCAGCTGCTCACTGCGCAACGTTTCTCCGTTGCTGCCCTTGTGAACGGTGCCCAGCAACTTTCCTTCGTTGTAGCGATAGGAGTTTCCATAGCGATACTGAACGGAGGAGCCGTCCGGAGCCGTGATGGTTGTACCCTTCGCTCCCGCACAATCGTCGGACGTGCAGAGCGGTGCGGTGCAGTCGAGCACCTCGGGCGGGCAGACCGGAAACTTGCTGTCAGTGCTCAGATATTTGTAGCTGCTCCCCGTGGAGTACTCATAGGTCCACAGCATCGGCGCAATGCCCACACCGCTCAGCTCTTTGCGCAGCAGGGAAAGGCCGTGATGGGCCGGAGGGATCCACGCAATGTCGTCACTGCGGTCGTTGAATGGCCGTGTCACGTTCTTGCAGTACAGCGGAACATTGCTGCGCCCATGCAGCACGATGCCCACCGTGAACTGTGCGAGGAGCCCGGAAGGGTGCACCATGCTTCCCGAGAACTGGCTGGGCTCCATCAACGTTCCCTGGCGCGTGCAGTTGCGCGTGACCTGATCGCCCGGCTCTACCACTGCGTACGCGATGTGCGCCCTCCCCAGTCCGCGCAGATCGATCTGCCATTGCGTCTGGTCCGGCAGACGAACGCTGCCCAGGGAGCGCTTTCCGCTGTCACTGACGTAGCCGTAGTTCCAGACCCGTCCGTTAGCTTCGACCTGGCTGATGTTTCCCGACGTGTCATACCGCACCGCAATCCACCGACCATCGCTGCTCTCGATGCGGGTCAGCTTGACGACTTGGTTCCACGTATTTGCATATGTGTAGGCGACCCAGTTCCCGTGTTTGTCCTCTACGCGCGTTGGGTAGATGGAATTCCTGCTACGCGGAATGCGGCGCTCGACGGTGTGGGAGATATTGGACACCGACTCTGCTGTCTGCGACACGAGCGAAGGCTCGACGTCCTGTGCCATCCAGTCGAACCGATACCGGTTCCCGTTCGGCGCCACCGCCAGAAAGCCCTCGCCACTGCCATTGGCCAGCGAAGGCAGGCAGGAAATGCGGATATTGTCGCCGGCGGTCCAGTAGTAGGTGGCCGCATCGCCCGGAACAGGCACGTTCCCGGCGATGTAGAGCAACTCCCCGCCGCCTTCGGGAATCTGCAGGTTGACGCCATCCCAGTACTCATCCGGCCTGACGTATTCGGTGCCCACCCGGATCGGGAGGGGCCGTGCGTCAGAGACGTTCGGCACTGAGCAGCGCCGGTTGGGCTCTTCCAGAAGCGAAACTTCCCAGTTCGGTGCAAAGTCGGCCGACAACGAAGGCAGCTGCACCTCCCAGTCCGCCATCGCGAAGCTGCGGTAGAACACACCTGGGATGGGGTTGTTTCTCACCCGGAAGGACCTCTCGAACCTGACGGGCAAGTCGTTGTTCCCCGGGAGATCCACATCCGTCATCTTGAAGGATATGCCACCCATATACGTGTCAACCTCTTCCCCGAACGCAGCACTCCCTACCTGTGTCGGCTGCGTGGCACGCCCTACCCGGCTTCCGTACTCCTCCCAGACCCTCCGCTCCTGTGCGTGCAGGCCGTAGGATGAAGCCAGCGTTCCCAGTACAAGTGCGCCCACGACAAACTTCAAGTTGAATCCGTTCAACGTCAACTACTCCCGTAGGTTCAACTTCCCAGTTTGAATGAAGGTGTCATTTCCACTACCCATCATGCGGTTCCCGCACCGGCAACAGCGGAACGTAACCCATCAGAGCCTACTGTGCTACTACCATCCAAATTTTTCCGAAGACATCGGGGCAGCCTCGATCAGCGAGGCCATTGGACACTTTCCTATAAGTTGGAATGAAGCCAACTTATCAAGCCAACGCGCCCCATCCGCGCGGACAACAACCATCCGCAACTAGCAGCAGAGACGCCGAGCAAGCAATCTGTCCGTCAGCGGCCCCTCACCAATCAATGAGTTCCAACACTCGCGCAAACAAAGCCCCGACTAAGGACGGGGCTTTCCGCTGTATCTGGTGCCGCAAACAGGAATCGAACCTACGACCTATGCATTGCGAGCCTAGCCACCAGGGCAAACCATGCGATCCCACCAAGAAAATCGCTCCATCGAGTCGGATGCCAACCAAAGCGCCCACCGACCGATGTCATGTCGACTGCAATCGACTGAAGCGTCCGCAACCTGCAGATGGAATGCCTAAGCTTGCACTTCAGCCCGATATATGTCCCAAGTCAAGTCCAACCCTAGGCTACAAAGCGTTCCCATCTGTAAACTGGTCATAGTGAATCCACCCTGTTCGCCAGTTTCAAGGAAGCAGAATACGTCCGCAACACACCCTGCATCCCGCAAAAGATCAAACTTCTTCTCGGATCCAGACAGGCGGCTCAGCAGCCAATCGATATGATCCTGCGGATCGATCGATTCCAACTGATCTTTGGATGAGTACTTCCATAGCGCCCCCTCTCTCTCAAACCTCCTAGAAGAGAGAGCATTGCGCACACGGGTGCTCGTAGGCGTCAGGTCCAATACCGCCCCAATCGCGCCGACATCAAACGATTCAGAAAATATTCTCAGCGTCACATAAGTTCGAATACAGGCCATGCGTGATCAGACTCCTAGTCACTTACCAAACTCCCTCAGCGATGCTGACGAGATCGGGAGGCACGATCGCCTCGTTCATTAACAATCTCTCCCATGCAATTGCTTGTGGCAGTCCAAACGGGGGGTGAACACACACGAGCTCATTTCGTGTGGACTGTCCTTCAACTGATCAAAGAGGCCAGCATGCGCCTGAGAGCGGAGTTATTCTCCACTACCGCAACTAAATCCATGTCCGGGTCAGCACCGCCAGCCGCGAAGAGGAAGTACTCAAGAGCCTCGCTTTCTACCGGCAAGGAAGTCGTTGCTACTTCAAGCTTTCCCTCGAGTTCCAGCACTTCATCAAGAGCGTCCTCCAGCGCATCGGAAAACTGGCCAACGCAACAAACCTCCTTGCACCCCAAACGAACTGCCTGGAGTGCAAAACTCAATGACGACTCTACCTCAGACACTCTTGAAGCAGGAAGCAACAAAGCATAATTCTCAGTATTTATCCTACTTTCGATCCGCTCAAAGGATTCGACATCGCATAGGAAAACTCTGCGAGAACCAAAATTCATCATCATGATTCAGGCCTCGGTGGCGGTGGCGGTGGCGGGGGATTCTTGAGCTTTTCAATGTTTCCCCTGAATGCCTTTATCTCCTGCTCAAGATGCTTGATCCGTCGTTGATGCTGTCGAGCAACCACCTCCTGCGGAAGCTTCTCCATTCCAGGCCTAACAGTTGGATTATCTTTGAAATCTTGAAGCTTCCTTTGATGTTCATCGATTCTCTTTTCCAATGAACGGATGCCTCTCCTTGCCTCAGGACTGATTTTCTTTCCTGCGGAGAAGCCGCATCAGATTGGCAATCAGAGGAACGACACGACCACCCGTTGCCACAATAGCGGGGGGACGTCGTACCGATACCAACTGAACTTCCCCAATGGTTGCTTGTAAGCCGTCACCGGGTTCGCCGACCAAACACACCCAACTACGGATCCATATACTGCTACTGCATATAAATCGGACCGGCTACCGATTCATGCGCGTGCCCGTGTAACTCACCCCATCCGTCACCTTACCACTCACCATTGCCGCGTAAGAGTTGCAATCACAGCCTTGAAGCAAGACGCGACATTGATAGCACAGGAACGGAGCCGCCGAGGCGACGCTCCGGATTTCAGGTCATAGGTGTCATTTTAGGCAGACTCAAGCACTCGATACTAAGCGCCAGCACGGAATTTTGATGCGGATCGTTCGCTCGATGAACTACAGTTACTGCAAGCCCCAAGCCCTGATCACCGAGCAACAGGCACCATTGAGAAGAGAGCTCCGCCATCAGAGTTTGGATACACAGCTATGTAATTCCTCGCAAGGCTAATGCTACGCTCAACGTATGCATCCATGTGCTCACCATCGTTTTTGTTGCAATACCAATTGTCGTAAGTAGGTTCAAGGCGGCCGTTCTCCCACCTGTAGACGTCACCGCCGGACACTGCAACTCCCTGACGACTCAACTTCTCCACTGCGTCAAGCGCTCGATCCTGATCGAGCGCCCAATTGCGCACCCCAAAGATTTCCAGAGATTCGCCCACGCCCAGTATCGAATCAACAAATTCCGACCATACGTACTGAACCACGATCACAACTCCTTTTCAGGCTTGAACAGCCGATGATTAATGGCACCATTTGCTTCCTTAATGAACTCAAAGCTGCCCTGACGCCCTTTATAGCCCCCGGGTATCGACAACATCTCGCGCGCGACACCATCACCACCTTTGAGACCTGTCACTTGGCCCGCCCCCGGAAATGCCTTTACGCTCTCAGGAAACGCGTGGTAATCACCCTGCTTCATCTGGCCAAGCACTTTATCCGTGTACTTCGTACCAGAAAAGAAATCTCTCGCAGCGCCAGCCTCCCTCCCTGCCAGACCAGCCACTCCCGCAGTTCCTGTCACCCCCGCAGCACCAGCCCCGATTTCGGTCGCAGTAGCCACAGCAGCAGGATTGGCGAGTGCAACCAACCCCACCTCCGCAACGACCGGCGCGGCAAGTATGGTTGCGAGCGCGACGCCGATTGCTGGGCCCAGTTTATCGTTTGGATTCCTAGGGGGCGGTGTTACTGGCTGTCGATTCGTTGCGTCATTGACGACTTTGAACGCAGCCCCTGACTCACGACCGTCCGGATCCGTGAACTTGTATGGGTTTCCGTTCGCATACCGATACCGATTGAACTGCTCAACCGGTTTCTGGTAGGCGGTCACTGGATCCACCGACAGGAACACGCCCAGTTGCGGATCCATGTACCGCTGCTGCATGTAACTCAACCCGGTTACCGAGTCGCTCACATGACCCGCGTATCCCGGGCCATCAGTTACCTCGCCGCCGACCACGGCCCCGTAGGGCTCGTAGTCATAACGCTTGATCACACTGCCATTGGCATCGGTCTCGGCCACGACCGAACCGAGCGCATCAGTGTGGATATAGGTGACTGTCTGCGCACTGGCTGTCTGCGTGAGACTCAATCCGACCAAGAGCACCCAGCACAGCCAAGCAGCAACGCCAGGCAGCTTTAGAGATTCTTCTTCCAACCACCTGCGCCAGATAGACATGGCGCCTAAAGTTCCTTCGTAGCTTTGCATCCTTCCGATCCCTGAAAGAGCCTTGAAGCAAGACGGGATATTGATAGCACAGGAGCGGAGCGGCTGAAACGGCACTTATGCGTTTCAGGGCGAATGCGTCATTACTGGCCGACTCAACCACTCGATATCAAGCGCCAGCGAAGCCGGGCCGGATCAACGACCGTGTGGGTGAGCGCGGCCATCTGAGGGTGCCGGCCAGCGGCCGGCACTACCTTCGAGCGAGCCACAAACAAAAAGCCCCGACCAAGGCCGGGGCTTTCTGCTGTATCTGGTGCCGGAAATAGGAATCGAACCTACGACCTACGCATTACGAATGCGCCGC
>LNAP01005854.1_pt1 | contig 10780 bp, 7 predicted proteins | sample 602601 | NCBI WGS metagenome assembly LNAP01 (sample SAMN02440304, study PRJNA202911) | soil metagenome | biome: Subtropical and temperate rainforests or woodlands; isolation source: soil samples (1 kg each in a 20% v/v slurry with milli Q water) were... ...
TTTATGACCTTAGCGTGCAGTCCCGTGGCTCGCAGTATTTCATCGCGCTTGTGCGTTTTGTGCGCAGTCTCAGTATGCTTGACGCAGGCTCGGCGAAAATGGTGGAAAAATCACAACAAAACCTCATCTCGTCGGTGATTTTGCTGCTGCCAACGCCGAATGCTGCAACATTGAAGCCAATTGAAGCGCCATCGGAGGACGCTCCAGCCGCACCGGTCGAACACGTCTCAGAATACATCCCAGAAGGCCAGTGGCTGCAGAAAGTGCAAGCCATCCTGGATGCTCGGTGCGCCGCGCGCCTTCAGGCCAACTTCAGTAGCTCTGACGTCACCACCAAGGTCTCCTTGTTGAAGCTGTGCCAGCGCGCCCTCAACTTGTGTCTCTCTGTGCCAGGGGAGTTAATGGAAGCGGAGCCATTCTTGTCCCTGGGTAAGGACTTCTCTTCTGCGGGTTGGGTGAGTGGTATCTCGGACCTGCTGAAAAGCAAAGTCACCAACTTGGACGTCAGTCTCAACGCGGCCGTTTGTTTGCGTCTGATGTCGCGTCGAGCCACATACATGCGCGCCTGGTCGGTCTTCCAAGTGATGCCGATCTTGTGTGTTTTGTCCCGGTATCCAGGGAAGGATTTTGCATCGTTGCGATTGGAAGCCATCGCCGCGCTGAAGATGTCCACAGTGAATGCACCCATCGCTACACAGGCAATGATCACTTTACGCGTACCGCATTTGGAGTCAGTGCAGGGCATGACGCACCTCCCATCGGCGGTGAGTATGCTCATCGAAGCCAACGACATTAGTTTTGGCAGCACCCTGGCCGAGCAGAAGCGCTTTGCTGAGAATGCGCTGGACTGGGTGAACTCTCTGTTCCCTGCGGAAGTTCCTTTTTCCTCTCTCGCGGCGCATAATTTCGTCCCCAGTGAGTCGAACAAGTGGGACACATTGTTCGATCTTGCCGCGCAAGTAGTGACCTGGGTACCGAAGTTATGCTTGGCATTGGTAGTCTCCGACGTTCAGGATGCAGTCAAGAGAGAAAAGACCCACACGAGTTGCGAGGTCGCCAAGAAACAGCTGCTCATCGTAGAGCGTATCTTGCTGTATGCGCTGGCCTCGCAGCATCCCGCTGCTCCTGCGTGCATTGTCAAGTGTCTGTGGGCCGCTAGCTCATCCGCAGAGGCGTACGACACCAAAGAAGAAGGAATCAAGAGCGCACTGGCGCTGATTGAGTCGCACACCTGCGGCAACGGTCTGATTGCTTGTATGGACCAGCTCACCTCCTCCGGGACGTATATCGATACGTTCTTGTCGCTGCGCTTGCAGTACACCATCATGCAGACCATCAGCCGACTTGTCAAATACGGCAACCCCGAGGTATTGCATTTGCTGTGTTCTTGCGGTGTGGTACGGCTGGTGGACAAATTTCTCCAAGGAGCCTTCGCGGTGATCAAGGACGTGCCGCGACTCAGCCAGCAGGGAATGTTCTCCAGACAGTACAAAGAGATGATTTCTTGTATGCGGGACGTGTGGAATGTACTGGTCGGCACGCGGGACAGCCGGGTCTACGAGGATATCTTGGATCTGGGCATCTTCCAGCGGCTGGTGCATGAGTGGCTGCCGTGTTCTGGGCAGATCTCTTTCGCCACGGTGGACCCGGATTACAATCCTATGGTGGTGCGGGCCGAGGCGGTGCGGATGGTACAAACCGTGGTGCTGCACGCACCCGCCTCGGAGCGTCTGGTGGCGGAGCTGACCCGCGCGGTGCTTGCGGAGGACACCATCGCCAAGGAAATTGCTATGCTGAAGTCCAGTAGCACGAAGAAAGGTGCCTCGGGAATGCGCCGTCTGGCGGCAGAGACGCTCAGCACGTTGGCTAGTATTAGTGCGGAACTGATCGATCAGGAGCTTTTGGTACGATATTTTTATTAATTTTTCTTTTATTGGTCGCTTTTATTCACTTTCCCACCAACATTAGTATACTCTACACATCTGACTTACTTGTTTGATTGTTAATTTTTTAGGCGAAGGGTGTTCCAAAGACTCTGTTGGACATGTCCGCGCACTTTGGCTGCACCCACGTGTCCATTCCATCAGTGTGGTTGAAATGGGGCCAGAAGGAAGGTCACACTTTGAAAGAAGACGCCGCCGATAAGCAACAGACAGACTTTGCTGAGAGCTTAGAATCCCCTGATGACGGCTTCACTCTGCTGGACGATGATGCGCTAACGAAAGTGGGGCAGAAGTCTGGGCTGGTGGGAATGTACGACAAAGACAGCCAGGCAGTGGCAGAGAAGATGAAAGGTAAGGATTTTTGCCCGTTAGTGTTTTTGTTTTTCGTTTTGCGCATTTGCTGGTTGTTAATTAACCTGCAAGACACGTTTTCGCTGACATTTTCAACATTTTTATTTACTTGTGTTGTAGATCTATTTGACCGGGAGGAAGCGGAGCGGAGAGCCCAAGCAGCGAAAGAAAAACTTTCCGGACTATCCGGGGACGAGTTGACTATGGTGATTGAGCGCATGGGTCAGCTGGTACTGGGTGTGAAGACGCTGTTTGACTCCAAATGTGCTCCGAAGAAAGATACCGTATTGGCATATGATGTTCCAGGTAGGTTCTATTTTTCTCTTTTGCCTTTTTTGTTTGTTTTAGTTGATTTTTTTTGCGTCTAGATCATCAATTACAAAAAATCATTGCTCTTACTCTTACTAATGAAATTTCTTGCACTACATATGTAATAATCCTCCAGGCATGCTGCTGGATCTGTGTTTAGGCTCGGATGTGTTCGTCAAAGCACGAAAATTGCTCACAGACAACAGCATCGAAACAGTGGACTTTCCGAAGTTCCTGGATATCTACTGCATGTTTAGCGGACTTACTGCTCCTTCGTTTTCAAAACTACCGGCCAAGGAAGGAGTGTTGCCTTATTGGGTGCCCAGTACGGAGGGACTGTGGGTGGAGGTGAGTCTTTGTGGATTATTTCATATTTTTTTCTTGTGTAATAGCAAGTCAAGTTCAAAATAATATTCCACAGTTCGGATTGCGTGCATTTCTTATAGTTCACATTTTGTGTTGTAATTCTACAGACAACAATCGAGAATGCGAATCACATCCGCAAAGCTGCCGAGCCTTACTCCGTCTCCGCCTCGGTGGCGAACCAGCAGATGCCCGGAAGTGTGTTTTTGCTGCCGCCGGCGCTGCGGGTACTGCCCCGCTCGGACGAAGAACAAGGCAATGTGTGGGTGAAAGGCGACGATCTTGTGGACATTCTTCTCATCGCGGGCACTTCGGCGTCAGAGGAGACGGTAGAGAGCGCGATTCAACAGTTGCGCAACTTCCTACCGGGCATTATCAGCGGCAAGTTCTGCCTGCAGGAAGTCCTTGCGATTAATGAGTTCCACGAGGTACGCGGTGGGAAAGGGCCAACACCCAGTGCCACTTCGGTAGCGAAGAAGCCCCTCACCAACCCTCTGACCTCCAGCGTGGAGTTCAAAGCGAAGGAGACGCGCCGTCACAGCATCACGCACAGCACCTGGAAGCTCCCGTACCGAGAGACCGCGGAACCTATCTCGCGCGCTGCGATCAAAGAGGAGTTCCGTCGGCTGGATATTGTCGGAGAAGGCCGCCTCACTGTGTTGAATTTACGCAGCGCACTGCAGCTGCGGGAAGTGCAGGAGTCCGAGCAAAGCGTGCGCGAGTGGTTCAAGACCCACGACCGCGGAGAGAAAGGCTACATAGACTTTAGAGATTACGAGGCCATCTATGAAGGAAAATCCTCCTCAGGAGCGAGCAAGTTACTCACCAGCACCACCTCGGCGATTGACAAGCCAGCCTCCGGCGGGGTAAAGTTAGGAGGCGCGAGTCTGAGCCGCACTCTGCCGTCCCAAGCGACAAGCACCACCAGCGCTGCGGACAAGCGCGCAGAGCTGATGAAAATCATGTTTCAGCGGTATGACGTCGACGGCGATGGGCGCATTACAGTGGAGGACCTAGAAAGAGCCTTCACCGCTCAGGGCAAGCCTTTCACACCAGCGGATTTGCGAAGCTGGGTGGAGGCCAAGGACTCGTCCGGCACTGGTGCGGTGTCCTTCCAGGACTTCGCCAAACATTATTAGGAAAGAATTTATGAAGTGATGGATTGAAGTGTGATTTATTCTGTCGAATGAAACGTGTATATAGCCAGTTGTACTAATTTTGTATGTAATAATTAACTTTCGTCAAAACAAGGATAGAAATTTGGTTCGAAACATTCCATTGTTATATACGATTTTAAAGAAGCTGAAAATCTATACTAAAAGTCTAAACCGCCACTTTAAAACTAATACAGAGGCACGCAAGGAAACAAACTCGTTTTAAGCGGTCGCCACAGCCACAGCCTGCTCCACAACCGCGTCGAAGACAGTCTCGAGCTCACCCTCGGGCACAATGCCGCAGAACTTGAATGCAGACTTCTTCAGGTTCGCCATGATACCGTTGGTCACAAAACTAGCGTTGAGCGTGTAGAAGTGAAGAATATCGACGCCCTTCTCGAGCAGCTCCAGACACATCTGGGTGCCGTACGCGATGCCCAGCACCTTCATCTCAGCGTCCTCGGCGATGGCCTTGGCCTGGTCCATCAGTCCTTTGGGCACACGGGTCTTGCAGAAACGGACCATTCGCTGGAAGCCACCCGCAGAGGCGACACACATAATGCCCGGAATAATAGGCACTTTGATGCCTTTCTCGCGGCACCGGGTGACGAATGTGGTGAACACTTCCACGTCGAAGAAGAGCTGGGTGATGATGGCATCCGCTCCGGCGTCGACCTTCTCCTTCAAGTAGTCCAATTCCTTCTCGAAGTCTTCATCCTTGCACACAGTGATGATGTCTTCGCCCGCCTCGTTGGAGAGAATGGCACAGCGGGCCTTCTCGGTCTCTGTGAGCTCGGAGATATTCGCCACGGTGGACATGCGATTGGGGTGGCCTTCCGGATAACCGGCGACACTGAGGCAGAAGTAGTCACCGTGCTCCTGGCGAATGAACTTCACCAAGTCCAGGGCGCAATTGAAGCCACCCTCAACAGCCTCCCAAGCAGCTTGGCCAGCAGGAGGGTCGCCACGGAGGGCAACGATGTTGGTGATGCCAACCTCCTTGCAACCCTTGAGAGCGTCAATGACTTTCTGCTTCTCCATGTTGGTGCAAGTAAGGTGCATGTTTGGGTTCAATCCAGACTTGGCCTTCAGGTTGGCACACAACTCCAAAGTCAGATCAGAAGTGGTACCACCAGCACCCCAAGTAACATCAGCAAACTTGGGGTTGAACGCCTTCATCTTCTCGGCAAGGTTGTAGAGACTGGTCACACCAGCTTCGGTCTTGGGAGGGAAGAACTCAACACTGATTGCAACCTCGTCTTTCGGCTTGGCAGCAAGAATATCAGAAATCTTAGGGCTGAGATCCATCGTGAACGAGAAGGTAACTGACTTGGAAAGTAGAAAGATATGGGACCGCACACACAAAACTGACACGTCTCACTCGACTGATTCCCAAGATCCCGACCGTTTTATTTTCCTCCGCTGACTTTGTTTCCAAAGTGATTTTTTGTCAGCAGTTATCGTAGGCTCACAGACAAGGCTGTGAAGATTATACGTACACAGTCCTACGGTGGTATAAATATGTCTCATAAACGGGTGCCACGAGAAAGAATGAACTCCAGCGCTGTTGGTTTGAGCCGCACACAGCCAGTTGACCCAAATATGTCGACTTTGGTAGTTCTTGATGCTGGGGGCGGTTCAGGTCGGCAGAATCTTACGTTTGACACTTTATTTGAAGGCCAATGCTCTATGTATGCCAGGACGCTTAACCAACAGTCTGATTTTCAAACTGCACATTTAGCACAAGAAAAGAGGCAGCTCACTGTTGTGGACAAGCCCATATCAATATATATCAACGTATCCCGAGAAGATTTTCCAGATGTGACAGCAAAAATTGACATTGTGTACATCCGAAGCGCATCATCCCAAGCATGGGCGCAACTGATGAAGGATATCTGCGTGAAGCTCAAGATCGATTTCATCCACTCACTGCTGGATCGGGTCGATAAGTCGCCAGTGCATCGAATACTGCGCTTACGACCTGGTGGAGATTACCTTGCTAGACAGCGAGAAAATTCTGCCATCTTAGAAGTGATCAATACAGGCAAGACACCTATAGATGTGAGCTGGGATATCACCATGGACATCAACGATGTGAAGCAAAGCCTAGCGTTGGACCAACGTAACATGCCGGTGATAGACAAACGTGTTGCCAGCTTGGTGGCCAAACCTTTGACCAGAGAAACGCAACGTGATATTGCCTCACTCATTATGAACGCGGTCTCGCCAAAGGCTGCTGTGGGAGTGATTGAACAGTTTCACAAACAGTATATCGGTGTCACCACTGAAGAAAACGCAGTCACTGCCGAAGACAGCGGAGGTGCCTTGGCGTGGGGAGATATCACTAAATACGGCGATGCCATTGACATTGTTACACTACATCGATTGTGCTTGGAAACTTTGAATCGCTTTGTGACCCAAGGACGCGCCAAGCATGTCGCAGGCAGTCCGTGCTTTGAGTACGTGTGCAACGTAATTGACGGCCTGCGCAGCGAAGTCGATGTCGTGACCATCGGTCTGAAACTACTCAGCGACGTGATGAAATACCTCGTGGAGGAACGAGAAATGGTGTATCATGTCATCCTCAACTGCGTGCAAGCGTATGCCCCCGCCGCGGCAATGCACCGGCCACGCAATCCGAAACGGTTGCAACCCATTGAAGATCAAATGATGGATGACTTCGCCGGAACAACCTCAACCAACTACAACTTTACTAACACGGCTGGCATGGGAAATTACAAAACCAATAACACTGGTGCTCCTAAGATGGGCGAACGGGAGGCAATTATGCCAGATTTGCACCTGGGCCTGGCCCGATATGGAGACTTTTATGGCCGCTCCAAACCACCTGAGCCAGGCGACGTAAACAAACTAGCAGAGAATATCAAAAAAGTAGATGACGTGCTGACAAGACTTCAGAGAGAAAAGCTGACCGGTACAAGCAACACTAACGAAGAAGCAACGAACACAACGGATTCGGCAACACAAGAGGCCAAAGTGAACGTACAAGGAGCACCCCAAGAAGTGAAAGCACTTGTGCGCGGACGTGTGCGCATCGACCACTCAGCCGCCTCGCAGGCCATTCAGAGTGCTTTCCAAACCCCCACAGTGTCCAGCGCCCCGGCCAGCGTGGTGACGAAAGCACCCCATGTGCGACAAGTAGAGACGGCCTCTGCGGGCATCCAAGAAAACGATGAATTTCTTCGACAACAAGCTGAATTTAAAGAGAAAGCCAAATCTGCCAAGCGGGCTAAATATCAGTTTAAGTTTAAAGTGAAGTCAGGGAGTGGGGGTGGAGAGGGCAACCAGAGTGACGGTGGTGACACTGGCGACGAGAAAGAGAAGAAACAATGGAAAGGAACTGTCGGTGTGATTGGCAGGTATGGTCTTCACTTTACTGTGGAAACAATCAACTATCCACTTAATTCGTTTTTCTTATTTTTTTGCATCAGGCGCGCACCGGAGAAGGTGATCGAAGTAAAAATTGACTTCAAGAAAAAAGCCGAGTATGACCCGACAAAAGAAAATACCGAAGCCACAGAATCCGACGCGACCGCGGTTCCATCAGAAGAAACACCTGTCGTCGCCTCAGAGGTGGTGAAAAGTGAGCAAGAATTGGCGGAAGAACAGGACCGCGCGGCTATTGCCACGGTGCTTCTGGCCTCTGCCGCCGTCAAGAAAAAGCGACGAAAACACAAATTTGCTATTGTGCCGTTGCCGCTCGTGCCGTGCGTACAGTTTCGGGGCCTGTCCGGCAAGTACAAGCAAAACATCGCTATGCAACAGTCGTTTGCAACGCTGTACAAGATGGTTTCGCAGAGCTTTGGCAACCGCGATGTGGCGTTTAAAATGGGCGTGGCCGACGAGATATCCGTGATTGCTACGGTCTGCCAGGGCATGCCGCGAGTGCTGGATTATTACATTTGGATTGTCGATGCTCTGTACCGAGATGGCTTTGGGGAGATCAACACAGATGAATTAGATGTCCGTAATTGAACTCCTGTTTCATATTTTTGTGTGTATATCTTCGCCATTATTATTAGGCACTTATGAATTCATCCTACTTTTTTAAATAGATTGCGTTGGAAGATTACACCATGGTGCTGTCTGTGGACCCTTCCACCACTGATGTCGAGAACGCAGCGTCCAACAAGCACGACAACAAGAACAACGACAAAGCATCTCTGACGGGTTTTCAATTCGACGCCATCTCAGAAATGAGTGTACCCAGCGTGGACGTCGATGGCTTGCGAAGCGAGGCCACACCATTCGTAAACATCGGCGTCCCTGGTCCGCCAGAGGAGTCGCCGGGTGACCGTCAGCGCAGGATTTCCAGAAGAGAAACCACCACAGGGTCTGACGGCGCCGCCGGCCCAAGCTCCAAGGTCGGTACGGAAGATGCCATCGATGAGAATGCCCCCGTCATGTCGAATCAAATCAAGAAGCACGCCAACCAAATGTTGGTGAATGCGTTGGGTTTGTTTGAATTCGAAGCACGCTATGTCACGCGTCCTGTGGAAAGCATTGTGCTAGCTGTGGCGATGATCTCGTCACATGCGGAGCTCGAAATGCGTGAAAAACAAATGGCGAATCGGTGGCTGGACGTGTGGGACGACGGTAGTCGAGCATATAAATTGTTGAAGAAGAAAGGAATGGACTTGGCTGGACTCTGAAAATTCATTTCTTGTATCAAATAATGAAAACGCTTTGTAAAATAGTCTTTCTTTCAAAAATTACATCTTCTAAACATATAAAACACTTACTTAATGCTCGCTTCCAGTAGGGGCATGATAGTGTGAGATTAATTTGTGTCCATGATGGCGCAACCAGGCGGAGTCAATGTAGTGAAAAGAAATCGAGTGTCGGAACCATTCGTCTGCCACCAACTCGGACGACCGGAACCCGCCGCAGTGAATAGGCACTGTGTGGTTAAAGTTGCGATATACCTCCAGAGCGGTGAATAAATCCTCCGGTAAATCGCTCGGAGCGGTGGTGGCGCAGCTGACAACATTCTGAGCCATGTGTTTCATCAGAATGTTGCTGAGTCCATAGCCAGCACCTCCCTGGCAATAGCAGATCGAGGCGTTGTCTTCTTCAAACTTCCACTTGGTTCCGGCGGCATGGTGCTTGCACAACAGCTGCGGAATGCCGCTCTCCACCATCGTGCCGAAGTACAAAGGCGAGTTGTGGCCGTCGAGGGCGATGGAGTCAATGGTGTTGAGAAAGGACATCAGGCGACGTGGGAAGAGGATCGTGTCCGTGTCAAACTTGAAATAATACTTCCGATCGGGAAACATATTGTATACAAGCTTTTGACCGGTACGTAACTTGCAAGATAGAATACTGTAGCCCGAGTCGGACGGAAGTGCGCGAACTAAATGCGCGCGAACCATTGAATGCTCGTTTGCTATACGGTTGACGATGGCAGACGCTCCATCAGTGCAGTTACCGGATACAGGACCAGACTGTTCTCGACAAGCATCAGCGACGAAGACCATATCTATGGGCTCTTTGACAAGCTGCAGCCACCACATAAGTGCATCGACATTGCTTTTTGGTCCGATAAGAATATAGAATGCAACTTCGCTCCAGCGCAAATTAGACTGCTTAACATCTTCCACATTTCGCATCGGAAATTTGTCAGAGCAATACTTTCCAGCAATTCCATCTTGCGGACATATGAAAGGGCGTTTCAAAGCAGCGGAACGTTGCTCTGCCACGCCATGGTTGAAGTCTGCACAGATCGCTTTCCCAACCAAGAAGGAATCATCCAGCGCTGAAAAGACCGGAATAAGCACAAGGCAAACCAAGAGAAAACTCACCATGATGCAGGATATACTGTCACAAGCTTATCCCTCCGCAAAGTCACAGCAATGCTGGCAGAGGTGATGAAAAAACGGTCGGGATCGCGGGAATAGGTGGAAGTGAAACTGCAGACACAGCAGAGGTCGATCCTCCATTTGCCTTTAGCAGCTCAGCTGTATCACTTCGGGATCTACAATGCGGCCAAGTGGGGCTTTTAATGGTAGCCTGACATCCGAAGGAAATGATAACAAGAGTAGGGGCTCCAAGCAGAAGATAATTCAGCTAAAAGATGAGTTGAACGGGGGAAGCCTTCAAATCAACCCAAAGTTTGAGAAAATGAAGGTGCTTCGAGAGAGTTACGAGATCGCAAAATTTCGTGCAAACGAGCTCTTACTTCCGCATGATCAGAATTTGTACATCAAAGCTCATGGACTGCGGGCAAGTAAGATTTACTCCGCATTGTCCACCCTAATTTTTGTCAGCATCTCATGCTCCAAAGTTGAAGAGCTCGAAGATTACGTCATGCAGTCGGCCGCGCAGGTTCCAAGTAGTATCTTTGATTTGGAAGAGTGGAGTTCTATTGTCAAAATTGCAAAGGACTGTCGTGAAGGAGATTCTAATTCACTGCGCGACCAGATCGCTACGTTGAAGAAGAACTTACACGTATATTATCAGCTATCTGCAAATCCACTCAAAGCAGCCCAGATGGAATTAAAGCTGTTGCGTAGTGAGGTAGAAAACGAGCTTGGTGGAGCCCAGCGTGATCTGGCTGGTTCCATCAATTTGATAATGCAATTAGCGACGGAGCTCCAAAATGGCACTGGTTCCAAGCAAGTGCAGAAGTTAAACCAGCTT
>LNAP01005855.1_pt1 | contig 10779 bp, 10 predicted proteins | sample 602601 | NCBI WGS metagenome assembly LNAP01 (sample SAMN02440304, study PRJNA202911) | soil metagenome | biome: Subtropical and temperate rainforests or woodlands; isolation source: soil samples (1 kg each in a 20% v/v slurry with milli Q water) were... ...
GCCCAGCACCAGCGCCAGCGGCTGGTGCAGCGGCACCGCGCCGAGTGTGGTGTCGCCTTCGCTGTCGAGGCCGACGGTGAGGAAGCCGAGATCGTTGAGTTCGCTCAGCGCCCGCGCCAGGTTCGGCACCGTCACCACCGGCACCAGTTCGAGCGCGCCGGAGGCGGATTTCGCCAACACCCCGGTGGCCTCCGGGCTGTGCCGATGCGTGGTGACGATCGCCTTGACGGCGAAGGCCGCGGCCGAACGCATGATCGCGCCGACATTGTGCGGATCGGTGATCTGGTCGAGCACCAGCACGATGCCGTCCTGCGGGAGTTCGTCGAGAGCCGGGCCGTCCAGCGGATCGGCCTCGGCGAGCAGCCCCTGATGCACCGCTTCGGGGCCGAGCATGTTGTCGAGCTCGCGCGGCGGCACGATGATCGGGTCGATGCGGGTATCGATCTTGTCGTCGGCCAGCCGCCTTGCGGCATTCTCGGTCAGCCACAGCTTGCGGATCACGCGCTGTGGATTGGCCAGCGCCGCCACCACGGTGTGCCAGCCATAGAGGGTGGCCTCGCCGTCGCCGCGCGATTCGCGCGCACCACGGTCCGGCCGTCCCCCCTTGGCATGGAGTTTCGATAGGCCCTGTCCATGGGCCTTGTCACGCTTGCGCTGGAATCGCGGCTTTCGATCTCGATCGGTCATGATGGGCTTGTCTCACGGGTTCCCGACGATGGCAATTTGCGGGCTGGTCCCTGTGACCGCAACTGACGCTGGCCGTCGACCGAAAGGAGGAATTCGAAATCGGGCAGCACGCCGCGGGCTGGCCCGGAGCGCCCAGGAAATAAATTCCTGAGCGAAATCAGATTGGTGGGGGAAGAAGGACTCGAACCTTCGAAGTCATAAGACGGCTGATTTACAGTCAGCTCCCTTTGCCACTCGGGACACTCCCCCGCTCCACGCCATCGGGCCTCAACCCACCCAAGGGGTGGCTGGCCGGCCGATGATGACGCTAAAACGCGCGCCCAGTGATGGGCTCCCGGTTCGGCGCGTTTATGACGGAAGGGGCAGGGCAAAGTCAACCAAGGCGGGCACGATTATGCGTCTCATCTACGATGGGGCGATGACAGCCGCGATAGTGCGCGGCGACCGGCGGGGTAGGGAGGCCGCGATGGCCGGTGCCTGGCGCCCGGGGGCCTGCGAATCATCGTCGATGCCGGCAGCCGCGAGGATAGGGGCGCCGGTCGGCGAGATCACGGATGTTCCCACGGGTTGAGGCCGGCCCGGCACCGTGCTAGGTGACGCCTGCGCGGGTGTAGCTCAATGGTAGAGCAGCAGCCTTCCAAGCTGAATACGAGGGTTCGATTCCCTCCACCCGCTCCATTCGTTCAAGTTGCTGTTTTTTAAGACGTTTCGCGATTTTCGGCGGACCCGTCTCACTTTGTTTGATAACTAAGGCGCCGCTCTCTGGAGCCGTCCGGCAAAGCCCACATTCGGCGCCCCAACGACCTGCGAATTGCAGCGAAGCAGGTGCTTAGCCCGCAATCAGCGGGACGGACCGTACTTCTCGACCAGCAGGAATTTCTGCACCTTGCCGGTCGGTGTGCGGGGCAAGCCGTCCGTCTCGATGATGAATTGCTTCGGCGTCTTGAAGCCGGCGAGATACCGCCGGCAAAACTCATCGAGCTCCGCGGGCGTAAGGGTGGCGTCGCCATGCCGGATCACCAAGCCCGTGACGCGCTCACCCCAGAGATCGTCCGGCAGTCCGAACACCGCGCAATCGGCGACAGCGGGGTGTCTGATAATGATTTCCTCTACCTCCGCGGCATGAACGTTCTGGCCGCCGGTCACGATCATGTCCTTCTTTCGGCCGCGGATGTGGAGGTAGCCCTCCTCGTCGAGGCTGCCGAGATCGCCGGTATGTACCCAGCCGTCGCGGAATGTCGCGGCCGACTTTTCCGGATTGTCGAAATAGGCCGTGACGGCGTTCGGCGACCGCACGAGAATCTCGCCGAGTTCGCCGGGGCCGAGCGCATTGCCGGCGTCGTCGGCGATCCTGACCTCGCAAAACACCAGCTGCTTGCCGACCGAATCCGGTCGTCGTTTGCGGTCCTCGGGAGTGCTGACGACGACTGCGCCGGTCTCCTGCATGCCGTAGTACTCATAGATGTTCGGGCAGAGCGTCTCCATCGTCTGGGCGCGCGTGCTGTCGGACAGCATCGATCCCGCAAATACGATCGCCCTGATCGAATTGAGATCGCGCGGCATCAATGCCTGGGCCGGCAACAGCATCGCCGCCATCGTCGGTACGAGGTTGAAGATCGTAACCCGTTCGCTGGAGATGAGGCGCAGGACTTCGTTGGGCTCGAAGTTCGCCAGCACATTGGGGATGCCGTGGAGAATGGCGCCGGCGATCCAGGCAAATCCCACGCGACCGAAGGCGGGGAAGATCGTCATCGCCACATCCCGGCGGGTCATGTCGAAGGCCGTGAACATCGGCCCGATGGTGCTGTTGTTGTACTGCGTGAGAATATAGGATTTCGGCAGGCCAGTGGTGCCCGATGTCAGGTTGAAATAATACGGGTCGGCTTCGTCGATCTCGACGTCGGGGGGGCGGTTCGAGGCCGCTGCCAGCAGCGTCTCGTAGTCCTGCGCAAAGCCGACCGTTTCCCCGCCGAACTGAATGACGTGCCTGAGCGTCTTTGCTGCCTGTTCGGCGATCGGGGCGAACCTGGCCTCGTAGATTAGTCCGACGGCGCCCATCGCGCGCATCAGTTCGAGCATTTCCGCCGCGGCCAGCCGATAGTTCAGCGGCAGACCGATGATGCCGGTGCGTGCCAGCGCGAAATAGATCTCCACCAGTTCGGCGCGGTTGGATGCGAGGAAGGCGACCACGTCGCCTTTCCGCAGGCCCGCGCCGAGCAGCGCCTGCGCCAGCCGGTTGGCGCGATCGTCGACCTCGCGGAAGTTGAAGCGGCGGTCCGTGCTCGCGCAATAGATCGCCGGCGATTCCGCAAAGCGGATCGCGGCGGTCGTCAGCATGTTGCCGACCAGCATCTTGCCAAGCGATCGTTGCATTGTGTCGGGTCTCCCTTGCCCTGGCGCGATTTTTGCGCTCATTGCTTGATGACGCGTATCGTGCAGTTCAGCTCACCAGCCGCTCCCGGTTTTCCCAGAACGGCTTGCGCAGTTCGCGTTTGAGGATCTTGCCGGCTCCCGACAGCGGCAGCGCCGTGTCGCGGACCTCGACGCTGCGCGGGCATTTGTAGCCGGCGATCAGCGTCTTGCTGAATTCGATCAGCTCTTCGGCCGAGACCTGGGCGCCGCCCTTGGTCACCACGACGGCGTGCACCCGTTCGCCCCACCGCTCGTCCGGAATGCCGATGACGGCGCATTGCGCCACGGCGGGATGTTGCGCGACGGCGTTCTCGACCTCGATGGAGTAGACGTTTTCGCCGCCCGAAATGATCATGTCCTTGACCCGGTCGACGACGAAAACGAAGCCGTGTTCGTCCATGTAGCCGCCGTCGCCGGTATGCATCCAGCCGTCGACAACGGCCCTCGCGTTCTCCTCGGGGCGCTCCCAATAGCCCATCATGACGTTGTCGCCGCGCACGGCGATTTCGCCGACGGTGCCGAAGGCAACCGGTTGGTCGTCGGCGTCGACAATGCGCACCTCGCAGCCAAGCGTCGCCCGGCCGGCGGCGCGGTGCCGGCCTCTGGCGCGGCCGTCTCCGATGTGCTCCTCCCAATGCAGCAGCGTTGCGATCGGCGACAGTTCGGTCATGCCGTAGGCCTGCGTGAACTTCGCATTCGGAAGTGCCGCGGTCGCCCGGTCGAGCACGGCCTCGCTGATCGGCGAAGCGCCATAGATGAGGTTCCTGAGCGAGGACATGTCGTGGGAGCGAAGCGCGGGGTGATCGACCAGCATCTGGATCATGGTCGGGACCAGAAGAACGTCGCTGACGCCTTCGTTCTGAACCGCGGCCATCACGCCTTCCGGGGTGAACGACTGAATCACGACGTTGGAGCCGCCGCTGAGCAGCAGCGAATACATTGCCGCGCCGTTGGCGAGATGAAACATCGGGGCGGCGTGAAGATAGATCGACGTCGACGGGAACAGGCCTTCGCCCAGGGCATTCAGCGCATTGGCCATCAGGTTGCCGTGGCTGAGCATGACTCCTTTCGAGCGGCCGGTGGTGCCGCCGGTATAAAAGATGCCGGCGAGATCGCCGGCGTTACGCATGGCATCGGGGATCGGCGCGCTTCGCGCGACCAGTGCCTCGTAGTTGTCCATTCCTTCGGGCGCTGTGCCGTCGTCGGCATAGACCAGCCGCAATCCGGGCAGCGCTCTTGCAAGCTCGCTCGCCGTTCCGGCGAAAGCCTTGTCGACGACCAGGATGCCGGCGCGGCAGTCGCGCAGGGCGCTTTCGTTTTCGAGCGGGCTCCACCGGATGTTGAGCGGCACGATCACAGACCCGGCCCATGCCGTGGCGAGATAGAGTTCGAGATAGCGATCGGAGTTGAGCGACAGGATCGCGACGCGGTCGCCGGCATTGACGCCCAGAGAACGAAGGCCGGCGGCGAGTCGAGCGACCCGCTCTCCGATCTCGCGCCAGGTCCGTCGCCGGCTGCCGAATACTGTCGCGAGGCTGTCAGGGTTGATCTGTAGCGCCCGCCGCAATCCATGGGTCGTGTTCATTGTGCTCCTCCACCTGATTGTTTGCTTTTTTGTTATCTAACTCTCGCGCGGGGGTGATGCCCTCATTCTTGTTGGTCTCGCCGCAAGCCCTTCGGTCAACCGGACGGCGAACTCGTTCGCAACCAGCTCGGCCGACATTGCGCCATCGCGCTGAAACCAGTGACCGATCCAGTTCAACGATCCGGCGATCGCGAATGCGGCCAGCTTGGCATCGCAGGGCGTGATCGAACTGTCCGCGATGCCTTCGGCGATGAAATTGCGAAACGTGCGGTCGATGTTCTTCTTGGCGGCGCGGACGATCTTGCTGTTCCTGTCGGTCAGATCCCTGGTGTCAAACCGCACCAGGCTGGCGCCATAGTCGGTCATCATGACGCCGGCATAGCCGCGGATCAGTTTGCGGAGCTTGCCGAGTCCGGTGCCGCCGCCGGCGTTGATCTCGGCGATGACTTCGTCGACCCGTTCCTGTCCCAGCGCATAGCACTCGAACAGGATCTCCTCTTTGCTGCGAAAGTAGTTGTAGAGCGCGGGCTTGGTGATGTTCAGCCGCTCGGCGACTTCGTTCAGGGTCGCGCGGCGGTAGCCCTGTTCGAGAAACAGGTGCACGGCGGTTCGCAGCACCGCCTCGCGCTTCTCGTCGCGCGCCCGTCGGCGACTCTCGAACGGCATCCAGGGCGAGGAATCGGAAGAAGGGCCGCGCGCATCCATGTCGATTTTTTCCGGTCCTGCCGCATTGACTCGATGGTGTGTCGCGCCGTATCTTACCCAAGGGTAATAAGAAGTCCATCAGGTAATTTGCGGAGGATCGGATGTCTCGCGTGTATGTTGCCGGCGTCGGCATGATCCCCTTCGTCAAGCCCGGTGCCAGCGAGCCGTATCATGTGATGGGGGCTGCGGCGGCGAAGCTCGCACTCGGCGATGCCGGCATCGATTACGGCCAGGTCCAGCAGGCCTATGTCGGTTACGTCTACGGCGACTCGACCTGCGGACAGCGCGCGCTGTATCCCGTCGGAATGAGCGGGATCCCGATCGTCAACGTCAACAACAACTGCTCGACCGGCTCGACGGCGCTGTTCCTCGCCCGCCAGGCCATTGAATCCGGCGCGGCCGATTGCGTCCTGGCGCTCGGTTTCGAGCAGATGAAGCCTGGTGCACTGGGATCGGTGTTCACGGACCGGCCGAGCGCATTCGATGAATTCGATGCGGCGGCCGAGAAGCTGATCGATGCGCCGGGCGTGCCGCTGGCCCTACGCTATTTCGGCGGCGCCGGGCTCAGCCACATGAAGAAGTACGGCACGCCGCTGGAAGCGTTTGCCAAGGTCCGCGCCAAGGCGAGCCGCCATGCCAGGAACAATCCGTTGGCGCTATTCCGCAAGGAAGTCACCGCCGACGACGTCATGCAGGATCAGGTGATGTGGCCGGGCGTAATGACGCGGCTGATGGCGTGCCCGCCGACCTGCGGCGGCGCGGCCGCGGTGCTGGTTTCGGAGAAGTTCGCCAACCAGCACGGCCTGCGCAAGGACGTCCGCATCGCCGGCCAGGCGATGACCACCGATACCGCTTCGACCTTCGGCGCCGGCGACATGATGCAGGTCGTGGGTTTCGACATGGCGCGGGCCGCCGCCAACCGCGTCTACGAGACGGCCGGAATCGGGCCGGAAGATCTCGACGTGATCGAACTGCATGACTGCTTCGCCCAGAACGAGCTGATCACCTACGAGGCGCTGGGCCTCTGTCCCGACGGCGGTGCGGCGAAGTTCATCGACGATGGCGATAACACCTATGGCGGCAGGTTCGTCACCAATCCGTCCGGTGGCCTGCTGTCGAAGGGGCATCCGCTGGGCGCGACCGGACTGGCGCAATGCTATGAGCTGACCCGGCAATTGCGGGGAACCGCTGACGCGACCCAGGTCGATGGCGCCCGATTGGGACTGCAGCACAATCTCGGCCTCGGCGGCGCCTGCGTCGTGACGCTGTACGAACGCGCGTAAGGAAACCCCATGGTCGATCAATCCGCCGTCGGGCGTAGCTTCACGCCGGTCACCGCCTGCGTCGAGCCCGGGCGCCTGCGGTTTTTCCTCAACACGCTCGGCGAGCAGAACCCGGTCTACCGCGGCGCGCAGGCAGCGCGCAACGCGGGCTATGCCGCGATCCCGGTACCGCCGACCTATCTGTTCTGCCTCGAGATGATGGATGCCGAACGGCCGTTCGAGTTTCTCACCGATCTGGACATCGATCTGGCCCGCGTGCTGCACGGCGAACAGCGCTTTACCTACCACGCCCCCGTGGTGGTCGGCGATATCCTGACCTTCAAGTCGCGCGTCACGGGTATCACCGACAAGAAGGGCGGCGCGATGACCCTGGTGGTCGTGGAAACCGCGGTGACCAACCAGCATGGGGCGCACATCGCCGACACCGCGCGCACCATCGTGGTGCGGAATGAGGGGGCAATATGAGCGAGACGGCAACTGATCGGCCGGTGCTCGGCGAGCGCATCGTCCACAAGACGTTTCCGCCGATCACGCGGCACACACTGGCGCTTTATTGCGGCGCCTCGGGCGACCATAATCCGATCCATGTCGACATCGACTTCGCCAGGGCCGCCGGCTTTCCGGACGTCTTTTCGCACGGCATGCTTGTCATGGCCTATCTCGGCCAGGCGCTGACCGATGCGGTCGCGCCGGATCGAATTCGTTCATTCTCGACCCGCTTTGCGGCGATCACCCAGCTTGGTGCACGATTGACCTGCGAGGGGCACGTGATCGAACGGATCGAACATGGGGGCGAAAGGCGGGCAAGACTCGCGCTGACGACCAAGGACGAGAACGGCGAAACAAAGCTCGCCGGTGAGGCCATCATCGCTCTTTAACCGGGAACAACAAATGTCAAAACTCGAGGGAAAAGTCGCGCTGGTTACGGGATCGGGCCGCGGCATCGGCCGCGCCATTGCCCTGAAGCTCGCAAGCGAGGGCGCGAGCGTCGTGGTCAACGATCTCGATGCCGCGACGGGGGATGCCGTCGCCGCCGAAATCAAGGCTGCGGGTGGCGCGGCGATCGCGGTCAATGGCAGCGTTTCCGAAGCCGGTTTCGCCGATCGCTTTGTCGGCGCCGCCACGGAGGGATTCGGCGGTCTCGACATCATCGTGAACAACGCCGGCTACACATGGGACTCGACCATCCAGAAGATGACCGATGAGCAGTTCCAGGCCATGCTCGACGTGCACCTGGTGGCGCCGTTTCGCATCCTGCGCGCTGCGGCAGAGCCGATCCGGATCATGGCGAAAAAGGAAGCCGAGGCCGGCCGCGAGGTGTTCCGCAAGGTCGTCAACGTCTCGTCGATCGCCGGGCTCTATGGCAATGCCGGGCAGGCGGCCTATTCGTCGGCAAAGGCGTCGCTGATCGGGTTGACGCGCACCATGTGCAAGGAGTGGGGACGCTACAAGGTCAACGTCAATTGCGTGGCCTTTGGCCTCATCAACACGCGCCTGACCCAGCCGATCGAGGCCCAGCAGAAGACCATCGACGTCGCCGGTCGCGACATCAAGGTCGGCGTGCAGCCCCAGTTGCTTGACGCCATGGCGAGGATGATACCGCTCGGCCGCGGCGGCACGCCGGAAGAGGCCGCCGATGCGGTGTTCCTGTTCTGCAGCCCGGAATCGAACTACATCAGTGGGCAGGTGATCGTCGCCGGCGGCGGTCTCATCATTTGACGCGGGGATCCGATGCAGTATCGCTCTTCGTGGATGACCGAGGAACTGGACGTCTTTCGCGACCAGTTCCGCAAGTTTCTCGCCAGGGATCTCGCCCCGCATGCCGATAAATGGCGAAAGCAGAAGATGGTGGATCGCTCCGCCTGGAGGGCGCTCGGCGATATGGGGGCGTTGCTGCCCAGCGTCCCGGAGGCCTATGGCGGACTTGGCGCTACGTTTGCCTACGACGCCGCGGTGTTCGAGGACATCGAGAGCATCGTCCCGGAGGCGCTGAGCGGCGTGACGGTCTCCAGCGGGATCGTCGCCCATTACATTCTGAACTACGGCTCGGAGGAGCAGAAGCACCGCTGGCTGCCCGGCATGGCGCGCGGCGAACTGATCGGCGCCATTGCGATGACCGAGCCCGGAACCGGCTCCGATCTGCAAAGCGTCCGCACCACCGCGCAACGCAAGGGCAACAGCTACATCATCAACGGCCAGAAGACGTTCATCACCAACGGCCAGACCGCCGACCTGATCGTCGTGGTGGCGCGCACCGGCGGACCGGGCGCCACGGGAATCTCGCTGATCGTTCTGGAGACCGCGGGCAATCCGGGCTTCAAGCGCGGACGCAACCTCGACAAGATCGGCGTGCACGCCTCCGATACGGTGGAATTGTTTTTCGAGGACGCCGTGGCGCCATTCGAAAATCTGCTCGGTGAGGAGGAGGGGCAGGGGTTCAAGCAGTTGATGCAACAATTGCCGCGCGAACGGCTGATCATCGCCGTCGGCGCCGTGGCGTCGATGGAGCGGGCGGTGCGGATCACGGCCGAGTACACCAAGGAGCGCAAGGCGTTCGGCCAGCCGATCATCGAGTTCCAGAACACGGCGTTCAAGCTCGCCGAGCGCAAGACCGAAGCGACCATCGCGCGGGTGTTTCTCGACTGGTGTATCGAGCGGCTGCTTGGCGGCGACCTCGATGCCGTGACCGCGTCGATGGCGAAATGGTGGTGCACGCAAAAGCAGGTCGAGACCGCCGACGAGTGCCTGCAGCTTCACGGCGGCTACGGCTACATGCAGGAATATCCGATAGCGCGGATGTTCGTCGATGCGCGCATTCAGAAGATCTATGGCGGCACCAACGAGATCATGAAGCTCCTGATCGCGCGGTCCCTGTAGCGGGGCGCCGGACCTATCACAATGCCGGCCGGCGTTGCAGCCCGCCGACGACCATGAGCGAGGATAGCATGTCGATGGTTCTCACCGAGCGGCGCGGGTCCGTCGCGATCCTGACGCTCAACAACCCCGCCCAATACAATGCGCTCGCCGGCAGCCTGCTCGGCGATCTGAGCCGGGCGCTCGATGCGGCGATCGGCGATGCGGCGGTGCGCGCGATCGTGTTGACCGGAGCCGGCAAGGGTTTTTGCGCGGGGGCGCAATTGGGCGGCGGCAACACGTTCGAGGCCGGAGCGGGGATCGGCGACAGCATGCGTGCCACCATCAACCCGGTGATCGAGAAGATGCGCGGCTCGCCCAAGCCGGTCGTGGTCGCCGTCAATGGACCGGCCGCTGGCGCGGGCGTCGGCATTGCACTCGCCGGCGACATCGTCGTTGCCGCCCGCTCCGCGCGCTTTGTCCTGAGCTTCGTCCGGCTCGGGGCGGCGCTCGATGCGGGAACCTCATTGTTGCTGCAGCGGTCGATCGGCGTCGCGCGCGCCCGCGCGCTCGCATTGCTCGGTCAGCCGCTCCATGCCGAACAGGCAGAGCAGTGGGGCCTGATCTGGAAAATGGTGGAAGATGGCGAACTGCTCGGCGAGGCCATGGCCATCGCGCAGGCGCTCGCCGATGGCCCGCCCGTCAGCATCGGCCTGATCAAGAACCAGATCGACGCGGCATGGAATGCATCGCTGGAAGCGACGCTGGACAGCGAAGCCTCCTCACAGTCGCGCGCCTTTCGCACCGCGGACCTGCGCGAAGGCGCCGCCGCCTTCGTCGAGAAACGCCCGGCGCGTTTTACCGGCCAATAGAGCATGATCCGAACACGCGTGGCTCCGTTGCGGCGTCGCCACCCACGGTTCCGGTCGCGCTCTCGGCCATATCGCGGTCACCGCCATTCCTCCAGCAGCGCCTGCGCCAGCCCCTTCTGCCGGTCGGGCAGGCCGCGGTTGCGGGCTTCCTGTTCCAGCGCTGCGGTGGCTTCGAGGTGAACGCGGAAATGCGCGGCGTTCTGTTCGACGCCGCCGGCCGTGGGATCGTTGCCGAACACCACCTGCTGACAGCGCGCAAGGGATCTCGACGTGAAGGCGCGGCACGACAGCGGGCGCACGTCATAGACCGTGCAGCGTTCGTCGGTGCCAAGCAGCGGGCAGCGCAGCCGCAGCGTGGCCGGATCGGCGGCGGCGGCTATGG
>LNAP01001429.1_pt1 | contig 10778 bp, 9 predicted proteins | sample 602601 | NCBI WGS metagenome assembly LNAP01 (sample SAMN02440304, study PRJNA202911) | soil metagenome | biome: Subtropical and temperate rainforests or woodlands; isolation source: soil samples (1 kg each in a 20% v/v slurry with milli Q water) were... ...
AGGCGAAGCGTGGGGCGTCCGTGGGGAATCGGGTTAGGATGCATCCATGGACCTGACGGGGCTGCAGGGCCTGATGGAGCTTCCCGGCATCGTCACCGCCGACTCGCTGACCTTCGACGGCAAGGACATGCTCAAGCTGAGCAACCGCCAGCGCCGGCAGATCGTCGGCAAAGACCTGGCGATGGTGTTCCAGGACCCGATGACCGCGCTGAACCCCAGCTACACCGTGGGTTTCCAGATTGAAGAAGTGCTGCGCCTGCACCTGAAAATGTCCGGCAAGCAAGCGCGCAAGCGGGCCATTGAACTGCTGGAAAAGGTCGAGATCCCTGGCGCCTCCAGCCGTATGGATGCCTACCCGCACCAACTGTCCGGCGGCATGAGCCAGCGTGTGGCAATTGCCATGGCGATTGCCGGCGAACCAAAACTGCTGATCGCCGACGAACCCACCACCGCCCTGGACGTGACCATCCAGGCGCAGATCATGGAACTGCTGCTGGCTCTGCAAAAAGAACAGAACATGGGCCTGGTGCTGATCACCCACGACCTCGCAGTCGTCGCGGAAACCGCTCAGCGCGTGTGCGTAATGTACGCCGGCCAAGCGGTGGAAGTCGGCCAGGTGCCCGGCCTGTTCGACGTGCCGGCGCACCCGTACAGCGAAGCGTTGCTGGCGGCGATCCCGGAACACAGCATGGGCGCCGCCCGTCTGTCGACCTTGCCGGGCATCGTCCCCGGTCGGTATGACCGCCCGCAAGGCTGCCTGCTGTCGCCACGCTGCCCATATGTGCAGGACAGCTGCCGCCAGACCCGTCCGACCCTGGACCCGCAAGCCCACAGCCTTGTGCGCTGCTTCTACCCCTTGAACCAGGAGGTGGCGTAATGGCCGTCGTTCTTACCGCCCGCGACCTGACCCGTCATTACGAAGTGTCCCGTGGCCTGTTCAAGGGCCACGCCACCGTGCGCGCCCTCAATGGCGTGTCGTTCGAGCTGGAAGCCGGCAAGACCCTCGCCATCGTGGGTGAGTCGGGGTGTGGCAAATCCACCCTGGCCCGGGCGCTGACGCTGATTGAAGAGCCGTCGTCCGGCTCGTTGAAAATCGCCGGCCAGGAAGTCGCCGGCGCCGACAAGGCCCAGCGCAAACAACTGCGCAAAGACGTGCAGATGGTGTTCCAGAGCCCCTATGCCTCGTTGAATCCGCGGCAGAAAGTCGGTGATCAACTGGGCGAGCCGCTGTTGATCAACACCAACCTGTCCGCCGCCGAACGCCGCGAAAAAGTGCAGGCGATGATGAAGCAAGTGGGCCTGCGCCCTGAGCATTATCAGCGTTACCCGCACATGTTCTCCGGTGGCCAGCGCCAGCGCATTGCCCTGGCCCGCGCCATGATGCTGCAACCCAAGGTGCTGGTGGCGGATGAACCGACCTCGGCCCTCGACGTGTCGATCCAGGCCCAGGTGCTCAACCTGTTTATGGACCTGCAGCAGCAGTACAACACGGCCTACGTGTTCATTTCCCACAACCTGGCGGTGGTGCAACACGTTGCCGACCACGTGATGGTGATGTACCTCGGTCGCCCGGTGGAAATGGGCGCGAAGAACGACATCTACGAGCGCCCGCTGCACCCTTACACCCAGGCGCTGCTGTCGGCCACCCCGACCATTCACCCGGACCCGAACAAGCCAAAGATCAAGATCGTCGGCGAGCTGCCCAACCCGCTTAACCCGCCCTCCGGCTGCGCGTTCCATAAGCGCTGCCCGTATGCCACCGAGCGCTGCAGCAGTGAAGAGCCGCTGCTGCGCGAACTGGACAACCGCCAAGTGGCTTGCCATCACGCGGAGCAGTTCGTGGCCTAACCCCCTGTAGGGGTGGGCTTGTGTGGGAGCGGGCTTGCCCGCGATAGCATCAGCGCGGTTTAACTGACAGTGCGAAGCCCTATCCCACACAAGCCCTCTCCCACAGGGCGATACAGCGTTGTACAGCCTCTCCCGCCAGATTGCGCATCAGTCTGGCGGGAGGGGCTTTTTTGTTTTTAGCAAAGTGTAAAAGTTGTAAATGACATTTACTTGTATTTGATAATGACTAGCATTCCGGCGCACAGAGGGCGCCGAATCCTGCTGGAAGGCAGTTCTGGTGCATCTCGCTCAGTTGCCACCTTCCCTAAAGGATTCTGCGGACATGTCACCTCGATTCAGGCTCAGCCATTTCTCCCTGGCGTTTATCGCCGCCCTCTCGTCTCCCGCACTGCTGGCGGATACCTTGGAAAGAGAACACGGCAAAGTGCCGGTAGCCGCTACCGACCTGCCCGTCGACGGCACCTCCCAAGCCCTGGAGTTGAGCGAAACACGAATCCTGGGCACCGCTGCCGAAGAACTCAAACAAGCCCCCGGCGTGTCGATCATCACCGCCGAAGACATCAAGAAACGCCCGCCGACCAACGACCTGTCGGACATCATCCGCCGTGAACCGGGCGTCAACCTCAGTGGCAACAGCTCCAGCGGCAGCCGAGGCAACAACCGCCAGATCGACCTGCGCGGCATGGGCCCGGAAAACACCCTGATCCTGATCGATGGCAAGCCCTCGACCTCGCGCAACGCCGTGCGCTACGGCTGGAGCGGCGACCGTGACACCCGTGGCGAAACCAACTGGGTGCCGGCCGAAGAGGTCGAACGCATTGAAATCCTGCGTGGCCCGGCGGCTGCTCGCTACGGCTCCGGGGCCATGGGCGGGGTGATCAACATCATCACCAAGCGCCCCACCGACCAGTTGCACGGCTCGCTGACCACCTACGTGTCGCTGCCCGAAGACGATGCCGAAGGCATGAGCAAACGCACCAACTTCAACCTCAGCGGCCCGTTGAGCGACACCTTGGCGTTCCGGGTGTATGGCGGCCTGAACAAGACCGATGCCGATGACTCCACCATCAACCAGGCCGAGCAGGCTAGCGCAGACTCGCTGGTCGCCGGCCGCGAGGGTGTGCGCAACAAGGACGTCAACGGTTTGCTCAGTTGGCAATTCACCCCCGAGCAGACCCTGGACCTGGAAGCCAGCTACAGCCGTCAGGGCAATATCTTCGCCGGCGACACCATGCTCAACGGCGGCGGTGTATTCGTGAACAGCCTGGTCGGCAAGGAAACCAGCGTGATCCAGCGCAGCAGTTTCTCCGCCACCCACCGTGGCGAGTTCGACTGGGGCTCGACCATGGCATCGCTGAGCCACGACCTGACCCGCAACGCACGCCTCAACGAAGGCCTGGCGGGTTCCGGCGAGGGCGCGCCCTCCGCCACCGCTGGCCGTTTCGAATCGCGGCTGCGCAACACCCGGGCCACGGCCGAGGTCAACCTGCCCCTGAGTTTCGGCACCGAGCAGGTGCTGACCCTGGGCAGCGAATACCTCTACGAGTCGATGAACGATCCGGGGTCGCTGCGCCCACAAAGCTACGACCCTGGCACAGGTGGCGTACCGAGCATTCCGGGGATGAGCCGCAGCAGCACCAAGACCACGGCCTCCAGCTATGCGCTGTTCGCCGAGGACAACATCGAAGTCGGCAGCAAGACCATCATCACCCCCGGCCTGCGCTACGACGATCATGAAGAGTACGGCGGCAACTGGAGCCCGAGCCTCAACGCCTCGCACCAACTGACCGATGAGCTGAGCCTCAAGGGCGGTATTGCCCGCGCCTACAAGACGCCCAACCTGTACCAGTCCAACCCCAACTACTTGCTGTACAGCCGTGGCAACGGTTGCAACGCCAGCGAAGCCAACTCCGGCGGCTGCTACCTGGTGGGTAACCCGGACCTGAAACCGGAAATCAGCGTCAACAAGGAAATCGGCCTGGCCTATGACAAAGGCACCTGGCGCACCAGCGCGACCTACTTCCGTAATGACTACAAGAACAAAATCAACGCCAGCAACACCGCCGCCTACCGCCTGGACGGCGGGCGCCGCGTGCTGGAGTGGGAAAACAGCGGGGCGGCACTGGTGCAGGGGGTCGAGGGCAACCTGTTCATGACCCTGCGCGACGACCTGGACTGGAACACCAACCTGACCTACATGATCGACTCCAAGGACAAGGACACCGGCGAACCGCTGAGCGTCATTCCCAAGTACACGGTCAACACCACTCTGGACTGGCAGGCCACCGACAAGCTGTCGTTCCAGGTCAGCGGCACCTACTACGGCAAGCAGGAGGCGCCGACCCTCAACTCCCGCAGCGCCAACCGCTATGATCGCAGCGCCCAACAGGATGTGGACCCGTACGGTTTGATGGGGTTGAGCAGCGGCTACGAGTTCACCAAGAACCTGAGTGTGCGCGTGGGCATCGAGAACCTGCTGGACAAGCGCCTGTATCGCAAAGGCAATGCTGACGATGCCGGTGCCCAGACGTATAACGAACCGGGTCGGGCTTACTTTGCGTCGGTGACGGCTTCGTTCTAAGGGCCATGCTATTGAAGGTCTTTGAATAGTCAGCTGTATCTGGACACTTTGGCGAGGGGACAAATCCCCTCGCCACCAGTGGGTGTTACCTTTAATTAAGCGTTAGCAATTACCGTTTATTCGCGAGCAAACCAACGACAAGTCCGACATTAAAAACAGCACTATCGCCCACCAACAAAGCAAACTTTCCGCAACTTGTAACTACCATGTTTCCGCAATTGCGCAACGCAATCTCAGAAGAATAAAGTCCGCCAGCTACAACTTCCTATATTCTTTGCGAGAACTGTCATGAGAGAAATTTCAAAATCTCTGAAAAAGCTGCTGTCTGATATCTACGAGGACGGCGATGTGTCGCTGATGGAGTTCAAGGCCTTGCAGGTTGAATCCGACCTGCGTTGGGGAAGGGTGGTCGATGAACTGGGGAAAAACAATACATTGCTGGCATTTCAAAGTTCGATGGATGTTGCCATGCACTTATTGTTTTTGAGCCTGAATTACATAAAGGACCAGGAAATCACTGATGTGGGCGAAGCCATTGTCAAGGATGCAATAGCCGCACAAGTTGAAACGCTAATGGCCGGCGCTGAACTGTCCCTTAAACAACTTAAAGTTGGCCCCAACACCCGGTAATCTACCGCAAAAAAAGGCGAAGCCATCACAGCTTCGCCTTTTTTATGCCGCTAACCCTTAGTGGTGTTCGCGGGTCGCACGGAATTTCACATCCGGCCAGCGCTCTTCCATCAACGCCAGGTTCACCCGGGTAGGCGCCAGGTAGGTCAGGTGGCCACCGCCGTCGATGGCGAGGTTTTCCACGGCCTTGTTGGAGAATTCCTCCAACTTCTTCTTGTCACTGCAATCAATCCAGCGTGCCGAGTACACCGTGATCGGCTCGTAGGAGCATTCGACCTTGTATTCCTCTTTCAAGCGGCTGGCCACCACATCGAACTGCAGCACACCCACGGCGCCGAGGATGATGTCGTTGCTGCGCTCGGGGAAGAACACCTGGGTGGCGCCCTCTTCCGCCAATTGCTGCAGACCTTGGCGCAGTTGCTTGGATTTCAGCGGGTCGCGCAGGCGTACGCGGCGGAACAGTTCCGGGGCGAAGTGCGGAATACCGGTGAAGCTCAGGGCTTCGCCTTCGGTGAAGGTGTCGCCGATCTGGATGGTGCCGTGGTTGTGCAAACCGATGATGTCGCCGGCAAACGCTTCTTCCAGCTGCTCACGCTCCGAGGAGAAGAACGTCAGGGCGTCGCCGATGCGTACGTCCTTGCCGGTGCGTACGTGGCGCATCTTCATGCCTTTTTCGTACTTGCCGGAGCAGATACGCATAAAGGCGATACGGTCGCGGTGCTTGGGGTCCATGTTCGCCTGGATCTTGAACACAAAACCGCTGAACTTCTCTTCAACCGGCTCCACGGTACGCTCGTTGGCAACCCGCGCCAGTGGTTTCGGTGCCCAATTGACCACCGCATCCAGTACGTGGTCGACGCCGAAGTTGCCCAGGGCGGTACCGAAGAACACCGGGGTCAGTTGCCCGTCGAGGAATTCCTGCTGGTTGAACTCATGGCAGGCGCCCTGCACCAGTTCCAGTTGGTCGACGAAGCGCTCGTACTCGTCACCCAGGTGGGCGCGGGCCTCATCGGAGTCGAGTTTCTCGATGATCTTCACATCGGTGCGTTCGTGACCGTGGCCGGCGGTGTAGACAATGATGTAGTCGTCGGCCAGGTGGTACACGCCCTTGAAGTCGCGGTAGCAACCAATCGGCCAGGTGATCGGCGCGGCCTTGATCTTCAGGACGGCTTCGATTTCATCCAGCAGTTCGATCGGGTCGCGGATGTCACGGTCGAGTTTGTTGATAAAGCTGACGATCGGCGTATCGCGCAGGCGGCACACGTCCATCAGCGCGATGGTGCGTGGCTCGACGCCCTTACCGCCGTCGAGGACCATCAAGGCCGAGTCCACCGCGGTCAGGGTGCGGTAGGTATCTTCGGAGAAGTCTTCATGGCCCGGGGTGTCGAGCAGGTTGACCATGTGGTCGCGATAGGGGAACTGCATGACCGACGTGGTAATGGAAATACCCCGTTGTTTCTCCATCTCCATCCAGTCAGAGGTGGCATGGCGATCGGATTTGCGGGATTTCACCGTGCCGGCCACTGCGATCGCCTTGCCCATCAGCAGGAGCTTTTCGGTGATGGTGGTTTTACCGGCATCGGGGTGGGAAATAATGGCGAAAGTGCGGCGTTTCGCGACTTCGGCGGCCTGGTGGGTCATGGGAAATCGCCTGGCAGGTGAGTCAAAAAAGGGCGGCGAGTATAGCGCAAACCCAGGGTGCCGGACCACCGTTCACCCGGTTGGGGGTGGCTAAATACTGCCAAGTATGGAACCTTTTAAAAGGTAGAGACGTCCACTCCCCTGCAACCGCACTCGAAACAGGGGCTGAAAAATCAGCAAGTTAGCCTGACGAGGCTGCGCTCATGGCTTGACCTCATGCCGCTTTTGCCGGCATGGGCGAGCTGCTTTTCGCGACCACATTCAACGGCAGCCAGCAGTGGCATGCCACGCAGGAATGTGTTCGCCGACAGAAGAAAAAAGGAGTCCGCCTGTGGCTATTCGCTATGGCAAAGGGCTGATAGGAGGAGCGGTTGTCGTCGCTCTCCTGGCCCTGCTGATCCACTGGATCGGCATCAACACCATCGAACTGTACCGCGACGATTTGTTGTTTTACCTGCAAGCTCACCTGATTCTCGTCCTAGTCTCCATGCTGGCCGCCCTGATTGTGGGCCTCCCCGCCGGTATCCTGCTCAGCCGCCCGAACATGGTCGGGCGCGCCGAACGCTTCATGCAGATCTTCAACATCGGCAACACCGTCCCTCCCCTGGCCGTACTGGCCATCGCCCTCGGCGTCCTCGGCATCGGCAGCGGCCCGGCGATCTTCGCGCTGTTCCTCGCTTCATTGCTGCCCATCGTGCGCAACACCTACGAAGGCCTGAAAAACGTCCAGGGCTCGCTGAAAGAAGCCGCCACCGGCATCGGCATGACCCCGCGCCAGGTGCTGTTTCGCGTCGAGTTGCCGAACGCCGTGCCGATCATCATCGGCGGCGTGCGCGTGGCCCTGGCGATCAACGTCGGCACCGCGCCGCTGGCATTCCTGATCGGCGCCAACAGCCTGGGCAGCCTGATCTTCCCCGGCATCGCCCTGAACAATCAGCCGCAATTGCTGCTCGGCGCCGCGTGTACCGCGCTGTTGGCCCTGCTGCTCGACGGTCTGGTGACCATGGGCAGCCGCCTCTGGCTGGAACGCGGAGTGCGTGCGTCTTAAGGCTCGGCAAAGGAATTCACATGAAAAAACTGACATTGATATTGAGCTGCGTCCTGCTGTTTGCAGGGGTTGCGCAAGCCGCTGAAAAACCGGTCATCCGCATCGGCGCACGGGTGTTCACTGAACAGACCCTGCTCGCCGAAATCACTTCCCAGTACCTGCGCACCAAGGGTTACGACACCCGCGTGACCGGCGGCCTGGGCAGCAACCTGGCGCGCAGTGCCCAGGAAAGCGGGCAACTGGACCTGATCTGGGAATACACCGGCGTGTCGCTGGTGGCCTACAACCATGTGGACGAGAAGCTCGACAGCGAACAGTCCTACGCTCGGGTGAAAGAACTCGACGCGAAAAAAGGCCTGGTCTGGCTTTCGCCATCGAAATTCAGCAACACCTACGCGCTGGCATTGCCTGAGAACGTGGCCCAGGAATTCCCGCAGATCAACACGATCAGCGATCTGACCCAAGCCCTCGCGGAAAAAACCAAGGCCACGCGCCTGGTGGCCCTGGACACCGAGTTCGCCAACCGTTCCGACGGCATGGGCGGCATGGTCAAGCTCTACGACATGAACCTGACCCGCAAAAACACCCGGCAGATGGACGCCGGGCTGGTCTACACCGCGTTGCGTAACGGCCAGGTGTTTGCCGGCCTGGTGTACACCACTGACGGGCGCCTGAATGCCTTCAAATTGAAGCTGCTCGAAGACGACAAGCACTACTTCCCGGACTACACCGCCGCGCCGGTGGTGCGTCAGGTGTACCTGGACGCTCATCCGCAACTGGCCGCCGATCTGAAGCCACTGGCCGCACTGTTTGACGATACAACCATGCGCGAACTGAACGCGCGGGTCGACGTCGACCATGAAAGCCCATCCGCCGTCGCCGCCGACTTCCTGCGCCAGCATCCACTCAACTAAGAGGAGAAGACATGGAATTTTTAAACGCCTTTTCCCATCTTGATTGGGCCCAAGTCCTGCACCTGACCTGGCAGCACATCACCCTGGTCGGCATTGCCGTGATCCTCGCGATTGTCGTCGGCGTGCCCCTCGGCGTGCTGATGACCCGCTTCCCGAGCCTGGCCGGCCCGCTGCAAGCCAGCGCCACTGTGCTGCTGACCGTGCCGTCCATCGCCCTGTTTGGCCTGCTGCTGCCGTTCTACTCCAAATTCGGCCAGGGCCTGGGGCCAATGCCGGCGATCACCGCCGTGTTCCTCTACTCCCTGCTGCCGATCATGCGTAACACCTACCTGGCCCTGACCGGCGTGGAACCGGGCATCCGCGAAGCCGCCAAAGGCATCGGCATGACCTTCGGCCAGCGCCTGCGCATGGTCGAACTGCCCATCGCCGTACCGGTGATCCTCGCCGGTGTACGCACCGCCGTGGTGATGAACATCGGCGTGATGACCATCGCCGCCACCATCGGCGCCGGCGGCCTGGGTGTACTTATTCTGGCTTCCATCAGCCGCAGCGACATGTCGATGCTGATCGTCGGCGCCGTGCTGGTCAGTCTCCTGGCCATCTTCGCCGACGGCTGCAACGCTCGCTGACTCCAAAAGGACTGCTCAAATGATCGAACTTCAACACCTGACCAAGACTTTCCAAAGCAACGGCAAGACTGTCTCCGCCGTGAACGACGTAAGCCTGACCGTCAACGAAGGCGAGATTTGCGTATTCCTCGGCCCCTCGGGCTGCGGCAAGAGCACCACGCTGAAAATGATCAACCGCCTGATCAAGCCCACCTCGGGCAAGATCCTGATCAACGGCGAAGACACCACCGACCTCGACGAAGTGACCCTGCGTCGCAACATCGGCTACGTGATCCAGCAGATCGGCCTGTTCCCGAACATGACCATCGAGGAAAACATCGTGGTCGTGCCCAAGTTGCTGGGCTGGGACAAGCAGAAATGCCACGACCGCGCCCGCGAGTTGATGAGCATGATCAAGCTCGAGCCCAAGCAGTACCTGCACCGCTACCCGCGTGAGCTGTCCGGTGGCCAGCAACAGCGCATCGGCGTGATCCGGGCGCTGGCGGCGGATGCACCGTTGCTGCTGATGGATGAGCCGTTCGGCGCGGTCGACCCGATCAACCGCGAGATGATCCAGAACGAGTTCTTCGAGATGCAGCGCGCGCTGAACAAGACCGTGATCATGGTCAGCCACGACATCGACGAAGCCATCAAGCTGGGTGACAAGATCGCCATCTTCCGCGCCGGCAAACTGCTGCAGATCGACCACCCGGACACCCTGCTGGCGCACCCGGCGGATGAGTTCGTCAGCAACTTCGTCGGCCAGGACAGCACCCTCAAGCGTCTGCTGCTGGTAAAAGCCGAAGACGCGGCAGACAACGCCCCGTCGGTCAGCCCGGAAACCCCGGTGGCCGATGCCCTGGAGCTGATGGACGAACTCGACCGCCGCTATGTGGTGGTCACCTGCGCCGACAACAAGGCGCTGGGCTATGTGCGCCGTCGCGACCTGCACCGTCAGACCGGCACTTGCGGTCAATACCTGCGCGAATTCAACGCCACGGCCGCGTATGACGAGCACTTGCGCATCCTGTTGTCGCGCATGTACGAGTTCAACCGTTCATGGTTGCCGGTGATGGACGCCGAGCGGGTGTTTTTGGGCGAAGTGACCCAGGAATCGATTGCCGAGTACCTGAGCTCCGGCAAGTCGCGCGGGGGCAAGACCAGTATCGTTTCGCCCGCCGAGACCGCCCTGGCCTGATCTGACACAACACGCTTAAAACTGTGGGAGGGGGCTTGCCCCCGATGGCGGTGTATCAGTCAATATATTCATGACTGACACACTGCCATCGGGGGCAAGCCCCCTCCCACATTTGGTCCGTGGTGTGTCAGGGAAATCCCCCTGATTATCCGCCTGCGGGGAACATCAATCCGTCACACCGGTCGGTTACATAAGTAGCTGCACCCGGTCCCGCGACGAACGCGTGCAAAAACGCGACATTTTTAGTTGATCTCAAGCCCCTCACGCCCTAAAGTTCGCGCCGAACGTCCATGCTGGAAACGATCCATCC
>LNAP01005857.1_pt1 | contig 10778 bp, 9 predicted proteins | sample 602601 | NCBI WGS metagenome assembly LNAP01 (sample SAMN02440304, study PRJNA202911) | soil metagenome | biome: Subtropical and temperate rainforests or woodlands; isolation source: soil samples (1 kg each in a 20% v/v slurry with milli Q water) were... ...
GTGGTGAGCGGCACCACCCGCACCGAAATGCCGGGCGCCTCGCGCTCCATGATCTCTACCAGCCCGGGCACCAGCGTGGCGGCAGTGGCATCGGACATGGCCAGCACAAAGGTGGATGTGGCCGTGGCGGGCTCGAACAGGCCGGGCGCCAGCGACTCCTGCAACTGCGCCAGCGCCTCGCGCACCGGGGGCCACAGCGCCAGCGCCCGGTGGGTGGGCTCTACACCGTGGCCGCTGCGCACCACCAGGTCGTCCCCGAGCACGTCGCGCAGGCGCCGCAGGGCATTGCTGACGGCCGGTTGCGTGAGCGACAGCTTGTGCGCGGCCCGTGTCAGGCTGCGCTCTGCCATCACCTCGTCAAAGACACGCAACAGGTTCAGATCGAGCGAGCGGAAATTCACGGGGACCATGCGACCGAAGTATCACTGATATGAATGAATTGGATTCACAATATAAAGTTGAAAGATCACAGGGTAAACCCTAGTATTCCCTCACCGCCCGGCAATCTCGCCAAAAGCGTTTGGAAAGGGACCTCGAAATGACCAGTTTCGTACACGTGGATTACCCCACACAACACCCCGGCGTGGTCCGGGCAGAAAACGCCATCGCGGCGTTGAAGAACGCCGTCGCAGGTTTCGATGGTGCGCGGGGCGCTGCCTCCTTGATGCTGGCTGCGGTGGTTGCCGCGCTGCTCGTCGTGGCCAACCAGGTGATCGACACCTGGGGTGACGGTCATCTGCTGGCCGCCTGGATGGTGCTGTGGGTGGTGGCATTTGCGGCCATCGCCTTGCTTGCCACGCCCGCCCGCCGCGTATCCGTGGCGCTGCGTTCGGGCTACAAGGCCTGGATGGAAAGCCGCCGCCAAACCGCTGAAGACCAGCGCACCTGGAATGCCGCCCTGCAGGATGCCCGCATGATGGCCGACCTGAGCCGTGCCATGAGCGCCGCTGCCACGCAGGATATCCGCAAGTATTACTGAGCACTTTACAGTTGCCATGCGCACCCGCTCGTGCCGGGTAGCGCAGCACTAGAAGCCGTGGCACTGTCCACGGTTTTTTTATTTCACCATGACGTCAGCACCAAATTTGGCTGACGTTCGCTGAGGCTCGCCACAGCGATTTTCCTAGGGAGCAAGCGGGTTCACCATATGCCGATGCTTTCCGTAACCCGCTCCGCTTTTCCTTCGCTTGGCTCCCAGCCGACACCTGGAAATCGGGGTTTCTCTAGGAATCGCATGGCCAAGATCACCAAGTCCGCAGTCGACGTGGCACAACCCCAGGCGCAGCCCGTCGAACTGCGCGATACCCTGGTGCCCGGCTTCCTGTGCAGAACTACACCAGCAGGTCGCAAGGTGTTCATGCTCCAGTACCGCACGAATGCGGGTGAACGCCGCAAGCCTGCTTTGGGCTTGTACGGGGAACTGACCGTCGAACAGGCCCGCTCGCTGGCCCAGAACGGGCTGGCCGAGGTTCGCCGGGGCGGAGACCCTGGCGGCGACAAGGCATAGGCGCGTCAGGCACCCACAGTCAAGGAACTGTGCACGAAGTTCATGGAGGACTACCCCCAAGCAGCGCAACAAGCCCGGCACGCAGCATGGCTACCTGCGCAACGAGATACTCGCCAGCGGGCGCTTTGCCATGCGGGACGACGGCATGGGTTTCAGGCTGGTGCCATGGAAGCCAATGATTGAGCAGCGGTTGAAACGGTGGCCGCCTTCGCGATAAAGCATCGCCCCCGCTCGATCGTCCAGCATGCAGCGACCGTCAAAGACGTCGCCAATTTGCCTGCCACCCAATGCAGATAGGCGGGCGAATGGCAATGGAGCTCCGACACCTCCGCTGTTTCTTTGCTGTCGCGAAGAACTTCACTTCGCTCGCGCTGCCGAGCGACTGCACGTTGAGCAGTCGCTACTGTCGCGGGCGATCAAGGAACTGGAATACCACCTCGCCTTCAGGTTGCCTGCCCAGCCAACCTGAAGGTGGAGGACCTTGACCGTTTCGCGGTGCTGCACGCACAGACTTATGGCGAAGCGGTAGATACAGTGGCGTTGATCCCGCACGTGCTGGATGCGTTCATGGCAAGGGATCAAGCCTTCACGAAAACTCGCCGAGTGGAGGGTGTCAGCTCACAGGTTGCCCACGCCGCCATCAACCTGTAGTTCCGTGCCGACGACAAAGCTGGACTCGTCAGAAGCCAGGAATACGGCCGCTTTGGCCAATTCCCACGGCGTGCCCATGCGGCCGATGGGAACGAGGTCTTTGATCTGCCCGCGCAAGGCTTCCTCCTGTTGCGGCGGCAGGCCCAGCTTGCCCAGCGCCGCCGTCTCGGTCGGACCTGGACTCAAGCCATTGACTCGGATGCCGCGTGACCATAATTCACCCGATAGGGTGCGTGCCAGGGAGAGCAACCCCGCCTTGCTCGCGGCATAGGCACTGCTTTGCGGTAGACCGATGTGCGCGCTGACCGAGCCGCAAAGGATCACGGACGACGGATTCGCCAGCAAGGGCAACAAGGACTGGACGAGGAAGAACGGGCCCTTGAGGTTGATGCCCATGAGCCGGTCGTAAGCGGCTTCGTCCCAGTCCTGCAACGGGCGGTGGGTTACGTCGCCAGCGTTCGCATACAGCACATCGAGGCGCGGCCACTGCTGCGCAATCCGTGCCGCCAGCGCGCCCTGACCGGCGATGTCGCCGGCATCGCTCTGGAGCAGCAGCACCGAGTCGCCCAGTTCCCGGCCCGCAGTCGACAGGGCGGCTTCGCTGCGCCCGGTGATCGCTACCGTGGCACCTTCTGCCAAGAACTGGCGCGCGGTTTCCAGTCCGATGCCACTGGTGCCTCCCGTGATCAGTGCGTATTTGTCTTGAAGTCGTGACATGCCGTGTTTTCCTGAAAAAGTCAAAAGCGGGATTGTTAAACTAATAGTATCTTTTGCATAGTAGGCACGTTATAGGTACTAAAGGAGAAAATGGATAGCTATGACAGTTCTCAAAAAAACGCGGCTGCCAGTAATTTCCGCTGAAATCCGCCCTACCGAACGCTGCCCGATGGTGGACTTCGTGAACCTGATCTCCGGCAAGTGGGCCATCCCCATCCTGTACCGGCTGATCGTCATCGATGCACCCGTGCGCTTCAGCAATCTTCAGCGAGCAGTGGCACCGATCACGCAGAAGGAACTCACCCGGCAACTCCGCCTGTTCGAGCAACGAGGGCTGGTTTGCCGCACGATCTACGCCGAAGTACCCCCACGGGTGGAATATGAAGTCACCGAGTTGGGCAAGACGTTGCGGGCCACATTGGACTCCCTGGCCGGCTGGATGCGGGTCCATGGGGATCGGTTGGTGCGCGAGTGAGGCGACTCCATAGGCATCCGAACCACACCCACCTGATGGACCGAACCTTGCCAGTTGCTGGGCCGCGCTCATGGCGGAGCGCCTTACTACTGTTGACTCAGACCTCCAATTGATTCCGTGTCTCGGCACACGCTGGAACAGGCTGTAGCTCAGCGCTTCGCGCGGTTTATCAAAAGAATTTTGACGTGGCCTTTTGCCTGAACCTTGGACAGCAAACTCACAATACGGGACAAGCGATGATCGGACCTTGAATAGTCGTCGTCCCCAAACGCCCTGGGCCACCTGCTCGGTCCAATCATTCCCGAAAACGTCCTGAATCCCGCCAAGATCTTTGCGCTGTGAGCGCTATTATTTAAATAGCTAGTGGCGCTTTTGCCTATTGGACATGGCCTCGGTTTGACCTGAAAATCACCATCGCGCCTCGAACGATCTCATCCGTTCGACCCGCCAAGGAAGCGATCCATTCACCAACGAAGGAGTCCATCATGAAGCAATATGGCGCAGAGTTCTTGGGTACGTTCTGGCTTGTTCTGGGGGGTTGCGGCAGTGCGGTCCTGGCCGCTGCGTTCCCGGGTGTCGGCATCGGTCTGCATGGCGTGTCGATGGCTTTCGGGCTCACCGTGCTCACCATGGCCTTCGCCATTGGCCACATATCGGGCTGCCATCTCAACCCCGCTGTGTCCATCGGGCTATGGGCAGGCGGCCGTTTTCCGGCGAATCGACTTCTGCCCTACATCGTGGCGCAGGTCCTGGGGGCCATCGCTGCGGGCGCGGTCCTGTACGTGATTGCCAGCGGAGCGCCGGGGTTTGATGTGGCAAAGGGATTCGCCTCCAACGGTTATGGCGAACACTCTCCGGGTGGATATTCTTTGGTCGCCGCCTTGGTGACGGAAGTCGTCATGACCCTGTTTTTCCTGCTTGTCATCCTTGGCGCCACCGACAAGCGGGCACCGGCCGGATTCGCCCCCATCGCCATTGGCCTTGCGCTCACGCTCATTCACCTCATCAGCATTCCGGTGACCAACACCTCGGTCAACCCGGCACGCAGCACCGGCGTGGCCGTTTTTGTCGGCGGCTGGGCGGTGGCGCAGCTGTGGCTCTTCTGGGTGGCACCGATCGTGGGGGCACTGCTTGGCGCCGTGACCTATCGGGCCATCGCCAGCGAGCAAAGCTGAATACCTGGACGGCCCCCTCTTTCGACGAATCCGCGGCCATTGCGGCACCCCTTCCGCCGTGCCGCGACAATCACGGGCCCGGCGAACCCGCTCGGGTGGAAACTTCATTCATCCGCCATCGCCGCCATCGGCCCCACTTTCTGGAACCCCTCATGACCCGTTCGTCCCCTTCGATTCGCACGCTCATCAAAGCAGTGCTGGCCAGCGCCGTTCTCGCCCTTGGCAGCCTGGCGCAGGCCCAGACGGTCTTCAAGATCACTGCGATTCCCGATGAATCGCCCACCGAGCTGGCGCGCAAGGCCGCGCCGCTGGTGAAATATCTGGAGCAGAAGCTGGGCACCAAGGTGGAGTTCACCCCGGTGTCCGACTACGCCGCCGCCGTGGAGGCGCTGGCCAACAAGCAGGTGGACATGGCCTGGTATGGCGGCTTCACCTTTGTGCAGGCCAGCATCCGTTCGGGCGGCAAGGTGGTGCCCCTGGTGCAGCGCGAAGAGGATGAAAAATTCCGCTCGGTCTTCATCAGCGGCGACCCGGCCATCCAGTCGCTGGCCGACCTGAAGGGCAAGACCGTGAGCTTTGGCTCGCAGTCCAGCACCTCGGGCCACCTGATGCCGCGCAGCTACCTGCTGCAGGCGCAGATCGACCCCGACAAGGACTTCCGGCGCGTGGCCTACTCGGGTGCGCACGATGCCACCATTGCCGCCGTGGCCTCGGGCAAGGTGGACGCGGGCGCGCTCAACATCTCGGTGTGGGAGAAGTTCGTGGCCGACAAGAAGGTGGACACCGCCAAGGTGAAGGTGATCTTCACCACCCCGGCCTACTTTGACTACAACTGGACGGTGCACAGCGACATGCCAGTGGCCCAGCGCGAAAAATTGACCAAGGCGTTTCTGGACCTGAGCCGCAACACCCCCGAAGGCAAGGAAATTCTGGACCTGCAGCGCGCCACGCGCTTCATTCCCACCCAGGCCAGCAATTACAAGGGCATCGAAACCGCAGCGCGCAGCGCGGGCCTGATCAAGTGAAGGTGATTGCTCTGCTTTTGATAGCTACTAGCGCTTATCAATCAAGCGCTACAGCCTGATTTGACTATGAAACTGGTGCTGCACAACTCCACCGTGCGCCACCCGGCCGCACGCGCCGGTGCACCAGCAGCGCTGCGCGGCCTGGATCTGGTGGTGGCGCAGGGCGAGCAACTGGCCGTGATCGGCCCTTCGGGCGCGGGCAAGACCACGCTGCTGCAGCTGCTGGCCTGCGCACAGCGGCCCGATCAGGGCAGCTTGCAGCTCGATGGGATCGACCCCTGGGCATTGCCGCGCCGCGCATTGCAGCGCCTGCGCGGCCGCCTGTTTCTGGCCCCCCAGGTGCCGCCGCTGCCACCCCGACAGCGTGTGGTGACGGCGGTGCTGGCGGGGCGCCTGCCGCACGAAAACCTGTGGGCCAGCCTGCGCAGCCTGGTCTATCCCACGGGCATCGGGCTGGCCGAGCAGGCGTTGACCCGTTTTGACGTGGCCGACAAGCTGTTCGACCGGGTGGACCGGCTCTCGGGCGGCGAGCGCCAGCGGGTGGGCCTGGCCCGCGCGCTGCTGGGCGACGTGCGGCTGCTGGTGCTCGACGAGCCGAACGCCAGCCTCGACGAAGAGGGCGAGCGGGCGCTGATCGAAGCGCTCGACGCGCTCAAGGGGCGCGGCGCGACGGTGGTGACCGTCTCTCACAAGCCGAACATCTTCCGATCCGCCGACAAGATGCTCGTTCTGCGCGACGGGCGCGTGCAAATGTTCGGCCCGCGTGATCAGGTATTGAACCGCGTTCTCCAGCCCGCGCCCGTGCGACCGATCGAGGCCAACGGATGAAGATGGAACTCGGGCCCGCCAGGCCCTACCAGACGCCCGCCTTCACGGCCGACGAGCCCACCGCTCTCGACCTGGAGCTCAAGCGCCGCATGCAGCGGCCGATGATCCTCGGCTCCGCAGTCGTAGGGGTCTTCGTCGTCCTGCTGACCATCTTCGCCGCCCTGGCGCCGCTCAACGCGGCCGTGATGGCGCCGGCCCAGGTGCGGGTCGAGGCCAACCGCAAGACGATCCGCCACCTCACCGGCGGCATCGTCCGCCAGATCCTGGTCCGCGACGGCCAACGCGTGCGCGCCGGCCAGCCGCTGCTGAAGATGGACGAGGTGCAGGCCCGCGCGGCCTACGACGTCACCCAGTCGCAGGTCGATTCGCTGCTCGCCCAGAGCACGCGGCTGCAGGCCGAGGCGACCGGCCAGCGCAGCCTGGTGTTCCCGGCCGAGTTGGTGGCCCGCAGCACCGATCCGCGCGTCGCCGCGTTGATCAGCGACCAGCAGTTCCTGTTCAGCTCGCGGCTGGCCCTCTACGAGAGCCAGAACAGCATGCTCGGCCAGCGGGTCCAGCAGTTCCAGGCGGCCGCCGGCGGCATCCAGGCGCAGCTCGCCTCGATCGACGAGCAGGTGCGGCTCACCAAGGAAGAACTGTCCGGCTACCAGATCCTGCACGAGAAGGGCTTTGCGCCGAAGACCCTGATCCTGCGCTACGAGCGCAGCCTCGCCGACCTCGCCGGCCGCCGGGGCCAGCTGCTCGGCGACCTGAGCCGCAACCGCGAGCAGATGGCGGAGGCGCAGATCCAGCTCTCCGCCGCCCGCGAAGACCGGATCAGCAAGTCCGCCGAACAACTGCGCGACGCCCAGTCCAAGCTCGCCGAGGTCGGCCCCCGGCTGACGGCGATGAAGCAGGCCTACGAGCAGACGGTCGTGAAGTCGCCGGCCGACGGCTACGTGCTGAACCTGACGCAATTCACCCAGGGCGGCGTGGTCGGCCCGGGCGAAGTGCTGATGGACGTCGTGCCCGCGGACGCGCCGCTGATCGTCACCGCCCGGCTCAAGCCCGACGAGATCGACGACGTGCGTCCGGGGATGGACGCCCGCGTCCGGCTGACCGCCTTCAACTACCGCAAGGTGCCCCCAGTGGATGCGACGGTGGCCACGGTCTCCGCCGACGCCCTGACCGACCCGAAGACCGGCGCCTCCTACTTCAACGCCGACCTGCGGATCCCGGCCGCGGAGCTCAAGAAGCTGCCGCGTGGGGCCAAGCTCGCCCCCGGTATGCCGGCGCAGGCGATGATCACCACCGGCAAGCGCAGCATCCTCGGCTACATCCTCGGCCCGATCACCGACACCCTGAACAGCGCCATGCGGGAGCAGTGAGGGCGCCCGCGAGGGTTCGCCGCCGCTAGGACGTCCAGGCCCAGCCGAATCGGGTCGGCCCCTGCCGCGCGGTCGCTCCTGACGGCGATCGACTCAGGTGAATCCCGGCCTAACGGGGCCCGGAAGCACGCGTAGACTGTCTCCAGGACGTGGCTGCTCAGCAACGGCTCGTGCGCCGGTGGAGCGGGCTACTTTGGCGACTTCGACCATGGCGAGTAGCAGGCCCGCGACGGGCCTGCGCTGCACCGCACGAAGCAGCTCCGATCGGCCGTTTCGCCGGTGCTCGGCCGATCTCTGCGCATCCGCGCTATGATGCTGGAATCACGTGCGGAAAGGCCGCCCGCCCGGTCCCCGGCAGGGCTCTGCGTGGCGTCGGCGCCACGGCGGAAACGCCCTGTCAGCGCCGCGCTATTTGCTGTTGCGCAACGACCGGGGTTCCGATACCTCTTCCTCGGGCTCGTTTAACCTTCCGCCGCAAGGCATTGTTGGAGGAGGGTGAGGACCGTTGGGGACCGCTACATCTTTCGATGCAGCCTGGCGCTCCGGCGGTCGAGTGACACAGACTGGAGAGAAGAATGGCGAACTACACTTTTGAGACGATCACTCAGGCGCAGGCGAGCAGCTACAGTGCTGCGTCTGACACCATGACATTCACAACTGCTGGTGCGACTAGCGCCACGCAGGTTGCGGTCCTTTATCAAACCGTCGCTGCGACAAACACGTCGCCTGCGACCGAGAACGTGGTCATCACGTTCAACGGTAAGAGCATCACGATGCCCGTCCAGGGCCAAGCTGAAACCCTCGTGTTTCTGCAAGGCGATGGTCAGCAGTCGTACGTTGTTGTTGGCGGCTCGGGCGATGACAACGGTGCTAACTCGCTCAATGGTACTGGCCTCGCCGATGCAATCTACGGCGGTGCCGGCGATGACAACGCGACCGCCGGCGGCGGCGCTGACTACCTCCAGGGCAACGTCGGCAACGATACGCTCGACGGTGAGAGCGGCGCCGACACGATCAACGGCGGTCAAGGTAACGACATCATCATCACCGGAAGCGAAAACAACCTCGCGAACGGGAACATCGGCAACGACACCCTTACGGGCGGCAGCGGTAATGACACGCTGTCGGGCGGCCAGAACAACGACATCCTGAACGGTGCCGGTGGCGCCGACAGCCTGCTCGGCGACCTGGGCAATGACACCCTTGATGGTGGTACTGGCGATGATAACGGCCAGGGTAGCCAGGGGAACGATTCGCTTTTCGGTGGCACTGGAAATGACACGCTCTCGGGCGGTCAGGACAATGACACCATCGATGGTGACGCTGGGAACAACTACGTTCACGGCAACCTTGGCTCCGACACTCTGAGCGCGGGCGCTGGTAACGACACCATCTATGGGGGTCAGGGCAACGACAGCCTCACCAGCACTGCCGGCAACGACTCGCTGTTCGGCGACCTTGGCAATGACACCATTAATGGTGGTGCTGACCGAGACGTCATGTACGGCGGTACGGGGAACGACCTCTTCCGCTTTGAGAACGGTCAGTCGAGCGTGACTCAAGGCTCGAGCGATCTCGTCATGGATTGGCAAGAAACGTCGGACGAGATGCGTTTCTCCAACGGCGCTGTCGACATCGTGACCACGTCGGGGACCTATAATGAGGTCTCCGACGCGACTAGCTACGCGGACGCTCAGACGAAGGCCGAGGCGCTTATTGGTCCGGCCAACGTTGTGTCTGCGCAGGTAGGCGGGGATGTGGTCGTTTTCGCTGACGCTGATGGAAACGGGACCATCGACACCGCTGTTGTGCTGGTTGGCCGTACCCTTGCGGACGTCAGCTCGGACAACTTCGCGGTCTAACGACGGAGCTACATGGATTGGGCCGCCCGCGAGGGCGGCCCTTTTTTTTTAGGCAGCTTAGTCAGACCCACTGCATAGAAGGTCTCTGGCGCTGCGGTTCAGCTGAGTGCGCGCATCCACAATACTGACAGCACAGCCATACGGTGGTCGTGACGTCTCCAAAACTCAGTCGAGCATCACCAGAGTATGCACCGTCTCGGTTGCATGTCTTGGGTCACCTGCGGATGATGTCAGTGTCGAACGCCGCCATTTACTTTCACCCCGAAGGGTATGACACCACCGGCTCCCGCCTGATGGGTCGTCATTCGGCCGGCGAGAGTTTCATTCGCGGCTTCCTGCGCCACGCGGATGTCGATCGCTTCTACTTCTGGAAAGTCGGCGGCGGCTCGGTTGAGGAGCTCGAGGCGATGATCCAGCGGATCGAGCCGCTTCGGCGGCCCATCACTTGGATTCCCGCGCGCGATCGCCGCGGGCTCGGCGCGCCCGGCGTCATCTACATGCCAGGCCCCGGTATCTCCTCCGAAAGCTGGCTGCGCCGTCCTCTCGGCTCTGCGATCTACGGCATCAGCGCCATCACCCACACCACCGCCACCCAGCGGGTGATGGACGGGCTGGCGGACATGCTGACCTGCCCGGTCGAGCCGTGGGACGCGCTGATCTGCACCTCGCACGCCGTGCGGCAGAGCATCGAGACGCAGCTCGAGATGGTCCGCGAGGACCTGCGCCAGCGGCTGGGCGCGACCCGCTTCGCCGGCCCCGAGCTGGTCACCATCCCGCTGGGGATCAACGCCGCCGACTATGCGCCCAGCCCGCAGCATCGCGCCGCCTGGCGCGAGCGCCTGGCCATCGCCGAGGACGAGGTCGTCGCCTTCTACATGGGCCGGCTGGCGGTGGGCGGAAAGATGAACCCGGCGATGATGGCCGCCGCCCTGCAGCCCTCCAGCAGCCTGCGCACTCTGCGTCTCCAGTCCGCGAGCGGCATTGGTGCCGACGGCGCTGCCGCTCTGGCCTGCCTGAACCTGCTGCTCAAGGTCGGCCTGCTGCGCGAGAACGTGTTCGTGACCGACCTGGCCGGCGTGGTCTACGACGGCCGCGAAGAGCTGATGGACGACGACAAGCGCCAGTACATGCAGAAGACGCAGGCGCGCACGCTGTCGGAAGTGATCGAGGG
>LNAP01005858.1_pt1 | contig 10778 bp, 11 predicted proteins | sample 602601 | NCBI WGS metagenome assembly LNAP01 (sample SAMN02440304, study PRJNA202911) | soil metagenome | biome: Subtropical and temperate rainforests or woodlands; isolation source: soil samples (1 kg each in a 20% v/v slurry with milli Q water) were... ...
GGGCGGACCGGCGGAAAAAGTTCCCCACCGCGGCAGTGGAAGACGCCAAGAAGAAGGAGCTTGCAGAACTAGTGGAAGCAGGGGGAGTGCCCCCCAAAAGTGTTGGAAAGTCCAACCGTGTCGTGGGCAAGAAAAGAGAACTAGAGAATGGTGGCACCAACAAGCCCGCTAAAAAACAACAGCGTGAGGCCAGCGAGAGCGGAGAAGTCGAAGATTCAAGCGAAGAAGTCGACGAAAGTGCTACTGTCAATACCTCTAAAGATGATGAAGCAGAAGGGGAGACGGAAGTGACAAGTCCTTCTGGTCCGCGCAAATGCTATCAGTTTGGCCGTGGCAAGTGCAAAAATGGAGATTCCTGCGCGTATAGTCACGATTTTGAGCCGAAAGTGTGTTCTTTTTTCATCAAGAGCTTTTGCAAACAAGGCTTCAAGTGTCATCACATTCACGACAATGAAGCGCGTAAGGAGTATCGCGCCAGCAACCCGCGCAATAACAATAACAACAACAAGCAGGAGAACAACAATAACAACAAGGCGGAAGGGGTCGAGGGCGAGGACATGGAAAGCACCCCTAATAGCAACCACAAAGAGAAAAAGGAGAAAAAAGAGAAAAAGAACACCACACCCAAGAAAACGCCCATGATCAACAAAAACGGCGAGTTGAGCATTCCGGAGCCGCTGTCAGGTGGGGCGCGCGGCACCTTGTGGCGAAAGCTGTTGGAAGATGAGATTCACAAGGAAGAAAACATTGTGCTGCAATGTCTGCGATTTCTGGTGCAAAATAACTTTTTGGATGGCGTTGATGATGATGTGTAGTTTTTTTTTAATTTTATGAAAAAGTCGTATGCATGAAAATTTATCTCAAATCTCAAATCTCCGTTGGAAATAGATACGAATACACCAGTGTCAGCTGACGCAAACGAAAAAAGAAAAACGTACAGACAAGTATTTGAACACACATATGTCCGCCACCTTTTTAACACCAGTTTCTTACACGAATGAAAATCCGAATCTAGCAAACAGTTCCCTTGTAACATCCGAATAATGAGGCAGACCGCCTGTCTTCATTTCGATACGGCAGGCGTCGTATCGATCAATTAGTTTGTAGTGGTGCTTTGTCTGCACGATCGCCTTGAAATTGTCTCCATTGGGGTGCGTTTTCTCCACGACAAAATAGCCTGGCAGCACGTGGTACGAGGCCCCGCGCTCTGCCATCCACTCGAGCTGGACGATTTTATTCAGCGCATAGCCGCGGAAACGCTCGTCATAAGGGACAAAAGTCTTTCGGGAGATGATCACATACGGCTCGTATCCTTGCTGTCTCTTGATTGGATACGGCGCGAGTGCCTTGCCTGTTTTTACATGCTCTACGGTTAGTCTTAGCCACCTGCAACAGTAAAATCATTGGTCAGTTTTGTAAGTTCTGAACGAGGAAAAATAATGCTTGCGCTCACTTTGCGTAATCTGTTGGTCGATGACCCTCAATATAGCGATCAATGTGGAACTGTTTGATAGTGCCGTCACGTATACCGGTCAGAAGAAACGTCTGAGAACTCGAAGTAATGGGCTTCTGGCTCTCAAATGCGGGAACTACAATCATGTCTCCGCCATCGCATCGCTTAATGAGGCCGGACTCAGCATGCGCGTCAATCCAAGACCGCAGCCCCAATGAGGGATAGAAGTCTGCGTCCGTTAAGAAAAACAGTGGGTACGTATGACCTGTTGGGCCAGCACTGGCGGCAACGGCAAGATTGCGTAGGTTATTGACGGGATACAAAGGGAAGCCTATCATGCCTTTCCCTGAACAATTATACCGCGATGGAGTGTCTTCGTGACCAAAGAGCACAGAAAGAATAGTATAGCTCTTAGTATCGCTTCTGTTTGTTAACCTGCTGCTAAATTCTTGTATCAAGGCAAGATTCGCTTCCCGCTTATCGGTAGGGACATAAATAGCGGCGGAAATGACTCCTTTCCATACGGAGATCAAATTTTCCAACTGATGCAGTCGACCTACGGATAATTGTGTAATAGCTACGCATGGCGCAATTCGTGCAGATGGATGTCCAATAACTGAGTACTCTGCGATGCTTTCATAGTCGAACGGCTGCTCGAAAGTATCTGGACATTGATCACGATTTCTTCCAGGCTTAATTGCACCGACAATGCAAATCACAAGCTGCAGCCAAATGATGAAAAGGTTCGACACTTGCATGAGGATACAGAATAGAGTGACCTGTGTGTAAACGGATAGCACGAAAACTTTCAGGCGCAGGTCTCGCGCAATTCAGGTTTCAGATGTGCCGGAATATGCACTTTTCGGCGCTGCTTGCTCTTATGGTGGGGCAGCACGCCAAGTAAAAAAGAAGACTTAAAATTGTGATTTCTTTTTACATAGAGAGACAATCAATCATATCTATCGTCTCAAGGCGAGTATTTGCACACGTGGTCATATTCCAGGCCACGCAGCTCTTCCCCTGTGAGAGAATTGCCGCGCTGGGTGACCCGTACATCGCAGTTGAACTTGTCTTCGTGAATACAGAGTAACTCGCCCTCGAGACCTTTCGCTGGGCCAGAGAGCACCAACAGGGAGTGACCCACCTATTCGGGAATAATACCAGCGTCAATTATGATAATAGATGAGTAGATAGTTGAAAGAAACAAACTCTTCTATCAAAGAAAGTGTGCAGCGACTAACCTTGGGCAGCGTGGTCTCCAGATCCTTATAGTGCAATGTGTACACCTCTCCTTCGATGTCTACCTCGGCTTCTTCATAGTCCCGGCCCAGTAGACGCACGACTCGTCCCTTGAGCTTGTAGAGGCGGCCCCGTGCCACCTCCTTGTTCACAACCTTCACCACGATGTTCTTGTACAGCCAGCTACCATAGGATGTGTGCGACTTCGTTGGCTTTTTTTCCACTGCGAGCGCCTTGCTAGAAGTAGGAACCGCCTCTGAAAATGTTCTCTGTGCCTGTGACTGAGACTGAGATAGCTGGGAAGATGCATAATGGTTGTTCTGTTTCGCCTTTCGGCGTTCTTCTTCCAGCATCATCTGCGCCAACACGCCACCTCCGGCATTGCTGCCCAGCGGCACCACCCTGCCTGCACTGGTCACCACACGGCCGGCGATACTTGCAGAGGTGATACCACCCCCTACCCCCGTCTCTTGTCCAGTACTGTGGGCAGTGGTAGATTCAGTCGTAGATTTCTGGTTGCCATTGACTGCACCTGCGTCGTTCTTTTTCGCCTGCGGTTCCTCCTCGTCCTCAGACTCTGCAAAGCCAAGAACGGCCCGGGGACGCTTTTTCAGACCCACTGAGAGAGACGTAGCGGGGGCACCGAGTGTCACGGCTATCTTTTGGTCGTTGTGTTCTCGGTTCAAAGTGTTGTCCACCTCGGCGTATTCCTCCTCGTCGCCGTTCTCCCCACGCTTGCGCTCCTCTGCGGCTTGCACCTGTGCGAGAATTTCCCTCTTTCTGCGCTCTTCCTCGTCGAGCTCGAACCGTTGTCGTTGTTCGTTCTGTGCCTGTCTGGCGAGCACTTTGGGATCGCGGTCAATGTACTGGATAAACCAACCCTTCTCCGTCTCGTCAACAATAGCCTTGCTCTCTTTGCCAAGATGCATGCAGAAGCCCGTGAGGGTGGTCCAGATGGTAGCATTCATGTGGATGTGATGCTTGTCCTGGATGTACTCTTGGTACACTTTGTTGGCCTTCACTCGCTTGGTGCCATGAAGCTGGTTCAGCGTCTCCAAATAACCGCGCTCAAACTCCGAGGAAAACTCATCAAGCACCGAGTTAGGGTTCTCTGCAAACACGCGCATCTGTCGCAAGTGACTTTCACTGTAGATAAAATCGGCAGGAACGAAGTGAATTAGATTAGAGAGAAAAGAAGAGTATTGTCAGCTCATTACCTCATGGTGTGACATTTAAAGCCGTTCTCATCGCGGCACTGCTTCTGACACATCTGACAGTACCATCTCAATCGTTGAAGTCCAACTGTCTTTTGCCTGTTGCCAATGGCTGTGAAGTACCAAAGCAGGGAAGATAAAATTAGAAAAACTCCAGCGCAACAAGAGCAAAAACAAATGCGATTCTAACCTTTCGCTGACATGGGATCATGCTTGGGCATCTTTTTCTAGATCAAAGTCAAGTTCAAAGATATGTATAGAAGAAGTCTTTAGACACAAGCTGTCGCTTAAAAAATGTGGGAAGAAGGAAAAGTGCGGCAATATGCGTATGTCCTTAACTTAAAAATCGGTTAACTCAACACATTGAGCAGTTTTCACCCATTCCGAAACACCCTCTTCGCTCACTTTTATTTCAACCAGCAAACTTCACACAAAAACATGTAAAAACTACATGTAAATTCTCTTAAATCTGTGGGTTGTCTTTGAACCTCTTTGCATTCTTGATTCCCTTGTACAGATTCCCACAGGTGACCCCCGAGCCACCAAAGTTCTTCTTCTTTTGCTTCAGTGCGTCGTCGTTGAAACTCACCAACACTTCCTTCGCGTGGGTGATTTTATACTTGTCACCGCTCACATAGCGCGCGGATATTTTCTCCTTCAATGTGAGGGTGTTTTGGTTTTTGTGAGTCTCTCGTACGGAGGAAATTTTGAGTGACAGGGCCGAGGGCATGAAAAACGCTCTTTTTGTGTGACTGCTGGCTTCTTCCGTCCCATCAACAGCATCATCGTTTTCTTCATTTCGAGTATTTAACCCTTCTATTTCGGCGTTCTCGTACCGCGCACACTGGTCGTACAATCGCTCCGCGAGGTTCAGAATTTCACGCGGTTTGGTGTGCACATCGAATTTGTGCAATACATTGAGGCTCTGCAGGATCTCCAGCGGCAATAAATCACTGACGTCTTCAGAGCTTGCAAAAAGATCAACATCAACAGCCTCTGCCGCGCGGGTGCCGATTTCCGCTTGCAGGTCTTCTTGCAGCTGGTGCAATGCGCGGAGGGTCTGTTGGGCTTGGGTGGCTTCGTCGCGGGCTCGCTGCAACTGCAATTGTTTCTCCAAATAGTCGTGATAGTCACAGTCAAACCTATCATATGTGCAATGAAGATCATTAGTGAGAACTACAGACACATAGTGAAGGTGAAGAAACGGACACAAAGCACACCCAACCCGACAATCAACGTATAAGATAATGCAAAAAGGAACAACAGCAAATAAGTTACAGTCACCATGCACTCACCTTTCCACGGTCTTGTCATGAAAGCTAAATATAGTGTTGGCCACTTGCGACATGAAGTACCGATCGTGTGAAATCATCACAACACTCCCTAAAACAAAGATTAAAAATTGAATAGTGCGTACACATCGTGGGAGGAAGCTTAGAACAGTTCGTGCGAAGTAAGACGATTTATGTGGAATGCATAATTTTCTAGTATGTCTTACCTGCATAGTGCTGCAGCGCCTCCTCGAGCACCTCCTTTGACGTAATGTCCAGATGGTTCGTGGGCTAACAATGGGTACAAAGAAACACGCAAAAGTAGAAATACATTACTAGCAAAAGAACGAGAAACGAAACCAAACCCAAGCTCGTTCATGCTCGCAACGCTCGTTTTATAATATACATCTACTTACCTCATCTAGAAAGAGCAAGTGCGCCGGTTGCATCATCATCTTGCACAGCGCCCCCCGAGCCTTCTCCCCGCCACTCAACACGCCTACTTTCTTGTACACATCCTGTCCTTTGAACATGAATTGCGACAACAGAGCGCAGAGGTCCGTGTGACTCATGCTGTTACCAGACTCCGCTGCAGTGAAAGAGGCAAACCAATGAAAAATGAATGCACACAGGATAAAATCTACCATGCAGCGCACTTGAACAAAGTATGTACTCTGATACAAGCCCATACACTACGCACTTCACTAGCCATCTACGCAGACATAACAATGCCCACAATCACACGCGCACATAAATAGTAATACTCACCTTGATGCACCGCTTGCATCACTGTTTCCAGCACGGTTAACTCTAAATCCAAAGCATCGGCCTGATTCTGGGCGTAATACGCAGGCACTATGCTGTTGGTCGCGAATTCCGAGAATCCCTCCTGGGGCTCCTCGTGGTTCATCAAAATGCGCATCAATGTTGATTTGCCTTAAGTAAGTAGAAGTTTTTGGAAAAGGAAAAGTGGGGATTGATGAGGAAGTACGGCAAGCGGTATCAGGTAGACTATGATGACACGTTTGCATAATAAAAATGACATACGATAGCAACGTTCCAAGTCGAAACCAAAATACAATCACACGAAAACAGGGGTAAAATACCTGCACCGTTGGGCCCGATGAAGCCGATGCGGTCACCGCGCTGCACCTGCAGGTTTACATTCTGAAACAATGTCTGAGCAGGGCCAGTGTTGCCGTAACCGTGTCGCAGTCCCTCAGCTACTAATACCGCCTCTCCACAGCGCGGCGCATGAGGAAACCTATTTCATCACGATAGGATCAGATGAAATGAGTCAGACAAGGAGATTAAGTTAAACTTAACTAAGGATGAATATTAAAAAAGGAAAAACATGTCCTAGTGTTCATCGCGGTTCACGAGAAAAGGGAACACAAAAACACAGTGAACGTCAACGTTTACAACCAAAAAATATATACGGTACCTGAATCGGAACTTTTTATCTCTCGGAGGGGGTGCAATCATGTCCTCGCTGTTCTTCAACTTCAACAAAGCATTTTCTCGTGACTTGGCCACCTGCGCCAGCGATGTATCCCCGTGAGCCTTCTTGATATATCTATTATCGAGTGAAAAAAACGCAGAAATAATTGTTAGAAGGTTTATACAAAGCAAATCAAGTAAATGTACGTCACAACAGCAACGACACAATGGGACCAATATGAAAAGAAACTAACCTTTCCTCTTCTTTGATATAGCGCTGCTGTTTTTCGTATCGCTCGCGCCACTGCAGCAGTCGAGCCCTGCGCTGCTCTAAAAACTGTGAATAGTTGCCTGTGCAAAATATGTTGTACAGGCAGCGTTGAGAAATAAAGGGTATGAAATTTTTATTTTTGTCCCATACCAATTTATACACCCAAAAAAATAAACAAATATTCAAAACACCTAAACAAATATTGTAAACATGCTTACCGGTGTAGGACACAGTGACGCCGTCCTCCACGTCCACGATCTTGTTGCACACTTTGTCTAGGAACTCTCTATCGTGGCTCACCACTAGCATGGGGATGCTTTGTCGCTGCAGAAACTCCTCCAGCCAGATAACCGAGTCTAAATCTGTAGGTTGAATGAGCAATAAGTTAAGGACACAGTAAGAGGTGTTACCAGCAAATATAAGTAAATATAGTAAATATTAGTTAATATTAGTGAATTTGAGTTGATATTGCTTAATATTAGACGTACCCATGTGGTTGGTGGGCTCATCCAATAATAAGATATTCCTGTAAAAAGAAAAGGTAATCACAAATATTGGTGAAGAAATAAATGGAGTCATGACGCTGAATATCGAAAGTTTTTTCTGTGCAAAACAAAACTCCCTCAAAAAATTTACTGAAAAAACAATATACTGGTCGACTTACGGGTCTTGCAGCAATATCTTGGCCAGCCCGATGCGCATCTTCCACCCGCCGCTAAAGCTCCCGACCAGTGCGTTCCCGTCCTCCACACCGAAACCCATGCTATTCATCACTTTTAGTACCCGGGAGTCGAGCGAGTAACACCGCTTTTGCGATGCGCGTTCTTGCAGGGACTGCAGCTGCTCTAACACGATGTCCATGCGTGCTGCATCGTCTGTTGTAGTTTCCAGCTCTGTCTCCAGGCGGGCAATGCCTGCGAGGATGCCGCGCTCTTCGGTGAAACCTTCTAGAAGCTCTTCTTTGAGTGTTCTGGAATCGTCGATGTTCTCGAGGAACTCTTGGTGTAGGAAAGCAATGCGCAGGTTTGCGGAGGATCGAACTACTGTGCCAGTGCTGGGTTCCAACTCCCCTGCGAGGATCTTGAGGCTGGTGGACTGATGAAATTGAAAAAAAGGCAATAACGATGTTAATGGATGAGAACGGCATTATGTATGAGATGTGCTTATCCGCAGCGTTAACACTATGAATGCACACAAAGCAATTATGATCTATAATTAGTTGTATGCACTGACCTTTCCTCCTCCATTGGGCCCTACCAGCCCCACTCGCTCTCCAGTGCTGACACTGAAAGTCGCATCTTTCAACACAGCCTCGTCCCCAAACATCAACGATACCTTCTCCAGCCCCATACTGACAAAGTCGGGCTGGGAAGACTCGGAAGAAAATCGGACTTTGCTGTTGGGTTTATCCTTCCGCATCTGGTCGGAAGGGGCTTTGTCCTTGTGATTCTGCTGATGGTGCTTCTGGTGCTTGTTCTGGTAGACCAACTGTGGTTCCTTGAAGGCTGAAGATGGAAGCTCTTCTTCCGTTTGGGTGATTTTGTGAGTGGATATATGGATTGTATTGTCAATGACGATTTTCTCTTCTTCTTGCTGGAAAGCGCGGTGACGATTCTTTTCCTTCTTTCCACTTTTGCACCTGAGGTTCACCACAGGTGATTCGTCGTCAACATCCGTAACTGAATTCAGAAGTTCGTTCATTAAAACTTGTGTACCCAATGCAGATTGGCCTGTTTCGTGACCCAACTGAGGCTGATGCTTGTTTTCCGGTACTTGTGAACGCTTACTGCTAAATTGGGGTGTGTTTTTATGTCTGTCCTTCACAGCATGGCCACTGTCATCATCAAACAGGTCAAACGATGCGTACAAGTCCTCCGATATAAGACTCTTTTTCTTTGCAAGCAGCGTAGTTACACTCTGTGACTGTATACGGGAGAACTTGGCAACGGGTAGTCGCACCAAGCGCGTTCTCCAAGCACTGGTTTGCACAACCAGCAGGGAAAGGCACCACACCCAAGCTACTGACGCAAGGCCTCTCATCTATACCAGCGACCAAGGTAAGTGCATCTCGTACACAGCTCTGTAAGGCCGCTAATATAAAAGTTTTTGCAACAATTCGCGAAGAAGTGAGCACAGTACGAAGTGACCTATTTTTGCTCTATGCGCTAGACCAGTTACTTTGAAGGTTTACGGCGCATGTCTTTTCGGTTCAAACTGAACTAATTATTATTTTAATAAGCGTTGAAGTAATACATTTTCGAACAGTAAACGCATATATAGAGTACATCCATACAAACGCCGCCACAGTTGCAACACTGGGCGGATCACTGGATTGGTTTTGCAATCCAAAGTTCTCGACGCTTCGACGAAGTCTTTCATCTATTTCTTTATTGTACTGTACAAGAATGGCTGGTAGAGGACGAGGTGCAACTTTGCCCGCTTGGATGACGGCGGGTGGAGCAGACGCGGCAATTGCTGGCAATGGACACATGGGGTCCAGCACCGGACCATCGCACAACTCCGCTGCGGGCCAGTTTGAAGATTATAACAGTAGCAACTCCAACCAACCACCTCGGTACCAGGATGCATATGCTCCTCCGGCTCAGACAGCCCATGCTCCGATGAGCTATTCTGTGGGCTCTGCTCCTCCACCTCAGTACAACCAACGACAGGATTCTAGAGGTCGCGATGATGGGAGACGCGATGGTGCGCGTCCCAACGGAAGAGAAAGATCTACGAGATCAAGTTCTCGCTCAAAGTAAGTGGTGCCTTTTCTATCGTTGAAACGGTGTCATAAAGCCACTAAACTTCGTGATTTTTTTTTCTTCAGACAACTTGGCAATAGTAGTAGCTCTGGACCCGGTAGTAGCAGAATCGGTTCCTGGAAGCGTGGAGGAAGTCGTGTGTCAAACTTTGATGTGCGCCCTCCCGATGGTGTCGAGCTTCCTCCGATTGGTGTGATTGCCACTGGTGCCGGAGTGCCCAATTCTTTCTTCAGTTATGCCAATAATCCAGCTGTTTCAGGAGCTCCTTTGCCCGGTAGTGGCGCGGCGGCTTCGAAGTACGGTGCGACACCATACCAGCAGCCGAAGGTGAGAACTAATTATCATTGTTTTCTGTTTATTTCTTAAATGTTTGTAATCTGTATTTAGGTGGATCCAAATGCTGCTAACATGCTGACCCGCCACGCGCGTCGCATCTACGCAGGCGGCATTCCCCCACGTGCTACGGAGATTGAAATCGCCAACTTCTTCAACGACGTGATGACCCGCGCGTTGCACCCGGCGCGCACCGAGGGACCTCCCGTGATCAAGATTTACCTCAATGTGGAGAAGTGTTACGCCTTTGTGGAGTTCGGTTCCATCGAGCTCACCACGGCGGCGATGCAGTTGGACGGCATCAAGTTCGAGCACTACACTGGCACGACGATTGTCCGGGTGCGCCGCCCGAACGACTACCGACCCGAAATGTTGCCTCCGAACCTCGGTCCGATTCCCACACTGAACCTGACCAGTTTCGGCATTGCACCCACAATTGGCGGAGGCGCCAGTTCGGCGCAGACCGGGCCTGGCAAGGTGTTCATCGGAGGCCTGCCGTACAATCTTACCGACGAACAGATTATGGAACTGATGGGTGCGTTTGGTCCGATTAAGTCGTTCCACCAGGTGCGCGACCCGGGCTCCATCACCTCTAAGGGTTATGGTTTCTGCGAGTATGTCAATCCAGCCAATGCTGAGGCGGCGATTGCTGGATTGAACGGCATGGCCCTTGGGGAGAAGACCCTCAGTGTGCGGCTGGCTACCCAGGGCGCCTCGACGGGCACAGCGGGTGCGGCGGCCATGGCCCAGCAACAGCAGTTCCTGGGCGGCATGGGTGGCATGGGCGGCATG
>LNAP01005859.1_pt1 | contig 10774 bp, 12 predicted proteins | sample 602601 | NCBI WGS metagenome assembly LNAP01 (sample SAMN02440304, study PRJNA202911) | soil metagenome | biome: Subtropical and temperate rainforests or woodlands; isolation source: soil samples (1 kg each in a 20% v/v slurry with milli Q water) were... ...
CGCCGAGGCGCTGCCGGCGTCCGAGTACGCCAGCCGCGGCGAAAGCCACTAAGGCGCGCGGGTCGTGGCCGACGCAGCCATCGCCGCACCGCCCCCGGCCCAGACGGCGCCCGGCGGACATGTGACCGCTTCGGGCGAGGTCGACTGGCCGAAGATCTTCCTCGGCTTCGGGGGGATGGTGATCGGCCAGTTCATGGCGGTCCTGGACATCCAGATCGTCGCCTCGTCCCTCAGCCAGATCCAGGCTGGGGTCGGCGCCAGCGCCGACGAGATCAGTTGGATCCAGACCATCTACCTGCTGGCCGAGGTGGTGATCATTCCGCTCACCGCCTACCTGACCAAGATGTGGGGCACCCGGCCGGTCTATGTGGCCGCGGCGATCGGGTTCATCCTGACCTCGATCCTCACCGGCCTGACCACCAGCTTCGAGATGATGATCATCACCCGCGCCTTCCAGGGGCTGGCGGCGGGCGCGATGATCCCCTCCGTGTTCGCCACCGCCATGACGGTGTTTCCGCCGGAAAAGCGGGTCACGGCCAACGTCATCGTCGGGGTGATCGTCACCCTGGCCCCAACCATCGGCCCGACCCTGGGCGGCCATCTGACCGAGGCGTTGAACTGGCGGTGGCTGTTCTTCGTGAACGTTCCACCCGGCCTGCTGGTGATGTTCCTGGTCAGCCGCTACGGCGATTTCGACAAGGGCGACCCTTCTCTGGCCAAAGGTATCGACTGGTTCGGCCTGGTGACCATGACCGTCTTCCTGCTCTCGATGCAGTACGTGCTGGAGGAGGGCTCGGGCGAGGGCTGGTTCGACGACGACCTGATCCTCTGGCTCACCGTGACGGCGGTGATCACCGGGGTGGTCTTCATCTGGCGTCAGCTCACCTACAGGCAGCCTATCGTCTCGCTGCGGCCGTTCACCGACAGGAACTTCACGCTCGGCTTCATGATGAACGCCGTCTCTGGGATGAGCCTGTTCGGCGGGACTTTCGTCTTGCCGCTGTTCCTGGGTCAGATCCGCCAGTACTCGGCGGCGGAGGTGGGCACCACCATGCTGGTCTCCGGCCTGGTCATGTTCGTCAGCGCCCCGGTGGCCGGCCGGCTGGTCCGGGCCATGGACCCGCGCATCCCGCTGGTGATCGGCTTTGGCCTGGCGGCCTACGGCGTCGGGCTCGGAATCCGGGTGACCGCCGAATGGGGCTTCTGGCAGTTCGCCGCCCTGCAGGCCATTCGCGGCCTGGGGGTGATGATCGCCATGATCGCCGCCCAGCAGCTCAGCGTCTCGACCTTGCCGGTTACCTTGATGAAGGACGCCTCGGGCCTAGTGAACCTGATCCGCAATGTCGGCGGGGCGATCGGCCTGGCGATGCTGACCACGATCCTGTCCGACCAGACCGCCGTTCACCTCTCCGAGCTGTCGGCCGGGATGAGCATCGCCAACCAGCAGGCGCAAGACATGCTGGCGGGCCTGACGTCGATGATGGAGATGCAGGGCGTGGCAGACCCGAGCGGAGCGGCGCACAAGTTCCTGGGCATGGGCCTGCGGCGGGACGCCTCGGTGCTGGCCTTCGGCGACGCCTTCTATTTCCTGGCCATGGGGTGCGTGGTGGCGGCCCTGCTCGGCTTCACGGCGACGCCGGGCAAGGCTCCGCCGGCCACCGGCGGAGGGGGCGGCCACTGATGGCCCGTCTCGCAGGGCAGATCGACCTGGCCAAGTCGGAGGCCATACTGGACGCGGCGGCGGCGGTGTTCGGCGAGCGGGGGCTGGCCGCCTCGATGGAGGAGATCGCCCGCCGCGCATCGGTCTCCAAGCAGACCATCTACAACCACTACGGCTCCAAGCCTGAGCTCATCCGTGCGCTGGTGGCGCGACGGGTTTCGGAGATCACCGCCCCGCTGATGGAGCCGTCGGCGGCCGAGCGCCCCGAGGAGGCGCTCACCGCCTTCGGCCGCTTCATGATCGCGGCGGTCGAGAACCCGCGGGGCCTTTCGATGCTGCGCATGGCGGTGGAGAGCGCCGCCGACCAGCCGGACGTGGCGCGAGCCTTCTTCGAGGCGGGGCCGGCGACCTCGCGCCGACGGCTCGCCGACTTCCTGCGGATGGAGACTCAGGCCGGCCGGCTGGCGATCGACGATCCGGAACTGGCGGCCGAGTTCTTCGCCAGCATGGTCATCGGCTCGCGCCAACTCGGGAATCTGTTAGGCGCGCGCCGCGACCTGAGCGAGGCGCAGATCGAGGCCATCGCCCTCGAGGCGACGCGGCGTTTCCTGCGGGCCTACGCGGCCTAGGAGCCGCCGGTCCCCACCCTGGCGTGTGACGCCTTTTCGGAAACAACCTTCACCGAACGGTGATCCTGCCGACATCTGCGTCGTCCATGACCTTCTCTTTCTTAACGGGAGAGAAACCATGTCTATTAAGATTTCGGGCCTCGCCGCGCTTGCCACCGCCGCCGCGCTGTTTGCCGCTCCGGCTTCGGCCGCGGTCATCACGCCGGTCAGCGTCACCGCCTCCAACACCTTCCTGCTGTTCGGGGAGTACAAGGCCGAGAACCTGATCAACGGCAGCGGGATGGTCGGCGACCAGCACGACGCCAACTACGCCAACATGTGGATGACCGACCTGTCGGTGGACGCCGCGACCCTGACCTTCGACCTGGGCGGACTCTACCAGCTCTCGTCGGTCGACGTCTGGAACTACAATTTCGGCAAGGAGGAGTTCGCCTCCACCCTGGACCGCGCCGCCAAGGCCTTCACCCTGGCCATCTCCACCGACGGCGTGAGTTTCACCGACGTGCTGTCCGGCGAGTTCGCCCGCGGCGCCGGGGAGCTGCTGGGCGCCGAGACCTTCGGCCTTTCGGGCCAGGCCCGCTATGTGCAGCTCAGCCTTTCCGGCAATCACCAGCAGTACCCGGAAATCTACGGCTATGCCCCGGTCGGTCTGTCGGAAGTGCGCTTCGGCGGCTCGTCGGCGCCGGAACCGGCGACCTGGGCGATGCTGATCGCCGGCTTCGGCCTGGTCGGCGGCGTCATCCGCACCCGTCGCACCCAGCCGCGCTTGGCCTGAGGCTTCAGTCAGGGCGCGGTGAGCGGCTCCCAGGCCGCCATCGCATTCCGAGCGATCTTCAGCAGGGCGTCTTCGCTGGCGCCGTCTCGGGCCTGGACGGACATGCCCTGTTGGACGGTCACGAAGAAGGCGGCGAGGGCGGCGGGGTCCACCCGCCCCGGCAACTCGCCGCTTTCCACCGCTCGCCGGAAATGGGCCTCCAGGGCGCACTGACCGTCCACGCGCCGCTCCCGTAGCGCCCTGCAGACGCTCTCGCTGGCCTGGGTCGCGTTGAGCTGGCTGAGGACCACCATGCAGCCGCGCGGCTTGTCCGGGCGCGAGAAGGTGCGGGCGGTTGCGGTCAGGAAACCCTCAGCGGCCTCACGCGCCGTGGCTGCAGTCTCGACGGCGCTCCAGATCTCCGGGCCCTCCACGGCGCCATAGAGATCGACCGCCTGGCGGAACAGCTCCTCCTTGGAGCCGAAGGCGGCATAGAGGCTGGGCGATCCGATCCCCATGGCCGAGGTCAGATCGCTGATCGACGCGCCCTCGTAACCGCGCGCCCAAAACACCTCCATGGCGCGGGACAGCGCGGCGTCGCGATCGAAACTGCGGGGGCGGCCCCTTTCAGCCATCCGAATTCCTTTCTGTATCGGTCATTATATAAATCGCTTGACGGCCGTCGGCAACGGTGGGATTCGATTTTGTATCGATCGACACAGAAATGGAGTTTCCCGTGTCAAATCTTTCCGGAAAGCGCGCCCTGGTGACTGGCGCGAGCCGAGGAATCGGCGCCGCCATCGCCTTGCGGCTGGCGCAGGACGGCGCGGACGTCGCCATCACCTTCGAACGCTCGAAGGAGCGGGCGGACGAGCTTGTCAGCAGGATCGAAGGCTTGGGGCGCAGGGCCCTGGCGATTCAGGCCGACAGCGCCGACCCGGCCGCGGTGAAGGCGGCGGTGGATTGGGCGGCCGCCGAACTGGGCGGGCTGGACATCCTGGTCAACAATGCAGGGATCGCGCGGGGCGTGGGGCCGGTGGAAGGCTGGACAGTAGAGGACGTCGACCAACTGCTGGCCGTGAACGTGCGCGGCGTGATCCTGGCCTCGCAGGCGGCCGCGGCTCATCTGCCGCCGGGCGGCCGGATCATCAATATCGGCTCGAACCTGGCCGAGCAGGTGCCGACCCCGGGGCTCACCCTCTATTCGATGACCAAGTCGGCCCTGCTGTCCTTCACCAAGGGACTGGCGCGCGACCTTGGTCCGCGTGGGGTCACGGTGAACCTGGTCCATCCGGGGTCGACCAATACGGACATGAACCCGGCCGATGGGGAGGGGGCCGACGCCCAGCGCGGCCGCATGGCGATTCCCGAATATGGCCGGCCCGAAGACATCGCCAGCATGGTCGCCTGGATCGCCGGCCCCGAGAGCCGCTTCGCCAATGGCGCCGGCTTCACCGTGGATGGCGGCGCCAACGCGTAAGCGTCAGCCCTCGCTGTCGGACGCCAGGCCCATGATGTGGAAGCCCGCATCGACGTGAACCACCTCGCCGGTGGTCGACAGGCCGAGGTCCGACAGTAGCCAGAGGGCGCAGCCGGCGACGCCTTCCATCGAGGTGTCCTCGCCCAGGGCCGACATGGCCCGGCCCTGGGCCAGCATCGAGCGGCCGCCGGAAATGCCGGCCAGGGACAGGGTCTTCATCGCTCCGGCGGAGATGGCGTTGACGCGGATCCTGCGGGGCCCGAGGTCGCGGGCCGCATAGCGGGTGGCCGCCTCCAGGCCGGCCTTGGCCACGCCCATGGTATTGTAGTTCGGGATCGCGCGCTCGGACCCCAGATAGGTCATGGTGACGATCGAACCGCCGTTCGGCATCAGCTTGGCCGCGCGGCGGGCGCAGTCCACGAACGAGAAGATCGAGATGTCCATGGCGCGCAGGAAGCCCTCGCGCGTGGTGTTGTCGACGAACGAGCCCTTCAACTCGTCCTTGTTGGCGAAGGCGATCGAGTGGAGGAAGAAGTCGATCGTCCCGTGGGCCTTCTCGATGGCTTCGAAGGCCGTGTCCATGGAGGCGTCGTCGGTGACGTCGGCCGGGACGATGGCCTTGGCGCCGACGCTTTCGGCCAGGGGCTGCACCCGGCGTTCCATGCCCGGCAAATGCAGGAAGCTGAGCTCGGCGCCCTGGGCGGCGAGCTGCGAGGCGATGCCCCAGGCGATCGACTGGTGGTTCGCGACCCCCGTGATCACGCCCTTCTTGCCCTTCATCAGGTCGCCCTTGGGCATCTGATATTCGTCGGCCACGCGCATCTCCTCGGCGTTTCCAGAGTTTGCGGGGTTTGTGGACGGGCGGAGGCGGGGGCGCAAGGTGGAAGCGAATCGCCGCCTCTTGCTTAGATGCTCGGGGGAGCTGTCAGCCGCAGGGTCACTGAGGGGCCTTCACGGCAAGGGGAGACCGCCTGCGGCGGCCCCCTCCGTCTCGGCGCTGCGCGCCGATCCACCTCCCCCGGCGGGAGAGAATCGCCCTTTTAGACCCGGGCCATCACCAGGCAGCCGTTGGTGCCGCCGAAGCCGAAGGAGTTCGACATCACGGTTTCGAGCTGGACGTCCTTGCGCTCGCGCAGGATCGGCAGGTCGGCGAACTCGGGGTCGAGGTTTTCGATGTGCGCGCTCTCGGCGGCGAAGCCGTTGTTCAGCATCAGGAGGCTGTAGATCGCCTCCTGCGCGCCCGCCGCGCCCAGGCTGTGGCCGGTGAGGGACTTGGTCGAGGAGATCAGCGGTACGTCGGCGCCGAACACCTCGCGCACCGCGCCCATTTCCTTGACGTCGCCGACCGGGGTCGAGGTGCCATGCGGGTTCAGGTAGTCGATCCTGCGCCCGCCAAGGTCGGCCATGGCCAGGCGCATGCAGCGCGCCGCGCCTTCGCCCGACGGGGCGACCATGTCGAAGCCGTCGGAGTTGGCGGCATAGCCGACGATCTCGCCGTAGATCTTGGCGCCGCGGGCCTTGGCCCGTTCGTATTCCTCGAGCACCACGATCCCCGAACCGCCGGCGATGACGAAGCCGTCGCGGTCCTTGTCATAGGCGCGGCTGGCGGTGGCCGGGCGATCGTTGAAGTTCGAGCTCATGGCGCCCATGGCGTCGAACAGCACGCTGAGCGACCAGTCCAGCTCCTCGGCGCCGCCGGCGAACATCACGTCCTGCTTGCCCATCAGGATCTGCTCGTACCCTGCGCCGATGCAGTGGGTGGAGGTGGCGCAGGCCGACGCGATCGAGAAGTTCAGCCCCTTGATCTTGAACCAGGTGGCCAGGGTCGCGGAGGCGCCCGAGCTCATCGCCTTGGGCACCGCGAAGGGGCCGACCCGCTTGGGGCCACGTTCCTTGGCGGTGTGGGCCGCCTCGATGATCGACTTGGTGGACGGGCCGCCCGAGCCGACGATCAGGCCGGTGCGCTCGTTGGAGACGTCGGCCTCTTCCAGGCCGGAATCGGCGATGGCCTGTTCCATGGCGATGTGGCCGAAGGCAGTGCCCTGGGCCAGGAACCGCGCGGCGCGGCGGTCGACCATCGACTCCCAGTCGATGTCGGGCGAGGCGTGAACCTGCGAGCGGAAGCCGAGCTCCGCATACTGGGGCGAGAAGCTGACGCCCGACTTGGCTTCGCGCAGCGAGGCGAGGACCTCGTTGGCGTTGTTGCCAATGGACGAGACGATACCGATCCCGGTGACGACGACACGGCGCATGAACTTATTTCCGTCTTCTCAGCCGAGGTCCTTGGCGTCGAACAGTCCGACGCGCAGGTCCTTCGCCTCGTAGATAATCTTACCGTCGGCCTCGAGCACGCCATCGCCGATGCCCATGACCAGCTTGCGGATGATCACGCGCTTCAGGTCGATCCGGTAGATCAGCTTGGAGACCTTGGGGGTGACCTGGCCGGTGAACTTCACCTCGCCGACGCCGAGGGCGCGGCCCTTGCCGGGCGCGCCGGACCAACCGAGGAAGAAGCCGACCAGCTGCCACATGGCGTCGAGGCCCAGGCAGCCGGGCATGACCGGGTCATTGATAAAGTGGCACTGGAAGAACCAGAGGTCGGGATTGATGTCGAGCTCGGCTTCCACATAGCCCTTGCCATGCGCACCGCCGTCTTCCGTGATCTTCACGATCCGGTCGAACATCAGCATCGGCGGCACCGGCAGTTGCGCGTTGCCGGGGCCGAACATCTCGCCTCTGCCGCAGGCCAGCAGCTCTTCGAGATTGTAGTGGTCCTTGGCCTTGGCGCCCTGGATCATGCTTCGCTTTCTGGTGGCGGCCCTGTCCGGGCCAATGGATTCGTTTGGAAATGGGCCTAGCAGAGCCGGCCGCCCGGCTCAACGCTTCCGGGACGCCACCGGCCGGCCGAGCTTGCACTGGATGGCGTCGGACACGCCCCACAGCTCGGACGCCGGCGCCCAGCCGGAAACCCCGCCGGCCTTGACCTTGCACCAGCCCTTCTCGCAACCCTTGGGGAGCTGGGCGATGGAGCGCGGGGCCAGATAGGCGATGATCTCGGCCTCGGCTCGCGGATGCTTGTGCAGGGCCAGGCGCTCGGGCTTGGCGCGCATCACGTTGTTTTCGCCGCTGGTCAGCCGTCGGTGGACCCAGGCCACGCCGCCTTCGGGATCGCAGATGCGCCGCCACTCCGTGTTCTCGGCGATCACCTGAACCGGCAGGCCCTTGGCATGATAGACCCAGAGCAGCTTGTGGTCCTCGCCGGGGCCCGCGCGGGCATAGACCTTGTCGAATTTGAGCGCGACGTAACGCGGCACAGGCTGGCCGGAGGGGGTTTGCCGGGGCGCGGCCTGCGCGACGGGCGCGCAGACGGCCGCGAGCAGCGCCAACGTCAAAATAATGAGCGTCGCCGTCTTCGGCTGCGTGTTCGTTCGAGGCTCGCCTTGGCCGTCCATGGGGGCTTTGCTAGAGGTTCTGGGATACAAAGCAAGGCGCGCCGCGCGCAGTTAAAGAATCCTTTCCAAAGACGCCTATGCCAGCTCGCAAGCCCAAGGTCATCGTCACCCGCAAACTCCCGGACCAGGTGGAGACGCGGATGCGCGAACTGTTCGACACCGAGCTGAACCTGACCGACGCCCCGATGGATCGCGACGCCCTGCTGCAGGCGGTGGCGCGGGCCGACGCCATCGTGCCGACCATCACCGACGCGATCGACGGCGAGCTGATCGCCGCCGCCGGCGACCAGTTGAAGCTGATCGCCAATTTCGGGGCGGGGGTCGATCACATCGACGTGGCGGCCGCGACCGAGCGCGGCATCGCGGTGACCAATACGCCAGGCGTCCTGACGGAGGACACCGCCGACCTGACCATGGCCCTGATCATGGCGGTCTCGCGCCGCATCGTCGAAGGGGCGAACGTGGTGCAGGCCGGCCAGTTCACCGGCTGGACCCCGACCTGGATGATGGGCCGGCGGGTCAACGGCAAGCGGCTGGGGATCATCGGCATGGGCCGGATCGGCCAGGCGGTGGCGCGCCGCGCCCGGGCCTTCGGCATGCAGATCCACTATCACAACCGCAAGCCGGTCAGTCACGTGATCGCCCAGGAGCTGGAGGCGACCTACTGGGAAAGCCTCGACCAGATGCTGGCGCGGATGGACATCATCTCGGTGAACTGCCCGCACACGCCGGCGACCTATCACCTGCTGTCGGCGCGGCGGCTGAAGCTGATGCAGCCGCATGCGGTGATCGTGAACACCGCCCGCGGCGGGATCATCGACGAGGCGGCCCTGGCCGAACTGCTGGCCACGAACCTGATCGCCGGGGCGGGCCTTGACGTCTTCGAGTTCGAGCCGGCGATCAATCCCAAGCTCCTGAACCTGCCCAACGCCGTGCTGCTGCCGCACCTGGGATCGGCGACGGTCGAGGCGCGGATCGACATGGGCGAGAAGGTGATCATCAACCTCAAGACCTGGATGGACGGCCATCGTCCGCCCGACCGGGTGCTGATGTCGATGCTCTAGGAGCTCAGAACGCCGGCTGGACCGCGCCGGCGTAAGTCTTCTCAATGAAGGCCTTCACCTCGGGACCGGTGAGAGCGGCGGCCAGCTTCTGGACGCGCGGATCGTTCTTGTTGTCCTCGCGCGACACCAGCAGGTTCACGTACGGGCTGTTCCCGTCTTCCAGGATCAACGCGTCCTTGGCCGGGTCCAGCCTGGCGTCGAGGGCGTAGTTGGTGTTGATCACCGCAAGGTCCAGCTCGCCCAGCACCCGCGGGAGGGTCGCCGCCTCAAGTTCGCGGAACTTCAGGCCCTTCGGGTTGGCGACGATGTCGTTCAGGGTCGAAAGCGGATTGGCCGGATCCTTGAGGCTGATCAGGCCTCCTTTCTGCAGCAGAAGCAGGGCGCGGCCTCCGTTGCTGGGCTCATTGGGAATGGCCACCGTGGCGCCCTGGGGCAGGTCCGCGAGGGCCTTGTGCTTGCGGGAATAGGCGCCGATCGGCTCGATGTGGACGCCGACCACCTTCACCAGCCTGGTCCCGCGCGCCTTGTTGAATTCGTCGAGATAGGGCGCGGTCTGGAAGTAGCTCACGTCCAACTGCTTCTGGGCGACCTGCAGGTTGGGCTGCACGTAGTCGTTGAAGACCTTCACATCCAGCTTCACGCCCTGCTGCGCGAGGATCGGCCGGACGACTTCGAGGATTTCGGCGTGGGGCACCGGGGTGGCCGCGATGGTCAGGGTGTCCGAGGGCGTCTCCGCTTGCTTGCCGCAGGCGGCGAGGCACAGGGCGGCGGCGGTCAGGACGAAGGTGCGCTTAAGCATGTCTGTCTTAATCTCCGGGCTCAGCGCCGGCTGAGTTTGATGACAAGGCGGTCGCCCGCCCATTGCAGGCCCTGGACGAGAACCAGCAGCAGGAGGACGGTCACCACCATGACGTCGGTCTGGAAGCGCTGGTAGCCGAAGCGGATGGCGAGGTCGCCAAGCCCGCCTGCCCCCACGACGCCGGCCATGGCGGTATAGGAGACCAGGGCGATCGCGGGGACGGGGGCGCCCGCCACGATGCCGGGCAGGGCCTCGGGAAGCAGGACGCCGAAGACGATCTGGCGAGGGGTCGCGCCCATGGCCTGGCCCGCCTCGACCACTCCGGGATCGACCTCGCGCAGGGCGGTCTCGACCAGGCGCGCATAGAAGGGCGCTGCGCCCACCACCAGCGGCGGGACGGCGCCGGCGACGCCGAGCGACGTGCCCACCAGCAGCATGGTGAGCGGGATCATCACGATCAGCAGGATCACGAAGGGGACCGAGCGAAGCACGTTGACCGCGAACGAGAGCGCGGCGTTTGCGGCCGGATTGGCCAGCAACTGGCCGCGCCCGGTCAGGAAGAGGATCACCCCCAGGGGCAGGCCGAGCAGGACCGAGAAGCCCAGCGATCCGGCCAGCATGACCAGGGTGTCGAAGGTGGCCTGGCCGATGTCGGCCCAGTTGATGTTGGCGAACACGGCCTCAGACCTCCTCGACCCGTACGCCGGCCGCTTCCAATCTCTGGCGGGCCTGGGCGACGTCGCCTCCGACCAGCGAGACCAGGAGCTGTCCGTAAGGTTCGTCGCGGATGCGGTCGATGCGCCCGCCGAGGATCGAGTAGTCGACGCCGGTGTCGCGGGCGATGCGGCCGAGGATCGGCTCATAGGTCGCCGCGCCCCGGAAGGTGAGGCGCAGGGCGCCGGCGCTCGCACCCTCCGCGGCCAGGCCCGCTGTGGC
>LNAP01005860.1_pt1 | contig 10774 bp, 7 predicted proteins | sample 602601 | NCBI WGS metagenome assembly LNAP01 (sample SAMN02440304, study PRJNA202911) | soil metagenome | biome: Subtropical and temperate rainforests or woodlands; isolation source: soil samples (1 kg each in a 20% v/v slurry with milli Q water) were... ...
TACCGTCCCGATCCGTATCTGTCCGCCTTGGTATCCTACCGGCCCGATGTGAAAACCGACCGAATGCTTGGCGAGGTCGCCGTGATCTATCCCTGCGAAAAAACCTCGTCGCACTCCCGCCTTTTTCGGTTTCACCGCGAATGTTTCGGAAAACGCATGGCCGAACACGGCTACTCGGTTTCCGATTTTTATCTCAACACGCTCGACTACTCCGCGAAGCGGCTCCGTCAGATTCTGCTCACGCGCAACATCCGCGGCCTGGTCCTCGGCTGGGGCTTCGAATCCGGAACCCTCGCCGACTTTCCCTGGGACGAGTTTGTCGTGGTCTCCACCGAGCGCGTCATCGTCCACCCCAGCATCGATCGCATCAGCATCAATCACTTCCGCGCCATTCGTGACGTCATGGATAAAATCCGCGCCAAAGGACACGAACGCATCGGACTCATTTACCACGACGACGCGCCCCTTGCCGTGAAGAAAAACCTGCTCGGCAGCTACCTCGCCGAGATGGAAATGGCCGGCAAACTCGACACGCGCCTCCGCGCCTTTGAATACACACGCGGCGAAACCCCCGCGCGTTTTCTCAAATGGCTGCGCGCCAGCCGCCCCGACGCGCTGCTCAGCCACCGCCGCATCGAGCCCGCGTTTTTCAAGAAGGCCGGCGTCACCTTTCCCGCCGATTACGGCTACGCCGTCGCCGAGATCGACGATGCCGATCCCGGCGTCGAAAGCGGCGCCTACGTCGTGGAAACGATGGGACGCACGCTCGCCAACATCCTCGTGCGAAAAATCGTGACCTACGACAAAGTCGCCCTCGGCGTCGACGGCCAGATCCTCCTCGTCAACGGCGTGTGGCACGACGGCGTGACGCTCTGAGCAACCGCGTTACTTAATAAGTTCAGCAACACCGGGCTTCTCTTCGCCGAGGGTGCGGTGACGGTGGAAGGAGGGAAGCGCAGCCGTTTCCCCTCAGCCAACCCCTCCCGGATAAATCCGGGAAAACCCCCGAAGTCATGAAAAAATCAGTCCTGGGCATTGCCATGCCCCTGCTTGTCCTGTCGCTGGCGCCGGTCACGGCCCGCGCGGCCGTTGTCCTCAACCCCGCCCTCGTCCCCGGCGCCAACGCCATCGATCCGGCCGGCGAACAGACCGTCGACCAAAATGCGTCAGGCATCACCGCCCAAGCCACCCTTGAGTCCGTCCCGAATTTCGCCGCCGTGCAGGATTTCACCGGCTGGTCGATTCAGGGAACCGCCAACTATATCGTCTTCACCGCCGATGCTTCCCGCCCCGACGTGCTCTCCACCTACGCAGGCCAGACCGGCAGCACTCCCGGAGGAAGCAACTCCACCGCGACCCTGCGCACGAGTCCGGGCGCCAGCATCGGCATCGACTCGGGCTCGACGCGCGCCGCCACGCTCACCCTCGATTTCGGCAGCGCGTCGTTCGACGGCACCACCGTCACCGCGTTTGATTCGACCGTGCTCGCTCCGACCGCGGTCGGCTTCACCGTGTGCGGTCTGGACAACGTGAGCACCGACGTGACCGTAAAATACTACGGCACCGACGACACCACGCTCATCGTCACGCAAACGCTCTCCAAGGCGGCCGATCCCGACACCGGCGACGGCACCACCTACGGAAGCGATGGCTACGCCGGCTACCAGGCCGCCGGCAGCGGCGTCACCGGAGCCATCGGAAAAATCGTGATCACCGCGGCCCAGGTGCTCGGCGGCAACCAGGGCATAGCCATCGACGACCTCGCCTACAACACCGCCGGCAGCATCCACTACCTCACCGTGTCGGGCGCCGGAGCGATGAACGGCACCGGCTGGGCCAACGCGCTTCCCGCCAGCCAGCTCGCCACCGTGCTCAACACCACGATGGCCCCCGGCGACACGCTGTTCATCGGCTCCGGCAACTACGGCAACCGCACGATCAGCCTCACCACCGGCGGCCAGGCCGGGAAACCCAAAAGTATCATAGGTGTGGATACGGGCGCCGGCGTTCCCGTGTTCGACAGCGCCAACTGGACGCGCACCGCGCCCACCGCCGGACAATACTCCATCGTCAGCCTCGGCGCGGGCGTGAGCCACTGGACCCTCGCCAACCTCGCGTTGCGCAACTGCCAGTTCGCCGTCCGCGGCACCACCTCGGCCACGGCCCGCACCGGCCTGGTCTTCCGCGATCTCGACATCCAGCTCGTCCGCCACGGTTTTTATCTGTCCGACTGCGACAACCTCGTCATCGAGGACTGCGCCGTCACCAGCTACACCAAGCACGGCTACCGTCTCGACCAGGGCTGCGACAACGTCGTGTTCTCCAACTGCCTCGCCGACCTTTCCGCCGGCGATGCGACGTGGTGGGACCATTCCGAGGCCTTTCCGTTCGGCTTCATCGTGAACAACTCCGGTGCCGCCAACACGCAGATCGCCTTCGTGGACTGCACCGCGAACAACAACCGCCAAAACCTCCAGACCGGCTACTGGAACGGCGACGGGTTCGTCGTGGAGGGCAACACCGTCGGAACGAGCTTCACCGGCTGCGTCGCCGTGAACAACGAGGACGGCGGCTACGACATCAAGCCGGCCGCGACGTTCTCCGACTGCGTATCCGTTAAAAACTACCGCGGTTTCCGCCTCTGGGACACCGCCAAGACGCTGACCAACTGCGTGGCGACCTATCCGTTCCGGCGGACCGACGCCAATCCCGCCGGCACCGAGAGCGGCGACGGCATCTGGCTTCAGAACGGCACCGCCACCCTCGACTACGTCACCGCGCACGGCAACGCCGGCGTCGGCGTGAAAGAGGAGGGCTCCGGCACCGCCACGCTCACCAACAGCCTCATATCGTTCTCCGGAGCGACGGGCACGTTTACCGCGGGCTCGGTCACGCTCGGCGCCGGCACCGCCACCTATCGTCCCGGCGCGGGCACGGACCCGGCCTACGTCAACCCGGCCCCGACCTGGAGCGGCACCGGCGCCGACATGGACAGCCAGACCCACGGCCTCGCCAAAGGCTACAACTCCACCCGCTGAAGCAGCCGCGTTTCCCGGCTGGAAAGATCCGGCAGACGAGGAAGCCCGCGCTTTGGTTAATAGTTTCACACGCGCGGCGCTTCCTTGGTTTGCCGTCCACGGGTTATCTTTGAGCCCCTAGGTGCCTCCTCTCTGTTTAACCCCCGAATCCCCGCAACTTCGGTCGCATTTGCCGACGCCGGACGCCCCCGTTGCGCTCACGGCGCATCCGGACGCCGCGCGCCTCAACGGCCTCATCGTTGATCGCGTGACCGACGCCCTCGGCACCACCGAGCTCCGCCTCTGCCCCGACGCACTGGACTCGCAACGCATCCCTCGCCGTCCGCATGTCACGGACCGCCCCGAGTGCCGGCACGCCACGCGCAACGCCGTCACGTTCGACAGCCTCGTGCAGGTCAAACTCGCCGAAGACCACGGCGGCGGCGGCTTCCTCTCCGGCATGACGATGCGCGACAGCAGCACCGTCCAAAATCTACGCCGCTCTCCCGACAACATCACCGCCGCGGCCGACCGCGTCGTCACGACCCTGGAAAACGAATCCGGCAGCCTCCGCGCCCGCCAACACCTCGAAGCCACCACCGTCGAAGGCACCTTGCTCGCGTGGACCGAGCTCACCAATACCGGCGACCAACCCGTCACCCTCGAACACCTGAGCAGTTTCGTGCTCGCCGGCATCACACCCTTCGCCGCCGACGATGCGCCGCGCCGTCTCCGCGTGCACCGCTTCCGCTCCTGGTGGAGCAACGAAGGCCGCCACCAACCGCAGTTTCTCGAAGAGCTCAACCTCGAGCGCGACTGGGAAGGCGCCAAAACCGTGACCGAGCGCTTCGGCCAGGTCGGCACCCTGCCCGTGCGCAAATTCTTCCCCTTCGTCGCCATCGAAGACACCGAAACCGGCGTCTGCTGGGGCGCGCAACTCGCCTGGTCCGGCTCCTGGCAGATGGAAATCACCCGTCGCGGCGACGCCGTCTCCCTCTCCGGCGGACTCGCCGATTTCGAATTCGGCCACTGGCGCAAAACCCTCCGACCCGGCGAAACCTTCACGACACCCGTCGCCCACCTCGCCTGCGTCGCCGGTCCGCTCGACGCCCTCACCCACAAACTCGTCCAACTCCAGGAATCACTCCTCACCGATCTTCCCGAATCCGAAAACGACCTCCCGATCATCTTCAACGAGTGGTGCACCAACTGGGGCTCGCCCGGCCACGACAAAACCCTCGCGCTCGCCCGCCGCCTCCAGGGCAGCGGCGTCAGCTACCTCGTCATCGACGACGGCTGGGCCGTGCGTCCGCCCGAAGCCACCATGCAGTCCAACGGTGACTGGATCGTGGATCGCCAAAAATTCCCCCTCGGCCTGAAACCCCTCTGCGACGAACTCCGCCGCCTGGGCTTCATCCCCGGCATCTGGTTCGAGTTCGAAGCCTGCAATCCGGGCTCCCGCGCGTGGCACCAAGACGCCCACCTCCTCCAACGCGACGGCCGCCCCCTCCGCATCGGCAACCGCCGCTTCTGGAATCTCAACGACCCCTGGGTCACCGCCTACCTCGACGAAAAACTCACCGCCTTTCTCAAGGAAAACGGCTTCGGCTACCTCAAGGTGGACTACAACGACAGCATCGGCCTCGGCTGCGACCACCCGGATTCCCTCGGCGAGGGCCTTCGTCAGCAAGTGACCGGCATCCACCGCACCTTCCGTCGCCTGCGCGAACACATTCCCGATCTCGTTATCGAAAACTGTTCCTCCGGCGGACACCGCTTGGAACCGGCCATGATGGCGCTTACATCGATGAGCTCGTTTTCCGACGCGCACGAATCGCTCAACCTCCCGATCATCGCGCGTCAGCTGCACCACCTCATTCCCCCGCGCCAATCCCAGATCTGGGCCGTCCTCTACCCCGACGACACTCCCGAGCGTTTCATTTTTTCGCTCACCGCCACGTTCTACGGACGCATGTGCCTCTCGGGCCCCGTCCACGATCTCAGCGACGCGCAGATGACCGTCGTCCGCCGGGCCACGCACCTCTACGCGCAAGCCGCGCCGATCATCCGCGAAGGCCGCACCACCTTCCTCGGCGAGACGCCCTTCAACTGGAACAACCCCGCCGGCTGGCAGGGCATCTGGCGCATCAACCCCGCCGGCGACCAAGCCCTTCTCGTCGTCCACGTGTTCGCCGACCCAACCGACCTCCCTGTTGAAATCGACCTTCCTCCCTCCCAGTCTTGGCGGATCGTCGCCACACTGGATGACGAAACCACCGCCCCGCCGTTCATCCGCCAGGCGAAGATTCAATTCCCGCCGGGAAATCGCTTCCGCGGTTACGCCCTGCTTCTGAAACGCGTCGATTCTATCCACGGTTAAAACGACACAAATTTTGTCGTTTTAATCAACGCGGTATCACGCGTGCATCAGCCAACCGGCGATAAACGCCGCCTGCTTTTCGCGTATATGCTCGTGAAAGTGCACGTGGTCGCAATACAGCGAGGAACTCGCGCCCAGATTGGCCGTAAAGGTGTGCAGATCGATCGACGGAACTCCGCGCCTTTTCATCACCGCATCGGCGGCTGCATTATAAGCAATCACATCGGCCCCAAACCGATAAAACCCCGACCCGGGCTTGTTATGCACCGCCTCGTCGCAAGGCGTCGTGCGCACCCACACAAGACGCGGCTTCATCGCCGCGACCTCGCCAACAATTCCCTCCAAATTGGCGGCGTAGCCTGCGAGCGAGGTCTTCCTATGCCCGGTGACCGGGTCGGTGCGGATGTCATGCAGTCCGCAGTTGAGGAGAAGGACATCGGCATCGATGCCGCCTCGCGCCCGCTTTCCTCGCACGAAGTCGAGCACGCGTGTCGAATCGCCCGCATTGGCGCCCATCGGAAGATCCAGATTGTGCAACGCCTCCGCCTCGCCTTCCCGATGGATGCAGCAAAAAACTCCCCGCACATATCGCTCCAGATAGGGCGCGTAATGGACGGAGATACTGTCTCCGATAATGTAGAGCGATTTCACGCGATCCGCTGTGTCAGGGAGCAACCTCTCCACTCACGACCGGCACCAGCCCCTCGGTCCACCAGGCTTTCGCCCAAGGCCAGCCGCCCAGTCTCGCCACGGACTCCTCCCTCCCCGGCACCCACTTGCCATTGGCGAAGCCCTTGTATCCATGCTCCATCTTGAAAAAGAAATCCCCGGTTCCCACAATCATGTGCGCCCTCAACGTCCGGCTGTCCTCCGGCGCCGGCCACAACCCCCGGGCGCGCAGCGCGACCGCGTTGGCCATGTTCAGCATCCACCCCTCGTAAACATAGAACAGGCTGCTGCGAAATCGCGTGCCGTTCATGTGCGCGTTGGTCGTCAGAAACTCATAACACATGCCCGTCCGCCCCTCGAACGGTGAACGCAGCGGACGCCCCGTGTCATCGGTATCGATGATCTGCGTGCGATCGGTCATCCCGTCCACCGGAAGCGACGACTGCGTCACCTTGGAAAACATCCGCTCCGCCATGCCCCGATAAATCTCCCACGACTGGCTCAGACGAAGGCCGCCATACGTGAAGCGATTCCCGCGCACGCCCCGCCCCAGTCCGAGAGACGGCCTGCCCCCCGTGAAAAGCCCTCCCTCCATCAGCACCCGGCGCGTGTCCGGGGTTCGTGTCCAGGCACCTTCGATGTTGCTGAAACCGGCGTCGCGCACGCGTCCCAAAAACACGTCGAAATCAAACGTGACAAAAAAAGCGTCCAGCTCCTCGACACCGAAATACCACGCCGCCGCCATCGCCGCGCCCACGTAGCCCTCGACATGGTTCGGGTTCATCCCCTTGGCCCAGTTTGGATCACCGTCCACCAGACAGCGGTAGGCGTTGTCGTCATCCAGGCAAAAGTTGGCCGCCACCGCGAGCGCCTGCATGAGCAGGTCGGCGCGGGCCTGCTCATCCTTCGACAAACCATTCCACACGGCCGGCGTGTGCCGCGCAAACGCCAGCGCCCAAGCCAGCGGCCCATGCGACCAGCCGCCGATGCCGCCTTGGCACTCCGGCTCATTGCCGCCGGTCACCACCACGCGCAGGCGGTCGGCCACCGCCCCGGGCAACGACGCCTCCGGAGACTCCGCCGGCGCCTCCGTGTCCCGCCGCGCATGAGCCGCCAACGACAAAGTATAGAAGGCGAATGCGCCGTCCAAATCGCGCTGCCGCTTTGTATAGACGTAAGTCCATTTCGGTGCCGGTTGCTTCAGAGAACGCTCCAGCAATTGCGCCGAAAAAAGCCCCTCCCCCGCCGTGGTCCCGGCATGAACGCCTGAGAAAACCGCCACGCATACCCCAAGTATCGCCACCCCGCGCACCACACGGCGCAGGTTGGGCCCGAATCGGAAAATTGTGTTCAGCATCTTTATTGGATTCTCGCGACCGGTTTCCGCAGATCGGTTCCGACCGCGATTTTTCCCACGCTCCAGTCGAAAAACAACGCCAGTCGCTGCACCCCCGCGACCGGCTCCGCGGGTGTGCCTGCCACCGTGGCCGCCGAGATCAGGTTTTGCGCGTCCACCGGCACGATCTGATCGGCCTGAATAAGCGCCCACACCCGGGAGGGCTCGATGGAACCGACCAACGCACGGTAGTTCATCGGAGCCGCCGCGCTGGACGTTCCGAACGGCTGCAACTCGGCCGACAAACCGTAATGCGCCGCCAGCAAACGCCGGTTGAGCACCCACAAGACGGGATTGGTTGACGTGCCCGTCTGCTTCCCGTCCGCAAGGGGATCTTCAAGACACGGCACGAGCTTCTCGATTCCGCCCGTCTGCGTGACCTGGACGTAGGCGGCGAGATGCGTGGCGAGTTGATCGATGTTGCTGTTCCAATAGCGGGCCGTGACCGATCCCGCCAGCCCCCGGTCACCGCTGCCGATCGTGGTGCCCGCACCGGAATTGCGCCCGGGCAATTCCCCCCGGCGGTCACTCACGTGCAACGCCATCGCCACCCCGGTCTGGCGCAGATTGGAGAGCGACTGGGTCTGGCGCGCCTTTGCCCGCGCCGCACCCACGACGGGAATGATCACCCCCGCCAAAATACCGATGATGGCAATCACGGCCAGAAGCTCGGTCAGCGTAAACGCCCGTGAGCGGCGAACAAAACAGGGGGGCGTCATCGGATAAAAAGGGCTGAGGGTGGGGTAAACGAATCGACGAAGGGTGCGCCCAGTCGATTAAACACCGCGCCTCCGCGACGGACGCCGGCACAGCAGGCCCAGCAACACGACCGCGCCCATCAAAAGGGAAGCCGAGGACGGCTCGGGAATCGACGAGGTAAACGTCACGTCCATGTCGGAAAACGCCGCCGAGGTCTGCCCGAAGCTGCCCGTCGCCTGAATCACCACCTCGTTGTAGGTGTAGGTGACCGGCGTGGTATCCAGCCACGATCCGCTCAGCGAATAACTGTTGGTTGTGCTCACCAGCGACCAGCTCACCAACACCCCCGTGCTCTTCCGCTCCAGGGAAAAAGAAAAATTATAGGTGCCGCTGCTCAACGCGAAGTTGCTCAGCCCGCCGGTGATGCCGGATGACACCTGCGCGTAACCCTCCGCACTCGTGGAGTTCCACCCGCCGGAGCCCGCATCCTTTTCATACAGCGGCACGCTGCCGCTCAACTTGTTCGCCGTAAGATAGCCCGACCAATTCTTGTCGCTCACGTCGGAACCGGAATTGGTGTTGAATGCTCCCCAGCGAAACGCGCCATCTCCGCCATTGGTGGCGAAACTCAGCACCACGGATCCGGAGAACGTCAGCGTGTCTCCGACCGAATCCAACGTGTAGGTGGGAGTCGCACCCTTGAATGAATTACTGCCCGTCGCAAAAGAAGGACTGTCCGTGGTGAGGCCGGATACGCTGCCGCTCGACTGAGTCCAAGAGGTAACCGCTTCGGCATGGGCGACTGCGCCCGCCAGAAAGAATGCCGGCACCGCCAAAGCCAATCGAGAGAACCCGGAAACACGGGAGGAAGAGCAGGGTGTATTCATAAGAAAGAAGTCCGACGGCCTCAGAGGGTGGTTGAGGGATGGGCCGAAGAGCTTGCCGCACATCGCGACTTAAAAACCTTGGCCTAGCAATCGCCCCTGCGTTAACACAGTTTAACATGGAGCCGAAACGCGTCACCCAGCAGGACATCGCCAAGGCCGCCGGCGTGCATCGCACCACCGTGTGCCTCGCCCTGAAAAACTACCCCCGCATTCCCGCCGAAACACGCGAACGCATCGTCCGCATCGCCGAAGAATTGGGCTACTCGCCCGACCCCATGCTCTCGGCGCTGGCGACCTACCGGCACGGCCGGCGGCCGGCGGGATTTCGCGGCACGCTGGGCTGGCTTGCGCAGACCACCGCGCAGTTCTCCTGGCGCAAGATCCCCCACTTCGCGAGGTATCTCGACGCGGCCTCCGCCTGCGCCGAAACGCACGGCTACCGGGTGGAGGTCATCGATCTGCACGACATGGGCATCAACTGGCAGCGCGCGGCCGCCGTCGCCAAATCACGAGGCATCGACGGCGTGCTCCTGTGCCCGCAACCCCGCGCCGCCACGAATCTCGAATGCTTTCCCTGGCATGATTTCGCCGCGGTCACCTTCGGCTACACGATCATCAAGCCCAAGCTGCACATGATCGCGTCCGCGCATTACACCGCCACCTTTCGCACCATGCAGGAATTGCTCGTCCGCGGCTACCGGAGGATCGGCTTCGTGTTCAACCTCCGGCACGACGAGCGCACCAACCACAACTACCTCGCCGGCTACCTCACCGCGCGCGAATTGCACGACCCCCACGCCAACCTGCCTCCCTGCATCGACGACAGCAACGACCCGGCCCAGCCGATTTTCTGGCGCTGGTTTGACCGCTACAAACCCGACGCCATCATCGCCGGCGACCGCCACTTCGAGTCGATCCTGGGCTCCCGCGGACTGCGCGCCCCCGACGATCTCGGCCTCGCCTGCCCCGGCCTGGCGGACACCCGGGGATCCCTGGCCGGCATCTGCGAGGACAACGAGCAACTCGGGCGAATCGCGGTCGATTTCCTGGTTTCGATGCTGCATCGCGGAGAACGGGGCATCCCCAGGCATCCCCAGCAGGTGCTCGTCGAAGGCGACTGGACTCCCGGACGCACCCTTCGTTCGCCGCCCAACGACTGACGCCCCGGCAAATCGGCCGCAGCGAAGTCGCGCCCGCCCTTCACGGCTCACCCGTGTGAGTAAGGGCCGTCTCGTGCCTTCCGCGGGGTTGTGGAAAAACATCCGCCATGACCCCGCTTATACAAAGCGACCCGCTCGAGGCCCCGGCCCCGGCCAATCCTTCCCACCGCATCCTTTTCGCGCTCGCCGGCGATGAACGGAACCTCTTTTTCCCGGGCGAACTCCCGCCCGGCGCGATCTGGCAGGATGCCCGCGGGCTGGGCCAGGCCAGTTGGAACCGGCTGCTTTCCGTGCACCGCCCCACCATCCTCGTCTCCGGCTGGACAACCCCGTCCCTCGATTCCGCCCGGACGACCCTCGAAGGGAATGACGGCTCGGTGGACTATGTCTGCCATGCCTCGGGCTCGATCCGGCATGTCGTCACCCGCGACCAGCTCGCGGCGGGACTCAAGGTCACCAACTGGGGCGCCTTGGTCGCGCCGGTGGTCGCCGAACACGCGCTGCTGCTCATTCTGGCCTCCCTTCGCCAACTGCCGTTCTGGCGCGACCACATGCAGCTGCCCTCC
>LNAP01007010.1_pt2 | contig 10774 bp, 9 predicted proteins | sample 602601 | NCBI WGS metagenome assembly LNAP01 (sample SAMN02440304, study PRJNA202911) | soil metagenome | biome: Subtropical and temperate rainforests or woodlands; isolation source: soil samples (1 kg each in a 20% v/v slurry with milli Q water) were... ...
GCTGGTCAGCATCACGCGGGCGGGCAGCATCCTGCTGGTCGAGCGGGACGCGGATGGCGACGGCCGCGCCGATGGTGTGCGCACGCTGCTGCAAGGACTGGACCGCCCGCACGGCATCGATGTTGCCGACGGTTGGCTCTACTTCGCCGAGACCGGCGCCGTGCGCCGGGTGCGCTTCGATGCCGCCGCGCGCGCGGTGTCCGGCGCGCCGCAGACGGTGGCGGCACTGACCGGCGGCGGCATGCACTTCACGCGCACGCTGCGCGTGGGTCCGGACCGGATGCTGTACGTCAGCAGCGGTTCGTCCTGCAACGTGTGCATCGAGACCACGCCGCGCGCCGCCATGCTGCGCGTGGACCCGCAAGGCGGCGCCGTGACACCCTTCGCCGAGGGGCTGCGCAATACCGTCGGCTTCGACTGGCAGCCGGGCAGCGGGGCCCTGTTTGGTGTCGATAACGGGCGCGACCTGCTGGGCGACGATTTTCCGCCCGACGAGCTGAACCGCATCGTTGCCGGCGGTTTCTACGGCTGGCCGTTCTGGCACGGCGACAACCTGCCGGATCCCGAATACGGCACCCACCCGGGCGCCGCCGGGCGCGCCCCGATCGCGCCGGCCCATGCCTTCGGCGCGCATGTCGCGGCACTGTCGATCAATTTTTTCGACCCCGACCGCGCGCCGCCCGGTTTCGAGCGCGCCGCGCTGGTCGGTCAGCACGGCTCCTGGAACCGCAGCGTGCTGTCGGGCTATCGGGTCTCGTCCCTGCACTGGGCCGCCGACGGGCGCATCACGGAGCGCGATTTCGCGGTCGGTTTCGTGCAGGGGGGCAAGGTCACCGGCCGGCCGGTTGACGCACTGCCGGGTCCGGACCGGGCGGTGTACGTGTCGGACGATTACGCCGGTGCGATCTACCGAATTGCGTGGGACCCGTCGACCGCCGGGCCGGGGCCGGTGTTTGTGCCGCCGACCGCGGCCGGGCCGCATCAGGCCGGTAGCCCGTCGTCGCCGGCCGCATCAGCCCTGAGCCGGCTTGACCCGGCGCAGCAGGCGGATGCCACGCTCGCGCGGGGCGCGGCGCTGTTCGACCGGCACGCCTGCGCCGGTTGCCACCGCGGTGGCGCGCCCGGCATGCGACTGGCCGCGCTTGGCAGCCGTTACTCGCAGGCGGCGCTGGGCGCCCTGCTGGCAACCCCGCCGGCCTCGATGCCGGCGCCGGCGCTGGATGATGCGGATCGGCGCGCCCTGGCGGCGTATCTGCGCGCGGCCTATCCCTAGCGCGGCCCCGGGCGAGGGGCGCGCTGCCAGAATCGGCAGGAGACCGGCTGTGCCGGGCGATCATCGCGCAGCGAAGCTGCGCTCTACATGGTTTTTTCCAAGTGGCCGGCGCTGGGCAGTCCAGGATCGATCGATGCGTTCAGAACCGCATGTCGGCGGTCAGGACGTGAAAATCGATGCCGTCGTTGGGCTCCTTGATACTGGCGTTGGACAGGTGCTGGAAGCGGTAGCCGAGCTGGAACCGGCCGCAGTCCAGGCCGACGCCAAGATGACTGCCGAACTGCCAGGCGCTCGACAGCTGGCGCTCACCGATGCGGGTGTCCGACAGCACGTGGCCGCCGAGGCCGGCTTCCAGGTACGGGCGCATGCCGCCGCTGGTCTTGGGTGCCAGGCGCAGCACCGGCGTCAGGCCGACTTCCCACAGGTTGTCGTTTTGGCGGTTATCTTTGTCGCTGTTCCAGTAGCCGATTTCGGCCAGCCAGTAGCCGGTCAGTTGCCAGTCCCCATCCGTGAACCAGGCCCGGTTCCAGTCGCGGGCGACGCCGACGCGGTACAGCTGCGTGTCGTCGTCGCCCCAGCCGGTGGCCAGTTCGGCGCGGTATTCGGCAGCGACGGCGGTCGCGAGATTGGCTGTCAGGACCAGGCCGGCCAGCAGGCGGTATCCGGGACGGGGCATGATTCTTTTTCTCCCTTTGGGTTCGATATGAAAAAGATTGCAACGCGGCGCTGCGCCGACGAATTATTGATCCCGGCCTTGCCGGCGGCAAGCCGGCACTGCGTGGCCGGCGCATGAGCGGGGGCGGCCTGGGCCTGCCGTCACGGTTTCATTTCCGCACCGACCTGACGGTCCAGGCGCGCGACATCAATTATGGCAACCATCTGGGCCACGACGCTGCGGTGAGCCTGCTGCACGAGGCCCGGCGCCGTTGGCTGGCCGCGGCCGGTTACGATGAGGCCGGCCGTGACGGCGCCGGCTTGATCATGCTCGAGCTTGAAGTCCACTACGCCGCGCAGGCATTCTGGGCCGATCGGCTGAGCGTGGACCTGGCCATTGCCGGCCTGGGCGCCGCCCGCTGCGAGTTCCGCTACCGGGTCGACCGGGCCGGGCAGGAAGTGCTGCGGGCGCGCACGCTGATGGGTTTTTACGATTACGCGGCGCGGCGCCCGGTGCGCCGGCCGGCGGATTTTCTGGCGCGCCTGACGGCCCTGAACGAGGAAAGCGACGATGTCTGACTTCAACGTGGAAATCACCTGGCAGCGCGCCGCGCGCGCCGGTCACCCGGACGACTACAGCCGCGCCCACCAGTGGCGCCTGGCCGGCGGGCAGATGCTGCGCGCCTCGTCCGCTCCGGACTACGCCGGCGATCCGGACCACACCAACCCGGAAGAAGGCCTGATCGCCGCGGTGTCCAGCTGCCACATGCTGACCTTCCTGGCGGTGGCCGAAAAGCGCGGTTTCAAGGTCGCCAGTTACCGCGACCAGGCCAGCGGCACGCTGGGCAAGAACGCGCAGGGCCGCATGGCCGTGACCGAAGTGGTGCTGCGCCCGGCAATCACGTTTGAAGGTGCGGCGCCGAGCGCCGAGGAACTAGACAAGCTGCACGAGTCGGCGCACCGCAACTGCTTCATCGGCAACTCGATCACCGCCCCGGTGCGCATCGCCAGCGCCTGACGGCGCCGCGGGTTTTTCTGATTTCACAGGAGGGCGCCATGCTGGTCACGTTCACGACCGACAACTACGGCGACGTCATCATGTTCGGTGAGGTGGCGCTGGCCATGCTGCGCATGATGGGACACAGCCCGACCGTGCCGGGGGCGATCCTGGCGGCCGATGTGCCGGCCGCGCTGGCCCGGCTGCGCGACGCCATCGCGCAAGCAAAGGCCGAGCCGCCGGTGGTGGAGGAGGAACAGGACCAGGACCAGGACCAGGAGGCGGCAGGCGAGCCGGCGGTCAGTCTGTCGAAGCGGGCGCTGCCCCTGATCAATCTGCTGGAGGCCGCCGCCAAGTCCAACTCCCGGGTGATGTGGAAATGACGATCAGTCCATTGGCGGGCAAGCTCGCCCCGCCGGCCCTGTTGGTGAACGTGCCGCGCCTGATCACGGCTTACTACGGCCTCACGCCCGATCCGGCGCTGCCGGCGCAACGGGTCGCCTTCGGCACCTCCGGGCACCGCGGTTGCGCCTTCGACGCCAGTTTCAACGAATGGCACGTGCTGGCCATCAGCCAGGCGGTCTGTGATTACCGCGCCCAGCAGGGCATCGACGGCCCGCTGTTTCTGGGCATCGACACCCATGCGCTGTCGGAGCCGGCGCGCGCCAGCGCCATTGAGGTGCTGGCCGCCAACGGCGTGGAAGTCATGCTCGACGCGCGCGACGACTACACGCCAACGCCGGTGATCTCACACGCCATCCTCTGCTACAACCGGGGCCGCAGCCAGGGGCTGGCCGATGGCATCGTCATCACGCCGTCACACAATCCGCCCGATAGTGGCGGCTACAAATACAACCCGCCCAGCGGTGGACCGGCGGGCAGTGACGTCACCGCCCGCATCGAGGCCATGGCCAACGCCTATCTGCAAGACCGCCTGCGCGGCGTCAAGCGAATGCCCTTGCAGCAGGCGCTGCGCGCCGCCACCACGCACCGGCACGATTTCGTGGATGCCTACGTGGGCGATCTGGGCAGCGTGCTGGACCTGGAGGCGATCCGCGGCGCCGGCGTGCGCATGGGCGTCGACCCGCTCGGCGGCGGCGGCGTGCATTACTGGGGCGCGATTGCCGAGCGCTACCGCCTGGACCTGACGGTGGTGAACGATATCGTCGATCCGACCTTTCGTTTCCTGACCGTCGATTGGGACGGCCGGATTCGCATGGACCCGTCCTCGTCCTGGGCCATGCAGGGCCTGATCGGTCTGAAGGATCGCTTCGACATCGCCTTTGCCTGCGATACCGATCACGACCGGCACGGGATCGTCACCCGAGGCGCCGGCCTGCTGCCGCCGAACCACTATCTTTCGGTGGCCATTTTTTATCTGTTCCAGCATCGCCCGCAGTGGCGCCCGGCGGCGGCGGTCGGCAAAACCCTGGTCAGCAGCCAGATGATCGACCGCGTGGCGGCCAAGCTGGGCCGCCGGCTCTATGAGGTGCCGGTCGGCTTCAAGTGGTTCGTCGACGGCCTGCTGGACGGCGCGCTGGGATTCGTCGGCGAGGAGAGCGCCGGCGCGTCCTTCCTGCGCCGCGACGGCAGCGTGTGGACCACTGACAAGGACGGCATCGTGCCGGCCCTGCTGGCGGGTGAGATCACCGCCCGCCTGGGTCGCGATCCGGGCGAAATCTACCGCCAGTTCACCGACGAGTTTGGCGCGCCGGCCTACGACCGCATCGATGCGCCGGCGACCCCGGAGCAAAAGAAATTGCTGGCGCAACTGTCGCCCCAGCAGGTGCGCTCCAGGCAGCTGGCGGGCGAAGAAATATTGGCCACGCTCACCCGCGCGCCCGGCAACGATGCGCCGATCGGCGGCCTGAAGGTAGTGGCCGAGCACGGCTGGTTCGCGGCCCGGCCGTCCGGCACCGAGGACATCTACAAGATCTACGCCGAGAGCTTTCTGGGCGAGGCCCATCTGCGTCGCATCCAGGCCGAAGCACAGACCATCGTCGGCGATGCGCTGGCGAGTGCCGGATGAACGCCGTGCGCCGCCGACTGCCGCTCGCACCCACCAGACCGGCCCGGCGGGCCGCAGGAGCAGCATGAACACGAGCAGCCTTTCACCCGATCTGCTGCGCCGGATCGACGCCTACTGGCGCGCCGCCAATTACCTGTCGGTCGGCCAGATTTACCTGTGCGACAACCCGCTGCTGAGGCGGCCGCTGGCGCTCACCGACGTCAAGCGCATGCTGCTGGGGCACTGGGGCACGACGCCGGGGCAGAACTTCATCTATGCGCACCTGAACCGGGTGATCAAGCAATACGATCTGGACATGGTCTATATGTCCGGCCCCGGACACGGTGGCCCGGCTGTCGTGGGTAACACCTATCTCGAAGGGACTTACAGCGAGATCTATCCGGATATCAGCCAGGACGAGGCCGGTCTGCAGAGACTGTTCAAACAGTTCTCCTTTCCCGGCGGCATTCCCAGCCATGCCTCACCGGAGACGCCAGGCTCGATCCACGAGGGCGGTGAGCTCGGCTATTCGCTCAGCCATGCCTTCGGCGCGGTGTTCGACAATCCCGAGCTGATCGTCGCCTGCGTGGTCGGCGACGGTGAGGCGGAAACCGGGCCGCTGGCCACGGCCTGGCATTCGAACAAGTTTCTCGATCCGGTCGGCGACGGGGCGGTGCTGCCGATCCTGCACCTGAACGGCTACAAGATCGCCAATCCGACCATCCTGGCCCGCATCACGCGCGAGGAGCTGGAGCAGTTCCTGCGCGGCTGCGGTTGGACGCCGTACTTCGTCGAGGGCCACGAACCCGAAGCGATGCACCAGGCGATGGCCGCGGCGCTGGACACGGCCGTGGAGCAGATCAGGAACATCCGGCAGGACGCACGCCAGCACGGCCATCGCGGGCGTCCGCGCTGGCCGATGATCGTGCTGGCCTCGCCCAAGGGCTGGACCGGCCCCAGGATGGTCGATGGCGCCCCGAACGAGGGCTCGTTCCGTTCCCACCAGGTGCCGCTGCACCCAAATGCCCATCCGCAGGACCTGGTGCTGCTCGAGCAATGGCTGCGCAGCTACCGCCCCGAGGAACTGTTCGATGAGCAGGGGCGCCTGCAGCCAGAGCTGGCCGAACTGGCGCCCACCGGCACCCGGCGCATGGGTGCCAATCCCCACGCCAACGGCGGCATGCTGCTGCGCGACCTGCGCATGCCGGATTTTCGTGACTACGCGGCGGAGGTGCCGGCGCCGGGCGTGCGCGGCATCGGCGACACGCGCGTGCTGGGACCCTTCCTGCGCGATGTGGTGCGGCTCAACGACGCCCAGCGCAATTTCCGCGTCTTCGGCCCCGACGAGACGATCTCGAACGGCCTGGGCGCCCTGTTCGAGGCGACCGAGCGCCAGTGGAACGGCGCGACCGAGTCCAGCGACGAATTTCTCGCGCCCACCGGCCGCGTGATGGAGGTGCTGAGCGAACACCAGTGCCAGGGCTGGCTGGAGGGCTATCTGCTCACCGGCCGGCACGGCCTGTTCAACTGCTACGAGGCCTTCATCCACATCGTGGATTCGATGTTCAACCAGCACGCCAAGTGGCTGACGGTGACCGCGCACCTGCCGTGGCGGCGCCCGATCGCATCGCTGAACTACCTGCTGGCCTCGCACGTCTGGCGCCAGGATCACAACGGCTTCACGCACCAGGATCCGGGTTTCATCGACCTCGTGGTCAACAAGAAAGCCGAGGTGGTGCGGGTCTACTTTCCGCCCGATGCCAACTGCCTGCTGTCGGTGATGGACCACTGCCTGCGCAGCCGGCACTACGTCAACGTGGTGGTTGCCGGCAAACACCCGGCGCCGCAATGGCTGACGATGGATGCCGCGGTCAAGCACTGCACGCAGGGCATCGGCATCTGGCAGTGGGCCAGCAACGACCAGGCGGTCGCGCCGGACCTGGTCATGGCCTGTTGCGGCGACGTGCCCACGCTGGAGACGCTGGCGGCGGTTTCGATCCTGCGCGAGCACCTGCCGGAGCTGAAAATCCGCGTCGTCAACGTCGTCGACCTGATGAAGCTGCAGCCGCCCAGCGAACACCCGCATGGCCTCAGCGACAGGGATTTCGACGAGCTGTTCACCCGCGACAAACCGGTGATCTTCGCCTATCACGCCTACCCGTGGCTGATCCACCGGCTGACCTACCGCCGCACCAACCACGCCAACCTTCATGTCCGTGGCTACAAGGAGGAGGGCACCATCACCACGCCCTTCGACATGACCGTCCTGAACGATCTGGACCGCTTCCACCTGGCGATGGACGCCATCGACCGCCTGCCGCAGACCGGCGAGCGGGGCCTTTACCTGAAGCAGCAGCTCAAGGACAAGCTGATCGAGCACCGGCAGTACATCAACAAACACGGCCAGGACATGCCGGAGATTCGGGACTGGAAGTGGCCCGGATGAGCCATCAAAAAACTGTGGGAGCCCGGCTGCGCCGGGCGATCATCGCGCAGCGAAGCCGCGCCTTCTTGGCCTGACCGGGGCCTGAAGCCGGCCGGTCACGGCCGGGCGGCTATAATCGCCGCCCCCTCGCTCCCGCCTGCCGGCCTTTCATGTCCATCCATATCCGCAATATCGCCATCATCGCCCACGTCGATCATGGCAAGACCACGCTGGTCGACCAGCTGCTGCGCCAGTCCGGCACCTTCGCCGCCCACGACCTGGTCATGGACAGCAATGACCTGGAGCGCGAGCGGGGCATCACCATCACCGCCAAGAACACGGCCGTGGACTGGACCCCGCCGGGCGGCGACACGCCCTACCGCATCAACATCGTGGACACCCCCGGCCATGCCGACTTCGGTGGCGAGGTGGAGCGCATCCTGTCGATGGTCGACTCGGTATTGTTGCTGGTGGACGCCGTCGACGGGCCGATGCCGCAAACGCGCTTCGTGACCGAAAAGGCCTTCGCGGCTGGCCTGCACCCGATCGTCATCATCAACAAGGTGGACCGCCCTGGTGCGCGCCCGGACTGGGTGCTGAACCAGACCTTCGACCTGTTCGACCGGCTCGGTGCCAGCGATGAGCAGCTCGATTTCCCGGTGGTCTACACCTCGGCCCTGATGGGCTACGCAGGGCTCGACGACAGCGTGCGCCAAGGCGACATGACGCCGCTGTTCCAGACCATCGTGGACAAGGTGCCGCCGCCGCAGGTGGAAGTCGACGGCCCGCTGCAGATGCAGATCAGCGCGCTGGGCTATTCGAGCTACGTGGGCGTGATCGGCATCGGCCGCATCCGGCGCGGCACGCTCAGGCGCGGCCAGTCGGTGATGGTGGTCGGCGCCGGCGGCACACAGCGCCGTGGCCGGGCGCTGCAGGTGCTGGCCTTTCGCGGTCTGGAGCGCTACGAGGTCGAGCAGGCCTCGGCCGGCGACATCATCGCCGTCACCGGCGTCGAGGGCCTGGCCATCTCGGACACCCTGTGCGACCCGGAACGCCCGGAAGCCATGCCGGCGCTGACGGTGGACGAACCCACCATCACCATGAACTTCGAGGTCAACAAGTCGCCGTTTGCCGGCCGCGACGGGCAGTTCCTGACCTCCCGCCAGCTGCGCGAGCGCCTGTACCGGGAGCTGCTGACCAACATCGCGCTGCGGGTGGAGGACGGCGAGGATCCGGACGTGTTCCGCGTGTCCGGCCGCGGCGAACTGCACCTGTCGATCCTGATCGAGACCATGCGCCGCGAGGGTTACGAGCTGGCCGTGTCACGCCCGCAGGTGATCGTCAAGGAAATCGACGGCGTGGCCTGCGAGCCTTACGAACAGCTCACCATCGATGTGGATTCCGCCTACCAGGGCAACATCATGGAGCTGATCGGCGCCCGCCGCGGCGAGCTGACCAACATGGTGCCGGACGGCCGCGGCCGGGTGCGCCTGGACTACCGCATCCCGACCCGCGGCCTGATCGGCCTGCGCACCGACTTTCTGTCGGCCAGTGCCGGCACCGGCCTCATGCACCACGTGTTCGACGCCTACGCGCCGGTCGCCAGCGGCGACGTGGCAACGCGCAAGAACGGCGTGCTGATCAGCAACGGCACCGGCAAGGCGGTCGGCTTTGCGCTGTTCAACCTGCAGGAGCGCGGACGGCTGATGGTCGGCCCGGGCGACGAGGTGTACGAAGGACAGGTGATCGGCCTGCACAGCCGCGGCAACGACCTGACCGTGAACCCGCTCAAGGCCAAGCAGCTGACCAACATGCGCGCTTCCGGCAGCGACGAGAACATCGTGCTGACGCCGCACACGCGCCTGTCGCTGGAACAGGCACTCGAGTTCATCGAGAACGACGAGCTGGTCGAGGTCACGCCGCACTTCCTGCGCGTGCGCAAGCGCTACCTGCTCGAATCCGACCGCCGCCGCCACAGCCGCGCCGCCGACTGAGCATGCTGGCGCTGCTGCAGCGGGTCACCGAGGCCCGCGTCAGCGTCGCCGGCGCTACCGTCGGCCAGATCGGGCCGGGCCTGCTGGTGCTGGTCGGCGTGCAGCCGGGCGACGCCCCGGCGCAGGCGCAGCGCATGGCCGAGCGGATACTCGGCTACCGCGTGTTCGACGATGCCGATGGGCGCATGAACCTGAGCCTTGCCGACACCCGCGGCGGCCTGCTGCTGGTGCCCCAGTTCACCCTGGCCGCCGATACCGACCGCGGCCGACGGCCGAGCTTCACGTCCGCCGCCGAGCCGGCGCACGCCAGGGCGATGTTCGATTGCCTGGTCGACGCGGCGCGCACCAGCCACGCCTTGGTCGCTACCGGTCAGTTCGGCGCCCACATGCAGGTCAGCCTCACCAATGACGGGCCGGTGACGTTTCTGCTGCGGGTGTGAGCGCGATCAGGACCGCGATTCTCTGGTGTGGGAGGCCCGCCCTCGGGCCGAATGGGTGAGCTGAAGATTCGCGGCGGCGCGCCGCTCCCACAGGGGCGTCGCTTCCACAAACGGGAATATGGAATCTCCCACGGATCAGGGCTGCGGCGTGGCCCGCCAGGGCAGCAATTCCACCTGCACCAGACTGCCGGCCGGCAGGTCGCCGGTCGCCGCCGGCAGCACCATCAGGCAGTCGGCGGCAGCCAGACTGCTCATGACGTGCGAGCCCTGATGGCCTGCGCTGCGCACACCAAGGCGCCCGGCGGCATCGCGAGCCAGCACGCCGCGCTGGAAATCCAGCCGCCCGGACGCCTTGTGCACCGGTTCGAGCAGCGGCAGTTCCAGCCGCAGCGGCGGACTGGCCGGCTCGCCCTCCAGCCGGCGCAGCGCCGGCCGCACGAATTGCAGAAAAGTGACGGCGGTCGACACCGGATTGCCCGGCAGGCCGAAAAACCAGGTCTCGCCCAGGCGCCCGAAGGCCAGCGGCCGGCCCGGTCTCATGTCGATGCGCCAGAAGTGGATGTCGCCGAACTCGCTGAACACGTCCCGCACGTAGTCGGCATCGCCCACCGATACGCCGCCGGAACTGATCACCACGTCGGCCTGCGCGCGGGCGGCGGCAAAGGCCGCCCGCACGGCGTCCGGGTCGTCGGCGACGATGCCAAGATCGATCACCGACACGCCCATTTCTTCCAGCATGGCGCGCAGCAGGTAGCGGTTGCTGTCGTAAATGGCGCCGGCGGCGAGCGGCTGTCCGACCGGCGTCAGCTCATCACCGCTGGTGAACAGTGCGACCCGCGGCCGACGGGTGACTGTCAGGTGCCCCTGGCCGAGCGCGGCGGCGAGCGCGATCTGTGGCGGGCCGAGGCGGCTGCCGGGCGGCAATCTTTGACAGCTTTGTCGGGAAACTGTCAAAGACTGTGAACGGGCTTAGCGGCTCAAAC
>LNAP01005861.1_pt1 | contig 10772 bp, 5 predicted proteins | sample 602601 | NCBI WGS metagenome assembly LNAP01 (sample SAMN02440304, study PRJNA202911) | soil metagenome | biome: Subtropical and temperate rainforests or woodlands; isolation source: soil samples (1 kg each in a 20% v/v slurry with milli Q water) were... ...
CAGCAGCCCCATAACCCACTACCCGTTTGCCTTCAGCCTTGGCCTGCAGGAGAAAACGCAGCAATTGATGCTTGATCTGCTGCGCAGCGGGCGCCAGTGACGCGTAGTACCCGGCAGTCTTGACGCCTGCGGCCAGTTCAGTATCGAGCATTTGCTGCACGCCTGGTTCGCGCGGGCGCTCCAGACCGTCGGCGCGCCGGGCAAATACCCGCAGCGAGCCACCATGCGTGGGCAGCGTCTGTACGTCAAAAATCGTCAGCCCGTTGCACGCGCACAACTTATCGACCGCCGACAGCGACAAATAGGAGTAGTGCTCGTGATAAAGAGTGTCGAACTGCGCGCCAGCCATCAACGTAAGCAGGTGCGGGAATTCGAACGTCGCGACGCCATGCGGCTGCAACAACGTGGCAAAACCGCTGAGGAAATCATTGATGTCCGGCACGTGGGCCAGTACGTTGTTAGCGACCATCAAGTCAGCGGCCCAGCCATCCTTGAGCAACTCAAGCGCGGTGTGGCGGCCGAAGAACAGCTCGCGGATTTCCAGACCTTTAGCCTGCGCCGCTTGGGCGGTGCTGCGCGTCGGTTCGACTCCCAAGCAGGCAATGCCTCGCGCAGCCACGTACTGCAACAAGTAGCCATCGTTGGCGGCAATTTCGACCACCCGACTTTCGGCATCCAGCGCAAAGCGCTCGACCATGTCGTCGACATACCGCCGGGCATGCGCAAGCCAGGTGCTGGAAAAAGAACTGAAGTAGGCGTAGTCGGCATCGAACAGCGTATCGGCGCGTGTGTAGTCCTCGGTTTGCACCAGCCAGCAGGCTTGGCAGACCTGAACTTTCAACGGCACCCACTGTTCGGCATGCTCAAGCTGCCCGGCCTGCAAAAAGGCGTTAGAAGGCGGCGAGGTGCCAAGGTCAATCAGGGGCAAACTCAAAGGCGCGTGGCAACCTCGGCAGTTCATATACCAACTCCAGCAAAAGATGGATCAAACAACGGATGTGAGCGGTCCCTCGCCGACAAGTTTTTGACAGGCAGCGGCCAGGCAATCGCGAGCCTGGGGTCATGCACGCTGAGCCCGGCTTCATGCTCAGGGGAATAATCGGCGCTGTGCAGGTAAAGCAGCTCCACATCATCGGTCAGCGCCTGAAAGCCATGGGCGAACCCGGCGGGGATCAACAGCCCACAACCATCGCCAGCCTTTAGCCGCTCGGCGTGCCAGTGCAGGAAAGTGGCTGAACCCGGACGCAGATCAACTACAACATCCCAGACCTCGCCGCGCAGGCAACTGATCAGCTTGGCTTCGGGATAGCTGGCCTGTTGATAATGCAAACCACGAACGCTGCCCACCTCGCGAGTAAAGGAATGATTGATCTGTCGAATATGGAACGCTTGACCCAGAGTACTCAGGCTGCCTTCGCAGAACATCCTCGAGAAGTGCCCACGCGCGTCTTCATGGCGTTTGTGCGACACCCGTGACAACCCGGCCAGCGGTAATGCCTGCAATTGCAGATCGCTCACGCCAGCCCCCTGAACAGACTCAACTGCGCCAGGGTTACCTGGCGCATATCTTCACCGCGCGTCCAGGCCAAGTGCCAATCCAGGGTCTGCTGAAGGCACTGCACCAATGACCAGCGCGTTTGCCAGCCCAATAATTGATGCGCCCGGCTGCTGTCCAGCCGCAACAAACCCGCTTCGTGCAGCTCACCGGCCTCGATGCGCAGGCCCGGCGCTTGCGGCCAGCGCTGCGCAAGCAGCCCGACCACTTCACCGACGCTGCACATATCGCGCTCACCCGGCCCGAAGTTCCACGCACCGGCAAACTGCGGGCCGCTGCTGTACAGGCTCGCGGCCAGTTCCAAATAACCGGCCAGGGGTTCCAGCGCATGCTGCCAAGGACGCACCGCCTGTGGATAACGCAAGGTCACCGGCTGTTCGGCCGACCACGCCTTAAGGACATCGGGAATCAGCCGGTCAGCCGCGAAATCGCCGCCGCCCAACACATTGCCCGCCCGCGCAGTAGCCAGTGCAAGACCATGCTCAGCATGCCGTGCAGCCGGGAAATACGAGGCAGCATAGGATTGTGCGAGCAACTCGCAACAGGCCTTGCTGCTGCTGTAAGGATCATAGCCGCCCAACGCCTCGGTTTCGCGGTATGGCCACGGCCATTCCTGATTGGCGTAAACCTTGTCGGTAGTAACCAGCACACAAGCCTTGACGCCCGGCGTCTGGCGGATCGCTTCGAGCAGATGCAAAGTGCCCATGACGTTGCTGGAATAGGTGCCCAGCGGGTCACGATAGCCTTCGCGCACCAAAGGCTGTGCGGCCAGGTGAAAGACGATTTCCGGGCGGACTTCAGCCACTACTTCAAGCAACGCGCCGAGGTCGCGTAGATCACCGCGCCGGTCATCCATCCCTTCAGCCACTTGTGCCAGATCGAACAGGTTCGAGCCGGGGTATGGATTAAGGGCGAAGCCGGTGACACTGGCGCCCAGGCTTTGCAGCCACAGCGACAACCAGCTGCCCTTGAAGCCGGTGTGCCCAGTCAGGAGAACGCGTTTGCCCTGCCAGAACTCCGCGCTCAGTCCCATTGTTTCCATGGGGCCTCCCCGCTCAGCCACAGTTGCTCCAGGTAATTTTTGTCCCGCAGGGTGTCCATCGGATGCCAGAAACCGTCGTGCTGGAACGCGTGCAGTTCGCCGTCGGCGGCAAGTCTGCCGAGGGGTTCCGACTCCCACGGCATGTCGTCAGCATCGATGTACGACAGCACACGCGGCGAAAGCACGAAGAAACCGCCATTGATCCATGCGCCGTCGCCTGGTGGCTTTTCGGTAAAGCCCAGCACCTGATTTCCGTCACACTCCAATGCGCCGTAGCGACCAGGCGGCTGCACGGCCGTTACCGTCGCCAGGTGGCCATGGGCCTGGTGGAACTCAACTAGGGCGCGGATGTTCAGGTCCGACACGCCGTCGCCGTAGGTGAAGCAAAACGCCTCTTCATCCTTGAGGTACTGGCCGGCACGCCGCAAGCGGCCGCCGGTCATGGTGTCCTCGCCAGTATCGACGAGGGTCACGCTCCAAGGATCGCTGTAGTTCTGGTGGACATCCATACGGTTGTTGCGCATGTCAAAAGTGACGTCAGAGGTGTGCAGAAAGTAGTTGGCGAAGAAATCCTTGATCGCGTAGCCCTTGTAGCCTAGGCAGATCACGAAATCATGGATACCGTGGGCAGAATACTGCTTCATGATGTGCCAAAGAATTGGCTTTCCACCGATCTCGATCATCGGCTTGGGTTTGAGATGCGACTCTTCGCTGATACGGGTGCCCAAACCACCGGCCAGAATGACTGCCTTCATCGTTTACCTCGTGCGCATGCCAAGGCGAGCCCCAGAGCATCTCGAGGGATCGCCAGAACCCTGTGATTCTGCAATGCCATGCAAGTCCTTCACGCTGTAGCAATGAAGGATTCATGACGATATAAGGCAGCCTTGCAAGACCTGAGCCAATCAGCGGGCAAGCACAAATGCAGCGAACGAGCGAGATTCAAGGGCAGCGAACAACAGATCGATAGAGCCAGGCGAGCATGCGGGCTAGCTTGAGGTGAAGCGGAATCAGTCAGGGAGCCAGCCCCATTCCCAATGCTTGAGGTTGTCTCCGGACAACATGAAGTTGTGCAGCACCGCTTCGCGCAACTGGTCGCCCATGCGATAGCTGGCGATAGGATCGGCCAGATGCATGCGGATCGCATCGAGCCATTCTTCAGTGGTGTTGTTTTGGACTTTAGTGCAGGGCAGAAACCCGCGGTAAGCTTCGGTATCCGTGCAGATCACCGGGTAACCGCAAGCGCCATACTCCAACAAGCGCAGGTTGCTCTTACAGTCGTTGAAGATGTGGAACTCCAACGGCGCCAAAGCCAGATCGAGATTGAGGCTCGCCAGTTTCACCGGATATTCTTGCAAGCCCACCGCCGGGTGGAACTCATGCACATAAGGTCGCAGAGCTTCCGGGCACATACCGAAAAACACCCACTCCACTTCTGCGGCCAGTTCGCAAATCACGTCGGCGATCACTTCTAGATCACCGGTGTGGCTGGTACCACCACCCCAGCCGACGCGCGGCCGACGTGAGGTACCACGACGGCTCTTCAGATTTTGCCACAAGTGCGGCGCCAGCATGTTGGGCACGACGCGAATATCGTCATGCATCGACGACAAGGCATCTTTCAAGGCCTGGGTCGTGACTACCACTCGGTCGCAAAGGGCGATGCTTTCGCGGAGCGTCTGCTCGGTATTGACTGGTTTGTTGCGCGCATGGACGTTCTTCTCAGGCGCATTCACCACATAGTCATCAAGCTCGAAGATGCGCAACGCTTTGGAGTATTTTTTCAACTGCGCGATATAGGGCGGCGAGGCGTCGCCATAACGGCACTGCAAGACAATCACATCCGGCGACATACGCTCAATATCGATGATCGACGGCGAATCGAACATGATCCATCCGACCATCCGTTCTGCCGACTCAAGCTCGGCCAGAGGCTGGATAACTCGATAATGCCCCACCGCAGTGTTATTGATTGGCAGCACTAGGACTGAAGGCAGCGACCGCGCACAGAACGGACTCCAGCCGACCTTCAACCCCGGATGCAGGCTGAAGCTGGAAATCCCCAGGCTGAGGTTCGGGTTGTAGGCCGGATCTCGGGCGATGAGCGCAATCCAACGCCGGTAAAAGGTTTCCTTTTCAGCTTCGCGTTGCGCCGTGAGACGTTGCGAAGTAGTCAATTCGGGGGCTGCGGCGAGCACCACAGTTGAATACGGTGTACCGACCACCAGATAGCCCTGTTGGCCGACTCGTAAACATAGATCGACGTCATGCAGGTACAGCGCAAGGCCCTCGGCATCGAACTCACCCACGCTGTCGAACACTTCTTTGCGCACCATCAGGCAATTGGCACTGACCGCACTCCAATTTTGCGTTACTTGCAGGCGCTGCATGTAACCACGCGCACTGGCCGACTCGCCCACGAACGGCGAGGCTGCCGCCCCCCCCAGCCCGGCAATCAAACCTGCGTGGATGATCGTGCCTAGCGGACTGAGAAGCCTGCCGCCGACCACGCCAACTTCAGGACGACACGCGTGGTTGAGCAACTCGTTCAGCCACTGAGCATTGATAAACACGGTATCGGGGCTCAAGAACAGCAGGTACTCACCGCGACTGTGGCGCGCTGCTTGATTTTTCAGCGCGGCATCGCCAGGTTCCGCAGCCTGACGGCTGACGACGCGCAACATGCTGCTCGCCATTTGGCCCATAGCATAGAGCCATTGCACCATGTCAGATTCAGAGTCGCCATGATCAACAATGAGGATTTCATAGCGCGGGTAAGCGGTGTTTTCGATCAGTGTTTCGACACAACGCTGCAACGCTGACAGCCGACGCCCGGTGTTGATGACAATACTCACCAACGGCTCGGACGCCCTAGAATAGTCTATCCGGTTGATCAGCTGCAGATCACCAGCGCGCACCTGATACTGGACGCCGATGCGATGCAAATGCGCGCCCAGCAACTCACGATTGCCTTCAATGATCTGCGGCAACGACAACCACAGGGCAAAACTGAACGACGAAGCCAGCTGAATCTCAGCGATGTGTTCAATTACCTGCGGGCCATGGTTTTCCACCAGCCGCCAGAGCAAATCATGAGGTGCGAGTTCGCTATGGGCCGGATCGAAACCTGCATTGCTTTGCACGGCCTCGCGTGAGAACGCCAGGGCGCGCCCGACGTAGGGGTAGCTGCGCATCAGATCCATATTGAAGTCGGGCTTGAACACCGGCTCCTGGGAAACCTCGTCAACTAGCGCGCTTTCATCGCTATAAATGCACTGGATGGCAGGCGAAAAGGCAATCCGCTCCGCCAGCACCAGCAAGGCCGAATCCATCAGGCGATCACCCGCACGCAACAGGTACAACCAGTCGACCTGCGGCAGCGACTCCAGCACGTCGTTGAGCTGCTGCGCCCAGTCATCAGCAAGGGCGAAGTGACGAATATTGTCTCGGTCGGGTTTGGGCGGCCGGGATGAGAGCAGCGCCACGACCGCAGGCGCATACAACTGCCGCTCAACCCCTTCAAGGGTCAGGTTGAGGCCTGGCTGATCGTTATCGGCATCGGTGATGATCACGGCGATTCGCGGCTGGCGCGGCCAACGGTCGATTTTCCTCGGCATGAGCCGCAGCTCGGTTGCCGAGAAACGCCGGGCTGCCAGCCAGTCTGCATAAAACTCTTCGTAGCTGGTGCTTTCACTGCCGACGCGCACTTGCAACGAGGTATTGAGGTTGCCCAGCGCGCGCAGCAGCGCCAGTTCTTCCCACTGGTGCGGCTGATCCTCGACGATCCGCGACAGCGCGATAGAGCGAACCCAGCCTGTGGCAGGCGCGCCTTCACTGCCGCGTGCGCCGAGCATCTCCAACAACCAGGTGCGTTCTAGCACGGCGGCCTTAAGCATCTCGGGCTGCCTGCTCAACCGCTCCGGATAAAGCCGCTCGACGCTCAACACGTCGCGCAGCATGACCACATTTCCACGGCGCATGAGGCAAATGAACAGGGCGAAATCCAGCAATGCCTGAAAGCCCGTGCCGACCTGAGTCAACACCGGCAGCAGTGCCTGCAGATCAGCGGCGCGCACCAGCGCGGACGAGAAATTGCCAAGGATATTGATCGGAGAGCCATGGAGCAGCGCCAACATGTCGCCGCCGTTGAACAGCGTGTCCGCATTAGCCAATTGGCAGTTGATGACGCGCGCTGGCAAGACAAAGTTATTGGCATCACTGAGGAAACGCTGACCCAGCACCAGATTGACGTCGGCATTCGCGGCAAGCACCTGCGCCTGAATACTGATGCTTTGCGGGAACAGCCGGTCGTCATCGCACAGGACCTTGATGTATTCCCCCTGCGCCTGCCCCACCGCGCTCAGCAGGTTTTGCGTAAAACCAAGGCGCTGGGCGTTGCGCACATAGCGCAGCGCGACCGATTCTGGAATGGACAGGGAATCGACGATGCACTTGATCTCGTCACTGGGGCATTCATCGGTGACGATGATTTCCAGATGCTCGTGGGATTGATCAAGGGCACTTTGCAGAGCCACACTGAAAAAGCGCGGATTGAAAGCTGGAATGACGATACTGACTAGGGTAACAGGATTCAAAGTAAAGGCCCGCAAGCGGCGGGAAGCTAGCCAGTGCAGCTCCCCTTGCCACTGAAAAAGAACGACAGATACCCATAATGAACAACTTACAGCTGGCTGAACAGATTCAATCTGGAAACCTGAAGAAATACTGCCTGCGACGCATCGAGCATGGTCTTCTGCAGGGTCAGCTGGGTGGCTGCCTCGATCACATTGGTGTCGGTAAAGGACTGCGACTCCAACGTGTTGTTGCCCTTGAGCAGATCGTTGGTCACGCCCTGATCAGTGGCCGCGTTCTGTCGCGCGCCCCCGGCCGAACGTGCTGTGGAAGCCTGTTCGATGCCGGTGCTCAGGTTGCCCAGCGCAGAGGTCAGCGAAGCATTGAGCTTCTGCAACGCAGCCTGGTCGCCGTCAATCGGCGTGCTCAGCGCCGCGACGAGGTCCGACATGGTATTGAGGATGTTCTGCGACTGATGAGTCGTGGTCTGGACCACAAACGTATCACCGGCTTGCGGCGTGCCGCTGAGGGTAAAATTGACGCCCGCCGCACTGATGTTCGGACCAAAGCCTGTCCCGGTATCCAGGGGTGGCTTGCCTTTGGTTACGGGCGCAGCGTACAGCTCATAACCCGTGGCGGTGAACTGCAAAACGGCCCCACCCGCAGGGAAGGTGTTGTTGAAAGCGGTCTGCTCCGGTTCGGTAGTACCCGCCTCGGCATTGGTGATAGCCGCCGCCGACTGATTGCCCGCACTGCGAGTGACGCTGACGGTGCTGGGCGTCGCCAACAGCTCGTAGGCGCGCAGTGGCGCAGGGCCAGGCCCGACTAGCACATCGTTGGCCAGTGCCGGGCTGGCGGCCTCGGCGGCGGTCAGGTTGATATTCAGGGCGAAGTCCACGCCACGGAACTTGATCGTCTGATTGGCCGAGTTACTGAAGTTGAATGCGCCGGCACTGGCGGTGTCGCCGGTCATGTCCGCGCCGTCCTTGTCAGTGATCTTGTATCGCGGCCCGGCAGGGTCGCTGACGAAGGACAGCTCGTACGGCTGGCCGTCGATAAAACTGGAGTTAAATGCAGAGTTCGACGACACCACGCCACCTGACAGGCCGATCTTGCCGTCATCGGTAGCGGGTGTAAGGCGCGTGGCCGACGAACGCGTGGTATTGACGGCCTGCTCGAACGCCTCCCAACCCGTGGTATTGCTGGACAACACCAGGCCATCACCTACCGCCAGGTTCACCCCGGTCTGGTTGCCATGATAGGTGTAGGTGCCATCGGCGCTCATCGAATACGGCGCGGAAGAACCATCGGAACCAGCGAACAGATACTGACCGTTAGCGTCCTGGCTGTTCATCAGACCGAGGATGTGCTCCTGCAACCCCTTCAACTCGTCAGCCGTCGACTTGCGGTCGGCATCGGTGTACGCGCCGTTGCCTGCTTTTACCGCAAGGTCCTGCGCTGCCTGCAGGGCGGTGACGATACTGCTCAGCGCCGTTTCGGTGTTAGCTGCGTTGGTGTTGACGGTGTTGATGTTGGCCGAGTACTGGTCGAGCATTGCGTTCTGCTGAGCAAGCTGCAGAACCCGCGCTGCGCCAATCGGGTCATCGCTCGCGGTGTTGAGTTTCACGCCGCTGGAAGACTGCTCGGCAGTCTTGATGAAGTTCGCGTAGTTACGCTGATAACTGGCGTTAGTAGTTTCGTAAAACTGGCTGGTGGAAATACGCATATTCTACGACTCCTTAAAGGCTGTTAATCAGCGTGCTGAAAATGGTTTGCGCGGCCTTGATGATCTGCGAAGATGCGGTGTAGTACTGCTGGTACTTGATCAGGTTGGCCGCCTCTTCATCCAGCGACACGCCGGACACTGAATCGCGCGCCGACTTGGCCGTGGTCACGATTGAGGCTGTAGCGGTCACGTCACTCTTGGCTTGGCTGGCGCGGGTGCCGGTGGTCGACACCAGGCTGCCATAGGCCCCCGACAAGCTGGTGCCGACGCTGCCATCGGAGACACCAACCGTTTTGGCGGTTTGCAGGCCCACTACGGCAGTGACGTTACGGTTATCCGAAGAGCTAGCACCCGTCAGGTCGATGCTGAATGTGTCATTCTTATTCGGCGTACCGGACACGACCATTTCAAAGCTGAACGATGCAGTGCCCGAAGCGACGTTGAATTTCAGGGTGTTGCTCTGCCCCTGTAAGATCGTGCCAGCGACCGGATTGCCGCTAGGATCCATGACGTCGTTGCCTTGGGCATCGACCATCTTGTAGCTCTGCGTACCACCGCTGGCCGGGCCCAGCACCAGCTTCATCGGCGTGGCGTCTTTGATTCCGGACTGCAAAGCTTTCAGCTGAGCAGCGTTATAAATGTTCGGCGTGGTGGTCAGCGTTGGCTGGGTAAAGCTGCCGGTACCGCTATTACTGGCCCCGGCAGCGGCGGTCAATGGCGCTGCGCTTGCCAGGTCCAGCGGATCAGTTATAGCCACTGAGATGCCTGAAGCACCGTTGCGTGTCGGCGTCACCTTGAAGGTGTCACCGGCAATAACGTCGCCGCCGCTGAGCGAAAGCGTGAAACCTTCGAACCCGCCAACCGGGGTGGCCGCAACCGGCGGCGTGATAGTCGCCAGCGTGCCCGTACCGACGCTTTCGCCGCTGGGCTGACGGCGCACGGTGTAGTCCGTGCCGCTGGTGAAGGTCACCTCGTAATCATCGGCCGTCAGCTTGCTGCTGTCGCTAATGGTCACATCCAGATTGCCCGACCCTGCGCTGTTGCCGACCTTACCGAGACTGCGCTGGCTGACCAGCTCTGGTGAGTTGATATTGGAGAACAGGCTGCTACCGAAATTGCCTTTTTGGTCGATACCTACGTTCAACTGCGTGTTCACCTGGTCCGCGAGGACCATGCCGACCCGGCCCAGCTCATTGGCCGCCGGGACCATCACTTCGGAACGATAGCGCAGCAAACCGCCGACAGCGCCACCTATCACAACCGAGGTTATATCAGTAGGCGTGTTGCCGTAGTAGACCTGCAAGTTGTACTGCGACGGGTCTTCCTTGCTTGGCCCTGCGTCCATGCGATAGGACGTGCCGCCGGACACCAGCGACTGGCCGGTGCCGGTAAAGACTTCGAAGCTGCCGTTATTCTCGACCACCTTGACGCCAACCAGCTCGTTGAGCTTGCGCACGGCTTCGCCACGTGCATCGAGCAAGCTGTTCGGCGCAGTTTTGCCCGCGCCAGCCTGAGTGATCTGCTTGTTGAGGCTAGCAATGGTCGTGGTCAGTTCATTGACCTGATCGGCCAGCGTATTGAGCTGTACGTTGACGTTGTCATTCTGCGCGGTCAATTGCGAAGCGGTCGAATTCAGCCGCGCCGCCAGCGCCGAGGCCTGAGTAAGAAATGCCGAGCGCTGCGCCGACTGCGTCGGGTTCGCTGCGACAAGCTGCAATTTGGTGAAGAAATCGGACAATTGCGGGGCAACGCCGGTGGCGTTATCAGACAACAGCGAATCGGTCTTGCTCGCCTGGCCGGAATAGGCCGTCGCGTCGGCATTGAGCGATGTACTGGTTTGCAATTGGGTATCGAGATAGCTGTTGTAGATCCGCCGC
>LNAP01005862.1_pt1 | contig 10771 bp, 4 predicted proteins | sample 602601 | NCBI WGS metagenome assembly LNAP01 (sample SAMN02440304, study PRJNA202911) | soil metagenome | biome: Subtropical and temperate rainforests or woodlands; isolation source: soil samples (1 kg each in a 20% v/v slurry with milli Q water) were... ...
TCGCCCGGGCTCGACAACGACGTGTTCGTGGCCGACACCGTGGCGGCATTGGTGCAGGACGACCTCAAGGACATCGTGCTGGTCGGCCACAGCTTCGGCAGCCTGATCGCGAGCCTGGTGACCGACCGAGTGCCCGAGCGCATCGCCCATCTCGTGATCATCGACGGCGGCATTGCCCAGGACGGCCAATCGATCTTCGGCCGCATTCCGGCTGCGATCGTGGCCAAGCGCCGCAAGCTGGTGACGGTGGTGAACGGCACCGAGGTCCTGCCCTTCGCGCCGGTCGGCAGCCTGATCATCGACGATCCCGCGCTGGCGGCGTGGACGCACCGCCAGCTCACGCCGCATCCGGTGGCCTGCTACACCAAGCCGATCCGTCTCAAGCACCCCGCCGGCAACGGGCGGCCGATGACGTACATCGCCTGCACCAAGCCGCGCTATCCGGTGTCGGCCGGCATGCACGAGAAGGTCCAGGCGATGGCGCACATCCGCTACCGGCCGATCGAGGCTGGCCACAACTGCATCATCTCCGCCCCCGACCTGGTGGCGCGGGAGCTGCTGGAGATCCCGCAATGACCGAGCAGCTCATGATCCTCATCGCCGGCCCCTACCGGTCCGGCACCAACGACGATCCGGTGCTGATCCAGCGCAACGTCGATGCCATGGAGGACATGGCGCTGAAAGTGTTCCGGCGTGGGCATCTGCCGGTGCTGGGCGAGTGGTTCGCCCTGCCGCTGCTGAAGCACGCCGGATCGAGGAAGACCGGCGACGCGGTGTTCGACGAGATTTTCCATCCGGTGGCGCGCGAGCTGGTCGGCAAATGCGACGCCGTGCTGCGCATCGGCGGGCCGTCGGCCGGCGCCGACGACATGATCTCGACCGGTGAGCGGTTCGGCAAACGCATCTTCCGCGACCTGTCGGAGATCCCCGAGCGGCGACGCTGAGGCGAGCGATGCGCAATCCGCTGGTCATCGCGGTCAACGCTCTCGGCATCACCCAGATCACGGCCTGGGGCACCAGCTTCTATTGCCTGGGCGTGCTGGCCAAGCCGATCGCGGCCGAGACCGGTTGGGCGACCAGCACGATCTTTCTGGGCTTCAGCGTGGCGCTGGTGACGATGGGCGTGATCTCGACATCGGTCGGGCGTCTGATCGATCGCATCGGCGCGCGCGCCGTCATGTCGGCCGGCACGGCGATCGTTTCGCTGGGCCTGTTCGGCCTGGCCCAGGTCCACAGTGTCGCGACCTACTTCGCGGCCTGGGTGGTGCTGGGGATCGGCATGCGCTGCTGCCTGTACGACGCGGCCTTCGCCGCCCTGGTGCAGGTCGTCCCGAGCCGCGGCCGGGCGGCCATCTCCTATCTCACCCTGTATGGCGCCTACGCATCGACGATCTTCTGGGTGATCGGCCATTACCTCAACGAGGCCTACGGCTGGCGCGGCACGCTGATGCTGTTCGCGGCGATCAACCTCGTGATCTGCCTGCCATTGAACTGGTTCGGCCTGTCCTGGCGCGAGACCGGCACGACAGCGGCGGCAGCCGCCAAGCCTGCGACGTCTCCCGAAGGGCCCGTGCTCCAGGGTCGGCAGCGCACCATCGGCATGGCCCTGTTTGCCCTCATCATGTCGCTGAACGGCTTCGTGTTCGGCGTAATCTCGCTCCAGCTCGTGCCCTTGCTCGAAGCCGCGGGCCTGGTCGGTGCGGTCGCCGTGTGGGTCGCCTCGCTGAAAGGCCACGGCCAGTTCGGCGGGCGGCTGGTCGAGATCTTCTTTGCGAAGAATCTGAAGGCGATGACCGTGGCGCGCATCGCCATCGGCGTTCTGCCGCCCTGCCTGGTGCTGTTGTTGCTGGCGCGCGGCGAGCTCTGGCTGCTGGTCGCGTTCACGTTGCTGCTGGGCGCCTCGCAGGGCGTGATCACCATCGTGCGCGGTGCCGTGCCGTTGGCGCTGTTCGGCGCCGAGGGTTACGGCGCCGTGCTCGGCCTGATCGCCACGCCGATTCTGCTGGTAAACGCCTTCTCGCCGGCGCTGTTCGCCCTGATCGTCGACCAGATCGGCTGGCACAACGGGCTCTACGTCCTGCTGGCCAGCTCGATCCTGACCTGGATCGCCATCGAACTGATGTCGCGCTGGTACGAGGGCGCGCGGAATGTCCGTTGAACTCGGACGGCAGGTCCACTAGGGTTTCTCAAGTCGATCCATCATCAACCACTCGTTGTGGAGCCGCAGGACCTTGGGAGCAGATAAAGCGATACGGGCCCGGCAGCGCAAGAAGCGTGTTGCAATACTGGGGGGCGGTTGCGGCGGTCTTGCAGCAGCGTTCTGGTTGTCCTCTACCGAGGCGCTGCGGCAGCAATACGAGGTGACGGTCTATACGCGCGGCTGGCGGCTGGGTGGAAAGGGAGCCAGTGGCCGCAGCCCCGATGCCGACAGCCGCATCGAAGAGCACGGGCTGCATCTGTGGATGGGGTGCTACCGCCATGCCTTCTCCATGATGAAGGCCTGCTACGCCGGATCGTCCGGCCCCTACCGGTCGCTGCGCGACGCATTCATCCCGATTCGCCAGATCATCCTGGAGGAACGGGACGGCAATGAGACGCCACCGCCCTGGGATGCCTGGCCCATCCCCTTCCCTCCACTCTCGGGGGATATCGGCGATGCGACCCGCCCGTCACTAGGAGAGATCGTCACGCGACTGAGCAAATGGCTTGAGCAGGCGCTCGACCGCAATCCTGTGGCCGCCGAAAAACTGCCCGACTATAAGGAAGCGTTCGCCGCCTTCCGCCTGGCCGTAAGCAGTGGAGACGCCGCCGACCGCCAGCGGGCGATGGCCCTGATGCACCAGGTCAATATCCAGACCGCGCCGCCGCTGACCCCGCCCGCAGCAGCGCTCACCGCATCGGTCCACACGCTGGGACCACCCCAGACCGTGCGCCGCATCTTTGTTGTCGCCAATCTCGGCACGGCGATCTTCCATGGCGTGCTCGATGACATACTTCCCCACCCTGCCGACGACTACCAGGTTGGCTTCGACCAGCTGAATGACAGGGAGTTCCGCGCCTGGCTTCAGAAGCACGGCGCCGTCCCCGAAGCCCGCGCGGCGGCGCCGGTGCGCGCGGTGTACGATCTCGCCTTCGGCTACACGGATGGACCTCCCTGGACACTCGACAATGCTTCGATGGCCGCCGGCGTGACCCTGCGCCTGATCCTCGAAATCGCCGGCGGGTATCGCGACGCACCCTTCTGGCGCATGGAGTCCGGCATGGGCGATACCATTTTCGCGCCGCTCCATCAGGTGCTGCGCGATCGTGGCGTCGCCATCAACTTCTTTCATCGCGTGAAGGAGATTATTCCCAGCGCCGACCAGACGCGCATCGCAACTGTCAAGATGGCCCGGCAGGCAGAGCTCAAGAATCCCCCCTACCAGCCCTTCGTGTGCATCAACGGCAGGGACTGCTGGCCCAACGCCCCGCAGGTGGAACAGCTCAAGCCCCATCCGCAGCGTGCCGCGGATGCCAATTTCGAATCGAGTTGGGACGCCACGGAAGTCGACGAGGTCACGCTCACCGAAGGGGCTCAAGGGGATGGCTTCGACCTCGTCGTCGTCGCCCTGCCTCCCGAGGTGCTGAAGACCATCGCGGGCGGGCTGACGCAGCCCACTTGGGTCAAGATGCTCCAGACAAGCCGGTCAGTCGCTACACAGGCATTCCAGGTCTGGCTGAACGTCGCACCTGGCGAACTGGGCTGCAACCTGCCGCCTGATCCGGTGACGGCATTCGATCAGCCGTTTGCAACCTGGGCTGACATGACTCACCTGTTAGACCGGGAGACTTGGCCCGTTGCCGCCGGAGTGAAGTCGATCCACTATTTTTGCGGGCCGCTCACGATGCCGTTCACGACGTCGGAGGACCCGGACCCCATTCGCGAGGAGACGCAGCGCGCGGAAGGAACCGCCGCCGGCTGGCTTGACAGGAAAATCGGCGCGCTCTGGCCTCTCGCGATCATCGACAACGTTTTCGAACCCGCTTATCTCGTCAAGAAATACGCGCGCGCCAACGTCGATTTGTCCGACCGTTACGTACAGGTCCCGGCTGGGTCGGTCGATCACCGCCTGCCGCCGGGCAAGAGCGGCTATGCCAACCTGTTCCTGGCGGGCGACTGGACGCGCACCCGCAATAGTGGTGGATGCGTCGAAGTCGCCGTGGAGTCGGGCCTGCTGGCCGCCCGCGCGATCAGCGGCGATCCCACGCTGGGATCGACCTAGTCTAGAGCTGCGACCTGGCTAGCGGCGGCCGCCGCCGACCACGTCGCCTGGAAGCGCCTCGAAATCGAAGGCGAAGCGGACTGCCCAGTCGACCGGGACGTCGACGGTCGGCCCGGCGGCCACTCCAAGAAGATCGCGACCGATGCCATGGCTCGCACTATTGGCGAGGCGCAGCGTGTACAGGTCTCCCAGCACCAATGGTTGGCCGTGGAAGCCCGTCAGCCGACAGGGCGAATTCACGATTTCCTGATAGCAGGCCAGTTCCGGCTTTTTCGAATCACGGAACTGCTTCAGGGCGATGATCGGCAGCGGGAATGGTACAGTCAGATCGGTGCCGATGATGGCGCGCATAGCTGTGCCGAACGCGCCGGTGGCAAACGACAATCCCGCCTGCAGAACGTCAGAGATAGGCTGGAACAGGCGCGAGGAGCGTTGCCTGGAAATGACTTGGATGGCCGGCGCCATTTTCCCAAGCACCTCTCCCGCGGCGCGCTCGAACATGATCGTGTTGCAGGTGAACGGCCCGGACGCATCCGCGGGAATGGAAATGTCTCCAAGGGCCTTCTGCCATCCCCACACTTCGCGGCCAGTGACAAGCCCAATGCCGTAGTCGATGAACACATAAGGTGCCCAGAACACGAGCCTGGGCAACCGACCAGGCAGCTTCTCTATCAGCGGAATCCAGATCGCGCATTCGCGGCCCGGCATCACCCACTTGCTCTGCGCCTGAGTCGAAGCCTTAGCTACGTCAACGAACGAGATGAATGCAGGTCCACCAGCCGGTCGACCAAGCGGGTTGTCAAAGGTCTCGTAATGCATGCCATTCTTGGTGGCCGGGTTCAGCAGCTTATCGACCATCGCCTGCGTTGCCGCCTTGGGCGCCCTGACACCAAAGACGGTGGCCGTGACGTTCGAGAAAATTGCCGGTGGCTGGCCACAGCTTTCGCCGTGGCCAGCGTGGGATATGTACTTTGGCAACGGCCCATGTCGCACCGGTTCGTTGTCGACCGGCCGCTCGTACGGCCGCTCTGCCTCGGACGGTTTGCGCGACAGGAAGTCGAATCCCACGATCGTTTCCGGCGAGCCACATATGGCGCGTGCCGCCGCCATTCCGGACATGACCGCCGCCTCGACCGCCGTGGCATTCAGGCCATGGCGCGTTCCCTCGCCTGTCAGGATCAGATTGGTGAAACCGCTTTCATGGGGATAAAGCCGGTATTTCGTGGTTCCGTGGCCGCTTGCCACGCAACATTCGGTGGGATCGATATTGGCCCGCCAGAACTGATTGTCGAAGCGGTGCTCGCCCACCCGGCCCTGCGGATCGTGCAACACCGACCAGTCGAAGCGCACGCCGTCGCTGGCCTTGGGCCAGATCGCGTTCGCCTTGCCGTTGAGCCACGCCACGGCATTCGCTCTGAGCAAGGCATCGGCCCTCCTCGGCACATTCACGTTCGATGCCGGTTCGCGGTGCAGCTTGGTCGAATAGGTGCCGCAGAAGTAGTGCAGCGACACGGGTGGCGGCAGGCTCGCCGGCGGTTCGAACGCGAGGACTTGTGACATCTCGGCCCAGATGTCGAAAGACAAGGGGCCCGAAACGATCGCCGTGTTCTTGCGCGGTCCACCCAGCTCCTCCGTTCTACGGTCGCTCCACAACTGCATCGCGAGTGTCGGCACGATATCGATCTTTTTCACAAAGTCGGCAAAGCGCGCATTGCTGGCGATAAGCTCATCGCACATCCCCTTGTCGACGTCGTTGAGGGGCTTGTATGCGCCCATCGAAACGGCGAGGACGACGGTGTCGAAGTGATTGCCGGCCACCAGTTCGACACGATCGACCGGAGGCTGGGCACACCAGTGACTTTCGAAGTTGACGCAAGCTGCCTTCAGCGCAGCCCCGTTCTTCAGCTGATCCCAATCGGGCTCGCTCGGCCAGCAGTTGAGGTTGGCGATCACGCTGGTCGGCCGATAGTCGCCGGAGACGGTCTCCGCCTGCCGCGCGATCTTGATTCTCTCAATCCGCGTCTTGTCGGACGACAGCGCCAGCTCCTCGACCTTGTGGAAGAACTTGAACTTCACGCCAGCGGCGACGAGTGCCTCATAGATCGGCGAGACGACGGCTTCGCCGAAGCCCGCCTGCACATGATACATCATCGCGCCCTTGTAGGTCGCGAGCATGCGCACGACCGAGCCCAGGCCGGAGCCGGCAGCGCAGGTCGGCTCGCCGAGATCGCCGTCCTTGTACTGGAACGAGATGTCATAGAGGACGCGGACGATGCTCGAATCGCTCACGATCTGCGGGTCGGCACGATGCCTGAGGAGCCAATCCCTGAAATCCAGATGGTCGATCGATTCGAACGGCTCATCACGTAGCAGCAGATCCTCCACGGCGCCGCGCACGGTCGCCGCAAAGATATGGAGCGCCTCGTGGGTCATCTTGGCACGCGGATCGTTGGCAATGCGCGGGCCGAACATGACCAAGACCGCGTCGGCCAGCCACTCAAGCAGATCGACGATGTTGCGTGGATGGGCGGCGCCGAGACGCAGATAATCGCCGTCCAGTGCCTCCATCCAGTTATGGACGACCTTGGCGGCATCGCGAACAGTCAGATGTTGGGCGTCCGCGTTCATCGACGCGAGGTTGTATGCCGTCGGTTCCCCCTGCCAGCGCGTGCGGGCCGCCTGCATGAACAGCGCCTTGTCGAAACGCGGCGGCGGAATATGCGCGACCGCACCCTCCGGAATACCGATACCGAGCACCAGCTCCTTAAGCCATCCGGCGATCAACGTGATGGCGCCCCACAGGCTGGAGTTGATGCCGCCTTCCCCGGGCGTGTCTCCGTTTGGCGGCCAGTTGACAGGCACCAACGACCACTCGCCGTTAATCTGGATGCCGATGCCCGTTTCGTTCTTCGGCTTAAACGCGTCCCGCCATTCCTTCAGCGGGGTACCCGGCAGCGGCGTACGCTTGTCGTAGGCGTCGCGAAGCAGACGGAACGAATTGTCATAGTAGCCGAACCAGACGTGCAGCCCGTGTTCCAGGTTGCGCTTCTGGGCATCGCGGCCGCTGGCCGCCTTGCCGCCCAGCCGCCATCCCATCTGGTAGATCGTGACGTCGTAAGTGTTGCGCAGCTCTTCCGTGCTGGTGAGATAGTAGGCCGTGGTCAGACCAGCCATGCCACCGCCGAGAATCGCGATCTTCTTCTTTGCCATGATCAACCCACCCGTTTGACTGCAACCCGATCCACGCCGCCGCCCTCGAACTCAGCAAGCGCATCACGACACATCGAAACCTCGAACGGCATCGACATCGCCTCGGCCTCATGCAAGGCACGTCTGGCCAACCTCACTGCCTTGCGTCGACGGCCCTTCATGAATGACAGGCGACCGGCCGCGAGACATGCCCGCGGAAACGCGATTCTCGTCTTGGCCGCATAGGACCGGACGAGCCGGCAGGTGTCCTCGGCGCGAGTCATGTAACGGTGTGAGAGCGAACCTTGCGCGGCCGCCCGCCGCGCAAGCGCCAGCCAGATCTCCGCGACCGACGGTATGCTGGCAAAGGCCACGCCGATTGTCGGCGGGCTGGCGCGCATGTTGTCGAGCGCGCGTTCCGCTGCCGCCTCTGCGCCCGCCGTGTCGCCCGACTGCAGCAGGGTCGCCGCCATCATGCCTGACCACAAGAGTTTCTCGCCCGAGTGCAGGGTATCGTCCCATCCCGCAGCCAGGCGTTGCAGCGAGATTGCCGGTGACATGCCGTGAACGGCATCGAGCATGACGCGCGCGCAACTGATCCAGGCGCGGACCGACGCATTGTCTACCTTCTCGCAGTCATCGCCGAAGGAGGAGAGAATCTGCTCGGCCTCGGCATACCGCCCGGTTGCGATGCAACCATACGCCCTGATGACCTCGCACGTCTGGCGGCGAAAGGAGTCGCCGACCCGTTCGAAGAGCGCAGCGCCACTCCGACAATGGTCGTCGACCCCCGCCCAGTCACCGGCCGGGAAGGCGTAGACGGCGACCAGCAGATGCGCGATCCCCTGATCGTGGACAGTCCCGATGCGTTCGGCCTGCGCAACGGAACGGGCTCCATAGTAGAGGGCAAGGCGGTGCTGACCGGTAACACCCAGCGCGATGGCGATCCCGCCATATCCCACCGTGACTTCGGTGGTCGCTTCCGAACGTTCGGCGCGGTTGAGCGACGCCAAGGTGCCGTGCATGATCCCCAGCGCGTTACTGGCGAAGTAGGCATGTTCGGCAAGCCGCATGTGAATATGGGCGGCAAGACGCTCACGCTCGCCGGCCACCCCATCGGCCAATCGGCCCGGGCCGATCGTCCGATGCTTGATTTGCCGACCTACCTCCAAGATCAGCCCAACCGCGTAGCCCAGCCTCCCGGTCGGGATCGAGATGCCGCTCAACTCGGCACACTGCCGCAGATGCCGCTGCGCCTCGTCGAATCGCGCCAGTTCCTGACAGGCATCGCCACGCAGCCGCGCCAAGCGCGCCTTCTGCTCGCGCGGCATCGCAACGGCCAGACGTTGCGCTAGACGGTCGAGCCGATCAACGTGAGTGAGAACATCGTAGTTGGCATACCGTCTCAGCGCGGAGTCGGCCGCCATCTCGCGATATCGAATGGCGGGTCCGGCATCGTCTGCCTGCTCCCAATGCTCGGCCAACTCCACATAGTGCGGCTCGAGGAGGTCGGCATGGGCGCCCTCCAGGTGCTGCGCCATCTCCCTATGGAGCACGCGACGCTGGCCGAAGGTCAGTAGGCCGTAGACCACCTCCTGGATCACACCGTGCCGAAAGGTAAATCGGGAAGTGTCTAACGCGGCGACACGCTCCAAGAGGCCGGCTTCGACGAGGCTGGCGAGATGATCGTCGAGCAAGGGTCCCTGCGGCGCCATGGGATGGATCGCTCTCAGCGCTTCCTGAGAGAAGACACGCCCCATCACGCTGGCGACCTTCATCGCCATCTGAGCTTCCGGTTCCAAGCGATCGACACGACTGACGATAATGTCCCGCACGCCTCGCGGCGCGCCGTCAGGCGACAGTCGCTCGATTTCGACGCGGCAGCGCCCGCTGGAAACGGAGACGACACCACGGTCCCTCAATGAAAGAAGCAACTGCTCGGCATGCAGGGGCAAACCGCCAGAATGCTCGTACAGATACGCCGCAAAGCGCTCCGGAATGCTTGCCACGCCGAGCAACGCACAGGCCAGCTGCGCAATCGACTCGCGTGACAAAGGCGGCAGATGGATCTTGACCGCCGCCGCCTTCATCAAGTCGACGAGCTGTGGAGCCGCCGCGATCGACGGCCGCATCGTCGCGACAACCGCCAGGGTCGGCACGCGGCGCAGGAGCACCGCCAGCATCTCCGCCGAGGAGGCGTCAAGCCAGTGGGCATCGTCAATGTAGATGGCCAGCCGGCCGCCGGGTATGGCCTTGACGATGAGATGTTCGACCAGATCCTCAAGACTGTTGCGGCGCGCGGCGCCGGTGATCTGTTCGGCGAACAGCGTCCTGGCAATGCCGGCGGCGAAGATATCCTCGAGAAGAGGTGCCTTGGCCTGCATGTCGCTGCCCGCAAGCAGCTCGTCGACGCGTTGCCGCAGCATTTCGGGCGCGACCGGCACCGGCTCTCCGAGCGTCATCAGCAGCTGGGGAAGAAACTGCCGGACAGCGGCATAGACGGTGGTCTGCTCGATGGGTGACAGGGACGTGCCGAACACCTTGAGCCCCAGTGTCTCCGAGGCGAGGAGGATGTCGGTCAGCAGCCGCGACTTGCCGCCGCCCGCTTCGGCCTCAAGCAGAATCAGGCCGCCCGTCCCAGCTGCCAGCCGCTCGGCGGCCAGCATGACCTCCGCATTACGCCCGACGAGCGGGGTCGTGGCGGCCGGGCGCCGCGAGCGAGATCCCGGCTGCGCGAGGCCCATCAGCCGATGCACGGCCACGGGCTCCGGCCTGCCCTTCAGCTTGTACGGCCGAGGACCATCGAAGGTGAAATAGGCCGACGTGGCCCGGGCGGTCGCGTCGTCGACCAGGATCGAACCACTGGCCGCCTGCATCAGGCGTGCCGCGTATGCCAGCGACGGGCCGCTGCTGAGATATTCGCGGCGCCGGGCGCTGCCGACATCGCCGCAGAATGCCGCCCCCGTCGAGATCCCGATGCCTGAACCAATCCCTGTCGCCGCAAGCGCCGCCGCGATTCGGCGGGCTGCATCGACGACATGGGCGGCATTGTTGTCATGCGTCGACGACGGCAGCCCACACACGCACTTGACGACGAGCCCCTTGTCGCTGTCGACGACATCGGTCACGGCCGCGCCCGCCGCCAAGGCAGTATCGCGCGCTACCTGCAGCGCGTCGTACAGCCGATCGAGGTCGTCCGACCGCTCGTCCAGGCTGTCACCGACGCGGACCTGAGCGACCGACAGCACGCGGAATTCGGGGAACCAAATGCCTTCTTCTCCCAAGGCAGTGCGATCGACGACCACCCGCGGCAGAAAATC
>LNAP01005863.1_pt1 | contig 10771 bp, 8 predicted proteins | sample 602601 | NCBI WGS metagenome assembly LNAP01 (sample SAMN02440304, study PRJNA202911) | soil metagenome | biome: Subtropical and temperate rainforests or woodlands; isolation source: soil samples (1 kg each in a 20% v/v slurry with milli Q water) were... ...
TATGCCCAGGGCGTATCGCATGAGACCCACCACGCAGCCCAGCACCAGCACCGTCACCGTGGACTTGATCACCTTGTTCGCGGAGCTTTTGTCGACCCGCGAAAAAAAGGCGGCCGCTGAAAAGAAAATGACGAAATTCAGCGGCCAGGCGAACCAGTAAGCCAGGTTGGCGACGGTGGCGCCGCCCACTATCACTGTGGTGAAGAAGGTGTAAACGCAATAGACGATGGCCAGCGCCAGCAGCAAGCCGTAGGAGCGTGGCAGGCGGATATTATTGCGCACCGCCAGCGCGAGGCCGGCGCAGGTGATGGGCAGGTAGGCCAGCGGCATCCCCGCGAGCCGGGCTACGTCCATGGAAACCTCCGGCAGCAAAGCCAGCGGGAAAATGTTCAAGGCGATGCCATATCCAAACGCATGCAGGGCATTCCTGTTCGAATAAATCGCAAACAGGAAGAGGGCCAGCGAGGCGAACAGATAATAGGCTTTCAGTCCGGTCAGCAAGACGCTGCTCCTTGGAACGCGGCCAGCCTGTCGATGATGGACTGGGCCTGCTTTTCTCGGGAATATTTGGCGATCAGGTCTTTGTGGGGCTTGTAGAAATCGAATCGCTTGAACTCTATCGCCGCCAGCAAGAGGCATTTCAATTCCTCGGCATCGTTGGAGCAAAAACCTGTTCCGGTTCTTTCAAGCAATTCGCCGGCGGCATGGGTGTTATCGATGCCCACGGCCAGGATGGGTATGCCGCTCACCAGATACTCGAACACCTTGCCTGTCAGCATGCCTTTTGCGCGGGGCTCGCCCGATTCGAGCAGGAGCAGCAAATTGCTTTTTCTTTGCGCTTCCAGGGAGGCCTGGCGAGTTACGAAGCCTTTGATCTTGATGATGTTGTGGCGGTTGGCATAAGTGCGCTGAATGATGTCGTTGAGTTCTCTTTCGTTCTGGCCGTAGAATTCGATGCTGACCTTGTCCGGGCTGATCAATCCCGCGTCTATCAGTTCGTTGACGGCGGTGAACAAGGGCGTGGGATCGCGCCGCTGGGGATAGATGGTTCCCGCATAACAGATGGTGATGTTGCCGGCCAGCCGCGGCCCGGCCGACACCGATTGCATCCAGGTGGGAAATTCCTGGGGGTCGAAGCCATTTTCGATGACCCATACGGGCAGCGTAGGATGGCGCGATTGCAGATCGGCCGCCAAAGGGCGGGACACCGTGATGAGGGCATCGGCAAGCCCGTATAGGGTGCGGCGTTCTTTGGCGGACTCGAACTTCTTGAATATCCCCTGTGCCGACGTGATGTGGTTATTCACCCATAGATCCCTGAAGTCGGCGAACCAGACCAGGTCCGGGTGCTTTTTTTTCAGCTTGCTGGCCACGACGTGCGTGGCCGGCGGGGAATAGGAACTGACGATGGCGTCATAGCGGTTTTCGGCCAGCAGCCGCATGCCGGCCTTATAGGCCGGCGCCACCCAGAAGTCATGGATGTCCAGCATCGAGCCTATATAGCGCCGCAAGCCGCGCACATTCTGCTTCAGCGCGGAGACTCGCGGTTCCGTCTTTGCGCCTTTTGCACCGCCCGCGGACCCCGGACTCCCGCCGGCGCGTCTTTTAAGGCGGCGCTGCAGCCATGCGGGCAGGCAAGGCACTTCGACAACGGTGACTTCCTTGGGCAAATCCGACTCCAGGCCGAATGGGCCCATGAAGTCATACTTCTTGGTCGTCAGCACCGTCACATCGTGGCCTTGCGATGCCCAGTACTTGGCCCATTGCCCGATTCTGAGCACGGGTATTCTGTTTTGAGGATAAAAAAAGCAGCTGACCAGCAAGATTCTCTTTTTCTGTTCATTCATTGTTTTGGCCGAATAATGGCGTCCGCCGAGATGGCGTCGCCGGATTCCGCGGCCCCGGGCTTACGCCAGGAGCACGCTCTGATAAAGAAGCCGTTCTTGCTGCCGCTCAAGCAGCGTGTTGTGCCACAGCAAGGTGAATTTGCCGTTCACAGCACGACATGATTCTTTCAATTGGGTGAATTTTTTCAGGGCCGCCTCGCCCGAACCGAGGTTCATATAGCGCGGCGCCATGACGGTGCACTCCATGGCGATCAGCGGGCGTATGCGCAGGTGCATCGCTTTGCCGGCCACTGGATCGAAGGCCGGATACTCGAAGCAGGTGCCGCAGCGAAAGCCGGGCCGCTCGGCATAGCTCAGGGTGCTGTCATAGGCCATGCCCGCCTCTTCCCAGCCGTACAGGGTGCCGGGAGTCTGCCAGCGCAGATAGTGCATGCGCCCGCCCCAATCGCTCTGTTCTATGCCTTCCTCGTGGCAGGTGGCAAGGAGCTCGCGCGCCTCCGACACAATCGATCCCGGCCTCTGGTAAGTGTTGTAGCTCGGGTGCAGGCCGATTTCATGGCCGCGGGCATGGATGCGGCGCATGAGTTCGCGGATCGCCGGATGCCTGATGTCATACAGCGCATCGCGGGATGCCTGGGTCCGGCCGCAGATGAAATAGAACGCACTGATGATGCCGAGGCGTTCCGATATGTCCATGATCCAGTTGAAGGTGTTGAAGGGGTCGCGGGTATGCAGCCTTTCCTTGGACAGCAGCCAGATCATGGGCGCTTGCAGCGCCTCCAGCAGCTTGCGCCTTCTCAGCACGTCGCCCGCCATGGTGCGCAGGAGCCTGCCGGAACTCGAGAAGCCGTAGCGGGCCGGCGTATCGACATCATGCGAAAGGCAGGTGGAAAACCTATGTCTGGCCAGCGGCAGCCGGGGCCAGGCCCGCTGCGCGACCTGCGCCAATATCGCCAGCCATTCGTCCACCACGGGGCGCTCGAGATAGCCGTGCTTGTAGGCATGCGACGAGATCGCGGGAAACCGGCCATGCTGGTCCAGATCCCTGCGGCCGACTTCCTCCTGGCGCGACAGCATCCAATAGGCCAGGCCCAGGATATCGTAGTGGATGGCGTAGCCGGTGGCGTGCTGTTCGATCAGTGGAAATGGCAGCCTGTCCGTCCCCGGCGCCGGCAGGGGCAGGCGCAGCGGCATTTGCCAGCCTTCGGCCGCGGCATCCCAGTGGCCGCAGGGCAGGTCGGAGCGCGCCTGCGAGAATGTCGCATAGTCGGATTCGATGCGTATGCTGTTGGCGCTGCCGGGAAGCGATAGCAGCAGGTGTCCCGGCGCGGGCTGGGACAGCCGCAATTGGTCGCTGAGCCGTTCGCGCAGTATGGTGTTCAGCCATGCCACCGTGGCGGCGCGCGCCGATCGGGGAAAGTGCAAGTCGGTCATTTTGTCTTGAATGAGTGTGTCAATGTTCGTGCGAACAGAAGCGTGGCCGCCAGTTTCGATGTTGTCTTCGATACCGTGAAATAGGGTGTCTGCACGCCGCCGAAGGCCCTTACAAAGCGTTCTATGGGTTCTATCATCGATCCGCAGAAATCAAAGCGCTTGGTCACCGATGAGGCGAATTTGATGGCCTCCCACATGCACAGGCTCATCGCCCCGCTATTGCGTCTTGCGGGATCGCTGCCGCCCATCAGGTAATAGGCGCTGTTGTGGTCCCAGACTATATAGACGCCGGCATGCAGCGCGCCATGGCCGTCCTGCGCGATGAAGATTTTCCTGCGCTGGTGGCCGGCGCATGCCTGATCGAGCGCGCCGATGAAACCTTCGGAATAGGGCGCGGGCATTCGCTGCCGCTCGAAGACCCGCTTGTTGAGCGGCAGGAAGGCGGAGACAGGCAGATCGTGGCGCACTTGCAGCCCGCCCCTGCCCGAGGCTTTCCTTACCTCTCTTCTTATGTTTTCTTGCAGGCCCAGCCACGTCGCCTCATGGTTGCCGGGCAAGGGCAGCAAATAGGTGTAGTTCGTGGTCTGCTCGAATCCGCGCCAGAAGAAGGGCAGCCAGTTGGTCTGGTTGTAATGCCACTGCTGCTTGAAATGGTCGAAGGGCGGCAATTGTTCGATCAGCCGTTCCAGCAAGTCCTTCTGCCGGCTGATCTGGTTTGCATGCTTGGCTTCGAACGGGCGCAGCCACGGCCCCAGGCAATAGGTCAGCGGCGGCACGGTCGAGATGCTCAAGCCGGCTCTTTTCCTGCTTACATAAGGCATGCATGCGAGTATGTTTCCATGCTTCTCCACCAGGGCAACGTCCCAGTTTTCGCGGCCGGCCGTGACATCCAGCCACCAGTCCTGGGAAAAAATCGGTATCGTCGGTTCTTCGGCGCACAACTGCCTGTATATCTGCTTTTTGCTCTTCATCTGGACGCGCAAGTAGGGGCTATAAGGTGCTGATGATCAGGGGCGGTTCGATCCGTAGCTGATATAGCTCTGGTGGTAGCTGCCATAGCGGGAGCTGAAGCGCTGGCTGGACGCGTCAAAGTCATTGAAAATCACTCCCTTGACCTGCGCGCCCGCCTGGTTCAGGCGTTTCGTGGACTCTTCCAGTTCGCCCAAGGTGCTGACCTGCGCCCTGGCCAGCATGAATACGGTGCCGACATGGGGCGCCAGCGCGATCGCGTCGGATACGGGCAGGACCGGAGCCGTGTCGAGCAATACCACGTCGTAGTTTTCCGACAGCTGGTGCAGCAGTTGCACCGTCTTTGAGGAAAGCAGCACTTCGGCCGGGTTGTGAGGCAGTATGCCGGTGGTGATCAGGTCCACATTCGGCATCACGTTCTTGTGCAGCACCTGCGGCAGCGTTGCCGAGCCATTGATGAGATCGCTGAAGCCGTTGTAGCGCTGCAGTTCGAAATACCGGTGGACCCCGCCGCTGCGGAAATCGGCGTCGATGAGCAGCACGCGCTTGTCGGAGGCCCCGAGCACCGCGGCCAGGTTGACGCTGGTGAACGTTTTGCCGATATTGGGCGTGGGGCCGGTGAGCATGATGATGTTGTTGGCGGCGTCCTGCAGCGCAAAGCGCAAGGTCGTGCGCAGGCTGCGCAGGCTTTCTATGGCCGGGTCGTCGGGCGAGCTTTCCGCCAGCACGTATTTGGCGCCGCTGCGGCCCCCGAGCCGCGGCTGCCGGTTGACCCCGGGCAGTACCCGGGGCACGGTGGCGAACACATTCAGCCCGAGCGTCGATTCGATATCGCTTGCCGCCTTCACGCCATTGCGCATCAGGCCGCGCAGCAGGGCCAGGCCGGTGCCCAGCAGCAGGCCTGCCAGACCCGCGACCAACAAGACCAGCGGTCGATTCGGTTTGATGGGCAATTCGGGAGCGACCGCCGTATCGACCATGCGCACGTTGCCTACCTTGCCTTCCTTTACCAGGCGCAGCTGCTGGGCGCTGTTGAGCAGGCTGGCGTAAAGCTCGCCATTGACTTTCACCTCGCGCATCAGGTTCAGCAGGCGCTGTTCGAGTTCGGGCAGCGCCTTGATATGAGAGGTCAGCTTGCCCAGTTCGCTTTCAAGCGCGCCGATCTGCCCGTTGAGCGCCATGATGCTGGGATGGGAAGGGCCGAACTGAGCGCTCAATTCGCGGCGCTTTTGCTGCAGCTCGAACAACTGGGTCTGCATGGTCACCGACCGGTTCAACGACAGGGTGCCTTCAGTGCCCAGGTTGAAGGTGCCATGTTCGTCGCGAAATGCGGTGTATTTATTGTCCGACTCGTCCATCTGCTTTCTGAGCTGGGGCAGGAAGCCCTCCAGGAATTCAAGGGATTTCTCGGCCTCCGCCGCCTTGCGTTCCGTATTCTGTTTCACATAGGCAAAGCCTATCGCGTTCAGGATGGCGGTGACCTTGCCGGGGTCCGGCCCGTCCAGCGTCATGGAGAGCACGCCCGACGGCTTGCCTTTCTCGTCGATGAGCAGTTTGTCCTGCAGATCCTGGATGATATTCTGGCGCGAGCGCCGCACCAGGGTAAAACGCGCATCAGGCTTGGCGTTCAGGCCGCTGACCAATATGCGGCCCTGCTGGGCTCCGGCTTTCACATCGGTGGCCACGCCGACCTTGCCCTGGGCCAGCATCTCGCCATCCGGCCCGCGCAAGTCATAGCCGGCGGCCGTGGCGGTCAGCGTCAAGGGCTTGTTTTCCAGGCGTTCAGGAACATCGAGCTGCCCTATTTTTACGGATTCCGTGCCCCACACATAACCGCCCAGAATATAGTTGCCCACCTTGAACAGGCGCGGCGCCGAGAGCCCGGAAGCATGCTTGGCCAGCCAGGCCCCGACTATGGGCACATAATTGGGCGTCGCCTCCACGTGCAGTTGCAACTGATCGCTTGCCTGTCCGATGACCAGGCGCGATCTCAGGATTTCAATTTCCGCGGTGGCTGGCGACTGCACATTGAACACAGTGGCCAGTTCGCTGAGCAGATTGTTGTTGGCGGCGGTCGGATTCTGTTCGACCTGGATCAGGATGTCGGATTGATACACGGGCTGGCTGAATAGGGCGTAAGCCCCGCCCAGCAGCAGCGCGGTCATCAGCACGCTCAGGATCAGCCAGCGTGCATTGAGCGCCGTATCCAGCAGCCCCAGGAAGTTGATGTCGTCATTATTCTGGGGCGCATAGGGCGCGGGGAGCACGACGGGAGCGGCGTGCCCGGCGGGGGCTATAGCGTAGGACTTGTTCATGTCAGCACCATTCATCGTGTCATGTCCCGGGTGGCGCTGATGGCGCCGTAGCTGGGTAGAAGCATGCTTATGACGCGGTTCCATCTGACGATCGGAGCCGGGTCAACAAAAACCATGTCGCGGGCTTTCAGTTCGAAGTCGGCGGCCAGGACATATGCGGTTGGCACGCTCGCATCCAGATGAAAGATTTCGGCGTTTCCATTGAGGCCTTTGCGTATCACATAGACCTGGCGCGCATTGCTGGTTTCCGGATTCAGGCCGCCCGCCTCGCCCAGCGCCTGGGCAAGCGTAAGCTGGCCATCCATCAGGGGCTGGGCGCGCGCGGTATGGACATCGCCCAGCAGGAATACCTTGGAATCGTTGCGATTGATCACGCGCAGCAGATCGCCGTTGGCCATCAAAATCTGCGCGGGATTCACGCCCTTTCTGGTGAGTTGCGGCATATTGATATGCGTGGCCACGCCATTGCGGGTCAGGACTACGGAAGAGCGGTCGGCGTCCTCGGTCAGGCCGCCGGCCCGGTTTATGGCCTCCGGCAGGGTCATGGGGATGTCATTCATCGTCACCAGGCCGGGGCTGCGCACTTCGCCATCGACATAGACGCGGCCGTTGCGGTAGGCCTGGATTCGCACAGTCAATTGCGGATCGCTGATGTACTGCACCATGCGGCGTATCAATAGCGACCGTATTTCATACTCGGTCAGGTCCGCCACCTTGATGGCGCCGACAAACGGAAACTGGATATAGCCCTCCGTGCTGACGTTATAGCCATTGCCCACATCGGCGATGCTCGGAGCATAGGTGGCCACATTCGAGCCGGCCATCGCCAACGCCAGTTCGGGATGGTTCCAGACGACGATGTTGAGGATATCGCCGGGGCCGACCCGGTATTCCGTGGGCACGCCAAACAGGCGCTTGATATCGAAGTTGATCTCCGTGTCTTCCGACAAGCGCTGCTGCTCGATCAATTGCGGCGAGATCGTCATCAGCGCGCCCGGCGGCGCCCCCTCATTCTTGAGCGCCTGGGACACATCCTGGGGCTTGCCCATATACATGCCAGGCGACATGCTGCATGCGGAAAGCAGGGCGAAAATAGCTATCATCGTGCCGACGGTGGCAAGGCGCGAAACCACAGGCCGGCGCGGGGAAAGAAACGATTCTTTCATCGAGTTCACTTTAGAGTAACGGGTGTTGGACCAGGTAAGCCAGGCCGGTATCGGCGCTGGCTTCGGTATTTCAGCCATGCAGGCTGCCGCAGTGCCGTTTACCCAATGGGGGAAAAAGCACGCTGTTTTCTACTGCCGTAAGGTGTTGCTCTGGGGTCAGTGGGTGAAACAGGATGCGCCTCGCTCACCCCGGCGAGGACATGCTTATGGTTGATTCCGGCGTTTTTGCGTTAGACCCGCTCCACCTGATGCTGCGGCAGCTTGACCCTTGTCTGGCGGCCAAGAATTTCCATCAGCACGATGACGCGCTGTGTGGAGACGGAATGCACCAGGCCTTCCAGGCCGTTCAATGCCGCATCATTCAGGCGTATGCGGCATCCAGGCTCCAGAGAGCCGATATCGCCCGGCTCTTCCCGGCTGCGTTGTCGCTCGTGTTCCTGGATGGCGGCGAGGATGTCCGGCTGCACCAGCGCAAAGTTGGGTCCGAATCTGACGATGGAGTTGATGCCGCGCGTCGACCTGACCGTGCTGATGGACTGCTTGTGGCTGGACGGCTTGAAGAACATATAGCGTGGAAACATGGGCTCATATCCGACCCGTGCCGGCGCCGAGCCGCAGGCCGCCGATTTGCTGGATTTCTTCTTCCCGGTCTTGTATAAAGGCAGGTAGGTCAGGAACCCTTGGCGCTGCAGATTGGCTACCGCGAGGTTTTCCTGGCGCGGTTCGGTGTAGGCGACATACCAGGCCGCGGGGCTGTCGCCGACAGCGGACGCCGCCGCCATGTGGGCCGGCATGGCCGTTTGCGCAGATGATTGATCTACATGGCAATACATATATCCGCTACTCCTCAACCCTGTCGTTTGTTTTCCTGAAGCATGCGCAGCGCTTGCGGGATTCCCGCGAAGCCTTGTTTTTCGGCCGCTTCCGGGTATTTGCAACGCCCGCGCCATGCTTTGAAATATGTGCAATTTTTAGCAGATATTGCTTTCCAGCAGCCATCAGCTATACGAGCTAAGGCAGGCGTTGTAGGCTGGATTGGGTAGGCTGTGCGGAGTAGGAAATTGCCGGGTCCGGGCGCAAGCCATTGCATGTTTTTAAGTGGGATTTTTGCGCCGCGAGCCAGCCTGGCGAACATGAATTTACACAATTGCTTTTTTTGGCTCTTCATCATTAAAGGGGGACAGCGACATTCATTAGACTTGTTTTTGCGAAGAAACACGTTTAATGGAGGTAATGTCGATGTCCCCAATTGATTCTATCCTAGGGATTCCGGGTTTAGTCATTCAGCAGGTCAATCGGGCCCAAGATATCCATGTGTGGGCCCGACCCAAACGTCGGCCTGGTTGCCTTTACTGCCCGGCGCCAACGGTGCGTATCAAGGCCACGCACCGGCGCACGCTCAAGCACACGCGCCAGGGTAACCAGCTGGTGGTGTTGCACCTGTCCGTGCCCAAGTACCACTGCACCCAGTGCAATCGGTATTTTCGTCATCGTTTTGCCGGTATTGGCCCGCGTCGACGAGCAACCGAGGCGTACCGCCTGGAGGTGTTCGAAGCGCATGAAGGAGGCGTGAGTCAGCGCAAGCTGTCGGTCACCCACCAGGTGGGCAGTGCCACCGTCGAGCGCTGGTATCAGTCGTTTGTAAAGCAGCGGGTGTCGGAGCTGTCGGGCCGACCTTGCCCCCAGGTGCTGGGTATTGACGAGCACTTCTTTAGCCGCAAGAAGGGGTATGCCACCACGCTGGTGGATCTGAAGAATCACAAGGTGTTTGATGTGGTGCTGGGCCGCTCGGAGGCGAGCTTGCGCAGCTATTTAAAGCGTCTTCCCGGGCGTGAGAATGTGCGCGTCATTGTGATGGATCTGTCCGAGACGTATCGCCGGATCGCCCAGCAGTACTTCCCCAATGCCATGATCGTGGCCGACCGCTTCCATGTCGTGCGCCTGGTCAATCAGCACTTTTTGAAGCTGTGGCAACAGTACGACCCGGAAGGTCGCAAGAACCGCGGGCTGCTAAGTCTGATGCGCCGTCATCGCTGGAAGCTGAGTGCGGTACAGAAGGAGAATTTGCGCCTGTATCTGGCTCAAGAGCCGGTACTTAAAGCGCTGTACTTTGCCAAGCAGCAACTGAATGGGTTCCTGGTGATGAAAAGCCTGACCAGAAAGCGGGCTCAGAAAATGATGCCTCAGCTCTTGAGCTTGATCGAGCAGTTTGAACAGAGCCCGGCGCGCGCATTGGCCCAAACGCTCAGGGCATGGCTCGAGCCGATCGTGAGAATGTGGCGCTTTACCAAATCCAACGGCATTACAGAGGGCTTCCACACTAAAATGGAAATGCTCTCACGCCGTGCGTATGGGTTTAGGAACTTTGAAAATTACCGCATGCGGGTCTTGGCCCAGTGCGGTTGGAACGGTGTGATTAACCGTGTCTAGTGAATGCGTATCCCCCGATAATGGGGAAGAGCCGAAACATGATTATTCTCCAATAATAAAAGCAGTGACGACAAGGCAAGAGGATGCTTCTTCTTGTTGTAGCGCCACGACGGCGCCGATGTTTCGTCCAGCGCAAAATCTCTCGACCTTGCATTCGGTAAACCCAGTCTTGATGTTGCTCTCGGGGACTCGATTGATGACGCCTTTACGCAAAACATCCAGAACAACGGGAATGGTGATTTGTCTCTCCTGCATACGATTCCTGGTATGAGAAGACCATTTCAAACACTGGGAGTCTTTGGCCAGTTGATGAATCCAGCGTTCCCAATCCCGACTGTTCCAGGCCATACAGTGCCCTAGTTTCTACATCGTGCGGCCGCAAACGCAGCCCGGTGCCATTGATTTTATGCATAGCGCCATGACGCTTACTGAGCTATATCAACTTCTTGGCTCGAAGAAATGGGAGTCTTCAGGGAATCTTGGGGGGACAGGCGGGGGAAAACCCGGCAGGCAACAAAAAACCCCCGAAAATCAAAGATTAACGAGGGTCTATGTATAAAGCAGTGGTGCCCAGGAGAGGACTCGAACCTCCACACCCGAAGGCACATGG
>LNAP01005864.1_pt1 | contig 10770 bp, 11 predicted proteins | sample 602601 | NCBI WGS metagenome assembly LNAP01 (sample SAMN02440304, study PRJNA202911) | soil metagenome | biome: Subtropical and temperate rainforests or woodlands; isolation source: soil samples (1 kg each in a 20% v/v slurry with milli Q water) were... ...
CTGGAGCCGTGGACGGCGCTGCTGGAGCTGCGTCGCAACGCGGTGATCTTCCAGGAACTGGACACCCGCACCATCTGCGAGCAGATCTTCGGCGACTACCTGCAGGCGGTGTTCCGCTTCGACGTGCAGTCCACCCTGCCCGTCCGCGCCATCACTACCAGTACCCCGAGAGCGACTGGGGCTTTTCGCCGACATCGCCGAAGCACTCGATGGCATCACCGCGTTTGCCGAGCAGCGCCAGCTGGCTTGAGAGAAGGACGTCACTGGCGGTGACTCGCGCGATCAACGGCGGAGGTATCGCACATGAGCGACGTCTTGACGCGACACGATTAGCCAAGCTCACTCTACTGTGAATACCATGAATTCCCTGCTGATTGGCCTCCTCTCGACTCTCGCCACATCGTTTTCAGCGGCCTTGCCAAATACGGACGTTGGCCACGTCAACGAAGCCATTTCCATCTCCCATGATGGCAAGAGTATTTTGTTGGTGGATGCGACGACACATCAGTCTTGCACAATCGCAACGGGTGCAACGCCAGCCAGATTTTCATCGGACGGCAGCGCCATCCTGGTCTCCGCGGGCGCTTACGTTCCAAAGAGCACCTTGGTCCATTGTGGCAACCAAGTCCTTCATCCAATCGATGTTCCAGCAGAGATTGGTGCACTAGCTGATGTGAGTATTCCGGGCAATGTGTACGTCGGGATGGTGCTTGTTGATGTTCAACCGGCTTCATATCTGGCAGTGGTTGCGCACCTTGGATCTACTACGAACCTGGTTTCATTGCCGGGCGCATACATAGACACGCTGTCTATCTCAGCGCTGCGCGAGAATGCGTTCTTCTATGACGAGGAGGCTGGTCCATTTCCGTTGATCTCAAGAGATGGAAGATACGTCGCAGTCGATGGCAACCCGGATTGCAGTGCTCACGCGAAGCTTGGCGTATGGGACATCCACGAAAACAAAAAGGTTGTTCTCAATGGAGAACGCTCCGCGGTGGAAGCAGAGTGCAGGGGACTATTTGAGTCTGGTCCAGGCGATCAAGGCTCGCGCTGAAGCGGGTGATCAGACACTCAATTGTATTAATGAACGTGGTGGATTGCGGGACACGCTCAACAGTCTGCAGATCGATGCCACGGAGTTTGATCGATGACGCGAGCACTTTTTCTATTTCTCCTCTTTCTCCTGTCAGCCGGCACATGCTTCGCTGCTGCACACACGCGAACGTTGCAAGAGCGTTGCGCGAATACAGCGGTTGACGACCTGGTTGTGATCAGGGCATCTCCGCAAGGGCATGAAAAGATCAGCGCTTGCCCACCCAGAGTGGATGGTGACTGCATCTACAGCCTGACAGTTGGCCAAACCTACAGCGCTGGCATGCCAGATCTCAATGCCGACGGTCACCCAGACCAACTTGTGAAGCATTTCGGCTCGAACTACGGTGACGTTGACGTAGTCCACTACCTTGGATTCGTGCAATGCGGGGATGGCACGGCCATCAACGTGCTTGAGGGGCAATTCAAGGATGTCATCGCGCCAGTCGTCATCACGGAACCGTGGCCAGATCTGACTGCCATGCGTGGATGTGCAGCGTCCGGGCACCAGGAAGACCCGCCGCAAAGCATCAAACTCAGCTTCAACCCTGAAAGCTACCGCTATGAGGAAGATCCCAAGCTGGATCCCGCTTCTGTGTGCACAAAGCTCCCCATGACCGGCATTCGACGGTGTTCCCAAGCAACCGCACAGCTCCCCATACGCACAGACAGGACGGGCGGTCCCCCGACCGCCCGTCGCCCCGGCCTTCCCTGGCCGCCCTTGGTGATCGTCAGGCTGCCCGCTCGGCGTTGAACTGCTCTTCCTCGGTCGAGCCGGTCAGCGCAGTGGTCGAGGACTGGCCCTGCTGGATGGCCTGGGTGACCGCGTCGAAGTAGCCGGTGCCCACTTCGCGCTGGTGCTTGACCGCCGTGAAGCCGCGGTCGGCGGCGGCGAACTCGGCCTCCTGCAGCTCCACGAAGGCGCTCATCTGGCGGCGGGCGTAGCCGTGGGCCAGGTTGAACATGGAGTAGTTCAGGGCGTGGAAGCCGGCCAGGGTGATGAACTGGAACTTGTAGCCGTACTTGGCAATTTCCTTCTGGAAGGTCGCGATGGTGGCGTCGTCCAGGTTCTTCTTCCAGTTGAAGCTGGGCGAGCAGTTGTAGGCCAGCAGCTTGCCCGGGAACTTGGCATGGATGGCCTCGGCGAACTGGCGGGCGAACTCCAGGTCCGGCTTGCCGGTTTCACACCAGATCAGGTCGGCGTAGGGCGCGTAGGCCAGGCCGCGGCTGATCGCCTGGTCCAGGCCGTTGCGGGTCTTGTAGAAGCCTTCCACGGTGCGCTCGCCGGTGGTGAACGGCTGGTCGTTGCCATCCACGTCGCTGGTCAGCAGGTCGGCGGCTTCGGCATCGGTACGCGCCACCAGCAGGGTGGGCACACCCATCACGTCGGCGGCCAGGCGCGCGGCGTTGAGCTTCTCGATGGCCTCGCGGGTGGGCACCAGCACCTTGCCGCCCATGTGCCCGCACTTCTTCACCGAGGCCAGCTGGTCTTCGAAGTGCACGCCCGCCGCGCCAGCTTCAATCATCGCCTTCATCAGCTCGAAGGCGTTCAGCACGCCGCCGAAGCCGGCCTCGGCATCGGCCACGATCGGCTGCAGGAAGTCGATGTCGTCCTTGCCTTCGGCGTGGTGCAGCTGGTCGGCACGCAGCAGCGTGTTGTTGATGCGCTTGACCACCGCCGGCACCGAGTCGGCCGGGTATAGCGACTGGTCCGGGTACATCTGGCCGGCCAGGTTGGCGTCGGCGGCCACCTGCCAGCCGGAGAGGTAGATGGCGTTCAAGCCGGCCTTCACCTGCTGCATGGCCTGGTTGCCGGTCAGCGCGCCCAGCGCGTTGACGAAGTCCTTTTCCTGCAGGTAGGTCCACAGCTTTTCGGCACCCAGCCGCGCCAGCGAATGCTCCACGTGCACGGTGCCGCGCAGGCGCACCACGTCGGCGGCGGTGTAGTTGCGGGTGATCCCGGCCCAGCGCGGGTCGGTGTTCCATGCGTGCTGGATCTGTTCGGCGGTCTGCAGGGTGCTCATGTCGGTTCTCCAGGAAGGGAATGCGGGACGCCGGGCGGCGCCGGGCTGGGGTGGGAAGGGCAGCGGGGCAGAGCCCCGCTCTACGGGGTGTTTCGGCGTAGAGCCGGGCTTTGCCCGGCTAGCGGGGTCCAGGGCAGCGGGGCAGAGCCCCGCTCTACGGGTGTTTTGGTCTGGCCGGGGCCGGGAAGCGGGGCAGAGCCCCGCTCTACGGGTGTTTCGGTGTAGAGCCGGGCTCTGCCCGGCTGGCCGGGGCCCAATGCGGTGGAATCAGGCGAGGCGGTCGTAGGCCGGCAGGGTCAGGAAGTCGGTCAGGGTGTCGCGGCGGCTGAGCTCGGCCAGCAGTGCGATGGACTCGGGCAGGCGGGCGCTGCCGGGCAGCGCGCGGGTGTCGCCGAGCCGGGTGGGCAGCTGCGCCAGGGTGGCATCGAGCAGCGCGAGGTCGATGGCGGTGCCGTCGTCCAGGTGCTGCCCGGGGGTGCGCAGCCACTGCCACAGCTGGCTGCGGCTGATTTCGGCGGTGGCCGCGTCTTCCATCAGGTGGTGGATGGGCACGCAGCCGTTGCCGTCCAGCCAGGCGGCCAGGTAGCGCACGCAGACTTCCACGTTGCCCTCGAAGCCGGCGCGGGTGATGGTGCCGGTAGGGGCGGCGATCAGCGCGTCGCGGTCCACCTGCACGTCATTGCGCAGCACATGGTGCTGGTTTGGCGTGGGCATGTGCGCGTCGAAGATCGCCTGGGCAATCGGAATCAGCGCCGGGTGTGCCACCCAGGTGCCGTCGTGCCCGGCGGTCACTTCGCGCAGCTTGTCGGCACGTACCCGCGCCATCGCCTGTTCGTTGGCGGCGGCATCGTGGTTGATCGGGATCTGCGCGGCCATGCCGCCCATGGCATGCGCGCCGCGGCGGTGGCAGGTGCGGATCAGCAGTTCCGAATAGGCCTTCAGGAACGGCTGGGTCATGGTCACCTGGCCACGCTCGGGCAGCACCTTGTCGGCGTGCCGGCGGAAGGTCTTGATGTAGGAAAAAATATAGTCCCAGCGGCCGCAGTTGAGGCCGACGATGCGGTCGCGCAATGCGTGCAGGATTTCATCCATCTCGAACGCCGCCGGCAGCGTCTCGATCAGCACGGTGACCTTGATCTGGCCATGCGGCAGGCCGAGCATGCCTTCGATGTGCGACAGCGCGGTTTCCCACAGCGCCGCTTCCTCCATCGACTGCAGCTTGGGCAGGTAGAAGTACGGGCCGCGCTGCTTGCACATCAGCGTGCGGGCGTTGTGGAAGGCGAACACGGCCGCGTCGAACAGGCCGCCGGCGATGGCCTGGCCGTCGATGCGCACATGCTTTTCGTCCAGGTGCCAGCCACGCGGCCGCACGATCAGCACCGCCTGTTCGTTGAACGGGCGCAGCGTGTACTGCTTGCCGGGCTTGCCCTCCACCGACGGGCCGGTATGGGTGAGGTCGCCGCGCACCGCGCCGATCAGCGCCTGCTGGCCGGCCAGCAGGTTGGCCCAGGCCGGTGCGGTGGAATCCTCGAAGTCGGCCATGAACACCTTGGCACCGGAGTTCAGCGCGTTGATGACCATCTTCGGGTCGGTCGGCCCGGTGATCTCCACGCGGCGGTCCTGCAGCGCGTCCGGCAGCGGTGCCACGCGCCAGTCTTCGCTGCGGATGTGCGCGGTGTCGGCGCGGAAGTCCGGCACCCCGCCGCCATCGAAGAAGGCCTGGCGGGCCACCCGGGCCTGCAGCCGGCGCTGGCGCTCGGGCTCCACGGCGCGGTGCAGCGACACCAGCAAGGCCAGTACCCCCGCCGGCAGCAGCGCGGACTGGCCGGCAAGCTGGGTGGTCAGCGCGATCCCGGGGGTGGCCGGGGCATCGGCCGGGGTGGGCTGGGCAGTGGCGAAAGCGGCGACGGCGGACATGGCGGGCTCCTGCATTGCGGTAGGCCCCACCGTGCGCCGCCGTACCGTATATGACAAAACAGTTATAGCAATGCTTTACATAAGTTGTGCTTATACTCGTGACGCCATGCCCACACCGCCCGCGCCAAGTCCCCGTTTTTCCTACAAGTCTGACCGGCTCAAGCCGCTGCGGGCGTTCTGCCAGACGGTGCGCCTGGGATCGGTCTCACGGGCGGCTGAGGCACTGTTTGTCAGCCAACCGGCCATCAGCCAGCAGTTGCAGGCGCTGGAGCGCGAATTGGGCGTGGACCTGTTCGAGCGCAGCGGGCGCCGCCTGGTACCCAGCCGCGAGGGCCAGCTGCTGTTCGAGATGGCCTTGCCGCTGGTGGAGAGCTTGGACGGGCTGGAGGCCAGCTTCCGCGACAAGGTGAAGGGCCTGGATGCCGGCGAGCTCAACATCGCCGCCAACAGCTCGACCATCCTGTACCTGCTGCCGCGCATCGTGGAGCGCTTCCGCCAGCGCCACCCGGACGTGCGCCTGACCCTGCACAACGCGATCAGCGCCGACGGCACCGACCTGCTGCGCAGCGACGCGGCCGACCTGGCGGTAGGCTCGATGACCGACGTGCCGGCCGACCTCAGCTACGCCCCGGCCTACCGCTTCGAGCAGGTATTGATCGCCCCGCCCGGGCATGCGCTGGCGCGCGGCGAGCTCAGTCTGGAGGCAATCTCCCAACACCCCCTGGTGCTGCCCCCCAAGCGCCAGATCACCTACCGGCTGGTCGACCAGGTGTTCCAGCGCCACCGCCTGCCCTACACCGTGGCGCTGGAAGTGGGCGGCTGGGAAGTGATCAAGCAGTACGTGGCGATGGGCATGGGCATCTCGATCGTGCCGGCGCTGTGCCTCAACGACGCCGACCGCGATCGGCTGGTGACGCGCTCGATGAGTGCCTGGTTCCCCGAGCGCAGCTACGGGGTGATCGTGCGCCGCGGGCGTTTCCTGTCGCCGCAGGCGCGTGCCTTCATCGAGCTGATCCAGCCGGACCTGTTCAGTCCGCGCAGCTATGATGAAAGCGGTCATTCCGAGCGCTGACGCCTGCCCTGCCATGTCGATCGAACTGCGCCACCTGCGCTACTTCCTGGCCGTCGCCGACACCCTGCATTTCGGCCGCGCGGCCGAACGCCTGGGCATGTCGCAGCCGCCGCTCAGCCAGCAGATCCGACAGCTGGAAACGCTGCTCGGCGCACGCTTGTTCCTTCGCGCGAACCGCCGCGTGGAGCTGACCGAAGCCGGGCGCGTGCTGCAGGAACAGGCCACGGCGGTGCTCGAACGCATGGACAAGGCCGTCGACCTCACCCAGCGCGCGCAGCGCGGCGAAACCGGCGAGCTGCGCATCGGGCTGACCCGCGCCACGCCGCTGTCCACGCAGATTCCGCGCGCGATCTTCGCCTACCGCCAGCAGTTTCCGCAGGTGCAGTTGAAGCTGCGCGAGATGAACACCCTGCAGCAGATCGATGCGTTGATGGCCGGCGAACTCGACGTCGGGCTGATCCGCAAGCGTGCGCTGCCGGCGCCATTGATGTCGCGCAAGCTGTTCAGCGATCCGCTGGCGCTGGTGGTGCACGACCAGCATCCGCTGGTGCGGGCGCTGCCGGCTGACGCGTCGGTGGCGCTGCGGCTGTTCGCGCACGAACCGTTCGTGGGGTTCCTGCGCGAGGTCGGTGCCGGTATCCACGATCACTTCATCGCGTTGTGCCGCAGCGCGGGCTTCACCCCCCGCATCATCCAGGAGGCTGGCGAGGCCTCGACGCTGATCAGCCTGGCCGCCTCCGGTCTTGGGGTGACCGTGCTGCCCGCCTCGTGCAGCCACATCCAGGTGGACGGCGCGCGCTTCGTGGCACTCAGCGACCGCGCCGCCAGTTCGGAAGTGCACGTGGCCTGCCGACGCGGCACCGCCTCGCCGCTGATCGCACATTTCACCCAGCTGCTGCAGGGCCAGGCCCACGGTTGAGCACGGGCGACGCCAGCAGCGGAAGAAACACACCCGGTATAAGGACAGCCATGTTGATCGGTGCACCACGTTCCATCTTCAATCCCTACGAGTGGCTGCCCGGGTATGGCGAATCGACGGTGACCTTCCGCTCCGAAGGCATGGATGTCGTTCTCGAGGTAGGTTACGAAAGAGAAGCGCCGGACGATGAGCGGGATGAGGCGATCACGATGCTGACACGCGAGATACGCTTCAGCCGCGTTCGGTCGCTGATCAAACAGCCGTTTCCGGGCAGCACGCTGTTCGCGTTCGACGCAGGATCAGGGCGCTACACGCTGGGTGAGCTGACCGAATTCACCCAGTCCGACTGGGTCGCCGGCAGCCTGGCGGCATGGCAGTCGATCTCGTCCCATACGCCGCCGTCGCTGCGCCACTTCAGCATTCAATTCATGGCAGAGAATGTGGCGTTCCACGTCCTGGCCGAAGACGTTGTGCTGCTGGAGGAGCGCCGCGTCGTGCATGCCGGCTAGGCGGTCTGTACGACGCGGCCGTCAGCGGCTCACCGCCAGCGCGGCGCCCGCCGGTTGCACACGTTGCCCCAGCCGCCAGGCGATCACGCCGCCGGCCACTGTCAGCACACCGACGAAACCGCACACGCCCAGCCAGTCCCAGTGGGTGTAGAACACGCCGCCGATGACGCCGGCCACGCTGGACCCCAGGTAATAGGCGAACAGGTACAGCGCCGAAGCTTCGGCGCGCAGCGTGCCGGCCCGGCTGCCGACCCAGCTGCTGGCCACCGAGTGCCCGCCGAAGAAGCCGAAGGTGACCAGCGCGATGCCGGCCGCCATGCAGCCCAGCCATGGCAGTGCCAGTAGCACGATGCCCAGCGCGATCAGCCCATAGCAGATGGCCAGCACGCGGCTGCGGCCATGCCGGGTGGCCTGCTGCCCCATCCATGCCGAGCTGAAGGTGCCGACCAGGTACACGCTGAAGATCAGGCCGACCACGGTCTGGCTCAGCCGGTACGGCGGTGCGAGCAGGTGGTAGCCGAGGTAGTTGTAGAGGGTGACGAAGACGCCCATCAGCACGAAGGCGGTGGCGAACAGCCACGGCAGGCCGGGGTCGGCGAACAGGCGGCCCCAGCGCGCGGGAAGTTCGCGCAGGCCGCTGCGGCGCTGCTGGAAATGGCGCGACGGCGGCAGCTGGATCCACAGCAGCACCGTGCTGAACAGCGCGATCAACGAGACCACGCCGATGCCCCAGCGCCAGCCCCAGTGGTCGGCCACGATGCCCGCGATCAGCCGGCCGCTCATGCCGCCGATGGCGTTGCCGCCGATGTACAGACCCATCGCCAGACCCAGCGCGCGGCTGTCCATTTCTTCGGCCAGGTAGGTCATGCCCACCGCCGGCACACCGCTCAGCGCGATACCCAGCAGCGTGCGCAGCACCAGCAGGGTGGACCAGTCGGTGGCCATCGCGGTGGCCACCGACAACACGCTGGAGACCAACAGCGCCACCACCATCACGCCGCGGCGGCCGATGCGGTCGGAGATCAGCCCGGCGATCAGCATCGACACCGCCAGCAGGCCGGTGCTCAGCGACAGGGTCAGCGCGCTGTTGGCCGCCGAGACGCCGAAGTGCCGGCTGAACTCGGGCAGCAGCGGCTGCACCGTGTAGAGCAGGCCGAAGGTGGAGAACCCGGCCAGGAACAGGGCAGCCGCCGTGCGCCGGAACGCGGGCGTGCCCTGCTGGATCTGGTCTGCCGCCCCCGCCGTGGCGGGAGCTGAGGGGCTGCGGTCGGGAACCGCTGCGGTGTCGCCATTCATGCGGATAAAGCCCGCCTGCGCGGGCCCGGACGAGAAGTCAGCGCTCAGGATAGGCAGCGCCGACAAGTCGATCCATAACCTGGAATGTCTGCATCGAGAGGTTCTACATATCGATTCAGATCGCGACCGCAGTTACAGCGCCTGCCAGGTCAGGCCGTCCCCGCGCCGGTAGTAGACGTGCGAGGCCTTGCCGTACAACGCGCTGGCCTGGACCAGCCCGAAGAAGCGGCCATCGGCGCTGTTGCCGCGGTGGTCGCCCAGCATCAGCACCTTGCCGTCCGGCACGGTCAGGCCGGTGATGTCCGGCCCGCCGCCCTGGCCCAGATCGAGCTGGGCCACGTGCTGTCCGAAGTCCTCGACCTCACCTTGGGTGGCGTCTGCCAGCGGCCGGCCATTGATGCTGAGGTGGCCGTCATGCAGCTCGACCCGGTCGCCGCCCACCGCGGCAATCCGCTTGATCAGGCGGATGCCGTCCACGGGCGAGTCGAACACCGCCACGTCGCCGCGCTGCGGCTGGCCGGTATGCAGCAACTCCACCGAGGTGAAGGGCAGTCGCAGCCCATAGGCGCGCATGTCCACCACGACCCGGTCGCCCGGCATCAGGGTGTGCTGCATCGAACCGCTGGGCACTTGGTAATGGTTGGCCAGCGAGTCGCGCGCGGCCAACAGCAGGCCCAGCATCACCGCCAGCGGCAGTGCTTCCTTCTTCAGCCAGTGCACGATGCGGTTGGAGGGTGCGGCGGTGGGGTCGGTAGCGGGCATATCCATGGCCAGGCTCTCTCGGGGTGTGGGGCTATGACCGTGGCGGGGCCCGCCAAGTTCCCCGGCCACAGGCCTAGAAGCTACGCGGAATTTATGCGCTGCAGGCACTGCGGGCATGGCGGTTTTACGCGGTCCGGTCGCATCGTGGCACCACCGCGCCGCAAGGCGCTTGAACGAGGTGTTGCATGACCATCCTGATGATCCGGCACTCGCCGCCTGGCGCGGCACCGGACGCCATGCCGCTGCCTGCCCGGGTGGCCGGGCACCGCGTGGCCTGCCGCGACTGCGATTCCCTGCCAGCGCTGGTGCGCTGCCTGCAGCGTGCACAACGTAGCCGCCCGGCGCTGGTGCTGATCGCCACCACGGCGGTGGATGCGCCGCAATGGGCGCGGTATGGGCAGGCGCTGCGCACGGCGCTGGAGGCGTTGCCGGCGCCGTACATCGAGATGGCCAGCAACGACGATGATGCGCTGGACGAGCACCTGCACCCGCAGCACGCGCCGACAGCGCGGGTGGTGTGCAGCAGCGGCCGCGACGATGCGTGCCGGCTGTCGCTGGCGATCGCCGCGCGTCGCCTGACGGCGGAGGCCTGAGCCATGTCGATCTTCATCATCCGTGGCCCGGAAGCGGCCGGCGCACTGATCCGCACCGCGCAGCCGTTGCCGGCACCGGTCCTGAAATCGCTGGTGCACCGTGCGATCGATGCGGGCACCACGGTGGCCATCCGCGCATGCGGGTCCGAACAGGAACTGCTGGATGCACTGCGCGTGGCCGACCACAGCCGTGGCGAGGTGACCCTGCTGGACCCGGGTGCGTGCGTGGGCAGCCTGCGCCTGCAGCAGCTGCTGCCGTACCTGCGCAATGCCTATGTGGAAGTGCACGACGATGACACGCGCAGTCCCGAAGCGTGTCTGCCGCCGGACATCGGCCAGCGCATCGGGGTGGCGCACGGGTACTGCGCGCAGAGCTACATGCACGCACTGGAGATCGCGCTGGACCACCTGGGGTGCAGCGAGATCGTGGACGGGGTGCACGTAGGGACGTGAGGGACACGGCTGCCACGCCCGGGGGTCGGTCGGTGGGTCGGGCGCTGGGCCCCCATGCCCTTTCCGGCGAATGTCCTCCGGCGTCGGCCTGCGGCCGCCCCCTCCCCCTTTATTTCGCCTCCAAGGGCATGGG
>LNAP01005867.1_pt1 | contig 10767 bp, 12 predicted proteins | sample 602601 | NCBI WGS metagenome assembly LNAP01 (sample SAMN02440304, study PRJNA202911) | soil metagenome | biome: Subtropical and temperate rainforests or woodlands; isolation source: soil samples (1 kg each in a 20% v/v slurry with milli Q water) were... ...
TGGGAAATCATGCTGCTGGAGGGCGACAGCCTGTCGCCGGAGTTCCCGGAAGAAGAGCTGTGGCCGCTGCTCGCGCGCTGGCTGGTGCCCGGCGAGGCCACGCTGTGGCGCGCGGCCGCCTACCGCTTTCACGGGCTCGTGGCCCACGAGTGGCGCCGCGACCGCATCCTGCTGGCGGGAGACAGCGCGCACATGACGCCCCCCTTCATGGCGCAGGGCATGGTCGGCGGCATGCGCGACGCCCACAACCTGGCCTGGAAGCTCGCGCGGATCGTTCGCGGTCAATCGCCCGCCACGCTGCTCGACAGCTACATGGAAGAGCGCAAGCCCCACATGAAGCAGACGATCCTGACGGCGATGGCCCTCGGTCGCATCATCTGCGAACGCGACCCGCAGCGCGCGCTCGAGCGCGACCGGCGGCTGCGCGAACAGCACGGCGGCGAGGTGAAGACCGAGTACCGCCAGAACATGATTCCGAAGCTCGAGTTCGGCATGCTGGCCCCCGGTGGCGAGCTGACCGGGCAGTTGTTCCCGCAGCCGCGGGTGCAGGGGCAGGGCTTCGCGGGTCGCCTCGACGACCTGACCGGTGCCTGCGTGCGGGTCGTCGTTCGGGGGCCGCTCGGTGCGCCGGAGAAGGCAGCGTATCTCGATGCGCTGGCGCCGGTCGCCGGCGTGCTGGTGCAGCTCGGCGCGCACGGTGCCACGGCCGATTCCGCCTTCGAGGTCACGGAGCTCCAACCGCTGATCGCGCCGTTGCTCGAGAAGGCGGGGCAGCAGGTCGTCGTCGTTCGGCCCGATCACTACGTCTACGGGGCCGCGGCCAGCCATGCCGAGGCCCTGGGCCTGCTTCGCGACCTGAAGTCGGCCCTGGCGTGAAGCGGAACCCCACCCACCCTCAGGAGCCTCCGATGGCGCATGCAACCTTCCACTGGGACGACCCGCTGCTGCTCGACCAGCAGCTCACCGACGACGAGCGCGCGGTGCGCGACGCCGCGCACGCCTACTGCCAGGAGCGCCTGGCCCCGCGCGTGACGATGGCGTTCCGCGAGGGCACGACCGACCCGGCGATCTTCCGCGAGATGGGCGAACTCGGCCTGCTCGGCGCCACCATTCCCGAGGCCTACGGCGGCGCCGCGCTCAACTACGTGTGCTACGGCCTGGTGGCGCGCGAGGTCGAGCGCATCGACTCCGGCTACCGCTCGATGATGAGCGTGCAGAGCTCGCTCGTCATGGTGCCCATCAACGAGTTCGGCACCGAGGCGCAGAAGCAGAAGTACCTGCCCAGGCTCGCCCGCGGCGAGTGGATCGGCTGCTTCGGCCTGACTGAGCCCGACCACGGCTCCGACCCCGGCAGCATGGTCACCCGCGCGAAGAAGGTCGACGGCGGCTACAGCCTGAGCGGCGCCAAGATGTGGATCACCAACAGCCCGATCGCCGACGTCTTCGTCGTCTGGGCCAAGGACGACGGCGGCGCGATCCGCGGCTTCATCCTCGACAAGGGCGCCAAGGGCCTCTCCGCCCCGGCCATCCACAGCAAGGTCGGGCTGCGCGCCAGCATCACCGGCGAGATCGTGATGGACAACGTGTTCTGCCCCGAGGAGAACGCGTTCCCCGAGGTGCGCGGCCTGAAGGGCCCGTTCACCTGCCTGAACAGTGCCAGGTACGGCATCGCCTGGGGCGCGCTCGGCGCGGCCGAGGACTGCTTCCACCGCGCGCGCCAGTACACGCTGGACCGCAAGCAGTTCGGCAAGCCGCTGGCGGCCAACCAGCTGATCCAGAAGAAGCTGGCCGACATGCAGACCGAGATCACGCTCGGGCTGCAGGGCTGCCTGCGGCTGGGGCGGATGAAGGACGAGGGCACGGCGTCGGTCGAGATCACCTCGATCATGAAGCGCAACTCGTGCGGCAAGAGCCTGGACATCGCCCGCGTGGCGCGCGACATGATGGGCGGCAACGGCATCTCCGACGAGTTCGGCGTGGCGCGCCACCTGGTCAACCTCGAGGTGGTCAACACCTACGAGGGCACCCACGACGTGCACGCGCTGATCCTCGGGCGGGCGATCACGGGCATCGCTGCTTTCTAGGCCGCAGAGGGTTTGTGCTGACAGTACAAGTCCCACGCATGCAATGCAGTTTTATGCATAAAAATGAAGACAAGGTGCTCCGAGTGACTTCCACGATCGAAACTTCCCCCGCCGACCGCGCCGTCCAGACGTTGCTCCGGCTGGAACAGGAACGCTGCCGCGCCATGATGGCGGGCGACCGGCCCCGCTTGATGGAGCTGCTGCACGCCGACCTCGTGCATGTGCATGCGAAGGGCCAGGCCGACACGTTCGACAGCTACTTCGCCACCGGTGGGTTCAACGTCGACTACACCAACGTGCAGCGGTTCGATGACCTGCGGGTGCGCTTGCTCGGCACGGCCGCGCTCATGACCGGCCGCCAGCTGCTCGAAGCCGTGCGCAAGAAGACCGGAGACCGCGTGCACATCGACTCGCACGTGATGCAGGTCTGGGTGCTCGAAGGCACACGCTGGCAGCAGATCGCATTCCAGACCACCCCGCGAGAGATGAGCATCACGCCGCCCGCGTGATCCCGACAGCCCTTCACCGCCCCGCACGAAGAAAGGTCCCCCATGAATCCATCAGTACGTCGCGTCGTCACCGGTCACGACGCTTCCGGCCGGTCCATCGTCGCCTCCGACGGCCCCGTCGAGGCGCGCGCGGTGCCGCACGATCGCTACGTCTGGACGACCGACGCGACCCCCGCCGACAACCGCCGCACCGGCGATGGCGCGGTGACCGAAGCTCATCGGCTCGAGCCGGTGTCCGGCGGTTCGGTGTTCCGCGTCGTCGAGTTCCCGCCCGAGAGCGCGCTCGCGGGTCTGTCGGCAGAGCAGAAGGAAGGCTTCTTCCAGTCGCTCTTCGAGGGCATGCAGGCCAGCCATTGCCGGGTCGACACCTCGCGGTCGCCCGGCATGCACCGGACCGCCACCGTCGACTACGTGATCGTGCTGCGCGGCGAGGTGACCCTGCTGCTCGACGAAGGCGAAGCCACGCTGCGCCCCGGCGACCTGGTCGTGCAGCGCGGCACCAACCACGACTGGGTCGTGCGCGGCAACGAGCCCGCGCTGCTGGCCGTCGTGATGCTCGGCGCAAGCCCGGTCTGAATTCAAAGGAGACAGTGATGCCCTTGCCGAAGATGATGAAGGTCGCACGCATGCACGAGGTCGGCGGGCCGATGGTTCTCGAGGAGATCGAGACGCCGGCGCCCGGCCCGAACGACGTGCTCGTCCGGGTGAACGCGTGCGGCATCGTGCCCAACCTGGCCAACATCCTGAAGAACTGGCCCACCTGGTTCCCCGAGCGCCCGCTGCCGCCGCTGCCCGCGATCTTCGGGCTCGACCCCGCCGGCGAGATCGTGGCGGTCGGCTCGCACGTCCACACCTGGAAGGTCGGCGAGCGGGTCTACGTGAACCCGGGCCGCTACTGCGGCGGCTGTCGGGCGTGCCGAAACGGCGACCACATCACCTGCACGCACTACACGTTCAACGGCTACTTCGGCTTCTCGCAGAACTCGATGCCGATCTTCGAGAACTACCCGTATGCCGGACTGGGCGAGTACATGACGGCGCCCCAGTACGCCCTGGTGCGGCTGCCGGACAACGTCAGCTACGACCAGGCGTCGCGCTTCGGCTACCTGGGCACGTCGTACTCGGCGATGCGCAAGGCCGGTGTCACCACCGGCAAGACGATCCTCGTCAACGGCATCACCGGCACGCTGGGCATCGGCGGGGCGCTGTTCGGGCTGGCCATGGGTGCATCGCGCATCTTCGGCACCGCGCGCAATCGCGCGCTGCTCGAGCGCGTGAAGGCCCTCGCACCGGAGCGCATCGAAGTCTTCTCCCTCGACGACGACGAGACGACCGACGCCTGGCTCATGCGCCACACCGGCGGTGAAGGCGTCGACATCTTCATCGACTGCCTCGGGCCCGGCGCGCCGCACGAGACGCTGCTGGCCGGCATGCGTTGCCTCAAGCGGGGCGGCAAGGCCGTCAACATCGGCGCGAGCGCCGGTGGCGTGCCGATGGACGTGCACACCATGATGGACTGCCAGCAGTCCTTCGGCGGCTCGCTCTGGTTCACCGCAGGCGAGGGCCAGGACATGGCCGACATGGCCGAAAGAGGGCTGCTCGACCTCTCCGTGTTCGAACAGGTGAAGTTCCCGCTGACCCAGGTCAACGAGGCCATCTCGGGCATCGAGAACCGCAATGGCGGATTCGGCAACTACGTCATCAACCCCTGACAGAACGAGGTACTGAAATGTCCATTCAAAGCCGCAGAAAGTTCATCCGTTCGGTGGGCGTCGTCGCCGCCGTGGCCGGTGCGCCGTTCGTCGCACGCTCCCAGGCGAGCACGCCGATCCGCATCGGCTGGGCCATCTCCAAGAGCGGCCCGTTCGCGGGCGGTGCGGCCAGCGCCCAGCTTCCGAACTACCAGATGTGGGTGGCCGACGTGAATGCCGCCGGTGGCATCTCGGTGGGCGGCGTCAAGCGGCCGATCGAGGTCGTCGAGTACGACGACCGCAGCCAGCCGGAGGAGGCCGTCCGCGCCTTCGAGCGTCTGATCGGTCAGGACAAGGTGGACTTCCTGCTGCCGCCCTGGGGCACCGGGATGAACCTGGCCGTGGCGCCCACGTTCAACAAGGGCGGCTTCCCGCAGGTCACGCCGAGCTGCATCACCGATCGCATGCCCGAACTCGTCAAGCGCTGGAACAACCTGTTCTCGCTGCTCGGCACCGCGGCGTCGTATGCCGAAGGCGTCGTCGAGATCCTGGCGCAGCAGCGTGATGCGGGTCGCATCGGCAACAAGGTGGCACTGATCCACGTGACCGACCAGTTCGGTCTCGAACTGGCCAACGCCGCGCGCAAGGCGCTGGCGGCGGCGAAGTTCGAGCTGGTGGTGAACAGCGGCTACCCGCTGTCGACGCAGGACATGAGCCCGATCATCGCCGACGTGCAGCGCGCCAACCCCGATGCCCTGCTCGCGTTCAGCTATCCGCCCGACACGCTGGGCCTGACGGAGGCCGCGCGGGTTCGGGGCTTCAACCCCAAGGTCTTCTACGCGGGCGTGGGCACGGCACTGCCGGTGTACGGCGCCAAGTTCGGCGCCAGTGCCGAAGGGGTGATGGGGCCGGGCGGCTGGCTCCCCGACAGCGCGACCAGCAAGGCTTATGCAGCCCGGTACCAGGCCTTCGCGAAGCAGCCGACGGAGCAGTGGGTGGGCATCCTGTGCTACTCGGGGCTGCAGGCGCTGCACCAGGCCATCGAGAAGGTCGGCAGCCTCGACCGGCCGAAGGTCGTCGCGGCGCTGGCGAGCGGCACGTTCGATACCGCGATCGGACCGCTCCACTTCGAGAACAACGTGCTGCGCAACGGCTGGCTCGTGGGCCAGTGGCAGGGCGGGGCCTTCCGCGCCGTCTCGCCTGCCAAGCAGACGGGCGCGATGCCGGTGATCGCCAAGCCGGCCTGGAAGGCCTGAAGCAGTGCAACTGCTCGACGCGCTGGCGTTCGGCCTGACGCTCGGGGGGACCTACGCCCTGATCGCCCTGGGCCTGAACCTGCAGTACGGCGTGGCGCGCATTCTCAACCTGGCCTACGGCGAGATGATGATCGCCGCGTCGTTCGCCGGTCTGCTGCTGTTCACGCAGGCCGGCGTGTCGCCCCTGCTGGCGATGATCGGCGTGGTGCCCGTCATGACGCTGGCGGGGGCCTTGCTGTATCGATTCGGCTTCGTGCCGCTGGTCAAGAGAGCACCGAACCGCGACGCACTCGAAGGGGACAGCATCCTGTCCACCTTCGGGCTGCTGTTCCTCCTGCAGGGCATCATGCTCGCCGCGTTCGGCGGCAACTACATGAGCTACTCGTTCCTGGCGGTGCCGGTCGAGGTCGGGCCGACGATCATCGCGGCCAACCGGCTGCTGGCGCTCGGCGTCGCGGCGGCGCTGGCCGCCGGGCTGTTCTGGGTCCTCAACCGCACCCGGCTGGGGGCGACGTTCCGTGCGGTGGCCGTCAACCCGGCAGCCGCACCGCTGGTCGGCATCGACGTGCAACGCGTCGCGATGGGCGCCTTCGCGCTGGGCTGCGGCCTGATCGGTGTGGCCGGCGTGCTGGTCAGTATGTTCTCCACCTTCAGTGCGTCCATGGGCGTGCTGTACACGATGAAGGCGCTGATCGTCGTGATCATGGGGGGCGTCGGGAACTTCGCCGGTTGCGTTGCCGCGGCGATCCTTCTGGGCATGGCCGAGAGCATGGTGTCCACCTACATCGACCCCGGCCTGACGCTGGCGGCCAACTACCTGATCTTCCTGCTGGTGCTGATCTTCCGGCCCGCCGGGCTGTTCGGAAAGGCGCAACGGTGAGTTCGCCCGCGGTGCGCTCGCCCGTCTACTTCGCAGCCGCGAGCGTGATCGGTTTCGCGACGCTGGCGGCCGTGCCGATGATCGGGTCCGACTACTCGACGTCGCTGATGATCAGCCTGCTGATGTACGCGAACCTGGCGACGGCCTGGGGCATCTTCTGCGGCACGACGCGCCTCGTCTCGCTGGCCAGCGTCGCGTTCTTCGGCGTCGGCTGCTACACCGCGGCAGCGTTCGGCGAACAGATGCCCTGGCCGTTGCTGCTGGGGGTCGCCGCGCTGGGCGGCGGCGTGCTGGCCCTGCTGATCGGCCTGTGCACGCTGCGGCTGTCGGGCATGTACTTCGTCGTCTTCAGCTTCGGCGTGGCCGAGCTCATCCGCCAGGTGGTGACGTGGTCGGAGGCGAAGTGGCTCGGCTCGGTCGGGCGCTACGTCTTCGTCGAGACCACGTCGGCGCAGATCTACTGGAAGCTGCTGGCCCTGCTGGCCGTCGTCTGGGCGCTCGGTGCCTGGCTGGCGCGTTCGCGCCTGGGCTTCTCGCTGCGGCTGATCGGCGAGGACGAGGTGGCCGCGCGCACCTGCGGCATCAACACGGTGGCCGTCAAGCTCGCCGTCCTGACCATCACCTCGGCCCTGATGGCGGTGGCCGGCGCCATCGTCGCGCCGCGCTGGACCTACATCGATCCGTCGATCGCCTTCAATGCGGTGGTCTCGTTCCAGGTCGTCGTCATGGCCCTGCTGGGGGGCGTGGCCGCCTTCTACGGGCCGGTGCTGGGCGTGATCCCCCTGGTGCTGGCGTTCGAGGTGTTGACCAAATACTTTCCGAACCACTTCAGCATCGTGCTCGGCGTGATCTTCCTGTTGATCGTGTACCTCATCCCCGGCGGCCTGCTGGGGGTGGCGCGCCGGATGCGGGGCCGGCCATGACCGCGGGTGCATTGCTCCAGGTCGAGGGCCTGTGCCGCAGGTTCGGCGGGTTGAAGGCGGTCGAAGGGCTGTCGCTCACGTTGCCGCGCGGCCAGGTGCTGGGCCTGCTGGGCCCCAACGGCAGCGGCAAGAGCACCGCCCTCAACCTCATCAGCGGCGTGCTCAAGCCCGACCGCGGCTCGGTGAAGCTCGGCGGCCGGGAAGTGGCGGGGCAGCCCAGCTTCGAGCTCGCGCGCCGCGGCGTCGCGCGGACCTTCCAGCTGGTGAAGACCTTCGTGAACATGACGGCCCGCGAGAACGTCGCGGCCGGCATGGCCTTCGCAGGGCCGCGCCGGTTCGGCGCGAGCGCCCGGCAGGGCGTCGAGGATCTGCTCGCCCGGGTCGGCCTGTCGGAGCGGGCGGACACCGTGGCCTCGAAGCTCACCTACATCGACCAGAAGCGCCTCGAGCTGGCGAGGGCGTTGGCCTCGCAGCCCCAGGTCCTGCTGCTGGACGAATGGCTGGCCGGCTTGAACCCGACCGAGCTGCAGGACGCCATCGGCCTGCTCAAGAGCGTGCGCGCGGACGGGGTGTCGATCCTGATGGTCGAGCACGTCCTGGACGCGGTTCGATCGCTCTGCGACCGCTGCGTCGTGATGAACGCGGGCATGCCGCTGGCGGAGGGAACGCCGAACGAGGTCCTGACGCATCCGGAGGTCGTGCGCGCCTACCTCGGGAGCGAAGATGCTTGACGTCGGTTCGATCAGCGCCCGGTACGGCATGCACACCGCGTTGAGCGACGTGTCGCTGCAGGTCGCACGCGGCGAGGTCGTGAGCGTGCTCGGGGCCAACGGCGCCGGCAAGTCGACGCTGCTGAAGGTGATCGCGGGCCTCATGCCCTGCGCGGCCGGGGGGCGGGTGCGCCTGCGGGATGCCGACATCGCCGACCTGAGTCCGCAAGTGCGCGTGGAGCGCGGGATCGCGCTGGTCCCGGAGGGGCGAGGCATCTTCGGTGAACTGTCGGTCCGGGACAACCTGATGCTGGGCGCCCACCCACGCCGCGCACGCGACGGCGAGGCCGGCCGCCTGACGCGGGTGCTGAAGCTCTTTCCGCGACTGCAGGAACGGTTGAAGCAGGCCGTGCGCACGATGAGCGGCGGCGAGCAGCAGATGGTGGCGATCGGCCGCGCGCTGATGTCGAACCCCGAGATCCTGTTGCTCGACGAGCCTTCGCTCGGCCTGTCCCCGCTGATGGTGCATGAACTGTTCCGAGCACTTCAGCAGGTGCGGGAGGACAACGTGGCGATCCTGCTCGTCGAGCAGAACGCGATCCGCGCCTTGAAGCTGTCCGATCGCGGCTACCTGATCGAGCAGGGCCGCATCGTCGGCCAGGGGACCGCCGCCGACCTGCTGCAGAGCGAGTCGGTGCGCAAGGCATACCTCGGAGGTTGATCGAGTTCGGCGATCGATCCGTGGTGCTTCGAATCAAAACTTCTGCCTAAAATCCATCCATGTACGCCGAGATCACGACCAGCGATGCGCAGAGTTCGTTGACCGAGCAGGCGTTCCGCCGGCTCCGGCACGACGTCCTGGCAGGAACGTTTCCCGCCGGCGGCAAGCTCAAGATCGACGAGTTGCAGAGCCATTACGGCTTCTCCAGCAGCCCGTTGCGCGAGGCCCTCAGCCGCCTCACCCAGGAAGGGCTGGTTCGCGCCGACGAGCGACGCGGCTTCCGGGTTGCCGCGCTCTCGGCGGCCGACCTGGCCGACATCACGCGCATGCGACTGATGCTCGACGTCGATGCGCTGACCGAGGCGATCGAGAACGGCGATGACGAATGGGAAGCCCAGGTCGTCGCCGCATTCCATCGGCTGGAGAAGATCGAAGGCAAGCTGGCCGACGAACCGGTCGTGCTGAACGACGAGTGGAGCGAGGTGCACCGCGCGTTCCATGCGGCGTTGCTCAGCGCGGCCCCCTCGAATCGACTGAAGACCTGGTGTGGAAGCCTCTTCGACCAGGCCGAGCGCTATCGGCGCGCGTCGGCGCGGCTGCGCCAGACCGCGCGCCGCAAGTCGAACGAGCATCGCAGGATCATGGACGCGGTCTTGCGGCGCGATGCGCAGACCGCCTGCGCGCTTCTGGCCGAGCACATCAGGAGCACGGAACGCAACGTCAATGCGGCGTTGAAGGCGCTGGCTCAACAGGGGCACTAGCTTTCTACGGCCGAACGCGCGTCCGCGATCCAGTGGGTCGTGGCGGGCCTGAATTCCGTCGAACCGTTCCTCTTCAATGTCGCCGAGGTCGACTACTTCATGAAGGACAAGGCGGCGCAGGCTGCCCGGCGTCCAGGGGTGGTGGCGCTCGCCAAGGAGCGCCTTGCCATGCTCGAGCAGGCACGTGACGGCCGCGACTGGTTCGTGGGCGATGACTTCACCGTCGCCGACCTGATGATCGCGTCGATCCTGAAGATCGCGGACAGGCTTGCCCTGCTCGACGAACTGCCATCGCTCGCCCAATGGCAGCGTGCGATCCTGGCCCGCCCGGCGCACCTGAAGGCCGAGCGGGACCAGACGGCGGAGATCGCCGGTCACTCGCTGGCCGACATGCGCTACGACGCGGTGCCCAAGTAATTCGCCAGCACCCGCTCGACACTTGGCGCCACGCCATTCACCCCTTGTGGCAGCGACGCTGCTACCCAGACGCTAGACTGCTGCCCGTGCGTCGCTTCCTCGTCATCGCCCTGCTTGCCTTCCTGCCGCTCCAGTTCAGCTGGGCGGCTGTGGCGGCGTATTGCGGGCACGAGGAGCAGGCCAGCGCCACCCACGTCGGGCACCACGAGCACCAGCACCATGACGACACCGCCGGCAACGCCGAACCGGTTGCCCATCTGGACGTGACCGAAAACGGCACCGGAAAAAAGACACCCGGGGCCATGGACCTGGACTGCAGTCATTGCCACGGCACGTGCAGCGCGATGCTCGCCCTGACCGCCGGTGTGCCCGGCGAGTTGTCGAAGGTGCCGCCCAGCGCTGCCCTCGACGAAGCCGGCGGTGCGCACGCGCCGACCCGACCCGAACGCCCTCAGTGGCTGCCCCTCGCCTGATCGGCGAGGCGGGTCTCTTCCTTCTCTGAAGCCCGTTCGCGCCTGAGTGCGCGCCGCAGCATGCGGCGCCTTCGGGCACGACGCGACCTCCTGGTCGCCGCTTGCCGATCTCCTGTGGGTTGTTTTCAACACTGGAGCATCGGATGAATTCAAGAACTCGAACAAGGGCCAGGCTGTTGCACGCGGGCGTGGCGGCCACCTGGGCTGTTCTCAGCATCGCTGTGCAGGCACAGACCCACGCCGCGCCGGCCGCGAACCCCACTGCGGCAGCGTCCCTGACCCTGCGGCAAGTCTTCGACGCCGCCTGGGCTCGGCAGCCCGAAGCCATGGCCCTGCGGGCGC
>LNAP01005868.1_pt1 | contig 10767 bp, 11 predicted proteins | sample 602601 | NCBI WGS metagenome assembly LNAP01 (sample SAMN02440304, study PRJNA202911) | soil metagenome | biome: Subtropical and temperate rainforests or woodlands; isolation source: soil samples (1 kg each in a 20% v/v slurry with milli Q water) were... ...
TATAATCGCAGGCTGCACACCAAGGCCCGGTAGCTCAGTTGGTAGAGCAGCGGATTGAAAATCCGCGTGTCGGTGGTTCGATTCCGCCCCAGGCCACCAGTCAAAAGTCTTTGCTAATCAACAAGTTGGCAACCGACGAAACAGAAAGCGGCCTCCCAAAGAGGCCGCTTTTTTGTTTTTCTGGCAGTTTTTCTGGCAATCGCCAGTGAAAAGTCTGCGGATGACTGCGCGGCAGAGGCCATCGAACAGGGCAGCAATCCGGTCGGATGCGCGCGTACGCAAAACGCTGCGAACAACGGCCGTGACGTCTTGAACTCCTGAGGGTCCGGCACAGGACCTAAAGAGCTTCGGATGCTCGCTGACTAAACCCGCTTTCTTCACACAACTCCCACTCTAGGAGTTGTTTTGAAATCGTTATCTCTCTCGAATCCGCCCCGGGCTGCCTTGCCCTGCACCACGTGTAGCGTCGCCCCGCCGGCGGTGAGCACCACCTCTTTTCGTGAGGTGACGCATGGCTAAGAAAAAGTCCTCGTCCCCCGCTTACAAGGAAGGCAACGCCTACTCTGCCCGGCTGCGCCGTAGGGGTCAGGACGTCTATGTCTCGGGCTTCCGGTTGAAAACCGACGCCGCTCAAGCCGCCGAGGATGAGCTCGCCGAGCGCCTCAAACATGGAAAGGTCTGGGGCATGGGCGCGAGCGCGACAACTCTGGCGCAAGGCCTGCAGGACTACGGGTTGGCATGCCTCGGCGAGCTCAAAGGCGCCGCGCAGGAGTCCCGCAGAATCAACAAGTACCTGCGCGCTGCAGGCTTGGCAGTCCTCGTCGTGCGGCCGGTCGTCGACCCCCAGACGCCAAACGTGCACTTCAAAGTCACGCTCAAGGAAGAGGTTGGCGAGCGCACGGTCCCCAATGGATTGCACACGCACCGAAAAAACCTCCTAGCCAAAACAGCCGACAGCGATGCGCACCGCGACGCACTGGCCACGACCGAGATGCAGGACATCAAGCGCTTCCAGATGCAGGCATTCATTCGGGCCATGTCGAGCGAAGGCGTTTCGGCAGCGACCGTGCATCTAGAGCGTGCGCTGCTCAGACGCCTTTACAACTACGCCCGCACCACCTGGAATTGGCACACCTTGCGGGACAACCCCGCAGCCAGCCTGAAAATGCCAAAAATCGACAACGAGCGCACCCGCGTCCTGTCGCAGGACGAGCAGGAGCGTCTATCCGCGGCGCTGCGCGATTGCCGCAATCCGCAGGTGGCGCCGGCGGTGGTTCTCTTGCTCGAGACCGCGATGCGCTCGTCCGAACCGCTAGAGCGAGCGCGTTGGGGCGACGTGAATTGGGAAGAACATTACATCACCCTGCCCGACTCCAAGTCCGGACCAAGGAAGGTGCCACTGTCTCCTGAAGCAATTGGCGCGCTTGAAGACCTGCAGCCGGGCGAGCCGAACGCTCACATCTTGCCGATGACCTATGAGGCACTGCGTGCCGCATTCAACCGTGCTTGCGAACGCGCAGGCATTGAGGGGTTGAACCTGCATGACCTCCGGCACACCGGCGCAACGCGCCTGGGGCTGAAGACGGGCAACATTTTTCTGGTGATGGGGCTGACGGGTCATAAAACGTTCACCTCGGCAATGCGGTACATGAACACGCCGATTCAGGATGTCCTTGAGGCCCTGCGGGCCCTTGACGTCCCCGCAGAGCCGCCCGCCAACTCGGTGACCATTTCCAAAGAGCAACTTGAACAACTCCAGGCGCAGGCCGCGGTGGGCCGGGCGGCCTTGTCTGCGGCGGGGCTGGTGCAGCCTTTGGTGTGAGGGGCGCTGGGATGGACTGCGACCCCCGAATGGTGCCGCCGGAGCCCATATGGCCTGTCGTTGCTTCCTCCGGTAGCAGCAACGTCATGCCCCTGCGACGAGCAGCTTAAGGACCGTAGAAAGCCGAGCGCACTGAAGGGTGTGCTCGGCTTCGTGCTGCGCGGGATGCGGTGGCCTGTGTTCGGCTGTCGTGGATGGTCTCTTGGCCGACGCGCGACATGGCGCCGTTAGGCTTCCGCCCGAACTGAAAATGACTGGAATCGTCGGGGCGGTGAGCCGCCGTCGTGCCAACCTGGAGGCGCAGACCGACGCGCGCTTCGTGCGTCCGACTTACGCCTCACGCTCGAGAGCTGGGGCGTGTTGCCTCAGCGCTTTATCCTCTCTTTGGGAGTCCACGCGAGTTGCTTGGCAAACAGGTTTGCCTGCCACGTGGCGACCGCGCCTTCTGTCCAGTAAAGGTAACGGCCCACACGCACGCCATGGGGAAGTTCTCGAGCAGCAACAAGATTGTCCACGGTGCGAACCGACAAGCCTAGTCGGGCGGCGAGGCTGTTCTTGTTAAGCAAAGCTAGGGTGATGGGCGTTTGGGCCTGGGGTTGCAAAGTTCTCGGTTCCATGATGTTCAGAAATTGACTGTTGAGGGCGAGGGCCCCGGTACGACGAGTCGAGACACGGAGTCATCAACTTCTAGAAATCAGTGTTTAAACGTTCGCATCCAACCGCAGCAACCTGTATGCGCTTGCGCCTCGAGGTCAGGGTCACCATGGGAGGGCAGGGCGCCGTTGCGGCTTGCGCGAGGTCTGAGGTTTGTGGTGGGTCACAAAGGTGCGAATGGCGTGCGGCCGAGCGTGGCGAAGGCCTCACCAACGCGCGGCGTGTTTGGCTCTGGGCCGTGCGCGATGAGCTTCGTGTGGCGCGCACTTCATCAGCCTGGTCGTGGCCACTACGCGCCGTTGGCGCGCTGAAGCAGTCTTGCTCCAGAAAGAAGTTCTCGCATGCAGGGGCGTCGGGACGTCAGCGCGTTTAGCGCTACACGCCCAGGTTGCGAAGGCCGCCGAGCACCGCGTTGGGGAGACCCGTCCGCAAGGCAGGTCGACGCAACGCGAAGCCGCTGCCGCACCTTTCCGATGCCCATCTTGCCGGGTCCGTGCCATGCAGGCTGAGCCCTTGCCTCAGGCGTCGCCACGCGTCAGGCGTGGCAATCGTGGCACTGTGCCGGGTTTGCTAGGTAGTTCTTGATAACTATCGCAAGAAAAAAGAAAGAGGATAGTTGCCGCAGGGGCTAAAGATGTTTGTCGCTTCGACCCGGCACAGTGGGCATGCCGGGCACATTGGGCGAGCCGGAACAAAGATGGGCCGCAAACGCGGCCCGGTGGTCATGGAACGTGACGCGCGGCTAGCGTAGAAAAGAAAGCGAGGCCGGCGGAAACGACGGAGCAAATTGAACGTTGCAGACGCGCCGCTGGACTCCGTCGACTCGGATGCGCGCTAGCGAGAGCTCACGGAATTGCTCATGCATGCGCTTCCAGAACTGGACCGAGCTCACCTGGCGCATCGCATTCGTTGTGCACCAATGACTATAGTTCTCGAACACGCTGTCCTTCAAGGTGTCACACGTGGTGCCGAGTTCGATGCTGCAATCGTCCGCCCAAGCCACCACGGAGTTCGTGTCGGCTTTGGCTTCGTGCAGTACAACGGTCATCGCGCTTGGCATGACGGGGTCGAACATGCCGCGGCGCTGTAGCCGAACCAAGCCCTCGAGCGCCCAGTTCAGAACGCCGGACAGCTCGTGTTCGATGATGTGTTCGGCTAGCAATGGTTCGCGCTCATGCTCAGGAATGGTGACCGAGAACGGAACGATGTCCCAGCGCCTCCAGAAGCCGGTGCTGTGGTCCGTGATGGCCGGAAGGTGATTCCCGAGCACCAGCCATTTGCCGCGGACATGGATGCTCACCGGCTCGCGGTACTTGCGGTCGACGGCGATGCGCTCACCGGCAATCATGGATTTGAGGCGCTGCTCGTCAATTGGCTTTCTTGGGACCTCGTCGACGTAGACCAGGCTCGCGCCCACCAGCACGGACAAATGAAAACCGGCCAGCTGGTCCAGGGCGATGGCGGCGATACGGCCGTGGAGCGCCTGCACGATGTTGGCGAGCACACCTTTGCCGTTGGCTCCCTCTCCTAGCCAGAACTGAGCGCGCTGATACCGAGCGTCCGCCAGCAAGGTGTAGCCGACGTACTCCTGGACCCGAGCGCGTACCGCGTCGTCCGGAAGTACGCGTCGAAGGAACCGGATGAACGAGACAGGGTCGGGGTGGCCAGGTAGGTACTCGCACTCCAAGGCGTGCGTGAGGCCGAGTGCTGGCTCAGCCGCCCGCAGGTCCAAGTCGGTCCCCTCCAGGTGCACGTAGCCGTTCTTGGCCGGAACCACGACCTGCCGCGTCATCGGGGGCAGTTGAGGCGCGAACAGGTTGGCCGCCCGGTACGCCTTCCGGGCGTTTTCGAAGCTGGCCCAATCTGGGTCGCGCTGCACAAGCCAGTGGTATGCCTCCCGCTCGGCGACGTCTTCGTCGATGGGTGACCAGTGGGTTCCGGTCCAGCGATACATGAGCGCCCTGTCCGAGACGACTTGCCCCGTTGAGACGACATGGCTGGCGTACTCGTGCGGTTTGAACAGCTTGCGGACGGATTTGGTCATGCCGGCTCCGCAAGGTCGTCGTTTACTGGACCGCTATGACTCGACCGAGCATCGGACGAATTGGGTTGCGCCAACGACGCTAGCCAAGCTTCGACGTCATCCTGTCGCCACCGAAGCAGCTTTGTTCCAGGAAGCTGGAGGCGCGGCGGAACGGCGCTTGGATTGCGACGCAGGTCGCTCTTGATGGTGTGTGGGCTGCGCCCGAGCAGGCGGGCGATTTCGTTCAAGTCGAGGAGGGGGAGCATTCAAACCTTAGGTGCGCGTTAAGGCACCTGATGGCTCGCTGAGCCCCACGTCGTGCCGCCGGACGCTGCGTAGTAACGTCCAGTGCTCTGTTTAGCCCCGGGGTTTAAACGCGTTCGGCGGTGAGCAGCTCATCACATCACCCGCGATGCTGGCGGTTGCTGGACGCGCACGGCGTGGTCTGCAGCACGGGAGGGGCACTCGTCACCCAAGGAGGCGCTGCTCAGGGCGAGTACTCGCGCACACCGCACTGCCGGTCATTCTTAGGAGCCTGGGCGCGACGTGCTGAGGGGCGCGTGGCCTTCGGGAGGCGGCTGGACCGAGAGCCCTTCTCGATGGTTGCCAAAGAAATGCTACTTCAGGCGGACTTCAACGTGAACGAAGCCCGTGGCGTCTGACGCGTCAGCGACCTCCAAGTAGGGTTGGCCTCTGACGAGCTCACCAAGTTTCTTGTAGCCGTAATTTCGCGCATCGAATGACGGGTGGGTCTTGTTGAGAAGTGCACCGACGGTCGCCAGCCGCGACCAGCCGCTTTCCCTCACCGTCTCACGGATTGAGTGAGTGAGCAGCTCCCGTAGGTCCGGCACGTCGGGCACCTGTATGGGCATCGCGGCCTCTGCAGGTTTCTTCAGAACTTCGAAAAAGATGAACCTGTCGCAGGCGGCGATGAATGGCGCGGGCGTCTTGCGCTCGCCTAGTCCGTACACGAGCTTGCCCGCCTCCCGGAGCCTCGTCGCGAGCCGTGTGAAATCGCTGTCGCTCGACACCAAGCAAAACCCGTCGACGTTCCCGGCGTAGAGAAGGTCCATCGCATCGATGATGAACGCGGAGTCGGTGGAATTTTTCCCTTGGGTGTAGGCGAACTGCTGAATAGGCTGGATGGCATGCTTGTGCAGGTGACTCTTCCAACCCACCAGGTTCTGCGTGGTCCAGTCGCCGAACGCCCGCTTTACGGTGGCAAGTCCGTATTTCGCGACCTCTTCGAGAAGCTCTTTCGCGACGGAGGCCGAAGCATTGTCCGCGTCGATGAGGACGGCGAGCCGCATTGTGTCGCTGTTTGCCAAGATGCGAATCCTTCGAACTTGAAGTGGATTAAGACGCACCTGTGCTGCCGGCAGCGTTCGTGATGCGCTCGACATTGTGCACAGTGCCGAGGTACTCATCGATGCTATGTAGCGCTTGGCGCACGCCGGCGCTTCGCTACAAGAGTGGGTACTTCCGCTCCACCTGACAGCAAGTCCTTTGCACGGCCAAAAATAAATCGGCCACCTTCTCGGGTGGCCGATTCGAATGAGCTGCTCTCAGGGTTTCAAGTTGCGTGAGTCTCTGACGGTTGGGCAGCCGGCTTGGCCAACTTGGTGGCCTCGAAAGCGATAACTAGGCAAGTGCCAGTAGGTTTGCCCTCGCGCGAAAGGTAGTGGTCGACCTTGAGCTTGCCTGTCACCTTGACGAAGTCCCCCTTCGTCAAGCCTGGGTCCACGTCCTTCATGATGCGTACGGTGTACCAAGTGGGGTCGTTGTCGACGCCACGCTGGCTTTCACACATCCGGAATTCGTAGTAGCCCCGTCCCGTTGATTTCGTTTCTTTCCTGACCGCCGCCGTCGCGACGTTGCCGAATGCCTGCATTTTTGTCCTTGAGGTTTGTTGATGGACCGGTCCATCTGCTCCTATAGCGATGGGCAAAAAGTGGCCTCAAACGGCAGGAACGGCGAGCGCGGCGCCGGCCACGCGCCAAGCGCCGACGGGCGGCGGTACGGGAGGTAGTTCTCAGCGAACCAGCCCGCGGTGGAGAATTCCTCGCCTTTAGCAAGGCGCAGCTTGGGAAGCCATGTTGGCAACATCTGGACGACGACGTGGCCGAGCACGCATTCGCGCAACGACGAGCGTCCGTCGGTAGCCTTGGACTTAGTGAGGCCGATGACCTCGAACACGCCGTCTCCAAGCTCTCGTAGAACGCGACTGCCCTGGTTTCTGAGCGCGTTCTCCTCCGTTTCCCGCCTTCCGCGCGCAAGGGCCAGGGCCCGTCCTAGGATGCGGTCGGTCTTTGCCAGGACGACCACACGCTTCAACGGCTTTCCATCGAGCATCGCCGCGCCCACCTTTACGAACAAGGCGCTTAGCGAAGCCTCGCGCGCGGAACCTCTTTTACTGCGGTCAATTTCGAACCAGGTAGCGCCGTCCTGCTCGTAGGCGACGACGTCGGGGCGTAGCAGCCGCCGTTCCTCGGACTTTCCGACGAAGACGCTCACGTTGAGTAGACCTTGGACGAGCTTGTCGTCCCTGCCCTTGCCTCGATTGAGCTCTCGCAGAAACTCGGCCTCGGTGCGAGCGGTCAGCCCGCGGACCTCGCAGCACACTGCGATGAAACTCGCCCAGAGCATGTGCTCGGGATTGGTCATATCGCTCACCCGTCGAACGGACGACTTCGCTTCGACACCGTGGTCCTGCAGCAGGTCTGCCCCTTTCTTGGTCAGTCCGTAGACGTGCTGTTGTCGGTCGGTGCGGTACCAGTGCACGAGGCCGGCCTTTTTCAAGCCTCGCATGGCCTTCTGTGCCGCCGTCAACGCAGCTTTGAATGGGCGCTCCGGCCCGCAGAGCGCGGCGAGGTCGAATGTCCGGATGACGCGGAATCGGTTGAGCGCAGACAACGCGCGGAGCACAGTGGCGTCTCGCAGCCTCAGTGGCGACATCACCGTGGTGAGCCCTCGGTCGACACCAGGGCGCCTGGGCGTAGAGCTTGCGTCACCCGGCGGTGGCGCCGGTTGCACCTCGGTGGCGCGGGCAGCAGACACCCGTGCGGTGGAGTCTGCGCCACGTGGTCGACTGCCTCGGTCACCTGTGGCGCAGGTGATGTTCTCGGGTATGCCCGAGGAAGACTCGGAGCCTGTTGGTGGAGCCTGTTGTGTGGTGGTAGTGAGCATGACGGTCCCTGTGCATTGGAGTTGTCGAGGCCGCACGTCATCGCTCGTTCATGGAGCTCGTGCGGTGTGCTCTCCGTGTAGCGAACCTTTGCGGTACCGCCTTGCATAACAGCGCCCACCACGCAACGCCGACTGTCCTCCATGTCCTTCAAGGATTCGCAGCACGGCTGCTCGAGGGCAGGGGGCAGCTGTGTTTTCCCCTCGTGCAGTCTCTCGCGCCGCGGGCGCTCGTCTCCGACGTTTTCGTCGCGACGTCCACCAAGGCGACTGTTCTGCCACCCGGCTTCGCCGGTGCGAAACCCGCCGCCGACCAGAACCTTTTTCCAATGCCGCTGTGCTTTCGAGGTCGCCGGCTCAACTGTGCCATCGGCATGCCGTGCTCTCGACGGCTGCCCCACGTTTCGAGGGCAAACGTGCTCTCGTCGAACCGTGGGGACCCCGACCGTCTGCCTGACAAGAGGCGAGCCTCTTGCCCGTTACCCCGATGGCTGCAAGCGCTGGCCGGCGGCGGGTTTCACCCCGCCTCAACCGGGCTGTCGCGAGCAACTCACTCCCCATAGCTCTCCTGACGATGCCCTTCGCGACCCGGTCACGCAGCATCTCTCAGTTGAGGAACGCGGCTGTACGCCGCGCCGTCCGTCTGCTGAATTCTCCAAGGTGATGCTGTCCGGTGCCCTCGGGCCAGGCCTGCTGAAAGCCGTTTTCTCAAGGACGAGGGTTCCGTCGTGACTGCCGCGGCACAGGAGCGACTAACGAGCGCAACCGTGCTCGTAACCCCGAAGCCCCAGATGCGCAGGCGGTAGCGCCACGGTGCCTACACAACCTATCAACAACTGCCTTTTGGAGACAAATTGATGGCCCTCATCATCAGAAAGAGCAAGAGCATGGCCCGCCTAGTGCGGCGGCACTGGGTGCCCAAGGGCACAACTGGAAACACGCACGGCTACGCCGCCGAGGTGAGTCTTGGAAGCATGCCCTTGACGGCAAGGAGCTGGCCGCAAGGCTTCGAGCAGGACTTCCCTAAAGGAGAGCCTGCGCTTTCCGAAGATGAGCTCTGCTTGGTGCAACGCGAGGTCTTCGAGGCAGCGATGGCCCGCGAAATGGCGTTGAAGACAGAGGAGGCGGCGCGTGCGGCTGACCCAGGGTGGCGCATTGCTGAGGCGCTGCGATTGCTCCGGCAGGCAGCGCCGCTGTGCGAGCAGAGGGCTCTAGAGAAGGAGATGCGGGGCGATTTGATGGAGCTGGTGGCCCTGCTTGGAAGCATCGCACCGATGTCGGAGCCATCAACGGACCCAATCGAGCTGGCAATTCACAGCGTCAAGGCTGCGGCTACCTTGGTTGACGCAGGCCTCTACGGCACAAGTGCGTCCGATGTCGTGAAAAAAGATGCGCCCGCCGCCATTCTCTGGAAGCGTTTGCGAGATTCCGTGACCGAGGACGATGAAATTAGTCTGAGAGCAGCTCTACAGCGGGCGGGTTGGGTGACAAAGCGTTCAGCGATGGGATGCGCGGCCGCGGATTCAAGTGCCTAGACGGCACGGTCCTCGGCCCACGGGGGCAATGGCAGTTCGGCACCATCAATGCCGGCCGTTATCAGGCGGTCACGAAGCGATTGCAGCATTCGGAACTGCAGGCGCCGCGATGTGACTGCCATCCAGATGCTGACGAAAAACTGGGGGTCGGCTAGCACTTGCGCAGTCCGTTGGTCGCCGTGCAGTACCGGCCGTGGCCACTCAAAGCCGCCGTTAACAACTCAAATAGAGCAAAAGCGTTGCGATGGAGGACGGGTTCGTCGTGGGCGCGACGGAGGAGCTGACGCAGCCTCTCTCACCAAGCTAAAGTTTTCGCTGGTGCTGCCGATATCTAGAACGGACGGTTGGCTGCCTCGAGGCAGGAGCACTTTGCCGTCCACTATTTTGTAGTCGAGAAGGACCCCTCAATGGATGCGGAAGAATGTGGAAACTGCGGAGGTCGAGGACGCGAGGACTGTCCTATGGAGTACGGCGACGACTGCCCTTCGCAGTGCCCTGCATGCGGAGGTGCTCAATCAATCGTTTGCTCTGAATGTGATGGGCTGGGTGAAGTGGGAGGTGAATCTCGATGAATGCAAAGCAGAGCGGGAAATGTCCCTTTTGCTCGAATCACGTTCGAGCAATCGTGGTCGAGGAAAATACCTTGCGACGGGATAGGTGCAGTTGCCCGAGCTGTGACGAAACCATCTACTTGTGCCGCACACCAGGTTGTCACGACTACGCGAAAGGCACTCAGGTCTATGACCATGAGCTCTGCCCAAGTTGCACAAGCACGGTAGCCGAAGCGAGCGCGAGCGTTGCGTCTGTAGCGGGGAAGGTTGCTGCGACGGTCGCTACTGCAGTTCTCAGTACGGTCGCCTTGGCCGCCATAAAGAAGGATTGACAAAGCTTTACCCGATACTTCGGCGCGCTTGCGCCGAAGAGGTAACAACAATTTCGTAGAACACCCTTATGGCCAAGACTCCCTCTCCTTCCCGTCTCACACCCCTTGGCTTTGAATCCGAAGCTGCAGAGTTTCGTCGCAACGCCTGGAGCAAGGCGCTCAAAAAGCATGGTGGATTCGACCCGGCAACGAACGAGATGAAGCCCTTCAAAGCAACGCTCCACGACCAGTCTGTTACCCGGGACTGGGAGCACGTTTGCCAGCAATCTTGGTTTTACCTTGACTCTCTCGCCGCTGCCAGCGAGGCGCACCTGTTCGACGCTGAGAGCTTCGTCTCCGTTTGCTTCGCCTCAAAAGTTGGCCTTGTTCGCTTCCTAGACGGTCTCCGGCATCAAATAGCTTGGGTCAATGAGCGGCACTTCTATGCGTTCATGCGGCTCCTCGATGGCGAAGAAATCATCTGTGCCGACTACGGTCGTGCTGAAAAGCATCTCCGCCTCAAGTACGCCCCGGACACGACCCCACGCGCGCTGGCCAATGCTCGCGCGCGAGGTCGAAGAAAGCCGAACTGAAGTCGGTGCCCGTCGTCGAGGCGTTGTTGCGGAGAAGAGGGGCCGGGTCGCATTAAGCTGTCCAAGGGGCCGTTCATAGCATGGCGCGCACGCGC
>LNAP01005869.1_pt1 | contig 10766 bp, 7 predicted proteins | sample 602601 | NCBI WGS metagenome assembly LNAP01 (sample SAMN02440304, study PRJNA202911) | soil metagenome | biome: Subtropical and temperate rainforests or woodlands; isolation source: soil samples (1 kg each in a 20% v/v slurry with milli Q water) were... ...
CGGACCGGTCCGCCGGTCCGCCGTTTGACAGGGGTGCGCTGCAGCAAAAGTGAAAAACCGCCTTCGGGCGGTTTTTTCATGGGCGCCGGAATTATCTAGCTGATGCAAAAACCTAATGGAATCAATGAACTAGAGATAGTCACCGCGACCGCAGATGGACTTGGACCCGCGGTCTGTATTGGAGCGCGGCCTCCAAGTCAGCCGATGACTGCGTTGCATAGCCTGAGGCTTTTGGTGCCTCTACCTTCACTTCGTACCGTCTCGATCATCTGGCGCACGTTTATCGCGCCGGGTGCCGCGATCACGAGCACCTTGGCCCGTGCGATGTGCGTCTGGGTCCGCACGGACGGCTCGCAGCGGCGGCCTACAACCTCAGCGCCGCGGCAAAATTTATTGTGCTTCTGCACACGGCCATGTTGTAAAAGTGTGTAGCAACAGTCCCGAAGGTGGAGGGGCATCCCATCGGCTCTCCGAGCCCCCGTCCTTCAAAACACATTGGGCTCGGGGAGCGTAAGCGCCGATTGCGGCTGATGCGGGCGGCGTTGCGACGAAGCGAACGCACCATGTTCGGCCTTCCCTGACTGTAAGAGAGTACGGGTTGGGTGGCGCCGTTGAACGCAGCTTGCGAAGCCAGGGTGCGTCAATAAAACGACAACTAGAAAAAAGTTGCTTGAGGACCTGGTGCTCTGCTCAATATTTCGATAACCTGGCGCTCATCCGTCTTTGCGTTTGGTTACAACATGTCCCTGAAGTTCGTAGATCTGTTCGCTGGCTGTGGCGGCCTGTCCCTTGGGCTTGTGCAAGCCGGTCATCAAGGTGTATTGGCTGTCGAAAAAGCACGAGACGCGTTCGCCACACTGAATGCGAATCTGGTAGAGCGCCCCGTGGACGGCCGAACATTCCTGTGGCCAGATTCCATTCCCAAACAAGCACATGATCTTGTAGAACTCCTAACCAACTACCGCGACGCCATAGCTTCGCTCAATGGCAAAGTGGACGTTGTGGTCGGGGGGCCGCCTTGCCAAGGGTTTTCCGTGTACGGAGATCGCAAACCAAACGATCTCCGAAATTCCCTTTATCGACGCTATCTGGAATTTGTTGAAATTGTTCGACCCCGAGCCGTTCTTCTGGAGAATGTCGAAGGGATCAATATGCCTTTCATTCAGAAACGTTCCAGCAGCGACAAGCGCACTCTCAACACGGCTGCCCTCCGAATTCAGAATCAACTGAGGACAATGGGCTATGGCTCTGTGGCTCTTCGGCTATGTGCATCACAGTACGGAGCACCTCAGGTACGCCCTCGGTTTTTTATCGTGGCAATTAAAGATGCACATCAAGAATCGCTGGATTTGGCGGTAAAGGATGAATTTCTAGAAGAAATACGAAAGGTGCATCTTGAAGCCATTGGGCTTACGCCGGGCGCCCGAGTCACAATTCGAGATGCGCTCTCCGACCTCGAAATTCAAGGAAAGGTTCGCCTCGAATGCCCTGATACGAGAGGATTTGAGCAAGCGCATTATGAAGGGCCAAAAACAGCGTTTCAACATGCGATGAGAGGCGACATGGAAGCGGCGACTGCACCTAGTTCGATCCGCCTGCCGCGTCATGCCCCATCAACAATAGAGAAGTTTCGCTTGATCCAAGCGAAAGGGGTACCAGGCCACAAAATCAGCGCAGAACTGCGGGAGGAGCTCGGTACCGCTAAGTTTCGTATTCATTGGTTAGGAGCGGATCGCCAAGCGCCAACTATCACTACGCTCCCAGACGACTTCATTCATTATTCCGAGCCGAGAATCTTGACCGTGCGCGAATGCGCTCGACTTCAGACGTTTCCTGATTGGTTTGATTTTCATGGCAAATACACAACTGGCGGCGTACTTCGAAAAGTCGATAGCCCTCGCTACAGTCAAGTAGGAAACGCGGTTCCGCCACGTTTGGCACGCTTTTTAGGACTCTATCTTGAGGAGCTCTTAAAACAGGATTCAGCTGCAAAAAATAGAAGCGAAGTGATCCAATCGCGTTCGACCGACCGGACAAATATTTCGAAGGGGGCAGACACTGCAAGCAGGCGATCGAGAGTGGCAAATCAACGCCACGACATCCAGAGCCTTTCCGCTAATTTCGATCAACCTGTCGTCATCGACGAGTGTCTTACTTAAGGTTTGAAGCCACGGATCGAACCGGAGATCGACAAGCCATCGTGGAGAGAAGCAGCTTTTAGGATGCGTGCCATGTAGACGTCTCAACAGGGCATGTCATCGCCCATGCAAATGCAGTTCGATCGCGTCCAATTTACTAGCCTACCCTTGGGAGGGAGTCTAGTTCGCAGCGTTTCAACGGAAACGAGCCCTGGGGAACTCGCTCAGGCGCAGCGATAGCGCTCCCATCGCCACACCAAGGGCCGTAGGAAGGTCAACAACCGCGCACGTGCAAGCTCATCAGTCGGCGGTAGCGCTCACAGGCAGCACTCCCTCAACAAGCCCCTACCCGAGCTCGTTGCAGTAGCACTTCAAGAGCACGAGGAGGTGTACTACGAAGCTCCCTCTTCTCGCCATGCAAGCGCGTGCGTTTCGGAGAGTCAGGTGAGCGGCTGATCGCGCGACGGCAACGGTGGCTGGGTCGCCTTATCTAGCTCAATGGCGTGCCAGATTCGATCGCATCTTCTTTCCGACAGCGTTTAGAGGCATACTAATATGACAAAGCGTAACAACGCCGTCTGCGAGGTTCAATGCCGTTGAGTAAAGATCAGATTCAAAAATCGGACAGCCCAGAGCTTTTTTTCCGTGTTAGCTCCGGACTTAAGAGCATCATAGGCCGGGACCTCATTGTGAGTGACTTCGTCGCCCTGTTTGAGCTGGTGAAAAACAGCTTTGACGCAAGGTCGACCCATGTGCAGCTTGTTTTCGAGCAATCCGCAATTTGGGTTATAGACAACGGGAAGGGCATGTCATATACCGACCTTTCCGAGAGATGGCTGTTCGTAGCTTACTCTGCGAAGAAAGATGGGACTGAGGATCAAGACTATCGTGCAGGGGTGGGCAACAGTCAATTCGCGGGGAACAAGGGCGTAGGTCGATTTTCATGCGATCGCCTTGGCGAAACTCTCATGCTTCAAACTCGATCGCACAAAGAAAAAGCCGGCCTTGTGCAAGAGCTTAATCTAGAATGGCCGTTGTTTGAAAAAAATCAAAAAAATGAATTTGCAGAAATTCCAGTAAAATACAAAACTGTCGATGGCTTCGATTTGCCTAAAGGAGTCAAGGCATCCCCTCATGGCACAGTACTAAAAATTGGAGGGCTTCGAGATACATGGGGCCGCGAAAAACTGCTGAAACTTCGCGCGCACCTTGAAAAGCTAATTAACCCCTTCGAATCTCGAAATGATGATTTCAAGATTACAATTACAGCAAAACACGAAGATCAAGCAGACAAGGAAATTAGAGCCCGTGACGTCGAAGGCGAAGAGGATAAAAAAACCTCTCTCGCCCGAAAAATCGTTAACGGCCCCATTCAAAATTTCATCTTTTCCGAACTTGCAGATAAGACAACTCGCCTGGAAGTGGAGTTTGTCAATGATGGTGCCTCAATTGAGTCAACCCTTATTGATAGAGGGAAGTTAATATACCGCATACAGGAAAAAAATCCATACGCACACCTTGGCACTGCGAACTTTAAATGCCGACTTTACTACCTCAACCTTGCAGCAAAACACACATTTACCCGCCGGGTGGGCATTCCAGCAGTCCAGTTTGGTTCTGTATTTCTGTTTCGCAATGGCTTTCGTGTATTTCCAGTTGGGGACGAAGGTGACGATACGTTCGAAATTGATCGCCGAAAACAACAGGGCTACGCACGCTTCCTTGGAACTCGCGACGTAATTGGTCGAATTGATGTTCATGGAGCCGAGGACAAGTTCAAGGAGGCGACGAGTCGCGATCAAGGGTTGGTCGAAACTCCCGCGTCTCTTGAACTGGTGCATGCATTTAAGGAGCGCTGCTTAAAGCGTCTTGAAGCTTACGTAGTTGACGTCAGCTGGCAAGATACATTAGACAAAATGCGCGATGATGCCTCGGGTCTTGCATCTGCTCCAGCTCGCGCCCGCGTGATCGAACTTATCGCAGCAATTGCAAAAACAGGAGAAATAAAACTTCTGGACTATGCAGATGACATTGTGGACGTCCTTAGTGAGCGAGTAAGTCAGTTTGAGGGCTCTTTGGGAGATCTAAAGATTCTCGCGCAGCGCCTTGACGACCCTAAGTTAGCCGGTCGCATTGCGCGAGCCGAGCAGCGCTTTCGCGAACTAAAAGATGCAGAAGAACGGGCTCGGGAAGCCGCTGAAAGAGAACTTGCGGCTCGAAGACAAGCCGACCTGCGCGCTCGGTCGGCAGACGAGGCACGGGTCAAAGCCGAACTCGGACGTGCTGATGCAGAATCAGCATATGAAGAGGAGAAAAAGAGAAATCTCTTCCTTACTGCAGTCACTTCGCTCGACCTTGACGCCGTCACTAATCTGCATCATCAGATTACCATTTATGCCTCCGACATCCACGCGCTCATAGAGGCGCAAATCGACAGGTTAAGCAATGGGCGGCCGCCAGATAAAGAGACGTTATTTAGCTTTCTGGAGCAAATGCGTTTTAAAAATCAACATGTGATGGCAATATCACGGCTCGCGACTCGTGCGAATTTTCGAATGGAGTCGGATGTTATAGAAGGTAATCTCGCCGCGTATATTGCGCAGTACATGAGCACGGTTACGCCTCTCCATCTGGATCGCGTTCAGATCCATGCGGGCGTCCCAGAGAAGCTCTTTAATCGCCGCTTCAAGCCTATTGAAATTGCAATTGTGCTTGACAATCTCGTTGTCAATGCACGCAAGGCAAAGGCACGCTCACTGGAAGTGAGTTTTAATTTTTCCATCAAAGATGCCATGCAGGTGGCGTTTCTAGACGACGGAAGAGGGCTGGATGCCTCGATAAAAGAACCTGCCAGAATGTTCGACAAGGGGTACAGCACCACTGATGGCTCTGGCCTGGGCCTGTATCACTCCCGTCAGGTTATGGAATCGCTTGGCGGCACTATCGAGTATCGCAAGGCCCCCACGGGACCGGGCTCGGCTTTCATCTTGACATTCCCTGCAACATGAAGCTCCTTGAATACTCTGTAGCTTGGATCGACGATCAGCCTCAGGATGTGCGAGGGCACGCGGATGTTCTTCGCACCAAATTGGCCAAGCAGGGATTGCATCTGCAGGTGCACGAGGTAGCGGAAAAGGCCAGCTTGCAAGCTTTTCTGCAGGCTCTAAACGAAGACAGCGACTACGACCTTATATTGGTCGACTGGAAACTAGGTCAGATGGCCGGAGGCGGCACCGGCGCGACTCTCGCCAAAGCCATCCGCGATCAGCACTCACACGCAACAATCATTTTTTACAGCGCAGAAAGCCCTCAAACTCTTCGTAAAGCGATTGCTGATCAACTAATCGATGGGGTTTGGTGTGTCAATCGAAACTGGTTCGGACAGGAGGCGTGGCATATCGTCCAAGCAGGCCTTCGTCGCCTCGACTTAAATGCGATGCGAGGGCTATTTCTGTCAGCAGTCGCCGAGTTCGACCACAAGATGAAGAGCGCGCTTGTACGAGCACTGGATCAGACCCATGGCGACGTAAAGGTCAGGCTTGCAACATCCATGTTGGAGCGTAAGCTAAAATACCTGCACGAACAAATCGAGACCCTCGAACAGCATCTTGGAGCACTATCCCCCGCGACGTCATCAGGCGCATTTTTAGGAGCGACTAAGCCCGGAACCAGCGACTTGCACGCCCTACTTCAAGAGGTAAATGCGATGGCTGGATTGATTGATGCGCCTCACAAAGCAGTGACTAATCTTCTTAATGAATTTGATTCGGCTATTGTGACCCCAAGGAATGATCTGGCTCACGCTCGATCCAGCTTCAATGAGGGCAAAGAGACGCTTACGCGCAATGGCCGATCGTATGATGGGAACCGGTTTTCTGAGCTTCGTACATTGCTCATGCAGCATCACGAGAATCTAACCATCATTTCTGAGAAGTATGTCGCTGAAATTACTGACCGAATAAATCGGGCATAGCTACTGGACAGGTTAGGCGTTCGGATCAGCAATCGGCAGAACATTTTCCGAGCGTACTACCTCAGCTGCGGATAGCGGAGAAGTGGGCGAATTTCCATTAAGAGGCAAGAGAATGTCGCGTTCAATCTCTTCAATCCTTCTAGAGAGGGTGTTGCCGAACTCGATTCGATCGACCGCAAGGTGTGCTCTTCTATGGCAGTTAGGGCAAACAGCAGCGACATTTTGTGGCGCATCTATGCCTTCGTCCGCTAGCCGATGGAGGTGGTGCACTTCCAGAAAAGGTGTCCCTTCCTTATCAACGAACGGAGCCGGCGACCTACAGGCCTCACAACGTCCTGCCGCGCGCAGCAATGCGTATCGACGAACCCTTGCGCTCCTCTTCCAATACTCCGTCAGAGTTAGATTAACAGAGGCACCTATTAATCCAACGGCCGCAATAAGCATTTGCCGTAATTCGCCGAAGGATTCATGCGGTGTCATCGATGTCGCGGAATCAGCATCTTCGCCAACTGCATCAGCAGGAAGCAGGCGAAATCGAAGTAATTTGTCTCCTTTGCGCGTGCCAAATTTGGGAACAACGGACTCAAATGAAGAAACATTAAACGAGCCACGGAACACGAACAATTTTCGATAATCTCCCTGAGCAACTACTTCCTTCGAGGAAGGCTCGCGCGTCGAGAAGAGTAGCACCGATTTCCCCCCCGCAGCGAGCTTGGCATTCGCAGCATTGGACGATAGCTGGTCGCCTTTTTGACCTTGTCCAAAGTAATACCAACTGCCGTCGGGTAGAAGTTCATCTCCATACCCAGCTTTCTTGCCATGCCGGCCACCAGATGTGCAGATCAAGCACCCTGGCTCAGATACTCCCCACAAAACTCCGGATTGCTGCTGTCTGCTGCCAACGAACTTAAGCAGTTTATCTCGTCGATATTCTTTACCCGGAGTAAATGGATGCATTGGAGTCGGCCTATGGAATTATGTGATTCCGCTATTCCATTACCTCGATGAGCTGATCGAGTTCTGTCAAGGTGGAAATCCAAGCCTTCGCTGGCGAAAGATGTCCCCTCGCAAGGTGGCACGCCTGCATCCCGTGAGCAAGCGGGCCCTCGTAATCCGCAGACAGCGTATCGCCGACCATCAATATCTGGCCAGGCGATGCCCTCAAGGCGTCGCAGAGATACGCATACATCCGCGGCTCCGGTTTGACCGCGCCCACCGCGAAGCTCCAGGCATAGGCATCAAGTTCCGGTAGCAATGCAGTGACCGGGGCGGCGTACGGACCAGCCAGATTGGAACAGAGGCCAACGCGTATGCCACGGGTCTTAAGCGAGCGGAGCGCTGGAATCACATCCTCAAAAAGACTCACACTTGAAAGCTCGGCATCCAGATCCGACTGCAGCTCATGGAGCACATCGATGGGCAATGCTGAGCCCAGCAGTTCAGCCGCCTCGGCCAGGCCCAGATCTGACGACATCATTCGGGCAGCATCGTCGGCCCGAGGGGGGCGCCCGATTTCGGCCAGCGTTGACAGAAGTCTTCGGTACGGGCGTCTCGGATCCTTGATGTAGACGAGAGTGCCGAACACATCGAACGCCACGGCCTTAACGTCAGAAAAATTCTTCGTCATATGAAATTCTGCAGGAGGTTATACGGACATACCGCATGAAGCTAAGCAATTCTTCCGTATGGGCACTGGCACGTTCAGAAGGAGAGGCCCGGCGAGGTTAGTAGATCACTTCTGGGCGGAAACCATCACTCCGACCCGAGTTCGTAGCTGTGGCTGCGGATTCCAGCTTCAGTGCAGCGAATTTTGCAATAAGACCCCGTGGAGCTGGGTGAGGCAATCAATGAAATTCCGAGGCCTATGAATCGGAAGCAGCCGCCGCCTTTCGTAGGGCACGCAGTTCCAAGCGTGCAGACTCGCGGATTTCGTCGCGATCCAGTTCGACGGCACCGTGATTAACCCAGGTTTCGTAGAGGCTTTCGAGCCACGCCTCTCGGGTGCTGAACGCTTCGACTGCGTAGTCGAGCCAGCTGGCGTACCCGGCCGGCGGTGGCAATGGTTTTTGAATAGTGAAGAGCTGTTCCCTTGGTGAAGTGAAGTGAAGTGAAGTGAAGTGGTGCGGTGCGGTGCGGTGCGGTGCGAGATCATCTAGCAAGAGACCCGTATTTGCCAAGTGCCAGAGCAATCAAGCCTGCGAGAGATCGATGGCGGAGTAGTACGCGATGATCAGCCTGTGGATAGTTGTGGCAGTTCCGTCGAAGAACGGACGGGCCAATCGATTCAAGGCTAGCAGTGTCGGTGAACTGAGGGTTGCGCTTTTTGGCAACGATCCCGATTGAGCGAATCGGAAGGCGCACTCCACCCATGAGTTCCCGCGCTGCGGTCATAGGCGATGCGTTAACCGCGCACAATGCCAGTGCCTGGTGAACGCAACTTGGAAAGCCAAGCAACGATCCCTTCCTTATTCACCTCTTGTATCGGATAGCCTCGCGCAGTGATTGTCTTCTTGGCGCCCGGGCTAAGCTCAGAGCTGGTTACGATCAAGCCGATATCAGCCTTCTCAAATGTCAGGTCCGCCATGAGGCTTTTGACGATGACCTTTTCAATCTTGTCTTTCTGACGCTTGCATTGAACAATGCCATGCGGCGCGGTGCCGCCTGCGCCGGGCCTCCAAATTCGAACATCAACGCCATCATCATTACCGCCAGGTCCCAATTCGACCGTAAAACCTTCTCTGTGGAAATATTCTGCAGTCATCTCCTCAAACTTCCGCCAATGCATCTGATTCACCATGTCGGGATTCACGCTAAGATAGTCAATGAACCTTTGGTCGAAAAACGCTCCGTAATCGGGTGCATTTTTACTGCCGGCGAAGAGGCTTGTAAGCTCCTGTACTCCTGCCCACTCAATGAAGCGAACCCCGCTGTGTGGACTCAAGTTAACGGCATTATTCAGGACCTGAATGCGCTCCACGGCGAGCTGAAGACCAATTTTCCCGAACTGCCTCACTGCTTGGCGCATAAATGGCTCGGGATCAATTTTCTTAACTCCCATAGCGACAGCAGCTTGGACTAGCTCGGGCCACATCTTTATGAAAATCTCCGTGACACCTTCATAAGCGGAAAAGTCCTTCGAATCCCTGTACTTGTGGTACATCCAAATACCAGTCGAATCCCCGTTGTACTCTTCCTTCGTGTAGCCAACTCGATGAAGCAACTTAAAAAAGAGGTCTTCGTACTCCTCCGATCGCATCCGACAAATACCCTGTTCGGACATCAAGATTAGGTCCGGATAGCGCGTTCCTGACAGGTGATCGCAGATTTGCTCAATCGACAGTGCTAAGCCGGCCTTGTAGCCCACGGTCTCAGACAGCGAGTCGGCCAGTACTTCCTTTTCGAAAACAATCGATCCCATAGCTCCTCCTGGATTTTGATCGCTGAACTATAGATGCGATGCGCTGAATGGGCAGATCAGCCCCTGCAGTCGTATTAATTCATGTTCAGTCGCATCGATGGATGGAATTACAGAGGTCGAATCACGCCGCGGACAATTCCCGACGCCCGAAGCGGCAGCCATTCGTCCGCGTCGGCGATGCGCTATCAATCGGTTTGGCGCGCCACGGTCAGCTTCATTCCCTGGCCCACCGAATCTCTGCCACTTGCATCAGTCTCTTCCTCGCTGTTTCAAACACCAATCTGACTGCACGTTCGCTGATGTCCAACCTCGCCGCGATCTCTTTGTTCGTCGCACCACGGATGCGCATGATGATGCACGTTTCGCGTGTACCGTGCAGGCCAGCCCGAACCATGGCGTAGGCGGCGCGTCGAATGTCCTCCTCGTGCACCGTCACCGGCGCAACGTGCATTCGCGCCCCCGCTACTGTTGACGCATCTGGCTCAAGTTCGAGCACCGAGGTCCCGAGCTTGGTAGAGGACCAGTTCCGTCGTTGATACAGCCGGTGGATCTCATCATTAAACGCATCCTTGTACCGGCGGTCACGCCAATATGCAGAGTTTGGACTGCGCGGACTGTGCTCCCTGCAGAATCGACGGCTGCCTCTCACGATCTGGCCGCCTTCAGACCCTTCGCTCGCGACAAGAAACTCAACCTTTCGCCAACACAATTCGCAGTAGTCCGTACCCCATGTCTTTTGGCGCGAGTGCCGAGCTCCCTTCGCAACGCTTGTGCGCCCTGGAACCAGGGTGCCAAGTACATCGATACAGCAGATGACCGTGTCGAGAGTGGCGCAAAAGCAAAGCCATTCGGCGCGGTGCTCCTCGATAGCTGGCCGCTCAGCACTGTGAATGGCCAAGCGGACCCTAGATCGCCAGCTTTCCGCGCATCGACGAGCCGCTTCAACTCTTGGCAGATCGTCTTGCCGGGCCATTGTCTGCCCGCCACTGTTCGGGGGTCTTGTCCAGGTCGTGGAGAGCACAAAACCTGAGAGCAGCTCTTTGTCCCACCCACCAGGGTAGCCCTCGATCACGCGTCGCACTTCGGCGTCCAACTGCACCCGGAGGACGGCGGGAAGTGCGTATCGGCGCGATGTTACGGAATGGCGTGCAGTGATCTCGTCAAGACAGGACAAAAGCGCCGCCTTGACCTTTTGGTCGGTGTCGGCAGGAATCGCCCGGCGCAGCCATTCAATGGC
>LNAP01000884.1_pt7 | contig 10765 bp, 11 predicted proteins | sample 602601 | NCBI WGS metagenome assembly LNAP01 (sample SAMN02440304, study PRJNA202911) | soil metagenome | biome: Subtropical and temperate rainforests or woodlands; isolation source: soil samples (1 kg each in a 20% v/v slurry with milli Q water) were... ...
CTTGTCGGGGTGCCTTGAGTGAAAGGCTGAGATCGGTTAATCCGGATCCCGTTGAACCTGATCAGGTTAAAGCCTGCGTAGGGAACAAGATTGCTCGCCGCACTCAACGTGGCGAGTCCTCTAGCACCACCTAAGGTGCGCCAAAGCCCCCCGTCCGTATCAGGTTTACTCCGACAATCCCGTTCAGGATGAAGTTGGAGAGCCTTGATGAGTACACAAAAACAAAAAGCCAATCTGAGCGAAAGCGCCCAGGTCGATCAGCAATCGGTACAACCGTTTACCCGCTCGCAGAAAATCTACGTGCCGGGCTCGCGCCCTGACATTCGCGTGCCGATGCGCGAGATCAGCCTTGACGTCACCCCTACAGACTTCGGTGGCGAGATCAACGCGCCAGTACTGGTCTACGACACCTCCGGCCCCTACACCGACCCGACTGTGCAAATCGACGTGCGCAAAGGCCTGGCCGACATCCGCTCGCCGTGGATCGACGCCCGTGGCGACACCGAACGCCTGCCCGGCCTCAGCTCAAACTTCGGCCAGGAACGCCTGAGCAACCCCGAGCTCACTGCTCTGCGTTTTGCCCATGTGCGTAACCCTCGCCGCGCCAAAGCCGGCGCTAACGTCAGCCAGATGCACTACGCCCGCCAAGGCATCATTACGCCGGAGATGGAGTTCGTCGCCATTCGCGAGAACATGAAACTCCAGGAGCACCGCGCCGCCGGCCTGCTCGACCAGCAACACCCCGGCCATAGCTTCGGCGCCAGCATTCCGAAAGAAATCACCGCTGAATTTGTCCGTGAGGAAATTGCCCGCGGCCGCGCCATTATTCCGGCCAACATCAACCACGTGGAGCTGGAGCCGATGATCATCGGCCGCAACTTCCTGGTGAAAATCAACGGCAATATCGGCAACAGCGCCCTCGGCTCGTCCATTGAAGAAGAAGTGGCCAAGCTGACCTGGGGCATTCGCTGGGGTTCGGACACGGTGATGGACCTGTCCACCGGCAAACACATTCACGAAACCCGCGAGTGGATTATCCGCAACTCGCCGGTACCGATTGGCACCGTGCCTATTTACCAGGCGCTAGAAAAAGTCGGTGGCGCCGCCGAAGACCTGACCTGGGAGCTGTTCCGCGACACCCTGATCGAGCAAGCCGAACAGGGCGTGGACTACTTCACCATCCACGCCGGCGTGCTCTTGCGTTATGTGCCGCTGACCGCCAAGCGCGTGACCGGCATCGTCAGCCGTGGCGGCTCGATCATGGCCAAGTGGTGCCTGGCGCACCATAAAGAGAACTTCCTCTACACCCACTTCGACGACATCTGCGAAATCATGAAGGCCTACGACGTGTCCTTCGCCTGCGCCCAGGCTCGATTGCCGATGCCAACGACGCCGCGCAATTTGGCGAACTGGAAACCCTTGGCGAGCTGACCAAAATCGCCTGGAAACACGACGTGCAATGCATGATCGAAGGCCCAGGCCATGTGCCGATGCAGCTGATCAAAGAGAACATGGATAAGCAGCTGGAATGCTGCGACGAGGCGCCGTTCTACACCCTCGGCCCGCTGACCACCGACATTGCACCGGGCTACGACCACATCACCTCGGGCATTGGTGCAGCGATGATCGGCTGGTTTGGTTGCGCCATGCTCTGCTACGTCACGCCCAAGGAACACCTGGGTTTGCCAAACAAGGATGACGTTAAGACCGGGATCATTACCTATAAGATCGCAGCTCACGCCGCCGACCTTGCCAAGGGCCATCCAGGGGCGCAGATCCGTGATAACGCCCTGTCCAAAGCGCGCTTTGAATTCCGCTGGGAAGACCAGTTCAACTTAGGTTTGGACCCCGACACCGCCCGCGCCTACCACGACGAAACCCTGCCCAAAGACTCGGCCAAGGTCGCGCATTTCTGTTCCATGTGCGGGCCGAAATTCTGCTCCATGAAAATCACCCAGGAAGTGCGTGAATACGCCGCCAATCAACGGATTGAAACGGTGGATGTGGACGTGGCACAGGGCTTACGCGAACAGGCGGAGCGGTTTAAGCAGGAAGGAAGTCAGTTGTACAAAAAGGTGTAACGCCGCGAACAAAGTCCCCCCTCACCCCAACCCTCTCCCCGTAGGGGCGAGGGTTGGGGTGAGGGGGCAGGCCATCAAGCCAATCCCCCCAGCCGATCACAACGCCAAACCGAGAACAACAGCGTGAACACACCCAGCACCTATTCCCCCGACCTCGCGGTCCCGGCCAGCAAGCGCGTATTTGGCGCGCGCGATCTATTTTCCCTGTGGTTCTCCTTAGGCATCGGCCTGATGGTGCTGCAAACCGGCGCCCTCCTCGCCCCCGGCCTGGGCCTGGCATTTGGCCTACTCGCCATTGCCCTGGGCACCGCCGTCGGCGTTTTGCTGCTGGCTGCCGTCGGCGTGATCGGCAGCGACACCGGGCTTGCCTCGATGGCCGCAATCAAACTCAGCCTCGGCAACCACGGTGCCAGCCTGCCAGCGGTGCTTAACCTGCTGCAGCTAATCGGCTGGGGTGCGTTTGAAATTATCGTGATGCGCGATGCCGCCAGCCTGCTGGCCGCGCGGGCGTTTGGTGAAGCAAGCATCTGGACCCAACCGCTGCTATGGACCTTGCTGTTCGGCGCCTTAGCCACCCTACTGGCGGTGACCGGCCCGCTGACCTTTGTCCGGCAGATTCTGCGCAAATGGGGCATCTGGCTGCTGCTGGCCGCCTGCGTGTGGCTGACCTGGAACCTGTTCGCCAAAGCCGACCTGGCCACCCTCTGGGCCACCCGTGGCGATGGTTCGCTGCCGTTTGCCCTGGGCTTTGATATTGCCATCGCCATGCCGCTGTCGTGGCTGCCGTTGATTGCTGACTACTCGCGCTTCGGCAAACGCGCCGGCAGCGTATTTACCGGCACGGCGCTGGGCTTTTTTATCGGCAACCTGTGGCTGATGGGGTTGGGCGTGGCCTACACCTTGGCCTTTGCGCCAAGTGGTGAAGTGAATGCTTTGTTACTGGCACTGGCCGGCGCCGGCCTGGGCATTCCGCTGCTGCTGATTTTGCTCGACGAATCGGAAAACGCCTTTGCCGATATTCACTCGGCGGCGGTTTCCAGCGGCACCTTGCTACCGCTTAAAGTCGAGCACCTGGCCTTGGCCATTGGCGTGGTGTGCACGGCCGTTGCTTGCATAGCGCCGTTGGCGCAGTACCAGAACTTCCTGCTGCTGATCGGCTCGGTGTTTGCGCCGCTGTTTGGCGTGGTGTTGGTTGACCACTTTATTCTGCGCCGACGCGCCAGCGTGACCATGGTGCATGCGCTGCGCTGGTCGGCTTTGCTGGCGTGGGCCGGTGGTGTAGCGACCTATCACCTGCTGGCGCACTTCTACCCAGAGCTGGGAGCGACCTTGCCGGCATTGATAGTGGCGGGGCTGTTGCAGTTTGCCTTGGGGCGTAGGTTGGGTTGAGCGTAGGTTGGGTTGAGCGCAGCGAAGCCCAACGATACGCAAACATTCGCCTTATCCCGGTGCTCGCGCTCACGTGGAGCGCGGTGCTCGCGTGGAGACCGATACGCGCCGGCCTATGGCCGGCCTGTTGGGCTTCGCCTTCAGCTCAACCCAACCTACGTAACGGCGCGCCCCTAGCCGCGACCCGGGAAATACTGCGGCTTAACAATGCCATTCAAGCGCGGATAGGGAATCTTCAATTCCGGATGGCCTGAGGCGTACGGGGCAATGCTATAGACGTCGTACATCAGCGTTACCGCGCCAAAGGTCAGGCCAATATTGTTGGTGCGGATAAAGGGCCAGTTCTTGATGAACTCAGGGTCTTGGTCCAGCTTGTTAGCGATCAACCAGCTTTTGTGCGCCAGTTCGGCGGCTTGCCAGAACTCGGCTTCCTGGCCAGGAATCAGGATGTCTTGCAGGGTCAGAACTTTGTGCAGTTTGCGGTCAAAGTTAATCAGCTGCCGCGCCGGCATACCGTGGGCGCCGCCGGTAAACAGGTAGCTCGATAACTCGATGATCACCAAGCCGTCATGCTGCTCACGTACCTTGGCCTGCAAGTAACTTGACCAGCCCGGTTCTGCAACCTGCAAAAACTCTTTTTCGTAACCTTGCAGCGTGGCCGGCACCGTTGCGCCGGGCGCATTGGCGGTCATCTGCCGTAAGCGTTGGTCGATCAATGCGTTGAGCTGCGGCTCATCAGCAAAGCTGACGGTATCAATATTTACCAGTGGGCAATCGCTGCCTTGGCAACCGGCTTGGGTGTGTTCCCAGGCCGTGCGTTTAACTTCCAGTTTGTCCGTCAGGTCGGGCTCAAACAGGCTGGCGCAGCCGCCTAACAGCAGGGCCAGAGCGAGCGGGGTACAAGCTTTTAAGGCAGACATAGCATTCCTTGGCGGTGATGATTTGTAGCGGGCAAAAAACCGCGAGTGTCGGCCTTCGACTGCCGATGGCCGCGTGAGTTCGGGCTGTATGGCTTTTGCCGGGGCCGCTATCCTCGCAGCCCGTCGGCATTCTTGAAAGGGGCTGCGGCGCGCGCCGAGGCAAGCTAGGATGACAGCAATCAACGTTTTAGCAGCCAATGGATAACCGATGACCAAGACCTTCACGCCAGGCCCGGATGACGTAGAACTCGTTAAGCGGGAAAACTGCTTTCAGGGTTTTTACAAAGTCGACCGCCTGCACCTGCGCCATCGCCAGTTCTCCGGTGACATGGGGCCGACCATCAAGCGTGAGCTGTTTGTCCGCCACGATGCGGTATGCGTGTTGCCCTACGACCCCAAGGCCGACAACGTGGTGCTCATCGAGCAATTTCGCGTCGGTGCCTACACCAAAGACGCCAACCCATGGCTACTGGAATTGGTCGCGGGGCTGATCGACAAAGACGAACAGCCTGAAGAAGTGGCCCGCCGTGAGGCGGTGGAGGAAGCGAATCTGGAACTGGGCGCGCTATGGCCGCTGCCTTCCTACTTCCCCTCCCCTGGCGGCTCGGATGAAAAGGTTTACCTCTACGTTGGCCGCTGCGACAGTAGCGGTGCTGGCGGCGTACATGGGCTGGAAGAAGAAGGCGAAGATATTCGCGTGCACGTGCTGCCCTTCGAAGACGCCCTGGCGGCGGTTCGTGATGGGCGCATTAACAACGCGGCAAGCATTATTGCCATTCAATGGCTGGCACTTAATCGTGCAGAAGTGAGGGGAATGTGGGCGTAACCCTGGTTCGTGACCGTTATCGCGTCGACCTGATTGAGCTGCAAGCCGCCTGCGAGGCCAACTACGCGCGGCTGATGCGACTGCTGCCGGCCATGCGTGATGAGCGCGGTTCGCGGCGCGTGGCGTTGAGTCAGGGCGAGCGTTTGCTCGGCGTACTGGCGCTGGATGTGCTCGAAGCGTGCCCCTACACCACCACCCTGAAAGTGCGCCAAGAACACAGCCTGCCGTGGTTGCCGGTGCCGCAACTGGAAGTGCGGGTGTACCACGATGCGCGCATGGCCGAAGTGGTGAGTGCGGAAAACGCTCGGCGTTTTCGCAGCATTTACCCCTACCCCAACGCCGCCATGCACCAGCCGGACGAGAAAACCCAGTTGAACCTTTTCCTCGGTGAATGGCTCAGTCATTGCCTGGCGTGTGGCCATGAACTGGAGCCAGTCAGGTAGTAACGGCTCTGATCAGCGCTCTAAGTGTGACCTACGTCCACATCTCAGCTTTACCCGCGCCGCGCTAAACAACCATAATTCTCACAAACCGCCCAAGGAGACGGCAGTGCCGAGCTCGTCCATTACTTCTGCTGATTCGTCGGTGCTGCTGGTGCAGTTGTCCGATAGCCACCTATTTGCAGAAGCGGACGGCAAGCTGTTGGGCATGGATACCCGCGACAGCCTGGAAAAAGTGATTGAACGGGTACAGCTGGAACAGCCGCACATCGACCTGATGCTGGCGACCGGCGACCTTTCCCAAGATGGCACGGTTGAATCCTACAATCGCTTTCGCGACATGACCGCCGGGCTGCCGGGTGCAGCACGTTGGTTCCCCGGTAACCACGATGAACTGCCACCCATGCAGCAAGCCTGCGTCGGCACCGACCTGTTAGAGCCGGTAGTGGATTTGGGCAACTGGCGCATTACCGTACTCGACTCCTCGATTCCCGGCGCCGTTCCCGGTTACCTCGAAGAAGCACAGCTCAACCTGCTGGTAAACGCCCTCAGCGAAGCGCCGGACCGTCATCACCTGGTGTGTTTCCACCATCACCCGGTGTCCATCGGTTGCCGCTGGATGGAACCCATTGGCTTGCGTAACCCGGATGAACTGTTCGCCGTGTTGGATCGTTTCCCGCAAGTGCGCGCAGTGCTTTGGGGTCATATCCATCAAGAGTTTGACCAGTTGCGCAATGGCGTACGTCTGCTTGCCTCGCCGTCCACCTGCGTGCAATTCGCGCCGGGCAGCGAAGAGTTTCAGGTCGACGACACCGCGCCGGGTTATCGCTGGTTGCGTCTGCACGATGATGGGCGCCTGGAGACCGGCGTTTCACGGGTAACTGGCATTCATTTTGTGGTCGACTACACCATCAAGGGTTACTAGCCCCGAACCTTTGTTAAAGTGCGCCGCTACGGTTTTATGGAGTCGCCCGCGTGCTGCCCACTCTTCTTTATATCCACGGCCTTAACAGCTCCCCGCTGTCGCAAAAAGCCAGTCAGCTGAGCAACGTGTTTCAGCAGCTGGGCTGGAGCGAGCAACTGCGTGTGCCGGCCCTGCATCACCACCCGCGCCAGGCCATCGCCCAGTTGGAAGAAGCCATCGCCGAGCTCGGCCGCCCAGTGCTGGTCGGCAGCTCCCTTGGCGGCTACTATGCGACCCACTTGGCCGAGCGCCATGGTTTGCAGGCGCTGCTGATCAACCCGGCGGTCAATCCGCATCGGTTATTCGCCGGCCATTTGGGCACGCAGCAAAACCATTACAGCGGCGAAACCTGGGAACTGACTCTGGATCATGTCGCAGCCCTCGGCGAGTTGGAAGTGCCGGCCCCTGCCGATTCCGCGCGTTATCAGGTGTGGTTGCAGACTGCCGATGAAACCCTTGATTATCGCCATGCCCAGAGCTTCTACCGCGGCTGCGCGCTGCGTATCCAGGCCGGTGGCGACCATGGTTTTCAGGGGTTTGCCGAGCGTTTGCCGGCGCTGTTGGCCTTTGCCGGGTTTGCTTCCAGCCAGTGGCGCGATTTCGATTTTTCCACCCTTTAACGACTGACAGATGAGACCCCATGGCCCAGCAAGGTTCTAGCTCTTACAACGCAGACGCCATCGAAGTCCTCTCCGGCCTCGATCCGGTGCGCAAACGCCCGGGTATGTACACCGACACCAGCCGTCCGAACCACTTGGCTCAGGAAGTTATCGACAACAGCGTCGACGAAGCCCTGGCTGGCCACGCCAAAGCGGTGCAGGTGATTCTGCATGAAGACAACTCCTTGGAAGTGTGCGACGACGGCCGTGGTATGCCGGTGGATATCCACCCCGAAGAAGGCGTGCCAGGCGTTGAGCTGATCCTGACCAAGCTGCACGCCGGCGGTAAGTTTTCCAATAAGAATTACCAATTCTCTGGCGGCCTGCACGGCGTGGGTATTTCCGTAGTTAACGCCCTGTCCACCAGCGTGGAAGTGCGGGTTAAACGCGACGGCAACGAATACCGCATGACCTTCGCCGACGGCTACAAAGCCAGCGACCTGGAAGTGATTGGCACGGTCGGCAAGCGCAACACCGGCACCAGCGTGCACTTCTGGCCAGACGCCAAATATTTCGACTCGCACAAATTCTCTGTCAGCCGCCTCAAGCACGTCCTCAAAGCCAAGGCGGTCCTGTGCCCAGGCCTGTCCGTCAGTTTTGAAGACAAAGCCAGCGGCGAAAAAATCGAGTGGTACTACGAAGACGGCCTGCGCTCCTACCTGGCCGACTCGGTTGCCGAGGTTGAGCGCCTGCCCAACGAGCCGTTCTGCGGCAGCCTGGCCGGTAATAAAGAAGCGGTGGACTGGGCCTTGCTGTGGCTGCCCGAAGGCGGCGAAAGCGTGCAGGAAAGCTACGTCAACCTGATTCCCACCGCGCAAGGCGGCACCCATGTAAACGGTCTGCGCCAAGGTTTGCTCGATGCCATGCGCGAGTTCTGCGAATTCCGCAGCCTGCTGCCGCGCGGCGTCAAACTGGCGCCGGAAGACGTGTGGGAACGCATCGCTTTTGTGCTGTCGATGAAAATGCAGGAGCCGCAGTTCTCCGGGCAGACCAAAGAACGTCTGTCGTCCCGCGAGGCCTCGGCCTTTGTTTCCGGCGTAGTGAAAGACGCCTTTAGCTTGTGGCTTAACCAACACCCGGAACTCGGCTTGCAACTGGCCGAATTGGCCATCAGCAACGCCGGCCGCCGCCTTAAAGCCGGTAAGAAAGTCGAACGCAAACGCATTACCCAAGGCCCGGCCTTGCCTGGCAAGCTGGCCGACTGCGCCGGGCAAGACCCCATGCGTTCCGAGCTATTTCTGGTGGAAGGTGATTCCGCCGGCGGCTCCGCCAAACAAGCCCGCGACAAAGAATTCCAAGCCATCCTGCCCCTGCGCGGCAAGATTCTGAACACCTGGGAAGTCGACGGCGGCGAAGTGCTGGCCAGCCAGGAAGTGCACAACATTGCCGTGGCCATCGGCGTTGACCCCGGCGCCGCCGACCTTAGCCAACTGCGCTACGGCAAAATCTGCATCCTCGCCGACGCCGACTCCGACGGGCTGCACATCGCTACCCTGCTCTGCGCCTTGTTTGTGCGCCACTTCCGCCCGCTGGTGGATGCCGGCCACGTCTACGTGGCCATGCCGCCGCTGTACCGCATCGACTTGGGCAAAGAGATTTTCTACGCCCTCGACGAAGGCGAACGCGATGGCATTCTCGATCGCTTGGTCGCCGAGAAAAAACGCGGCAAGCCGCAGGTCACGCGCTTTAAAGGCCTGGGTGAAATGAACCCGCCGCAACTGCGCGAAACCACCATGGACCCCAACACCCGCCGCCTGGTGCAGTTGACCCTGGAAGACTTCGACATGACCCAGGAGCTGATGGATATGCTGCTGGCGAAAAAACGCGCAGGCGACCGTAAAACCTGGCTGGAATCCAAAGGCGACCTGGCTGAGGTTTTGACCTGATGCGCCAGCTGTTCGCAGCTCTGCTGCTGATAGCTGCGCCCGTTTTAGCCCTGACGTCTGCCGGGGCTGCGGCGGCTGCCACGCCAAGCAAACCGCAGCCGGTAATTGCCATGGACAGCGCCGTGGAAGAAGTGGCGCCCGTACCGCAACCACCGTTCGAAGAGCTGAAGCTGCTGAGCGAACAGGCGGTGGAAGGGATGCCGACGGGCAACCTTTCCGGTCTGGCCTGGTGTGGCGATGCGCTGTTCACGGTGTCTGACCGCGACGATGACCGTATCTACCGGCTTACTGCCAATGGCGCGCTGCTGAATGCCGACATGGAAGTATTTCAGGCTCCGCCGCCGCCCGACAGCCCGCTACCGTGGGGCGTGCGCGTGCGCAATTGGTTCTCCAGCCTGGTGCGCGGCGGCTCCCTGGATTTCGAAGGCATCAGTTGCGATGCCAAGGGCAACCGCTACTTGGTCAGCGAGGCGGCGTCTGCCGTGCTGATGATTCCGCCGGCCGGCACGGGTGAATGGCTTAACCTGCCGCCAAGTTTGGTCCGCCAGGCCCGCGCCCGCGGCATGTTGCTGAACTTCAATGCGCTGTTTGAAGGCCTGGCCATTGATGCCAAGGCCGAGCGCCTGTGGTTGGCCGCCGAGCGTGAGCGCCGTGGTCTGCTGGTGCTGCACAAAACCGATGGCAGCTGGAAATGCGCCGGCGGCTGCGTGCTGATGAGCGAGGGCGGCGATGAACTGCCGCCGCCGCAGATGGGCAGCAAACCCATGCCTAAAGACTTTTCCGATGTGGCCTTGTACAAGAACCACCTCTACACCCTGGAGCGTCTGAGCCACCGCATCTGCCGCCGCGCCGCCGATACCGGTGAAGCCGAGCAGTGCTGGTCGTTTGCCAATGAGGCGCTGACCGATGCCCGTAAGTACGACGAGCCCTGGGGCATGGCCGAGGCGCTGACTATTGACGAGAAAGGCGCGTGGATCGGCGTCGACAACGGCAATAAAGCTCGTGGCGACGGCGAAGACCGCCCCATCGTTTGGCGCTTCGCCGCACCGGCGGCTGGCTGGAGCGCCAAGCCGTGAGCGAGCAAAGCGCCGGCCGCCGCGCCGGGCGCGTGATGTGGGTGCTCTTCTGGGGCGCCGGCCTGCTGTTGGCCACGCATTTTTTTGGCCAGTGGGAAGAGAAAAAGCACAACCCGAATCAGGTGCCGACCTCCTCCCATGGCGACGGTTTTATTGAGGTACGGTTGGCCGGAAATGGCCAGGGCCACTTTATGTCCACCGGAGCCATCAACGGCACCAGCGTGCTGTTTATGCTCGATACCGGCGCCACCGATGTGGCGGTGCCTGCAGAGTTGGCCGACAGCCTCAAGCTGAAAAGCGGTGCGCCGGTCACCCTGAGCACCGCCAATGGTATGAGCACCGGCTACCGCACCCAGATCGACAGCCTGCAATTGGGCGAAATCGTCTTGCATAACGTGCGCGCCCTGGTGGTGCCCGGCATGCATGGCGACGAAGTGCTGCTCGGCATGAGCGCACTCAAACAACTGGAATTCACCCAGCGCGACGGCACCTTGGTGCTGCGCCAGACCACCACACAATGAAAA
>LNAP01005871.1_pt1 | contig 10764 bp, 10 predicted proteins | sample 602601 | NCBI WGS metagenome assembly LNAP01 (sample SAMN02440304, study PRJNA202911) | soil metagenome | biome: Subtropical and temperate rainforests or woodlands; isolation source: soil samples (1 kg each in a 20% v/v slurry with milli Q water) were... ...
GGCGTCGCCGTAGCCGGTGGCGAAGGCGAAGGGCACGCCGCGCCGATGCAGCGCCTCGGCCACCGGGAACGCGGTCTCGCCGCCGCCGAGGTTGACGTCCAGCAGGGCGCCGTCGATCCGCACCGGCGGCGCTTCCATCCAGGCCATGGCCGCCGCCAGGGAGCCGAACGAGCCGACGATCTCGCAGCCGAGGTCAGTCAGCAAGTCCTCCATCATCATCGCCACCAGCGGCTCGTCTTCGACCAGGATGACCCGAAGCATCAACGTAACGTTATCCGCGAGGAGAGCGGGGCGCGCAGGCGAAATCGCAGCCCCTCCTGCTCGAAAGCCACCTCGGCCTCCCCGCCCAGTTCCTTGGCCAGGCCCTCGATCAGCCGCGAGCCGAAGCCGCGCTTCCCGGGCGCCCTGACCGGGGGACCGCCGCCCTCCTCCCAGCGGAACTCCAGGAAGCCAGGTCCGTCGCCCGCAGCGTCGATCTGCCATGCGACGTCGAGGCGGCCGCCCTCGACGCTCAGCGCCCCGTACTTGGTGGCGTTCACCGCCAGTTCGTGGATCGTCATGTGCATCGCCACCGCCGTTTCCGGCGCCAGGGCGACCGGCGGGCCGGACACCGTGATCTGCAGGCCGCCCACCCCGCAGAAGGGCGTCAGCGCCTGGCCGACCACCTCGCTCAGGGCGGCATGGCCCCAGGCGCCCTTGGTCAGCAGCTCATGGGCGCGGGAAAGCGCGCTGATCCTGCCGTTGAAGGCCTCGACGAACCGACGGGGCGACGGCGCGCGCCGCAAGGTCTGGTCGGCGATCGACTGCACGGCGGCCAGGGTGTTCTTGCAGCGATGGTCCAGCTCGCGCAGCAGGAACTGCCGACGCTCCAGGGCGTCGGACAGGGAGGCGTAGATCTCGGCGTTCACCAGCGCAGTGGCGGTGGCCCGAGCCATGATCTGCAACCGCGCCAGCTCCTCCTGGCTCGGCGTGCGCACCTGGGCCCAATAGGCGCCGATCGCCGCGACCGGATCCTTCGGCCGCACCGGCGTCATCACCATGCTCTTCACGAAGGTCGGTCGGTAGGCGTCCTGCGGGGTGCGCGGGTCGGCATAGATGTCCGGGATCACCGCGGAGCGGCCGTTGCGCATCACCCAGCCGGAGATGCACTGGTCCATCGGGAAGCGGCGGCCCTTCCAGAGCGGCGCGATGGCGTCCTCATCCAGATAATGGCACTCATCGCCGTCCCGCAGAACGAAGGTGACCCCGTCGGCGCCGGACACGCGGCGGGCGAAGGTGCGGACCACCGCAGCCACCTCGACCACTGTGCGCGCGTCGGACAGCGCCTCGAGCATCTCCAGCAGCATGGAGACGCCGCCCCGCGGATCCAACTCCGCCAGCCCGTCCTGCGCGACTGCCCTCAACATGGCCTACCCTGGGGACTAAATTCCCGTTACAGGAGAATTTTGCCTAGGCTCGCCGCGTCACGCAAGTCAATCGGCGGCAGCTTCCGAAGATAATTCACCGGTAACCTTGGTATCGTGTGAGGAATGCTGTTGCTCGGACCGAACATCCGGGCCTCTCGACAGTTCAAACGCCAGTTTCTCCCGATCGAGATCTCCCTCCCAGCGCGCGATGATTAATGTCGCCACGCCGTTGCCCACCAGATTGGTCAGGGCGCGGCACTCGCTCATGAACCTGTCCACCCCGACCAGCAGCGCTAGGGACGCGATCGGAATGTTCGGCGCCACGGCGAGTGTCGCGGCCAGGGTGATGAACCCGGCGCCGGTCACGCCGCTGGCGCCCTTCGAGGTCAGCATGGCCACCGCCAGAAGGGTCAGCTCCTGGGTCAGGCTCAGGTCCGTGTTTGTCGCCTGGGCGAGGAACAGGGTGGCCAGGGTCATGTAGATGTTGGTGCCGTCGAGATTGAACGAATAGCCGGTGGGAATGACCAGGCCGGTGGTGGTCTTGCCCGCGCCCAGCCGCTGCATCTTCTCCATCATCTGCGGCAGCACCGATTCCGACGAGGAGGTGCCCAGCACGATCAGCAGCTCCTCGCGGATGTAGGCGAGGAACTTGAAGATCGAGAACCCGCCCGCCAGGGCGATGAGCCCCAGGACCACCAGCACGAACAGCAGCGAGGTGCCGTAGAAGGTGGCGACCAGGGCGCCGAGTTTCAGCAGCGCCGCCAGCCCGTACTTGCCGATGGTGAAGCCCATGGCGCCGAACGCCCCGATCGGGGCCAGCTTCACGATCACCTGGATGATCGAGAAGAACACCTTGGAGATGTCCTCCAGCACCCCGGCGACCTTGTCGCCGAAGGCGCCCAGGCGCGAGCAGGCGAAGCCGGTGACGATGGCGATCACCAAGACCTGCAGCAGGTTGCCGTCGGCGAAGGCGCCGACGAAGGCGTCGGGGATCAGGCTCAGTAGGTAGTCGGCCAGGCCCTCATGGTGCGCGGCCTTCTCGACGTAGCCAGCGGTGATGCTGGGATCGAGGGTGGCGGGATCGACGTTGAAGCCGGCGCCCGGCTTGACCAGGTTGCCGACCACCAGGCCGATGACCAGGGCGACGGTGGAGACGACTTCGAAATAGATCAGGGTCTTGGCGCCCAGCCGTCCGAAGGCCTTGATGTCCCCCATCCGCGCGATGCCGGCCACCACGGTGCAGAAGATCACCGGCGCCACGGCCATCTTGATCAGCTTGATGAAGCCGTCGCCCAGCGGCTTGAGCGCCACCCCGACGTCCGGCCACAGCGCCCCGACCGCAATCCCCAGGGCGATGCCGACAAGCACCTGCACGTAGAGAACGCGGAAGACTCTCAAGAAACCCATATGCAAGATCCCACTCGCAGCCATTCCCACATGAATGGCATTGCGCTATCACCCCCGCCGGTCGGCCCGGTAGCTCAGCAGGATAGAGCAGCGCTTTCCTAAAGCGAAGGTCGGGGGTTCGAGTCCCTCCCGGGCCGCCAGATGGCGAAAATTGCGCAACTTAAGACGGGCCACAACGCAACTTTGGACCGGCCCAGCTCGCCACGGGCCCGATTAGTGGCCGCCGCGCCTCTTGGCCCGCGCTCCGCTGGCGACTGGACCAGCCGCCTCACCTGGAACGTGGCCCTCTCGATGCATCGTCCAGCAGGCTGATCAGGCCGCCCAGCAGCTGGTTCGGCGACGGCGGACAGCCGTGTATGTGCAGATCGACCGGAACGACCGCCGCCACCGGTCCTTCGCAGGCGTAGCTGCCGGCGAAGAGGCCGCCCGTGCAGGCGCAGTCGCCGGCCGCGATCACCCATTTCGGATCAGGGGTCGCCACCCAGGTGCGTTCGAGCGCCTCGCGCATGTTCTTCGTGACCGGTCCGGTCACCAGCAGCACGTCGGCGTGGCGCGGCGAGGCGACGAACCGCAGGCCGAACCGCTCCAGGTCGTAGAAGGCGTTGCTGAGCGCGTTGATCTCCAGTTCGCAGCCGTTGCAGGAGCCCGCATCGACCACGCGGATCGACAGGCTGCGACCAAGCCGGCGTTTGGCGGCGCGATCGAGGCGCCCGCCCAGATCAGCGAGTTCGGCCGAGGCGGCCGGGTCCGCGCCGGGACCGTCCTCGGTAAGCGCCTTCTTGAGCAGGCCGTCCAGGAAGAGGTTGCGCATCGGCCTAAAGATCCGAGCCTGAATAGGAGCAATTGAAGGACTTATTGCAGAGCGGGAAGTCGGCGATGATGTTCCCGTCGATCGCCGCCTCCAGCAACGGCCACTGGAACCAGGACGGATCACGCAGGTGGCAGGCCGGGACTACGCCCGCCTCATCCAGCCGCAACCAGGCGAAGACGTCGCCGCGGAAGCCTTCCACCAGCGCCACACCCTCGAGCGCCTTGGGCGCCTGCGTGGGCGGCTCGGCCCTGATCGGTCCCTCCGGCAAGCGCCGCAGCATTCCCGCGCCAGGATCAGGCTCTGCAGGACCTCGCGGATACGGACCCAGACGCGTGCGTTCACGTCGCCCTCGGTCAGCGCCGGAACATCAAAGGCGAGCGCGTCATAGGGCTCGTAGGGCCGCCGCTTGCGCGCATCGAAGTCGCGTCCCGAGGCGCGGCCGACGAAGCCGCCCGCCGCGAACGCCTGGGCGTACTCAGCCTTGACGACGCCCGTCCCCACCGTGCGGTCCTGCAGCGAGTTTGTCTCGTCGTAGACATCCGCCAGATGCGGGAAGACCGCCTCGATCTGGCCGAGGGCCGCCTCGATGGCCCTGACGCCATCGAGACTCAGATCGACGGCAAGACCGCCAGGCGCGATCGCGTCCATCATCAGTCGATGACCGAACGCGATCGCCGAGGCGCGCAGGACGCGTTCGCGCAGCACGCGGCAGTGGGCGAGCATGATCGCGAAGGCCGCATCGTTGCAGATCGCCCCGATGTCGCCGAGATGGTTGGCGACGCGCTCCAGCTCGGCCATCAGCCCGCGCAACCACTGCGCCCGTGGCGGCGCGGCCACGCCCCAGGCTTCCTCGACGGCCAGCGCGAAGGCGAATGCGTAGGCGACCGTGCTGTCGCCGGACATCCGGCCGGCTAGCTGCGCCGCCCTTTCGATCGGCGCGCCGGCCATCAGGGCGAGAACGCCCTTGTGAGCGTAGCCGAACCGCTGCTCCAGCCGCACCACGGCCTCGCCGTTGGCGGTGAAACGGAAGTGCCCGGGCTCGATGATCCCGGCATGCACCGGCCCCACCGGCACCTCGTGCAGCCCCTCCCCTTCCACCAGCAGGAAGGGATAGCCCGCGGGCTCACCCGAGACGGGCTCACCACACCCCATCGGGTGGGCGATTCCCCAGCGGCCGTGGTCCAGCCAGGGCCTGGCGTCCGCAGCGCCGTCCGGACGCAGGCCCACCAGATCGGCGAGCGCGCGCTCCAGCCGGGCCGCGGGCGGGTGAACCGCCGCGAGCGACGGATAGGAGCCGTCCGGGCATGGCAAAGTATGGACGGCCAGCTCGGGACCGGCCTCGCGGACCGCGACGTGGACCTGCCCAGGCTCCCCCCAAAGCGACACGAGTTCCAGTTCGCCCCTCTGCAGCGCCGCAGCGATGCGACGCCAGCCCGGCCCGTCAACGATCCGCGCCTCGGTCATCCCAGCGCCCTCGCCACGTTCTGGAACCACGCCACGATCGGCGGCGGTAGATAGACCCCCGCCACCAGCACCAGCGCCAAGTGCGCCATGAGCGGCAGATAGGCGGCCTGCACCTTGTGGCTCTCGCCCTTCGGCTCGCCGAACGCCACATGTTGCAGCTGCAGCACGAGCGCCCCGAAGGCTACGAGCAAGCCGAACACCAGGGGGATCGCCAGCAGCGGGTTGCGCGCGAAGGTGGAGCTGACCACCAGGAACTCGCTCATGAATACGCCCATCGGCGGCATGCCGGCGATCGCCACGACGCCAAGCACCAGCCCCCAGCCGAGCGCCGGATGGGTGACCGTGAGACCGCCCATGTCCTCCAGCTTCTGGGAGCCCTTCGCCTGGGCGACATGCCCGACGGCGAAGAAGATCGCCGACTTTGTCAGGCTGTGCATCGCCATGTACAGCAGGCCTGCGAAGTTGGCGAGCGGGCCGCCCATGCCGAAGGCGAAGGCGATGATGCCCATGTGCTCGATCGACGAATAGGCGAAGAGCCTTTTGATGTCGCGGCGGCGGTACAGCATGAAGCCTGCGAAGATCACGGACGTCAGGCCCATCAGCACCATCAGCGGCCCCGGCGCGATCGCGTCGGCGTTGGCGGTCATCACCACTTTGAACCGCATCACCGCATAGAGCGCCACGTTGAGGAGCAGGCCGGAGAGCACCGCGGAGATCGGTGTCGGCCCCTCGGCATGGGCGTCCGGCAGCCAGGCATGCAGCGGCGCGAGCCCCACCTTCGTCCCATAGCCGAGCAGCAGGAAGATGAAGGCCAGGTTCAGCAGCGCCGGGTCGAACCGGTGAGCATGGGCGACGAGCTGGATCCAGGACATGGCGGGCAGCCCCGCCCCGATCACCGGCTGGGCGGCGAGGTAGACGAGGATCGTCCCAAAGAGCGCCAGGGCGATCCCGACGCTACCCAGAATGAAATACTTCCAGGCCGCCTCGATCGCCTCGTGGGTGCGGTAGATGCCCACCATGACGACCGTGGTCAGGGTGGCGAGTTCGACCGCCACCCACATGACGCCGACGTTCTGCGCCGCGAGCGCCAGGCTCATGCCGAACAGCATGAACTGGTACATGGCGTGGTAGAACCGCAAGAAGACCGGCGTCAGCCTCCCGGTCTCCAACTCGTGACGGATGTAGCTGGCGCTGAACACCGCGGTCGTGAACCCGATGAAGGTGTTCAGCACGATGAAGACGATGTTGACATCGTCCACTAACAGGAAGTCGGACGCGGCTGGGCGCTCGCCGATCAGCACCAGCGCGGACAGGAACGACAGCCCCGCGGCCACGGTGTTGAGCCGAGCCGAGAGCCGATAGCTGGGAAACGCCGCGAGCAGGGCCGCCGCCGCCAGCGGGATCGCCAGGACACCGAAGAGCGCGACGGCCCCGAGGTTCATCCGCGTTCTCCCCGGAAGGTGTCGAGCGCCTGGTCGTCGACCGTGTCGAACCGCTCGCGAATGCGGAACAGGAAGATGCCGATGACGATGAACGCGATCAGAATCGAAAAGGCGACACTGATCTCGACCACCAGGGGCATGCCCTTGGCGCCGGTGGCCGCGAGAACCAGCCCGTTCTCCAGCGACATGAAGCCGACCACCTGGCTGACCGCGTTGCGCCGGGTGATCATCATGAGCAGACCCAGCAGGACCACGGACAGGGCGAACGCCAGATCTTCGCGGGCCAAGGCCCCCGCGGCCGACGCCACGGGCAGCATGACCATAATCGACAAGGCGACAAGGCCGATGCCGAGCAGCATGGTGAGCCCGATCCCCCCACCGTCTCAACCTCGCGGTGGATCCCTATCCGCCGGATCAGCCGATGCAGCGCGACCGGGATCACGACGCCCTTGAAGACCAATGCGATGCCGGCGGTAACGAACAGATGCGGGGCGGCCTGGATGTTGGCCTGCCAGGCCACGGCCATGGCCAACACGATCGCATGCAGAGCGAAGGTGTTGAGCAGGCTGTAGAGGCGATCCTGGTACAGCATCAGGAAGCTCACCAGCACCATGGCGCCGGCGAGCAGGTGGGCGATATCGAAATCGAGGCTGTGCACTAGAGCCCTCGCGACACGAACAGCAGCAGGGTCGCCAGGAACCCGAGCATCAGAGCCGCGCCCAGGAATTCCGGCACGCGGAAGACCCGCATCTTGGCGATCGAGACCTCGAACAGGCCGAGCAGAACGCCGCCGGCGAAGAGCCTGGCGAGGTAACTGCCGAGGCCCACGAGATAGGCGCCGGCCCCGGCGTACGGACCGGCCATCCCGACCGGCAGGAACATCGCCCCGATCAGCGAGAGGTAGAGGACCAGCTTCAGTTGGGCGCCGATCTCGATCATCGCGAGGTGCCGTCCGGAGTACTCCAGCACCATGGCTTCATGGATCATGGTGAGTTCGAGATGGGTCGTCGGATTATCGATGGGAATGCGAGCGTTCTCAGCCAGGGCCACGAGGATCAGGGCGATCATCGCCATTCCCAACGAAATGCGCAGGCCGACCTGCGAGAAATCGAAGACCTGCGGGATCGTCGCGAGCTGGGTCGAATGCGCCAGCAGCGACAGCGTGAACACCACCATCAGCATGGTCGGCTCGGCCAACGAGGCGATCATCACCTCACGGCTCGAGCCGATGCCGCCGAAGCTCGTGCCGACGTCCATGCCCGCCAGTGTCAGGAAGAAGCGTGCGCTGCCGAGCAGGGCCACGATGGCGATGACGTCGGCGGACCAACTGAAGAGCAGCCCAGAAGCGAAGGTCGGAACGAGCGCGGCGGCCACCCAGGTGGCGGCGAAGATCGCGTATGGCGCGGCGCGGAACAGCCAGGAGGCGTTCTCCGCCACCACGGCCTCCTTGCGGATCAGGCGAAGCAGGTCGAGGTAGGGCTGCAGGAGCGGCGGGCCGCGCCGTCGCAGGATTCGCGCCTTCACCTTGCGAACGAGACCTGTCAGCAGGGGCGCCACGGCGAGCACCAGGACCATCTGCAGGCCCTGAACGAACAGGTCGTCGATCAGCGCCATAGGCCGACCACCATGAGCAGCAGCACCAGGGCGGCAAAGACCAGGCTGAGATATTGCCGGATGGTGAGAAACTGCAGGCGATTCAGCCGTTCGGCGGCGCGACCTACGCCCCAGGCGATCGGAACGTAGAGGCGTTCCCAGATCACGTCGCGGACGTCCACTCGGAACCGCGCCGGCGAAAGGTCCCCCGGACCGGGTGCCTCAACGGTCTCCCGGGCGCTGAAAACCACGGAGCCGAACACCCGGCGCAGGGGCTGGGCGAAACTCGAGGCCGTGTACTGGGTGACCGGCCGTGGGTCGGGGAAACCACAGTCCCATGGCGGCGCGCGTCGGACGGCCCTGGAGGCGAACGTGTGGATCACACTCCCCGAGATGAGAGCCGAAGCCACCATGAAGGCGAAGACCATGAGGCCGTTATAGGAGCTTCGCGCCTCCGAGATCGGCACCAGCGACAGCCAAGCCTGCGAAGCTTGAATCGCAAGCGGCGGTCCGCCGGTGGCGACGGTGACCGCCCCGCCCAGAGCGTCGATGATGAAGCCTGGCAGCACGCCGATGAGCAGGCAAACGGCGGCGAGCCCCAGCATCGTCCAGGTCTGAAAGCGATCCACTTCCACCGCGGTCTCGGCAGCGGGCGATCGCGGCCGGCCGAGGAAGGCGACGCCGAACGCCCGCACGAAACAGGCCGCGGCGAGAGCCGCCGCCAGCGCCAGCGTCGCACCCGCGGCCGGCGCCAGGAACTTGAGCGCCCATTGCGGAAGCTCCGGGCTGACCAGCACGGCCTGGAACATCAACCATTCCGAGACGAAGCCGTTGAGCGGCGGCAAGGCCGAGATGGCCATCGCGCCCACCAGGAACGCCAGGCTGGTTGCGGGCATCCGGCGTATCAGCCCGCCCAACCCATCCGGGCTCCGCTCGCCGGTCGCCTGCAGCACTGAGCCTGCGCCGAAGAACAGCAGGCTCTTGAACGCAGCGTGGTTGGCGGCATGGAGCAGCGCAGCGGTCATCGCGAGCGCCGCGGCGGCGTCCATGCGGTTGGCCTTGAACGCCAGCGCGAGGCCCAGCGCCAGGAACACCACGCCCAGGTTCTCCACGGTGCTGTAGGCCAGGAGTCGTTTCAGGTCGGTCTGCAGCACCGCGTAGAGCAGGCCCATCACGGCGGTGGCCGCCCCCACCGCCAGCACCGGGATGCTCCACCACCACGCCGGCGGGCCGACGAGGTCGAAGACGATCCGCACAAAGGCGTAGACCGCCACCTTCGTCATGACTCCGCTCATCAGGGCTGAGACGTGGCTGGGCGAGGCCGGGTGAGCGAACGGCAGCCAGGCATGCAGCGGGACGAGACCGGCCTTGGATCCTGCCCCGGCCAGAGCTAGCAACAGCACGAGCCCTGTCAGCCGGTCCTGCCCCACCGCGGCCCGGATCGCATCGAAGTCGTAGTGCCCCTGAGGCCCCGCCAGCAGGCCGAACGCGAGCAGCAGCGCCAGCGTGCCGAAGCTGGCCATCACCAGATAGACGTAGCCCGCGAAGGCGTTTCCGGGCACCTTGTGATGCGACATCACCAGCGCCCAGGACATCAGGGACATGAATTCCCAGGCGACGAGGAAACTGAAGGCGTCGGCCGACACGAGCACCAGGTTCATCCCCGCCAGGAACGCCGGGTAGAAGGGCGTCACGCGCCCCGGCGAGGTCTCGTGGCGGCCATAACCGATCGCGTAGATGCTGGCTGCGCATGCGCCGCCATTGACGATCCCCAGGAATGCGGCGGCGAGGGCGTCAAGATGAAAGCGCGCGCCGATCCAGGGCACGTCGAGCGGTGTCACGAGTGTCTCACGTACGCCGCCCACGAGCGCCGTCACCGCGAAGGCCGACAGCACGAAAGCGATGACCGCGCTGAGCAAATAGACCGGGATCAGCCTTGGACGCGAAGGGGCGAAGGCGCCGGCCACCACGCCCAGGCCGAGCAACAGCGCCATGGCGACCAGCATCGAGCGCAGAAGGCTGATCTCGGTCATGCCGGCGGAGTTCTCTCGATGAAGCGCACGCCGCGACCTGTCCCGCGGCTCGGCTCACTAGGTGCGATAAACTCCACGCCCGCCGCGCTCAGCGCGTTCACGACCTTATCGAGGCTATCGACGACGGCGCGCACGACGCCGTCGCTGCCTTCCATCCGCTGGATGGTCGGCGCCGAAAGACCCGACAGCTCCGCCAGCCGCCTCTGGTCGATGCCGAGCAGGGCACGGGCTGCCCGCATTTGAGCAGAACTGATCACTCGGGTATCCAAACTGACGTCTGGAATATCATCATGGTCACGAATGGCGGGGGCCGACAAGCTGGCGGCGCGCGGCCAAACCGCCAGTGCATCGGCCTTACCTTGCCTGGGATCGAGGCGTCGGGCCCTGATCTACCGGCGAGACTCAGGCCTTGGAGGACAAGGGCCGGCTCGACCTGACGGCGCACGGACGCCTGGCAGCCCTGCTCGGCTTGTCCGAGCGGGCTGCTGGAGCTGATTGTGGGGAACGACTGGGTGCGGGGACAGGATTTGAACCTGTGACCTTCAGGTTATGAGCCTGACGAGCTACCGGGCTGCTCCACCCCGCGTCAGGGTGTGATTGTGGTTGAA
>LNAP01005872.1_pt1 | contig 10762 bp, 5 predicted proteins | sample 602601 | NCBI WGS metagenome assembly LNAP01 (sample SAMN02440304, study PRJNA202911) | soil metagenome | biome: Subtropical and temperate rainforests or woodlands; isolation source: soil samples (1 kg each in a 20% v/v slurry with milli Q water) were... ...
AATGTAGTTAATATTATTCCTTCTAATTAGTACTAATTTTAATTTTGTATAATAGAATTACGTTCTCGTTTTTTTTTAACTTTTATTCCGTAGTCAATCCAGAAATACAAAGATCTACTAAAGCCTTTATAAGAGTCAATTATGTGCTCACGCTCTTTAATTGATATTGCCTTCTTATAGCAATAAAGAAAGTAAAAAGTAAACCAAATATATAATATAAGATATAACTTAGACCTTATATGTAATAGTGTGGGGCTGCATTGAAATATTAAATTCCCCTCTTCTTCAAATAAAGCCTCAACTAAATAAATAGACCCGTAAGATAATAATAATATTAAGAGTGTTATTAGAATATTGTATTTAATAATAGTTGAGATATTTAAATAACCTCTAAAAATACACGCTTGAATTAATATCCAACAAATTTTATACGATAAAGGAAAGTTTATACCCTTTAATGGTATTAAATAAAAAAATTTGGGAGCTTTTTTTTCAATGTATTCATAAGTATTTTCTCCCATATAATCTATAGCAATATCAGTGAATATCTTATATGCAAATATATAAATAATAGTTATTTGTAATTTTTCAATAACTATTTTTGTTGATAAAGGGGTATACCAAGTCTTTTTTAGTTTTTGACACCTATTACAAATATTCTTATAAGTAGGATAAACTTTTTTTACTAGTAGTTTTTCTGTTTCTTTAATATTTTTAATTAAATAAAAAAAGAGTCTATATTTTTTTAGAATTTGTAGCACTTTCTCATTTATTTTTTTAAAAATATAGTACATTAAATTATTAATAGAATAAAAAATTCCTAGTAATCTAAATTTAAAAATATTTTTGAAAATTATACAAACAATTTCAATCTTTTTTATAATTCTATATACTAAATTTTTTAACTTGATCAAAATTCGAGCCATTAAATATAAAAAAATATCCAATAGACGTTTGTTATAGATTAAAGCATTTAGCATAATTTTAATATATTTTTTATATTATAAAAGATATTTTTTAGGGTAAGTTACTTTTATAAGTGTGTTTAATATCTTTCACTTATATTATGTACCATATAAAAATTTAAAAAAGTTAGATTGCTAATTTCCAGCGACCTTTTGCTCTTCTATTTTTAAAAACTTTTAACCCTGATTTTGTTTTAATTCTTGCGCGGTAACCAGACGTTTTTATTACTTTTTTTCGACAACCATTAAGAGTATGCTTAGACATATCTTTATTTGCAATAATTAATTGATTATTTAAATATAGCATATATATATATTTTATAATATTTATAATAGATTGAAAATTATCATTGATTAATTAATAAATTCTTGCTATATTATATATTGCGTGTAAAACAAAATTTTTCCTTAAAATTGTAATCATATTTTAATGGCTTAATACTAATAGATACTGGAAAAATTATTTAATTAAATTTTAAAAGAGTTTGATCCTAGCTCAGGATGAACGCTAGCGGTATGCTTAACACATGCAAGTCGAACGAAAAAATTTGAAATAATTAAAGAAATTTAAAAAAATCTATTTTTTAGTGGCGAACGGGTGAGTAATGCGTGAGAATTTGCCTTTAGGAGGAGGATAACCATTAGAAATAATAGCTAATACTCCGTAAAGTCTTATTATTTAAGATGAAAGAATATATTCGCCTAAAGAGAAGCTCACGTCTGATTAGCTAGTTGGTAAGGTAAAGGCCTACCAAGGCGACGATCAGTAGCTGGTTTGAGAGGATGATCAGCCACATTGGAACTGAGAGACGGTCCAAACTCCTACGGGAGGCAGCAGTGGGGAATTTTCTGCAATGGGCGAAAGCCTGACAGAGCAATACCGCGTGAGGGAACGAAGGCTTTCGAGTTGTAAACCTCTTTTTTCAAGGATGAAGATCTGACAGTACTTGAAGAATAAGCATCGGCTAACTCTGTGCCAGCAGCCGCGGTAATACAGGGGATGCAAGTGTTATCCGGAATTATTGGGCGTAAAGCGTCTGTAGGTTGATTTATAAGTCTTTTGTTAAATATTTAAGCTTAACTTAAAAAATGCAAAGGAAACTATTTATCTAGAGTTTGGTAGAGGTAAAGGGAATTTCCAGTGAAATGGTGAAATATTTAGATATTGGAAAGAACACCAAGGGCGAAGGCATTTTACTGGGCCATAACTGACACTGAGAGACGAAAGCTAGGGGAGCAAACGGGATTAGATACCCCGGTAGTCCTAGCCGTAAACGATGGATACTTGATGTTATAATTTTAAAATTATAGTATCGAAGCTAACGCGTTAAGTATCCCGCCTGGGAAGTATGCTCGCAAGAGTGAAACTCAAAGGAATTGACGGGGGCCCGCACAAGCGGTGGAGCATGTGGTTTAATTCGATGCAACACGAAGAACCTTACCAGGGCTTGACATGAAGAGAAGTTGTTTGAAAAAATAATGTGCTAAGGCCTCTTACACAGGTGGTGCATGGCTGTCGTCAGCTCGTGTCGTGAGATGTTGGGTTAAGTCCCGCAACGAGCGCAACCCTTATCTTTAGTTAATATTCTAAAGAGACTGCCAATTATAAATTGGAGGAAGGTGAGGACGACGTCAAGTCATCATGCCCCTTATGCCCTGGGCTACACACGTGCTACAATGGATATGACAAAAAGTTGCAAATTTGTAAAAATAAGCTAATCTATAAACATATTCTTAGTTCAGATTGTAGGCTGCAACTCGCCTACATGAAGGTGGAATCGCTAGTAATCGCAAGTCAGCTATATTGCGGTGAATCCGTTATCGGGCCTTGTACACACCGCCCGTCACACCATGGGAGCTAGCTCTACCCCAAGATCTTGTTTTAATCCCTATGGTAATAAACAGTTTAAAGGTAGGGTTGGTGACTGGGGTGAAGTCGTAACAAGGTAGCCGTACTGGAAGGTGCGGCTGGATTACCTCAAAAATTAATACGTACACACGCAATCATTTTATAATAAAGGGCCATTAGCTCAGTCGGTTAGAGCGCACCCTTGATAAGGGTGAAGTCCCTAGTTCGAATCTTGGATGGCCCAAAAGGGGATATAGCTCAGTTGGTAGAGCTCTGCCTTTGCAAGGCAGATGTCAGCGGTTCGAATCCGCTTATCTCCATAATTACTAAAATTTAATAAATTAAGGGCTTGTAAGGGATCCCTTGGTATTCAGAAGCGATAAAGGACGTGGCTACCAGCGAAATGACTCGGGGAGTTGGAAGCAAATTTTGATCCGAGTATATCCGAATGAGGAAACTCTACAACTTTTTAACTGAATATATAAGATAAAAAGAGCAAACTCAGAGAATTGAAACATCTTAGTATCTGAAGGAAAAGAAAATAAAAACGATTCTCTTAGTAGTGGCGAACGAAATGGGAACAGTCTAAACTCTATAATTAAAAAGAGTGTTGTAGGATTAAATTAAAAAAAAAGATATTATATATCATCAAAAATGCGTATACAAATTTAATCGAATTAGTTGGAAAACTAAACAAAAAAAGTGAAAGTCTTGTAGATGAAAAATTAAAAAATGCATAATTTAATCCTGAGTAGCATGGAACACGTGAAATTCTGTGTGAACCTGCGAGGACCACCTCGTAAGACTAAATATTACTGAATATCCGATAGTGAAATAGTACCGTGAGGGAAAGGTGAAAAGAACCCCGGAAGGGGAGTGAAAGAGATTGTGAAATTGCAAGCTTACAAACAGAAATTGAATGACTTAGCGCTCAATTTCGTGCCTGTTGAAGAATGTTCCGGCGACTTATAGTTAGTGGCAAGGTTAAAATATAAATATTGGAGCCATAGTGAAAGCGAGCTTGAATAGAGCGTAAATATACGTCACTAATTATAGACCCGAACCCGCTTGATCTAACCATGGCCAGGATGAAACTTAGGTATAACTCGGTGAAGGTCCGAACCGACTAATGTTGAAAAATTAGCGGATGAGCTGTGGTTAGGGGTGAAATGCCAATCGAAAGCGGAGCTAGCTGGTTCTCCCCGAAATGTATTTAGGTGCAGCGGCTAATGTTTTAATGTAGGGGTAAAGCACTGTTTTGATGCGGGGCAGTAACATGTTACTAAATCAAGGCAAACTCAGAATACTACATGTATAGTTAGCCAGTAAGACTACGAGGGATAAGCTTCGTAGTCAAGAGGGAAACAGCCCAGATCACCAGCTAAGGCCCCTAAATATTTACTAAGTGATAAAGGTAGTGAAAAGGCTAAGACAACCAGGAGGTTTGCTTAGAAGCAGCAATCCTTTAAAAAGTGCGTAATAGCTTACTGGTCTAGCAGTTTTGCGCCGAAAATTAATGGGGCTAAGTAAATTGCCGAAGCTGTGAGATATTAATATATATATATTAAAAATAAAAACATTATAATTAATATCGGTAGGGGAGCGTTCCATTATAGAATGAAGTATTAACGAAAGTGAATATTGACGAAATGGAAGTGAGAATGTCGGATTGAGTAGCGAAAACATTAGTGAGAATCTAATGCTCCGAAATCCTAAGGTTTCCTCCGGAAGGTTCGACCGCGGAGGGTTAGTCAGGGCCTAAGGTGAGGCTGAAAAGCGTAATCGATGGACAATAGGTTAATATTCCTATACATTTTATTATAAATAACAAGGGACGATATTTATTGGTTTTAACTGGGGGATGGAGGAATTTTAATAAAGATATTAAAATTCCAAACTCAGTTCAATATTTTAATTAAAAAATATTTGGTAATAATTTTTAGTATGCTTGCTTATAAGCATCTATAAAAACAAAGACCTGTAAAATTAATTATACGTATTTTATTCTTAAGAGCTTTTGTTCTTGATAATAAAATAAAAAATGATAAATATCCAAGAAAAGCTTGAAGTATAGTGATAAAAAATTTTTATCACTAAAAATAATAAAATCCTGTACCTGAAACCGACACAGGTAGGAAGGTAGAGAATACCAAGGAGCGCGAGAGAACCCTCCTTAAGGAACTCGGCAAAATAGCTCTGTAACTTCGGAAGAAAGAGTGCCTTATGGGCTGCAATATCAAGTTCCAAGCAACTGTTTAGCAAAAACACAGGTCTCCGCTAAGTTGTAAGACGACGTATGGGGGCTGACGCCTGCCCAGTGCCGTAAGGTTAATGAAATTGGTTAGCTTTTTAAGCGAAGCTAATAACTTAAGCCCCGGTGAACGGCGGCCGTAACTATAACGGTCCTAAGGTAGCGAAATTCCTTGGCGGGTAAGTTCCGTCCCGCACGAATGGCGTAATGATTTGGAAGCTGTCTCAAGGAGGGACTCGGCGAAATAGAATTGTCTGTGAAGATGCGGACTACCTGTGCCAGGACATTAAGACCCTATGAAGCTTTACTGTATCCTGAAATTGATTTTTGATTTTTTTTGCGCAGAATAGGTGGGAGACTTTGATATTTCCTTTGAGGGGGGAATGGAGTCATTAATGAGATACCACTCTTAAAAAATTGAATTTCTAATTTCATACCGTTAGCCGGTTGAAAAACAGTTTCAGGTGGGCAGTTTGACTGGGGCGGTCGCCTCCTAAAGAGTAACGGAGGCGCACAAAGGTTTTCTCAAATCGTTTAGAAATCGATTATAGAGTGCAAAGGCAAAAGAAAGCTTAACTGTGAGACTTACCAGTCGAGCAGAGACGAAAGTCGGTCTTAGTGATCTGACGTTACTGTGTGGAAAGGGCGTCACTCAACGGATAAAAGTTACTCTAGGGATAACAGGCTGATCTCCCCCAAGAGTTCCTATCGACGGGGAGGTTTGGCACCTCGATGTCGGCTCATCGCATCCTGGGGCGGTAATACGTCCCAAGGGTTGGGCTGTTCGCCCATTAAAGCGGTACGCGAGCTGGGTTCAGAACGTCGTGAGACAGTTCGGTCCATATCCGGCATGGGCGTTAGAGTATTGAGAGTGACCTTTCTTTAGTACGAGAGGACCGAGAAAGACATACCGCTAGTGTACCAGTTATTATGCCAATGGTAAACGCTGGGTAGCCATGTATGGTTAGGATAACCACTGAAGGCATCTAAGTGGGAAGCCGTCCTCAAGATGAGTACTCTTAGGTTACGGCAAGACTAGCCGTTTAATAGGCATCCGGTATACGTAGGGTAACCTATTCAGCCAAGATGTACTAAAATCCGTTTTTATTATTTTAAACTTTTAATATCAGTATTTTTAGCATAAAAGAACAACACCATACCATTTCGAACATGATAGTTAAATTTTATAGCGGCCAAAATACTTAAGAAGTAGTTCTTTGGGAAAATAGCACAATGCTGATATTTAGTAAAAAATAAATTAATATATTCCTTAATAGCTCAGCGGTAGAGCGGTCGGCTGTTAACCGATAGGTCGTTGGTTCAAACCCAACTTGAGGAGATTACAGATTTAACGTATTTAATATCTTCACAGCATTTTTGTAAATTGGTCGTTAGACCAATTAAAAAACAAATGAAAATATTATATACTGACTTTTAATTTTAAGGAGAGAGTGAGATTCGAACTCACGGAATTCTTTAAATTCTTCTGATTTCAAATCAGACGCAATCGACCACTCTACCATCTCTCCTAAATAAATAATAAAAATAAATGAAATTAGTGAAAGATGGATTTGAACCAACGACCTTCGGGTTATGAGCCCGACGAGCTACCAAACTGCTCTACTCCACTATGTTAAGGTATAAAAAACATAATCAGTTTAGCTTAAAAGATCTTGTATTCATATATTAAATTCTAGAAAACGCAAGGGTGTTTAGCTCAGCTGGTAGAGCACATGCCTTACAAGCATATTGTCGTTGGTTCGAATCCAACAACGCCCAGTAATAACCGGGCCTATCATTCAATAGGATAGGATTTTGACCTTCTAAGTCAATAATGCAGGTTCGAGTCCTGCTGGGCCTAATAAATATCTTTATTATAATAAACTAAGAATATATTTTAAATATTGAATATATAACAAATTAAGACAAAGTAGTGATACAACTACTATAGCTGGTATTTCTTCAAAAAATTTAGAAAAGCATTTTTTTATACCTTCGATTTTTTTAAAGAAGTAATTTTTTATATGTTCTGGTACGATTTGTCTTAAATAAATAAAAAATATACATGAACTAAAAATTAATCCTGTATATAAAAATAATTTATAAAAATTTTTGTAGAAAACTTTATAAATTATTTCTCTACAATTTAAATATCTACAAAAATTTTTATTATTAACAATATATGCTGGAGTATGTATTGAAAAAAGTTTTTTAAGTTCTAATATATCAAACCCATATACACTAGCTATTAGAATGGATGAATAAATCCATTCAGGAAGAGTGCCTTTAATAGTACCTCCATAAAATAGTTTATGAAGGAATTTAAAATTCTCTTTACGGACTATTTCATCATCGAAATCAAATTTAGCTACATCATCAAATAACTTAGATAGAAATGTACCTGGTTTAAAATTTTTATAATTTGAAAAAATTATATATTTTAGACTTAAATTTTTTGCATAGTTTTTTTTTATATTATAAATCTCACACAATAATTTATTAAATTTAATAAAATACTCGGGGTCAGCTTTATAATCTACTAGTAATGGTGATACTAACCTTAATTTAATTTTATTGTTAATTAAATAATCTATTATTGCATCTTTTTTATTATTATTTAAACAATATGTTTTATATTCTTCAAACACCTTATTCATTTTAAGTAATGCTTGGAATTCAGCTTTATGAGCAAAAAATGTGTCAAACGCAGAATCCATTACCTTACAAGCTAGTGCTTCTACTGGATCTTTAAAAAAATAGCTACGCAATTTAATTAAAAACTTAGTTAGTAAAGGATGGCTAATTGTTTGACCAATTGAGTTCCTTATTAAATAATGAAGTGAAGACTCAATAGACTGTTGGCCTAATCCATGGAGATATTTAAATAAATCTTTAAATAATACTGAATATAGATTTATTATCCATGCAAAAGGGTATATAATCTTATTAGTAATAATAGAAATTTCATTTATTAAAAAGTTTTTTTCTTTTAAGAATACAATAGATATATATACATAATAGAATAATTTTAAAGAAATAAACTTAATAGTACGTGGACCGGAGTACGAAATTTTTAAAAACACGTATAAAAAAAATACAAGTTTGACCAACGGATCAATACAATCCTTATATCTTTTATTTTTATAATTTATATAAAGAAGTTTATAATTAGTTATTATGTCTGCTTTTAAAAGGCGTAAATAAAAATATAGAATAGCAAAAGTGAGAACATACGATGCAAACTCAATAATAATTTTATTTTTAAAAACAAAATTATCAAATATTTCTTTATTTGTAAAAGATACAGGTATTCTTTTATTTGAAGAAGTCGATATTATTTTTCTTTTATCATTACGTCGAAATTCTTCTTTCATTTTTTCAAATTCTTTCTTACGCTCATCAAGAATACGCTTAGTATTTTTATAATCTTCTTTTTCGTTATTATTAATTAAATCATTTTTTTTATCATCAACAATAGCTTCATCAATTGTTGGTTTATTGTTAATTGGTTTATTAACAAATGGTTTTTCAACCGCTGGTTCATCAACTATAGGTTTATTATCCATTATTGGTTTATTTTCAATTGGCTTATCCACGAATGGTTTTTCAACCACTGGTTCATCCATAATTGGCTCATCAATAACTGGTTTATCCACAATTGGTTTATCAATTATCGGATTATTAATAACCGGTTTATCAATAACTGGTTTATCAATAACTGGCTTATCAATAACTGGCTTATCAATAACTGAATTGTTAGCTTTATCTTTTAAACTATAAGTTTTATTACCACTTAGAACTTTTTTTGGCTTATACGCCCTATTTAAACGATTAATATCATCCAATTCGTCTAAATTTATCTCATTTCCGTAGGCCTGTGTATATTCTTCCTGAGTCATAGTTTGAGTTCCAGGAGAATAAGTATCCTTTCCAGGAGAATAAGTCTTATTATACTCCCCTCCACGAATTAGAAAGACTTTTTTAAAATTAGAGTTGCCTAATGTACTAGTTAAATTTAGAGAAGGATAATAACTCCCCCCGAATAATTTTTTTAATAAAAAGTATAATTTTTCATTCCAGTGTATCGCATTATTTTTTAATTTTGTAAACATAATTTTTATATTTATTTTTTTTATATTTATATAATTATAATATAATATATTTTTGTGTAAATCTCAGATAAGAATTTGTAAGCTACAAAAACACCATAAAGGAATTTTAAAATTATAAATTTAATTACTCGTGGTCCAAAAGATAAGCTTGATATAAATATTAATAGAGTAATTAAAAGTTTAATTATAGGCTTAATACAATTTTTAAAATTTTTATTTGCATAATGCATATAAAATAGATTGTAGTTGTTTATTATAAGTAATTTAAAAATATTCAAAGAAAGATATAAAAAAAGAAAATTTAAAAAATAAGACCCATATTCAATACTATTTTTATTTTTTAAAACAAAATTATCAAAAATCTCTTTGTTAGAAAGAGGTAAGCGTATAAATTTTACCCTATTAATAGGCGTTAGGTTATCTCTAGCAAATTTTTTTATATGCAACTTCTCGTATTGTTTTTTAAGTAACTCTTTTCTAGCTATCTCTTTCTCTGCATAAATTTTTTGATTCCTTCGCATTTCCTTTATAATCTCTTGCATATTTTTTTCTCTTTCTTTTTCTGCATTATTTAAAATATTTGAATTTGGATACGGCTTATCAATAACCTCCGGTTTAAAATTAGGTGCATCCACAGCTTCTGGTTTTAAATCAAGTGGTTTGTCTTTTAAACTTCTACCAGTTCGATTAGTAGAAATAAATTTTTCTTTCGGCTTAACGTGTGCCCTATTTAAAGAATTAATATCATCAACATGTTCAGAATTTCCACCTCCTTCTTGTATTTCTACAGTGGTAGCATTAGAATTATTATAACTATTTTTTGTAAAGGCACCACCTCTAAATGAAACTAAAATTGATACGATGTCTGTCTGTGAAAAGAGTTTTATCAGTCTTATAAGTTTTATCATATTTCCATATATTATTTAATGATCAATATATATTATAATACAAATTCTTAAAATTGGCAATACTTTTAAAATTTTTATATTCTATTTCTATATTTATAAAAACAGATTTTGTACATAAATAAATTTAATTTTAAATTACTTAATACTTAAAAAAATAAAGCCAAACTTAATTATTTAAAATATTGTAAAACTTTTGTTACATCTATTTTTAATAAAAAATCTTTCTGTTTAGGAGGAAATAAAAATATTCCATTAAGTGAATTTTTATTTAATTTTAAATGATTTCCTGTAAAAAAATAACCAGTAAGTCTACTTTTTACTAAGTTAACTTGCTTCATTTTTTTAAGGACCAATTCCTGTCTCAATTGTTTTGCCAATACCGAATTAGTTATTAAATCTTTTAATTTTTTATTTACTGAAAGGGATATGATATCATTTGGTTTACAAATGAAACTAGGAATTGAAATTATTCTATTATTTATTAAAACATGCTTATGATTAATTAATTGACGTGCACTCGATATAGTTTGTGTATATCCTAAGCGAAAAACAACTGTGTCTAGACGCGATTCTAATAATTCTAAAAGTAATGTTCCAGTTAAATATTTACTTTTTTTTGCAGTATTATAATATGTATATAACTGTTTCTCTGTTATTCCATAATTAAAGCGTAATTT